>OKWK01000156.1_pt1 | contig 69362 bp, 60 predicted proteins | sample 1607181 | NCBI WGS metagenome assembly OKWK01 (sample SAMN07501053, study PRJEB24779) | human gut metagenome | isolation source: stool | host: human infant | place: USA: Pittsburgh, PA
CCATCATCCGGGAGACCTCGACCCCTACCCGGCCACCGACGCGCTCAACCGACTACACCCTCGTTCGTGAAGAGCCGGTTTAAGTGATACAACTCCTGAGGTGAGGTTTCCAAGGTGAGGTTATGAGCATGACCTCCCCATCATTCACTTTCTCCCACGAGATCATGCACGAGTGAGGATGAGCTCGCGCCCCACAGGGGCGCTGTACAGTTGCTCCTCATCGCGCCCGCTAGGGCGCGGTCTCGGATGCTTCTTGAACCCCACCCACAGCACCACGGCGGAGCCTCACTGCTTCCACACGATCTCAACAGACTCAGGAGCAAACCCCTTCTTGCCCTGCTGTGCCCTCCTGAGCGCGACCGTCATGAGGGTGTCGATCATCGTTCGTTGCAGGGCCATAGGAGCCTCTAGAAAGGCCTGAGCAGGGTCTGACGTGCCGAGAATGGGTGCGAGCACTGTTCCGGTGCCAGATGTGAGCCTCTCGGCTTCTAAGCGGGTGATCTCAGCCCGAGCAGCCTTGCGAATGCGAGCAAGATCCTCACCCTCGATCACCTCGGCGTCGTAGTCACGTTCGGCACGAGCAATGCGGGCTCGTTGCTCGGCGATCCGCTCCGAGAACGCGTCCTTAATCTCAGGGTCTGCTTGTTTCTTGCGTCGCCTGAGGTCTTTCCTCTTGAGTCGTTCCACAACGAGAGCCCGAACAAAGTCATCGATAGCACTTCGGGTTCTGTTGAGATGCCCAGCCTTGCACGAGTAGTAACGAGCCCGAGTCCGCACCGGTTCCCCACACACTTCACACCGATAGAGCCCTGCTCCGAGGTGTTTCCTGACGGTCGAGCCGCTCCGGTTCGTCACGCGGGCGGGGTCGTCGAGGAAGTTCTGAACCGTCCACCACTGGTCTGTTTCGACAATCGCCTCCCACTGCCCGAGGACGAGCTCGCCGTTCTCATCTTTGACGAGGTTGTCACGCAGGGCTTTACGCCAAGACTCCCCAGTCTCCTGCCGACGAACGTCTTTTGAGGTGTAGACCGAGTACCCGGCATAGCGTGGGTTTCTCAGAATGCCGAGCACCGTTGACGCACTCCACGGGCGATCCTCAGGCACAGGGCGCGGTACCTTGCCCTCGACCTCGCGCCGTGCGTTGCGCTCGAGGACGACTGTCCGGCTGTGAAGTGGCAGGTGTGGCACTCCCAGACCCTCACCGTCCATCTGCGTGCCACTCAGAGCGCGTGCGATGCCTTGGAGCGAGTCTCCGCGCAGGAACGCGGCGTATATGGCTCTGACTCCCTCGGCCTCGTGAGGGATGATCTGACCAGAGGTGGAGTATCCCAGGGGTCTGACACCCTTGGGAGGTCTACCTTGCCGGGCTCGCTGGACGTGGGCGCGGGACTGCCGAGCACCCTTGCGCTCCACCTCAGCACGAGCCACAGCGGCCTTGATACGGGCATACATGCGCCCGCCGTCTGTGCTGAGGTCCGCGTCTCCGTTCGCGGTTACGAGGAGTAGTCCTCGCGACTCCGCTCTGTCGATCCAGTCCTCCAGCTCCCGAGGTTGGCGGGTGAGCCGGTCGAGGTCATAGCAGACGATAGCGTCCAGGAGACCGGCCTCGTAGTCGGCAACCATCTGTAGGTAGGCAGGACGTTTCTTCGTCTTGTCTGAAGCCGAGATCGACTGATCAACATAGGTCTCCACGACCTCCCAGTGGCGAAACCGTGCGAGGTTCTCGCAGTCTTCACGCTGGCGCTCGATAGCGAGCCCGTCCATCTCTCTGTCGAGTGAGATACGGAGATAGATGGCTGCGCGGACTGGCTGAGAGGAGGTCTAGTTCATACCTCCAGTTTACTTCTTAGACGTAAGCCCTGTGCGGAATTCGACCACGTCCCCGTCCTGCATGACGTAGTCCTTGCCCTCCATGCGCATCTTGCCGTGGGCACGAGCTTCCGCGATCGACCCCAGCTCCATGAGCTCGTCGAAGGAGATGATCTCGGCCTTGATGAAGCCCCGCTCGAAGTCGGTGTGGATGACACCAGCCGCTTGAGGAGCCGTCCACCCCTTGTGGATCGTCCAGGCCCGCGACTCCTTCTCGCCGGCGGTCAGGTAGGTCTGCAGCCCCAGCGTGTCGAAGCCGACGCGCGCCAGCTTGTCCAGACCGGACTCCTCCTGGCCGTTGTCGTGCAGCATCTCCGCGGCCTCGTCGGGCTCAAGCTCCACGAGTTCGGCCTCAAACTGGGCGTCAAGGAAGATGGCCTCGGCCGGAGCCACCAGCTCGCGCAGCTGGGCCTGCTTGGCCTCGTCGTGCATGCCCTCGTCATCCATGTTGAACACGTAGATGAAGGGCTTGGTGGTCATGAGCTGGAAGGAGCGCAGCGCCTCGGCGTCCAGCCCCGCCTTCTCAGCCGCGGCGGACAGCAGCGTGCCCTCCTCCAGGATCTTCAACGCCGCCTGGGCGGTGTCCAGCACGGAAGCATCGGTCTTCTTCCCGCGCACTTCCTTCTCCAGGCGCGGGATCGCCTTCTCCAGGGTCTGGATGTCGGCCAGCACCAGCTCAGTGGCGATGGTCTCGATGTCGCTGGCCGGCTCCACCTTGCCGTCCACGTGGACCACGTCCGGATCGTCAAAGGCACGGGTGACCATGCAGATGGCGTCAGCCTCGCGGATGTTGGCCAGGAACTGGTTTCCTAGCCCCTCGCCCTCGCTCGCACCGCGCACGATGCCGGCGATGTCCACAAAGGACACCGTCGCTGGCACGGTCTTGACCGAGTGGAACATCTCAGCCAGGCGGTCCAGGCGCTCGTCCGGCAGCGGGACGATGCCCACGTTCGGCTCGATCGTGGCGAAGGGGTAGTTCGCCGCGAGGACGGTCGCCCGCGTCAGGGCGTTGAACAGGGTGGACTTGCCGACGTTGGGCAGCCCGACGATTCCGATGGTAAGAGCCACGGGACAGAGTCTAGGTCAGGCTCGGGCCTGACCGCCCCATGACGACGACGGCCCACAGCTGGCACCGTCTGTCATCTCCACCGGGCGGCCGGGCCGTCCGCCTCAGCCGGACCGTCCGCCTCAGCTGAACAGCCCACCGCCGCTCAGCAGCCTGGCCAGCACCCGTCCCAGCCCCAGCGCGTGGCTCATGTCCGCCGTCGCGTCCCCCCAGGTGGAGTAGAACTCCCCCACGTGGTTGGCCAGCAGACCGACCGCGACGGTCGTGAGCACACAGGCCAGGCCCACCAGCGCCGTCCGTACCACCGTGCTCGCCAGGAACCGCACGGCACCCCGGATCGGCCCGGCCCCGCTGCTCTGCCCGCGCTGCGCCGTCGGCCTGTCCTGACCTCCCCGTGACAGGCGGCCAGGTGCGGACCACCGGCTCGCACGACGGCGGCACACGGCAAGCACTGAGACCGCCAGTGCCGCCACCCATGCCAGGGCGATCGTCCACACCGCGTCCACTGGCAGGACGGTGTCCGCGAGGCGCGCCAGCCCTCCACGGCCCGTATCCGGGGTAACCGAGTCGGCCGGTCCCGCTGCGGAGGAGGCCGACGCCACCCCCATCTTCTGCCCCCACCAGGTCAGTGCCTGCGGAAGGTGGGAGGACCACAGGGTCCACGAGTGCCCGCCGCTGGAGGGCGTGGTGATCTCAACCGAGTCGCTCGACGGCGCCGTCTCACGCAGGTTGCGCGCGACCTCCGCCGAGTCGTGGTCATCCTGCGCGCCCAGGACCCACAGGTCCAGGGGCTGGTGGGCGTGATGAGTGATGAGCGTGGACAGCGTGTTCTCACGGCGCAGCTCGGCCGAGGTGCTCATTCCTCCGAGCACCGGCACGTCATAGCCGCTCATCATGATCGCCGAGCTGTAGACGTCCGAGCGCATGATCGCCGTCCACCCTGCGCAGTACCCGCCTGAGGACAGCCCCGCCAGCGCCCACTGGTGACGGTCCTTGCTCACGTTCGGGAAGCTGGCACGCACCACCGCAGGAACGTCGTCCTGGATCCAGGTGCCGATCTTGGCGTGACCAACGATGTCGGCGCAGTCAGGACTGGACTTCTGCTGCTCATCGGCGTTGAGGTCAGGGATGACGAAGATGGCCGGGGGCAGCGCGCCTGAGTCGATCGCGGCCTGCATGGCCTGACTGGCCTTGAGGGTATCGACCGTCCCCGAGGCGCTTCCCGGGTCGCCGTAGAGGAAGACGATGACCGGGTAGGAGCGCTGGTCCGTGGTCGAGTACCCCTGCGGCGTCCAGACCCAGACCTCCTGGGTGACGCCGCTGCGCGCCCCGGTGACGCTCGCCTTGACGAATCCGTCCTGCGCCGGGGTGAACTCTGCCGGGGGCTGGGTGGGGCCGTCTTGCGCGCTCGCAGCACCGACGGGCGCCAGCTGCGCCTCGGTCTGGGAGTCCCGGGACGAGGCGACTGCGGCCAGGTCTCCTACGGTCTGGACGAATCCCAGGGAGGCGTTGACCCTCAGGCCCACGGCCGCCAGCACCAGGACCTGGCTGAGCACGAGCGCGGCCACGGTGGAGACCAACAGCGCACGCGGGGCACGCCGCTGCCCCGGCCGCACCCGCACAGCCACCAGGACACCCGTCAGGACCACGGCCACCACGGCCGCCAGGAACACCGTGTGGACCAGGGACGTGGAGACCAAGGAGACGTGCGTGAGCGCCTGAGGCGCCAGGGCACGGGGTTCTCCGGCCAGCGTCGTGATCAGTGTCTCTCGCATACCCTGGACTGTAGACAGTGGCGCCATACCCTGCCTACCCCTGAGCGGAGGACGTTGCAGGGTGCGAGGTCGTCCTGGCGAAGGAGAGCGCAGGAGTTTGTGTCGGTGGCCGATGGCACGGTAGGGCCATGAGCACGTCCATCTCCACCGTCCTGCTGTTGGTCGTTAGTCTCCTGGCTGGCACCGTCCTCGGATACGCCGTGGCCGTGGCCCGCTACGCCTCAGCCCGGGCCTCCGGTCGTGACGGTGCCGCGCGGGCACAGACCGAGGCCGCGCAGTGGCGGGCTCGCGCCGAGGAGCTGTCCGCGCGAGCCCAGCTGGCGGAGGAGCGGGCGGACCGGGACGGATCAGTCCTGCGGGCCCTGGCACCGGTGCGCAGCCAGCTGGAGCAGGTCGGGGCACGGGTCGAGCAGATGGAGCGCCAGCGTGCCGGGCAGCACGCCTCGCTGGCTGAGCAGCTGCGCGCCCGTGCCCAGGCCGAGCGCGAGCTCCTCGTGACGACGTCGTCCCTGGCCTCAGCCCTGCGCTCGCGCTCCAGCCGTGGGCTGTGGGGTGAGGTGGAGCTGGCCCGTGTGCTGGAGATCAGTGGAATGATGCCGCATGTCGACTTCAGCGAGCAGCGCTCGGTCGGCTCCGTGCTTGCCTCACGCTCCAGTGCCACGGCCTCCTCTGGGACGACGGCGTCGCGGCCTGACGTCGTCATCCACCTGCCTGGTGGTGGCTACCTGGCGCTGGACTCTAAGGCTCCGATGGATGCTTACCTACGAGCCTGCGGCGTGGAGGGCGAGCCGGCCAGCGCGGACACCGAGCGCCGCACGCTCATGAAGGAGCATGCCAAGGCACTGCGCTCCCACGTGGACCAGCTCGCAGCGCGCCGGTACGACCGCGCCCTGGGGTCCTCCCCCGAGCTCGTGGTCCTCTTTGTCCCTGCCGAGCCTGTGCTGGCAGCCGCTCTGGATGCCGACCCCACGCTCATGGACCATGCCCTGGAGCAGGGGGTAGCGCTGACCTCACCGGCCTCCTTGCTCTCTCTGCTGCGCGTGTGCGCCACGGCCTGGGCGAGGACGGCTGTCAATGAGGACGCCCGCGAGCTCCTAGAGCTCGGACGCACCTTGTACGAACGCCTGGGGACGGTGGCTGGCCACCTCGATGCCCTGGGTGGTGCCCTGACCCGCAGCGTCTCGGCCTACAACCGCACGGTGGCCTCGATGGAGTCGCGCCTGCTGGTCACGGCCCGGTCCTTCGAGACCCTGGCTTCGTCAGTACCGTCACCGCGGAGCATCTGCCCTGACGACGCCCAGGTGCGCTCCTTCGCTACCCCGGAGCTCACCGTGGAGTCAGGGACCCACGGCCGGGGTGAGAGCGATGACTAACGGTCCTGGCCACCGCCATCGCTCTCACGCTGGCCCTGGCGCCGCCAGGGTGGTCAGCGCAGCAGATGACGGCGTCAGCAGGTGTGGTCTGCTGCGGGCTCACGGCGCCCGTGCCGCTCGGGCGCCTGCCCGGCCGCCGCCTTCAGGTCCGCGCGCAGGTTCTTGGGCAGAGAGAAGGCGATCTTCTCCGTCGCCGTACGCACCTGCTCAACGTCGTCAAACCCGAGCTCACCCAGGCGTGAGACCACGTCACGCACCAGGATCTCCGGCACGCTCGCCCCGCTGGTCAGGCCCACGGTCTGTGCACCCTCCAGCCAGACCGGGTCGATCTCGCTGGCGTAGTCCACCCGGTAGGCAGCCGGGGCACCCGCTTCCAGGGCCACTTCCTTCAGCCGCACCGAGTTCGAGGAGTTGCCGGAGCCCACCACGATCATGACGTCAACCTGCGGCGCGATCGTCTTGACCGCCACCTGACGGTTCTGAGTGGCGTAGCAGATGTCGTCGCTCGGGGGATCGATCATCTGCGGGAAGCGCTCACGCAGAAGACGGACAGTCTCCATCGTCTCGTCCACGCTGAGCGTGGTCTGGCTGATCCACACCACCTTCTGCGGATCACGGACCTGCACCTGGTCCACCTCGTGGGGGCCGTTGACCACCTGGATGTGCTCAGGAGCCTCTCCCTGGGTGCCCTCGACCTCCTCGTGGCCGGTGTGCCCGACGAGGATGATGTCGTAGTCGTCATGGGCGAAGCGCACCGCCTGCTTGTGCACCTTGGTCACCAGCGGGCAGGTGGCGTCAATGGTCTGCAGGTGACGAGCCTCGGCCTGGACATGGACCGCCGGGGAGACCCCGTGAGCCGAGAAGACCACGCGCGCACCCTCGGGAACCTCGTCCGTCTCGGAAACGAAGACCGCACCTCTCTGGGACAGCGCCTCGACCACGTACTTGTTGTGCACGATCTCCTTGCGCACGTAGATCGGCGTGCCGTAGTGCGCCAGCGCCTGCTCGACGGCGTCCACGGCCCGGTCCACGCCTGCGCAGTACCCGCGCGGGGCCGCCAACAGGATGCGCTTGCCCTCGCCGTGGGCCTGTGCCGGCTCAGCGACGTCCTGGACCGGCTCAGTCATGGTCTGCGTTGGTGTCGTCACGTCCCCCACTGTGCCACAGCGGAGTCTTGGCTCCCAGAGATCACGTGGCACAGTGGTACACGTGACAGACCAGCCCTCCCCTCTCCAGCAGGCTCGGGCAGACGCCCAACGAGCCAACCCGGCCACGGCACGCGTGCCCGCCCGGCTCGCACGCGAGACCACGGCTGACAACCCATGGCCCCTGGCGCTGCTGTCCACCAAGATTGACCAGTACGTCGCCAAGATGACACCGGTGTGGGTGGAGGCACAGGTCGTTCAGCTCAACCGACGTGCCGGCATGTCCTTCCTGACGCTGCGGGACCTGTCCGCAGAGATCTCACTGCGCGCCTCGATGTACCGCCGCGACCTCGTGGCCAGCGAGCAGGCCATGGGCACCGAGCTCAGCGACGGCATACGGGTGGTCGTCCACGGCCGCCCGACCTTCTGGACCCGCTCCGGCTCCTTCCAGCTCCAGGTTGACCAGATCCGCCTCGTCGGCACCGGCGACCTGCTGGCGCGCATCGAGCAGCTGCGACGCGTGCTGGCCGCTGAAGGACTCTTTGCCCCCGAGCGCAAGCGTCCTCTTCCCTTCCTGCCCCGCGTGGTCGGGCTGGTGTGCGGACGGGACGCCAAGGCGCGTGACGACGTCATCACCAACGCGCGCCTGCGTTGGCCGGGTCTGCCTTTCGAGGTGCGTGAGGTTGCCGTCCAGGGCGTCCATGCCGTCAGCCAGGTGGGCGCGGCGATCGCGGAGCTGGACGCCCGCCCGGAGGTCGACGTCATCGTGGTCGCCCGCGGCGGCGGGAGCGTGGAGGACCTTCTCTCCTTCAGCGATGAGGGTCTTGTCCGTGCCGCCGCCATGTGCCGCACTCCCCTGGTCTCCGCGATCGGCCACGAGACCGATCGCCCCTTGCTCGACGACGTCGCCGACTACCGCGCCTCGACCCCCACCGACGCCGCACGCCGCATCGTGCCAGATCTGGCGGAGGAGACCGTTGGCCTGGACCAGGCCCGTTCTCGTATCCGCACCGCGCTGGCTCGCAGAGTCACCGAGGAGCAGACGCGCCTGGATCGTGTGCGCGAGCGCCCGGTCATGACCGATCCCACCGTCATCGTCCGGGACAAGGAGGCAGACCTGTCCCAGGGCCGTGAGCGTCTGCGCCGAGCGCTCCTGACCACCCTGGACCTGGCCGGTGCCGATCTGCGCGCCGAGACCGCCCGGCTGACTGCTCTGTCCCCCCAGGGGGTGCTCGACCGGGGCTACGCGATCCTGCGCAAGCCAGGCGTCGGCGTCGTTACCTCCAGCGAGGAGCTGAAGAAGGGCGATCTCATTGAGGGCGTCCTGGCCCACGGACGCATGGTGGCCCAGGTCGTCGGAGCCACCAAGCCCAGCCCGACGCCGTCTACAGCGCCGGCGGAGCGCTAACGGACTCACCCTCCACAACGCGCCCCACGATCCGCTCGCCTCGAGATGGCAGTGTCCCGGCCGCACCGCCACGAGCCTCAAGCTGCTCGTAGAGCCGCTCCACGGCCCAGGCCGCCATCTCCGCGTGCGGCAGCGCCACCGAGGTCAGATGGGGGAACAAGGAGGTGTCGATCAGGCGCATCGCGTCGAAGCCGACCACCGACACGTCCTGAGGGATGCGCAGCCCGAGACCTGCCGCAGCGAAGTAGAAGCCGATCGCCATGGCGTCCGAGAAGCAGAAGACGCCGGTGGGCCGGTCCGGTCCGGCCAGCAGCTCAGTCGACAAGGCCTGCGTAGCCTCCGCGTGAGGCGAGGTCGCCACGTAACGGGGCTCGATCCCAGACTGCCGGCAGCGTGCGAGAAAGCCCTCGCGGCGTCCGTGGGTCGCCGGGATGTCGTCAACGTTCCCGATCATCGCGACCTGACGGTGGCCGGCAGCCAGCAGGACCTCCGCCGCCGCTCGTCCCCCCGCCACCTCATCCGGAGTCACCCAGGAGTACCCCTCCTGACGGGTGAAGGCATTGACCAGCACCGTCGGAGTCCCCAGCAGCGAGACCGGCACACTCAGCTCCTGGTGGTAGAAGGCACCGAGGATGATGCCGTCAACCTGACGGTCGCGCAGGGTCTGGACCACGCCGTCGATGTCGTCAGCCGTGTCCGCCACGATCAGCAGTCCATCGTGGTGACGGACCTCTTGCTGCGCGCCGCCGATCAGTCCGCCGAGGAACTCGGTGGTCGCCAGATGCTGACCGATGAGGGCGATTGTGTCCGTGCGCCGAGTACGCAGGGCCCGCGCCGACGGGTTAGCGCGGTAGCCCAATGAGTCGGCCACCTTGCGCACCGCGTCACGAGTCTGTGCCGCTACACGTGAGCCCTCAGGGTTGTTCAGGGCCTGAGAGACGGTGGTGACCGAGACCCCCGCCTGGCGCGCGACGTCCTTGATCGTCACGCGCGTCATCTCAGGCCTCCAGGCGCCCGCTGGTGTAGGCCTCGCTCATCTGCCATGCCCTGAGTGTGGCATGTTCCAGCCCCGCGGCTCGCACGCGCACCTGGTCATGGCTTGGGTCGGCACCAACCCGGACTGACAGCGGCTGCCCGTCCACGAAGACCTCCAGGCTGGAGCGGTCCAGCAGCACACGCATCTCCACCACGCCGTCGCTTCCGAGGGGGACAGGCCCCTGGAGCAGGCGGGTGTCCTCCCCACGCCACGGGCTGTCTGCGTCAGCCGCGGACGAGCGATCCACGCTGAGCCACCCAGTCCAGGCCTCCTGGCCGCTCATCCCTTTCGCCTGGCGACGAGACAGCGTGATCCGTGTGGCGCAGCTGCCGTCCTGAGAGGCCAGCAGGTCAAGCTCGATGGGAGCCTCACCCAGGACCCCGGCGATCCGCAGGTCAAGGCTGCGGCCGGACAGCTGCGCGCCGTCGACCTCCTCGCCCTCCAGGCGCACCGGCTCACCCAGGTGCAAGGAGTCGATCTCCCTGATCGGGAAGAAACGCACCGTGCCGTCCTGTGCCAGAACAACCTCACGCGGGATGTTCATCGACCCGGCCCAGCCGGCGGCTACCCGCTGTTCCTGCGTGCCATTGGGCTGCATCCAGCCGATCACGACCCGCCGCCCGTCAGGAAGCCGGAGGGACTGCGGGGCGTAGAAGTAGTTCTCCCCCAGGTCCATGCGTCCCGTGCGCTCAATCGTCATCCGGGTGCCCTCACGCTGACCCACCATCCACATCGAGCGCATCGTGTCGCCCTGGTGCCAGGCGGCCACAGTCAGCACGTCCACCTCACCGTCCGGGCCCTCCAGGCGCATGAGGTCGGGGCACTCCCAGATAGTTCCGGTAGCACTGACGTCACCGTCGCCGACTGCGAGCGGCCCCTCATAGGTCCACTCGCGCAGGTCCGGGCTGGAGAAGCACAGCGCAGCGCCACCCTGCGCTCCGTCCTTGCCCTGGCCGGGCAGGCCCGAGCCCATGACCTGGTACCACCGGCCTGCTTCACGCCACACGGTGTGGTCACGCATCTCCGGCAGGTCCGCTCCCACCGACTGCGGCGCGGACTCGATGACTGGGTTCGCTAGGTCCTTGTCCCAGCTGCGCAGCAGTGGATCGCCCTCGCGGGCTACCGCCACGCAGCAGTTCTGGGTCGGGCCGCCGTCGTGCCCGGAGTAGACCATGGTGGGCACGCGCCGGCCATCGGAGCGCTCATCCTCAACGATGACGCCGGACCAGCAGCCCAGTGCGTCGGCTCCAGCAGGTCCGGGCGTGAGGGCGACGGGCAGGTCGTGCCAGTGGACGAGGTCGTCGCTCCACTGGTGACCCCACTCGATGAGCTCATGGACCGGTGCGTGAGAGTTGTGCTGGTAGAAGACGTGCAGGATGTCCTGGCCATCAGGCCCAGGATAGACGAGCAAGCCGTTGGGATCGTTGAGCCAGCCCCAGGGAGGAGTGATGTGCCACAGCGGTCGCAGCGGATCCGTCAGCGAGCGCTCACGCATCTGTGCGCGGTCGATCTCTAGGCTGTGGCGCGGGGTGATGGCCGGGTGCTTCATGGTGGTGTCCTTCGGTTCTCAGGGGCGTGGCGTGCCGGGTGGTCGTGTCACGAGCGAGCGTCAAGCTGCTCGTAGTAGCGATCGAGGGCGGCCTGGTAGATCTCCATCAGCCGTTCCAGCCCGCTGGAACGCAGATCCTCAAGATAGTCCTCCCATTCCTTGTCGATGCCGCCGTCCACGACCCACCGAGCAAAGCGCTGTTTGACCAGGCTGGTGACATCGGCCTCGATGAGGGACAGGTCGTCCAGCTCGGCGTTGGTGAAGACCACTGGTGGGAAAGCGTCATTGGCCGCGTGGCCGCGGTAGCCCTCGGTGACCTGTTGCTGACGCAGTGCCGCACGGGGCTCAGGAAGCACGACGGTCCGGAAGTCCTCCTCAGTGATGGCCTTGGGACCGCCAGGAGCGACCTTCTGACGTCGCTCTCCAGCCGACTCCCCCTCGGCTGCGGGAATCTGGTCCAGCAAGCCGTCGGAGTTGTACTCCAAGGTGACCCCAATGGGGCCCCAGTTGTTCTGGGCGGACATCACCGGGTCATACATCCGGTCCACCCAGCGCATCACTGCCGTCTGGTAACGGCAGGTCCGCGTCATGGCGAAGGCGCCGCGAGAGATCTCCTGGTTGTTGGACACGCTCGCACGGGCCTGGCCGTCCACACCCTTGAGCACAGGGCACAGGGCGTAGTGCCCCTCACGGTCAGCACCGACGAACTCGGTCGCCTCCCACCAGTAGAAGGCGCCCAGCGACTCGGTGTCCGCCTTGCCCTTGGCCAGGTAGGCAGTGTCGTCCTGGGAGAAGGAATCTGAGTCGATCAGCCCCTCCTGGTACCACGCCGCCAGCTGACGCACGCCTTCCTTCCATGCCTCGCTGGCCGCGGTGAACACGGCCTTGCGATCGATGACGATGCGATGGTCGTTGTTGTCAGCCTGCCCGCCGTAGGCCGCGACGAGGTCCCAGGGGTTGGCGCAGAAGGAGCCTGGCACGAAGGACAGGGGGATCGGTCTGCCGCTGCCAGAAGGGTCTTCCTTCTTGAAGGCCAGCAGGACCTCGTGGAGCTCCTCGATGGTCGTCGGCATCTGACGATCGACCTTCGCAAGCCAGTCGGTGTTGATGTAGAGGAAGTTCGGGAACTGGACCAGGCCCAGCTCCTCGACACTGGGCAGGGTGTAGATGTGGCCGTCATCGCTGGTCACCGCCGAGCAGATATCAGGACGGGCCTCAAACAGGGCGAGGATGTTGGGGCAGTTGCCCTCCATCAGCTCGTCGAGCGGCACGAGGGTGTGGTTGGAGGAGTAGGTCGCGACCTCGGCGTCGCTGAGCCCGGTGTTCCACAGGATGTCCGGCAGGTCCCCGGAGGCGAGCAGAAGGTTCTTCTTCTCGGCGTAGACGTCCTCGGTCAGCATCGACCGGCTCACCTCGATCCCTGTGTCCGCGGCCCACTGCTGGGGCAGCTTCATCTGGTCGTAGGGCATCGAGAGCGCGCCACGTGAGCCCGTGGCGGTGACCGTGACAGGCGAGGTGACGATCGGTAGCGTCCCAGGATCATTCAGCCCAGCCGAGGCCGAGATCTCCTCGACCCTGTAGTCGGCGTCCGTCTTCTTCCCGGAGCAGGCCGCCAGGGTCAGGGCCAAGGCTGTCAGTGCGCCGCCACGAAGGACGGTACGACGACTCAACCTCGAGGCTGAGGCGCCTGGACGCAGCGAGGGTAGGAAGGACATCTGTCTTGCCTCTCAGCTCTTGACGGCGCCGATCATGGCGCCCTGGGCGAAGTACTTGTGAGCGAAGGGAAGCGCGGCGAGCAGCGGGAAGGTCGATACCACGATCATCCCGTACTTCATGAGCTCAGCAATGCGCTGGGACTCGGCCTAGGAGTCCATGCCCGTGGCCGACAATCCGGATCCGGAGGCGTCGGACTGGATGAGGATGGTGCGCAGGACGAGCTGAAGGGGGTACTTCGTCTCGTCATTGAGGTAGATCATCGCGTCAAAAAACTGGTTCCAGTACGCCACCGCGTGAGTAACAACCAGAAGCATGATGAGTGCCTTGGACAGCGGCAGGACGATCTGGAAGAAGTAGCGCAGTTCGCTGGAACCATCGAGCTCAGCCGCCTCGTGGAGCTCTTCGGGGATCGTGGTGGAGAAGAAGGTGCGAGCGATGACGAGGTTCGTCACCCCGATCGCGCCGGGCAGCACGACCGCCCACATCGTGTTGAGCATGCCCAGCTCCCTGACGACGAGGTACCGGGCGATCATGCCGCCGTCGAAGAACATCGTGACGATGAAGGCAGCCATGATCGTGCGCCGGAAGGGCAGCGTCCTGCGGGACAGGGCGTATCCGGCTCCGAGGATCGAGCACACCAAGATCGTGGCGCCCACGACCGTGTAGAGCAGGGAGTTCGCAAAGCCTCGGATGACGGTGGAGGTGGAGAACATACGTGCGTACCCCTCAAAGGTGATGCCCTTGGGCCACAGCCACACATTGCCCTCGTAGATCTGGTTGGGGTCCGAGATCGAGGCGATGACGACGAAGTAGAGCGGGTAGATGATCGCGATGACCGCGGTTCCCAGCAGGATGACGACGAAGGCGGCGTACAGAGGATCGGCGACGCGTTCCCAGAAGCGTCCAGCAGGATGGTTGCGACGCGCGGGACTGGTGGAGGTGAGCAGGCCCGTCGCGGAAGCAGTAGCGGAACTCATGTGGACCTCGACTCTCAGAACAGGCTGGTCTGACCCGCGCGCTTGGCACCCTGGTTGAACACCAGGAGCAGGATCATGTTGAGGACGTAGTTGAACAGCGAGATCGCCGCAGAATAGGAGAACTGGGCGCTCTTGAGACCGACGTCGTAGACATAGGTCTGGATGATCTGCGAGGTGCCGAGGTTGAGGTCGGTCTGCATCAGCAGCGCCTTCTCGAAGCCGATGTTGAGCAGGTTCCCGACTGCCAGGATGAGCATGATCGAGATCACCGGCCGGATCCCGGGCAGGTCAATGTGCCACAGCCGCTGCCAGCGGTTGGCGCCGTCCACGCGCGCGGCCTCGTGGAGACTGGGATCAATCCCGGCCAAGGCCGCAAGGTAGATGATCATCGAGAATCCCGCGTTCTGCCAGATATCGCTCAGGACGTAGATCGGTCTGAACCAGCCCTCCTCATTCATGAAGCTGACCGGGGTACCACCTGCCAGTGAGATGACGTTGTTGACCAGGCCTGAGCGAGGCGACAGCAGCACAAAGAGCATGCCGACCACGACCACCGTGGAGATGAAGGCCGGCGAGAACAGCACCGTCTGGATGAAGGACTTCAGCCTGCGCGATCCGAGCTGGTTGATCAGGAGCACCAGAACAATGGGCACCGGGAAGCCGAAGACCAGACCCAGGACGTTGATGGCGATCGTGTTGACAAAGACCCGGGAGAACTGGAATGAGTGCAGGAAACGGGAGATGTGCTCCAGCCCCACCCACTCGCTCCCCATGAAGCCGTCAATCGGGTTGTAGTTGCGGAAGGCGATCTGGACGCCGTACATCGGCCAGTACTTGAAGACGATGAGGTAGATGACGGCGGGTGCCAGCAGCAGGTAGAGCTGCCAGTGCCGGGCCACACGTGCCAGGAGTGAGGGAGTACCCCGCCAAGAGGCGCTACGAGAGGTCGACATCATTGTCCTTCGGGAGGAGGGCCACGCTCAGGACATTGTCAAATCTTTTTGACATCGAGATCGTAAGTAGCTTCATCGCGCCCCATCAAGACGTTTTGACAACAGATTTTCCGCCATCTCCTCTCCCCCTAACGTCCTATCGTCCATACTGCCAACGTGTAAGAATCAGCCCATGAGCCTCACGCCTGTCAGCTCGCCTACCGGTGACGACGCCAATGCTGACGTCCCCTCCCTGCCCTACGAGCAGGCCCGCGAGGAGCTTGTCACCGTCGTCCAGCGCCTTGAGGCGGGCCAGGTCCCGCTAGAGGACGCACTGAGCCTGTGGGAGCGCGGCGAGGCTCTTGCCGCGCGCTGCCAGGCCTGGCTGGACGAGGCCCGGCGTCGCCTGGACGCCGTGAGCCAGCGCGAGACCAACGCCCCGACGACCAAGCACTAGCCCCCTCACGCGACCCGAAGGGACACGCACCCCATGACCACCCATGTCACACCCGGCCCTAGCGGAACCGCACTCGTTATCGGCGAGGCCCTGGTCGACGTCGTCCTCAACGAGGGTGCCGAGCCGCAGGAGATCCCGGGCGGCTCGCCGGCCAACGTCGCCCTGGGCCTGGCGCGGCTCGGCCGTGACGCCGAGCTCGACTGCTGGATCGGCAAGGACCTGCGCGGACTCGCCGTACGGGCGCACCTGGAGGCCTCCGGGGTGCGCCTGACCCCCGGCTCGGACGAGGCGGAGCGCACCTCCACAGCCCAGGCCTCGATCGGGGCCGACGGCGCTGCCACCTACCTCTTTGACCTGGACTGGAACCCGCCCTTCCCCGAGCTGACCAGCGACCAGGCGCCCGTGCTCGTCCACACCGGCTCGATCGCTGCGATCCTCGCCCCCGGCACGGACACCGTCCGCCGCACGCTGGAGACCTATCGGGCCTCCTCCACCATCTGCTACGACCCCAACGCCCGTCCCCAGCTCATGGGTGAGCCGGACCAGGCTCGTCGCACGGTCGAGGACCTGGTCTCCCTGTCGGACCTGGTCAAGTGCTCGAACGAGGACATCGAGTGGCTCTACTCCGTGGACTCCAGCTCGGACGAGGCCCTGGAGAAGGTCCTGCAAATCTGGCTCGATCTGGGCGCGGCGCTCGTCGTTGTCACCCGTGGCAAGCGAGGTGCCCTGGCGCTGTCCGCCTCGGGGGTGCGGATCGAGGTTCCTGCCGATCCCAGCGTCGTCGTAGCGGACACGGTGGGTGCCGGCGACTCCTTCATGGGCGGCCTGGAGGACGGGCTGTGGAGTGAGGGGCTCGTCGGGGCCGGGCAGCGTGAGGCGCTGCGCGCTATCGACGCCGAGACCCTGGAGCGCGTGGTGCGCCACGCGGCTGCCATCGCTGACATCACGGTCTCGCGGGCCGGGGCCAACCCACCCACCCGCGCCGAGCTCGCTGAGGCCTGATCGGCCTTATCTGGCTGCGAACCAGAACTGATCAGGAGGGCCCTGCCGGATGTGTTCCGGCAGGGCCCTCCTGATGTATCAACGATGTGCTCGAAGCGCGAGCGTACGCAGCCGGCCGCTCAGTCCGGCCGCCCGCACCGTGACCCGCGACTACTCGCAGGCGACGCCGCCACCATCGCGGTCCAGCTTGCCGCTGTATCCCGGCTCTCCCCGATAGATCGGCGCCGCGCCGGCAGCCCTCGCAGCCGCGCAGTTGGGGTAGTAGGTGTTGGCGGCAGCTTGCTGCGCCGCAGCCTGCTGGGCGGCGGCCTCAGCCGAGGCCGAGGCTCGAGCCGCGGCAGCTGAGGCGGAAGCCTTGGCCGCAGCCGTGTCCACGACCGTCGCACTGGCGCTGTCCTCAGCCACGGTCTCGTCACCGCCGCCACACGCGGCCAGCCCAAGAAGGCTGAGGGACACGGCACCCGCCATGAGAGCACGCGCCGCCAGGGTCACGCGAGAACGGGAGGACTCGTGCTTCTCAGCGGCTTCCTGGGCGCGCGGGCACGACGATTGCGGGCATGACACGGACATGCCGGTACCTCTATAGGGACAGTCAGGGTGTGACCAGGGTAATACCAGCGCCAGCGCTCCGCCCGGGACCAAGGGCGGCTCCTTGACAGCCTTCAGTACAACGGCACGTCGTCGAGCATCGTGGTCACGAGCTCGGCGATCTCGCTGCGCTCGGTGCGCACCAGGTCAATGTGGGCGAACAGCGGGTTGCCCTTGAGCGACTCGACGATCGAGGCCACACCGTCCCACCTGCCCACGCGCAGGTTGTCACGCTGGGCGACGTCGTGAGTGAGTACCACCTTGGAATTCTGGCCCACGCGGGAGAGCACCGTGAGCAGGACGTTGCGTTCCAGGGACTGCGCCTCGTCAACGATGACGAAGGCGTCATGGAAGGACCGCCCTCGGATGTGGGTCAGCGGCAGGACCTCCAGCTGGTCGAGCTGGACGATCCGGTCAATGCGCTCCTGCGGGACCACCGAGGACAGGGTGTCGAAGACCGCCTCACTCCACGGCTGCATCTTCTCCGTCGCGTCGCCCGGTAGGAATCCCAGCGTCTGACCGCCCACCGCGTACAGCGGCCGGAAGACCAGGACCTTGCGGTGCTCACGGCGATTGACCACGGCGTCGATCCCGGCCGCGAGCGCGAGCGCGGACTTGCCCGTTCCGGCGCGGCCCCCGAGGGAGACGATGCCGATCTGCGGGTTGAGCAGGTGATCGATCGCCACCCGCTGCTCGGCCGAGCGTCCCCGCACCCCGAAGACCTCCCGGTCGGGACGCACCAGCCGCAGGGCGCCGTCGACCACCGTCGCCAGGGCGCTGCCGCGCGGGGAGGTGACGGCGACCCCGGTGTGCACCGGCTGGCGAGCAAGCTCAGCACCGCCTTCTCCCTGCGCCAGGCCCTCCAGGTCCAGCACCCCGGCGTCCCACAGCCCGGCCATCTCCTCAGCAGTCACGGACAGCGAGGTCATACCGGTGTAGCCGGAGTCCACGGCGAGCTGGGCCTTGTACTCGTCGGCGTGCAGGCCGACCGAGGCCGCCTTGATACGCATCGGCAGGTCCTTGGAGATGACCGTGACGTCCTGTCCCTCCTCGGCCAGGCACACGGCCACGCACAGGATGCGCGTGTCGTTGTCCCCCAGGCGCATCCCCGCCGGCAGGACCGTGGGATCGGTGCCGTTGAGCTCAACTCGCAGGGTTCCGCCGTCGTCATTGAGCGGGACGGGGCGGTCCAGTCTGCCGTGCCTGGCTCTGAGCGCGTCCAGCAGCCGCAGTGCCGAGCGGGCGAAGTAGCCCAGCTCGGGATCATGCCGCTTGCCCTCCAGCTCGGTGATGACGACGATCGGCAGCACCACCGCGTGCTCGTCGAAGCGGAGAATGGCGCGGGGGTCGGACAGGAGGACGGAGGTGTCCAGGACGTAGGTACGCATGGGGCGCGTCTCCGGTGTCGCGGCAGGCGCCCTGGTGGCCACCCACCTCTTGCCTCGACGTTACGCTCCTCACACTCGCCACCTGCGGCCAATCCGGGCAAAGGTCAGGCGAACACTGCGTAACGAGTTCGCTCAGCGCCACTAGGCCCCAGATCGAGGGGCTAACGGCCCAGGCGGCGCTCCCGGCGCGAGTAGTCGCGCAGCGCGCGCAGGAAGTCGATACGCCGGAAATCCGGCCAGTAGACCTCACAGAAGTAGTACTCCGAGTGCACCGACTGCCACAGCAGGAAGCCGGACAGACGCTGCTCACCCGAGGTGCGGATGACCAGGTCCGGATCAGGCTGGCCCTTGGTGTACAGGTGCTCGGTGATGTCCTCCTCGGACAGCGAGTCCGCTACCTCCTCCAGGGTGGCCCCGGCCGCGGCCCGCTCGCGCAGGAGATCGCGGACCGCGTCGGCGATCTCCTGCCTCCCGCCGTAGCCGACGGCGATATTGACCTGGACCCGTCCGTCACCCGGGTCCGCCTCACCGCCGGCGGCGTGGGTGGAGGCCACGGCCTGACGCAGGCGTTCAGCCAGAGGATCGGGGAGCAGATCAACCGCTCCGACCAGTCGCAGGCTCCAGCGCTGCGCGGCCGCCAGGCTCTCAACCGCCTGGGCGATGATGTCCAGGAGAGGGGAGAGCTCGGCGGGGTCGCGCGAGAGGTTGTCCGTGGACAGCAGCCACAGGGTCACCACCCTCACGCCGGCGTCCTCGGCCCAGCCGAGGAACTCCTCGATCTTGTCCGCACCGCGCTTGTGCCCTTGAGAGGTGACGAAGCCCATCTGCTTGGCCCACCGACGGTTGCCGTCCAGGATGACGCCTACGTGCCCAGGCACCTGCTGCGGGTCGACCTGAGCAGCCAGGCGACGCTCGTAGATCTCGTAGACAAGACCGTCTCCAGCCACGCTCTACCAGCCTTCCTTCTCCGCACCCGCCACACGCCGGGCAACCCAGGGACCTGGGCCTTGCGGCAACGGTAGCGCGTCGCCCCGTCGTGGCGGATCAGCACGGGCATGACACGCACGCCCGCTACCCACCCTCCCCACCACAGGAGTAACCTACGAATGCGTAACCTACGGAACCGTAGGTTACGTAGGTGCCACGCTTCGCCGTCGCCGCCCAACCCCGACACCGAGGAGGCCACGGTGCCCAGGAAGACCCCCACGACGCCGCAGACGGCTGGCGCCGTGACCAAGAACGTCGCTAGTACGGTCGGCTCCGTCAAGGAGGCCGCAGCCGGGGCGGTACGTATGGTCAAGCCACGGCTGCGTGGATGGATCCACGCCTGCACCACGCCCCTGGCACTGGCGGCGTGCATCGTGCTCACGGTCCTGGCCCCCGGTGCCGCGCGCAGCTGGGCCTGCGCCGCCTACCTCGTGTGCTCCCTGCTGCTGTTCGGCAACTCGGGCATCTACCACCTGTCCAACGGCTACTGGCCCACCAAGGTCTCGACCGCCCTCCAGCGCTTCGACCACGCCAATATCTTCCTGCTCATCGCCGGGACCTACACGCCCCTGTCCGTCTCGCTGCTCAACCCACGCACCGCACTGCTGGTCCTCGGGATCGTGTGGGGAGGCGCGGCGGCCGGCATCATCACCTCGCTGGCCTGGCCGACGGCGCCGCGCTGGTTCTCCACGTTGCTCTACATCCTGCTGGGATGGGTCGCGGTCTGGTTCCTGCCACAGTTCTGGGTCGCGGGCGGGGCGGCGATCGTGTGGCTGCTGGTGGCCGGCGGCGTCATCTACACCATCGGCGGAGTCATCTACGCCCGCAAGCGCCCTGATCCCTTCCCGCGGTGGTTCGGCTTCCACGAGGTCTTCCACGTGTGCACCGTGGCAGCGTGGGTCTGCCAGTGCGTGGCCTGCTACCTCGCGGTGCTGGGCTGACAGGCGCCGGGACAAGGCACGGGCGGGTGCGCCGCATGCACACCCGCCCGTCCGGACAGCCCGGCCCCGGCCCTTGTGGGCTCTCAGAGCCCCGCAGGGCTCACAGGACCTTGACGTCGATGATCTCGGCCTTGATCTCCTTGCCGTTAGGGGCCTGGTAGGAGACGGTCTCGCCAGCCTTGTGCCCCATGAGGGCCTTGCCCAGCGGGGCGTCCGGGGAGAAGACCTTGACACCCTCGGGGACGTCAGCCGTGATCTCCTGCCCCCCCAGAGCAAATACCTGCTCCTTGGCACCGATCTTGGCGGTGACGATCGTGCCGGCCGAGACCGTGCCGTCGTCAGCGACCTCTCCGATCTCCGCCTTCTCCAGCAGCTCGGTGAGCTGGGCGATGCGAGCCTCGTTGAGCGCCGCCTCTTCTCGCGCCGCGTGGTAGCCAGCGTTCTCACGCAGGTCGCCCTCCTGGCGAGCAGCCTCGACGCGCTGGGCAATCTCCTTGCGGTCCACCTCCTGGCGCCGGGCCAGCTCAGCGGTGAGCCGGTCGTAGGCGTCCTTGGTGAGCCAGGTGCCCTGGCTGGTGGCCTCCGTGTCCTGGGCCATGACCTCTCCTTGAAGTCGACGATTGAGATGGAACTCCTCACTGTAGCCCACCGCCCAGCACGTGGGCGGTGGCACCGCGCGAGGTCACACCATGGCAAGCCGCTCCACCAGACAGACCATGAGGTAGTCCATCTGCGCGTCAGAGCCCACCTGGAAGACGTGCTCACCAAAGCAGGTGAAGCCCAGACGCTCGTAGAAGGCCAGGGCAGCAGTATTGCGCTCCCACACTCCCAGCCAGATCGAGGCCGCTGCGTGCGCGCGAGCCTCGTCCAAGGCCACCCCCATCAACCTGGCTCCCAGCCCTCGGCGCTTGTAGGGCAGGCGGACGTAGATCCGCTGGACCTCTAGGGACGGCTGCGGGATACGGCCCTCCACCGGCTCGGTCTGCGCCTTGCCGACGTTGGTCTTGAGGTAGGCGGCCGGAATGCCGTCCACGGTGGCCAGCCAGTAGCTGCTCTCCGGGTCCGCCAGCTCGGCGGCCAGGACCTGCGGGCTGTAGGACTCGGCGAGGAAGACCTCCATGTCCTTGGCCGTGTTGTCTGCGGCGAAGGTGTCCTGGAAGGTCTCGGCGCAGACCTGTGCCAGCACAGCCGCGTCCTGGGCCGTACAGCGCCGTACCTGGACCTGCGGCGCACGATCGAACCCCATACGTGCCCTCCTGGCTCCTTGTCTGTCCGCGCGAGCCTTACGCCAGGCCCGACCGGCTGAGCCGCCACTGTAGCCCTGCCCCGCAACGCGTTTCCCGCCCGGTCCACCTACCGCGCCGGCGCCGTCGCCCCCCCCCATGCGACCTGCCTCGCTCGCACCATCCGACTCCGCCCTCGGCGGATCCTGCTTCTCCTCACACTCACCCGTCCCCGGCCGCCCGGTAGCGTGGTTCCTATGACGAGCCAGCCCGCACGCAACACCCTCATTCCCGGCCGCGAGGAGACGCTGCTACCCGAGCCCGGCGAGCACGCCGTCCTCGGCACACCCCTGTCCGGCCCGTGGCCCGAGGGCACCGAGGTCATCTACCTTGCTGGCGGCTGCTTCTGGGGTGTCGAGCGTTTCCTGTGGCGCCAGCCCGGCGTCGTCGCCACGGCGGTGGGATACATGGGCGGCACCACCCCCAACGCCACCTACCGCGAGGTCTGCACGGGCGAGACCGGCCACGCCGAGACGGTCCGGGTGGCTTACGACCCCGCCGTCGTCGGCGAGGGCGCGCAGGCGCTGCTGCGCACCTTCTGGGAGAACCACGACTCCACCCAGCTCAACCGCCACGGCAACGACATCGGCACCCAGTACCGCTCCGCGGTGTGGACCACGACCCCGCAGCAGGCCGCAGCCGCCCGCGAGATCCGCGGGCTTTTCCAGGGCGAGCTCACCCGGCTCGGCATGGGGCAGTGCGTCACCACGATCGACGACGCCGCCTCGCTCTACCGTGACTTCGGCGGCCCCTTCTACCTGGCCGAGGAGTACCACCAGGGCTACCTGGAGAAGAACCCGGACGGCTACTGCAACCACGGACCCAACGGCGTGACCTGCCCGGTCGGTATCGCCAGCATGCCGGCCCAGACGGACATCCTCGCGCCCGACGCCCTGGAGGGCTGAGGCAGGAGACCGTGTCCCCCGCGCGAGCAGGGGATGCGTCCGTACTCACTCATGGCCCTGCTCCTGTGCCAGGATCAGGGCCATGAGTGAGTACGGACCTACCTTCGGAGGACACGGGCAGCGTGGTCGGGGTGACCGTGGGTACCGAGGTGGCCCTGGCTCTCGCCGCAGCAACCAGGACTACCAGCGCGGCGAGGGCGGAGGCCGCCACGGCTCACGCTCCGGCGAGCCACGGCGTCGTTATGACGACGAGCCGCGCGACGGCGTGCTGGCTGACCTGGTCGGCCATCTCCACGCCCTGGACAACCGCTCCTACGCTGCATACAAGGCGATCGTCGGCCGTTACTCCACCCCGCAGGGGTGGACCCTGCACGTCGACCGCGTCCAGCCCGACCCCTACGCCCCGCCCACCCAGATCCGCGTCCTCGTGCCCGCGAGCCTGCCAAGCCTGGCGCTGCTCGGCGAGCACGAGCTGCTCGCCACCACCGATCGCCGGATCGCCCTGGCCGATTTCCTTACCCGCGAGCTGCACGCCGGATTCAAGGGCACGAACCTGTCCATCGCCGCACCCGGCCAGGAGATCCTTCAGCGCTCCAGCGTCACCCTGAGGCCAGCCCAGGAGACCGAGCAGGGCCAGGCCGACGCCGCGGCATGGATGATCGAGATCCGCGCACGGGTCGCGCTGCCGGCCCGCGGCCGCTCCATCCAGGGGCATGAGGCCTCGCGGATCTTCAACCGCGACCTGACCCGTGAGGTCGGTGCCGCCCTCGATCTGACCGGCGAGCGCGCCGAGCGGCTGCTCGCCCACGTCGCGGCGCTGGAGGACCACCGCGCCCTGAGCGAGGCCGTCATGACCAACGGCTGGGTAGCCTTCCTCGCTGACGGATCGCTGCTGCCCCGCCGCTCGGGCGTGAGCGACGAGCCCATGCGCTCTGGCGGTCTGCCCTTGACCGCTCCGGAGTCCCTGGCCGCCACGGTGTCCCTGCCTCATGCGGGCACGGTGCGCGGCACCGCGATCGGCTCCGGTGTCACGCTCATCGTGGGCGGCGGCTACCACGGCAAGTCGACTCTGCTGTCAGCCATCGAGCGGGGTGTCTACCCGCACGTGCCCGGTGACGGCCGTGAGCTCGTGGCGACCGTGCCCGACGCCGTCAAGGTGCGGGCCGCGGACGGTCGTGCGGTGACCGGGGTGGACCTCACGCCCTTCATCTCCCACCTGCCGGGGGACCGTGACACCGCCAGCTTCACCACGAAGAACGCCTCGGGCTCCACCTCCCAGGCAGCCTCCCTCATTGAGGCGGCGGAGGCCGGCGCCAGCGCCTTGCTGCTGGACGAGGACACCTCTGCGACCAACCTGCTCATTCGCGACCGACGTATGCGCGCCCTCGTGGCTGACGACCGCGAGCCGATCACGCCGCTGGTCGACCGCGTGGGCGCCCTGGCCGAGCAGCGGGGTGTCTCCACGGTCCTGGTCATGGGCGGGTCCGGTGACTACCTCGACGTCGCCGACCGCGTCCTGCTGCTGGACTCCTACCAGCTGCGCGACGCCACCCAGGCCGCCGCCAGCGTCGTCGCTGAGCAACCGCGCCAGGCCACGGCTCTGGCCGACTTCGCCGAGCCTGCCTCCCGCGTGCCCCTGCCGGCGCCCGAGCGCGTACGCCGTGGTCCGGTGCGCACGCGCTCGCGCGGCACCCAGGCGCTGACGCTCGACCGCGAGGAGATCGACGTCGCCGACGTGGCTGGGATCGTGGACCCGGGGCAGGCCGAGGCGGTTGCCTTCTGCTTACGGGCCCTGCTGGAGCAGCGCTTCGACGGCGAGTCGTCCCTCGCCCAGTGCCTGGAGGACCTCGAGGCGCTCCTGGACGAGGAGGGGCTGGACGCCGTCGCCGCTCCTGGCCAGCGACCGGCCTTCTTCGCCCGTCCACGCATGGTTGACGTCGCCGCGGCCGTCAACCGCTACCGCAGCCTGGAGCTGGCCTGAGGATTCAGGCCGCGTCGGACCATCTCGGTCTCCTACGACCACGAGTGCCTCGTTCGACCACCGTAGTGACGTCACTACTGTGGTCGAACGAGGCACTCGTGGTCCGTCGGGACGGCGTGCGCGCCCCGAGCCGGGCTCAGCGCAGGGAGGCCAGGGCCTGGCTGCGGGCGACGACGGCCTCGGTCTGCTTCTCGACCTCGCCGTCATGGTAGGCAGCAGGCTTGAACACGCTCATGTTCTCGAAGTCGGTCGGGATGGACAGGATGACCTGGGCGTTGACCGTGGCCGCCTCGAAATTGGCCAGGATGAGACGCAGCTGCTCGGCGGCGCGCACGCCTCCGGTGAAGCCGTAGGAGACGATGCCAACACCCTTGTGAGCCAGCGAGGCCGGAGTGAGGAAGTCGAGGGCGTTCTTCAGGGAACCCGGGATGGAGTGGTTGTACTCGGGGGTGACGAACAGGACGCCGTCAGCCTCGCTGATCGCCTGCAGCCACGGCTGGGCCTTGGGCTCCTTGGGGGCCGCCATGGCGGTGGGCAGCTCCTCGGCGAACAGGGGCAGGTCCAGCTCACGCAGGTCGACCACCTGGGCCTCGACGCCCTCGACGCTGGCGGCCTTGCCAGCCACCCACTCGGCGACCTGGGCGCCGATCCGGTTGGGACGGACAGAACCGATGACGACGGCGATCTTGGCCATGACACACTCCTTAGCACGAAGAATTAATTGATCCGTAAACTACTTTAAGTCGTGATGAGTCCCCGTGCAAGTATCAGCTCATCAAATAATCCTGCAGGCCTCACCGCGCCAGGAAGAACTGGGCTGAGGGATCCTGGCTCTCGTCCCGGTAGGCGTAGCCCAGCTGGTCCATATGAGCCACCAGGTCCTCCAGCTCACCGGCCTCCTGCCCGGTCTGGAAGGCGCACAGGATCCGCCCGTAGTCCGCACCGTCGGTGCGGTAGTGAAAGAGCGTGATGTTCCAGCGCGCGCCCAGGACCTCTAGGAAGCGCACCAGCGCGCCGGGAGCCTCAGGGAACTCGAAGGAGAAGAGCCGCTCGGTCACCCCCACCGGTGCCCGCCCACCGATCATCGAGCGCACGTGCACCTTCGCCAGCTCGTCATCCGTCAGGTCGACCACGGCGTAGCCCGCCCTCTCCACGTCCGCCACGATCTCGGCGCGCTCCTCACGCCCACGGGTCAGCCGCACACCCACGAAGATGCGCGCCGGCGTCCCTGGCTCAGCCGAGGCCGAGACACGGTAGTTGAACTCCGTGACCGCGCGCCCGCCCAGCACGGAGGCGAAGCGCAGGAACTCGCCCTGGACCTCAGGGATGTGCACCCCGAGGATCGCCTCCCGCTGCTCACCGATCTCGCTGCGCTCACAGATATAGCGCAGCTGATGGAAGTTGAGGTTCGCGCCCGAGAGCACACAGGCCAGCCGCTCGCCGCGGATCGCGTGCTCCGCCACGTACTTCTTCAGACCCGCCAGCCCCACGGCACCGCTTGGCTCGGGCACCGCCCGCAGGTCCTCGAACAGGTCCCGCACGGCAGCGGAGACCTCGTCGGAGGAGACCGTGACGACGTCGTCGAGCAGGGCCGAGCACATGCGGAAGGTCTCATCCCCGATCCGCCTGACGGCCACGCCTTCCGCGAACAGACCCACTCGCTCCAGCGTCACCGGCTCACCCACCGCCAGGGCGGCCGTCAGGCAGGCCGACTCCTCGTGCTCCACGCCGATCACCCTGACCTGGGGCATGAGCTGCTTGATGAGCACGGCGACCCCGGAGACCAGACCGCCGCCGCCCACCGGAACGAACACGCGATCGAGCTCGGCGTCCTGCTGGATCATCTCCAGGCCGATCGTTCCCTGTCCCGCAATGACGCGAGGATCGTCGAAGGGCGGGATGAAGGTGCGTCCCTCCGCCTCGCAGAGCCTGCGAGCCTCTGCCTGGGCAGCGTCAAAGTTGTCCCCGAAGAGCAGGACCTGGCCGCCCAGCTCGCGCACGGCGTCGACCTTGATCCGCGGGGTCACCACCGGCATGACGATCGTGGCGCTCACGCCCAGCAGCGCGGCCGAGCGCGCCACGCCCTGGGCGTGGTTGCCCGCCGAGGCGGTGACCACGCCACGCGAGCGCTCGGCATCACTGAGCGCGCGCATGGCGTTGTAGGCCCCACGGATCTTGAAGGAGTGCACGGGCTGGAGGTCCTCGCGCTTGGCCTCAACGGTGTTACCCAGCCGAGCGCTCAGTCCCGCCATGACCTGGAGCGGGGTGTGCTGCGCCGCCTCGTAGACAGGGGCTCGCAGCACCTCCCGCAGGTATCGGGCGGAGTCCCAGGTCGTGCCATTGCTTCCGAGCTCGTTCACGCGCCCAGGGTAGCCGTGGCGCACCGGAGCGGGCCGCGCTGGTCCAGCGTGCGTCACCGGACCCGGCTGGTGGCCAGCGCGCTGACAGCCAGGGCCACGAGGGCCAGGGCGGGCGCCCCGGCCGCCCAGGGCGCCCGCTCCAGGTAGGCCAGCCCCTCGGCCAGCACCAGCCCCCACTCAGGGGAGGGCGCCTTGGCGCCCAGGCCCAGGAAGCCCAACCCGGTCAGGGCCAGGGCCACCCCCGGCAGCCGCAGCGCGGCGTGCCGGACGAGCACCGGGACGACGGCGGGCAGCACCCGGGTCAGCGTCGTCAGCCAGGAAGGCTCCCCGAGCGCCGGCGCCATGACGACGTCGGGCCGCTCTCGCACCGAGCGCATGAGGGCAGCGGCGTGGGCACCCAGCGGCGCCCAGGACACGCAGGCCACGGCCATCGCCGCACCGTGCCGGCTGGGACCGGCCACGGCGGCGACGACGAGCCCCGCTAGCACCGCGGGGACCGCGTTGCCGACCTCGACCAGCCCTGTGCTCGCCCGCGGGAGCAGACCCGCCAGGATCCCGATGACCAGGCAGGCGCCGGTGACTACCACCGCGCTGCTCAGTGTGGCGACGGCGCCGTGCGCCACCCGGGCCAGGAGGTCGCGGCCGAGCGCATCCGCCCCCAGCGGTAGCGACGCCGTCGGCCCGGCCAGGCGGGAGGCGACGACGGCGTAGGGGTCACGGCCGGCTCCCAGGAGCATGAGGACCGCCAGGCCACCGCTACCGGCCAACGCCAGGACCAGGGACGTTCGGCCACTCGGCTGCGCCGGTGGTGCGGCAGCCAGGGACCCTGTGCCGTCGGCACCCCCAGCCAGCCCTCGTCGCAGGAGCGCGGCCAGCGCCCCTGCGACGAGGGCGACCAGGAGGAGCAGGAGCATCCCGGCCTGGAGCGCCGGGACGTCCTGGGCGCTGGCCGCGCCAAGAAGCGCCCGCCCCAGGCCGGGGACCGCGAAGACCTTCTCCACCGCCACGCCGGCCCCGGTCAGCCCGACGACGACCAGCGCCACCTGCCCGAGCAGGGGGACGAGGGCCTGGTGAAGGACTGCCAGGACGAGCCGGCGTCCACGGATACCTGCCGTGACCCACGTCGTCACCCAGTGCTGGCGAAAGACCTCCGTGACGGCGTCGACCGCGAGCGCGCCCAGCAGCCCGCCCGCCGGCACGCCCAGACTCACGGCCGGCAGGATGACCTGCTCGGCCCGCCCCCAGCCGTAGGGCGGCAGCCAGCCCAGACCGACGCACACGCTCAGCACGAGCACGGGCGCGAGAAGGTAATCCGGCAGGGCGGTCAGGGCAGCGCCGAGCGCACCCGAACGTCGTCGCTGCCGACCAGCCAGCCCGTCACGCAGGGCCGGGACCATGAGGCCGACGGCGATGAGAAGCGCCAGCGCCATCGCGGCCGCCATGAGCGTAAGGGAGACCGCCAGCGCCTGACCCGTCCCATGGGCCACCGGCTGCCCGGAGACCCAGGAGGTGCCGAGGTCCCCGTGGGCCAGCCTGGCCAGCCAGTGACCGATCGTCGCCCACGGCCCGTCCTGGATCCCGAGGCGACGGCGTAGGGAGGCCACGACCTCCTCAGTCGCCTCCCTCTCCGTTCTGGAGGCCCGCAGGACCGTGAGCGCCGGGTCGTGGCTCGACCACCAGGGCATGAGACCGATCCCCAGGAGCACCCCGGCTACCGCCGCCACACGCGAGAGCAGGACCACCCCGTCCGCGCCGCGTGCCAGCCGCGTCAGAGACGGAAGAGCGGGCGCCGTCATGCCAGACGCGTACTCGTCGTCACGAGCTCCCGCTCCCGCGGATCGCGCTGGGCCTGCTTGACGGTGGCGGCCTCGCCCTGCAGGACCCGCTCGTGCAGCAGCGGCACGGCCGCCCCACAGGCAAGGATCTTCTCCTCCGCCCGCATGATGAGATCCTGACGCTCCTGCCCCACCGGCAGGTCCCCCGCCCGGTCCACCTCGTCGTCGGACAGGAAGGACAGTGAGAAGGACCCCGTGCTGGCGAAGTCAGAGACCATGTAGGCCACGGGGTCGCCTGAGTCGAGGACGGTGGCCCGTGACAGCAGGAAGACGTCGAAGCGTCCGGCCAGCGCGTCGGCCTCGATCTGTGCGTACTCCCGTACGTCGGTGGCCACGGTGAAGCCGGCTGCCTCCAGCTGCTGGGCGATCACGACCACGGCCTCGGCCAGCTCGGGACGGTCGGAGTAGCTGCCGATCGTGATCGCCGTTCCCGGGGCGACCGTCCCGGCCTGTTGCGCTCCCGGCACCAGGCCACGCGCTGCGGCTCCCTGCGCCCCGGCGTAGGGCTGAGAGCCCCAGCCGCGTCGAGGTGCCGCCCAGCTGAGCGCCGGGCCGAGCAGGCCCGCTGCCACGTCGGCGTGGCCCTCGTACATCGTGTCCACCAGCGTCCCCGGATCGACGGCGTCGCGCACCGCGGCGCGGACGGCAGGATCGCTCATGGGCCCGCGGGCGGTGTTGAGGTAGAGCGTGGCCGTGCGAGGTATGGGAACCTCGTGGACCAGGGAGGGATCGATGGTCGCCGCCTGGGAGACCGGGACCGCCTCGACCAGGTCCGCCTCGCCTGAGCGCAGCGCGGCAGCCCGGGCCGTGCCGTCCGGCACGAAGGTGACGTCAATCCCCTCCAGCGTGGCCGCACTCCCCCAGTAGCCAGGAAAACGGTCGAGGGTGGCTCCGGCGGTGCCGTCCACCGCCGTCAGCACGAAGGGGCCGGTGCCGTGCCCCACGGGATCCACCGGACCATCCGCCCTGCCGTCGGGGGGATAGGCAGCCGGGGAGAGGATCGCCAGCTGGGGGCTGGTCAGGCGCTGAGGCAGGAGGGCGTCCGGCTCCGCCGTCGAGACCACCAGGTCCGTCCCGTCCGCCCGCACGCTCATGCGCACACCGTCGAGGATCCGTGGCGGGACGCTGTAGCCTGCCGCGTAGGCCAGACTGGCTGCGGCATGGTCGCTGGTCATCTCCGTGCCGTCATGGAAGGTCACGCCCTGACGCAGTGACAGTCGCCAGGTCAACTCGTCCTCGCGACTCCAAGCGGTGGCCAGACCGGCCAGGATCCCGCCGTCTGAGTCGAGGTAGAGCAGGGTTTGCGCCGTCGCCCAGCGCGAGAGCTTGAAGGCGTCGTCGCTCAAGGGGCTCAGGCCCGAGCGCGGTGGCTGGAGCATCGCCAGGCGGAGGCGTCCGTTGGGAGCGGAGGCAGGGGAAGCGGTGCAGGCAGCGCCGCCGCCCGCCAGTGCCACGACGCCGGCGAGCGCGAGAAGCCGGCGGCGCGAGCACACGGGAGGGCATGTGGTCAAGACAGTCATCGTTCTCCTTGTCGGTCAGGGTTGGCGGGAGTGATCACATCGGTGGCGGGCGCGAGCGCGTCCAGCAGCGCCCGGGAGGCTCGGTGGCCTGGGGCGTTGAGCAGCTGGGAGGTGGCAACGTCCTCGACCACGCGCCCCGCCTCCATGACGAGGGTGCGTTCGCACAGCCGGCAGGCCGCACCCAGGTCGTGGCAGACCATGAGCAGGGCAGGCCCTTGCTCAGGCGGCGCCACCGGCCTTGCCAGGGCTGCCCGGCCGGGCTAGGTGGGCCAGGAGGTCGGTCACCATGCGCCTGGTCGCTGGGTCCAGCCCGGAGAGCGGTTCATCCATGAGCAGGAAGCGCGGGCTGACAACCAGGGCCCGCGCGATCGCCACGCGCTGGGCCTGGCCTCCCGAGACCTGGTGGGGATAGCGCCTCCACAGGCGGTCCGGAAGGTTGACGGACATGAGCTGGTGCGCCGCCATCGCCTCACGCTCCTGGCGCCCGTCGCCGAGGCCGAGGTAGCGCAGCGGCAGGAGGACCTGAGAGAGGAGGTCGCGCCGCGGGTCAAGACTGGCGGCCGGGTCCTGGATGACGTACTGCACCGCCTTGCGGTAGGCACGTCGGCCAGTGCCCGCAAGCCGGGCGCGAGTCAGCGGCACGCCGTCGAGCAGGATTCGTCCGCCGTCATGGCGACCGGGGCGATCCAGGAGAGCCAGAGCCCGCAGCACGGTGGTCTTGCTGCATCCTGACTCACCCACGCGGGCCACTCGCTCGCCCTGCGAGACGGACAGGTCCACGTCCTGCACCACCGTGCGCACCCGGCCGCCAGGGCCGGCGTAGGAGCGCACGAGCCCCTGCGCAGCGAGGGCAGAGGCCGTCACCTTCCCACCGCCCGGCGCCGGGATCCCTGAGGCTGACGCGCTCGCGGCCGTGCCCCGAGCACGGCGTCGCGCTCCTGGCGCCAGGCGTCCACGAGCCCACGAGTCACGCGGTGGCGCGGAGCGGTCAGGAGCGTCGAGGCCGCGCCGGTCTCCACGACCCTGCCGCCGTCAAGCACGAGGACCTGGTCGCAGGCCTCGGCAACGGTGCAGTCGTGCGTGATGAGGATGAGCGCCGGGACCAGGCCGCGCATCTGAGCACGCAGATGGTGCAGGAGGCGCACGAACCTCGCCCGGGCGACGGAGTCGAGGGAGCTGGTTGGCTCGTCGGCCACCAGCGCGATCGGGCTGGCCGCCAGGGCCAGGGCCAGGGCCGCGCGCTGGCGCTAACCACCGGACATCTGCCCCGGAAGGCGCGGCCACAGCGGCCGGTCAAGACCTGCCTCGCCCATCACCTGCTCGCCACGCTCACGTGCACGACGACGGTCCGCCCCTGCCGCCCGGGCCGCCCCAGTCACCTGGGCCGCGATCGGGAGCAGAGGGTGGAGGGCCGTCGCCGGGTCCTGGCGCATGAGGCAGACCCGGGCCGAGGCCTGTCTCCTGGAGGCGGGCTGGTCCAGCACCTCGTACCCGTTGACGGTCAGCGACCCTGTTGCAGCCAGGCCTGCCGGCAGCGTGCCCGCGATCGCCGCACCGGTGAGGGACTTCCCGGCGCCCGATGCTCCCAGGATGGCCAGAGATCCACCCTGCGGCACGCAGCACCTCACCCCGGCCAGCAGGAGCTGAGGTCGACTGCGGCGAGACGCCTGCGTCATCACCCGCAAGTTGTTGAGAATGATTGTCACACAGGGAGACTATATCTACATGATACTCATTATCAATATAAGCGGAGACCCCAGTCTCGCGCGCGACTGGGGCTGCGAGCCTGAGGCTCAGTAGCGCGGCAGCTTGGACTTGTCCCGCACCGCACCAAGGTCCGCGCTGGTGGCGAGCATGGCGTAGGCACGCAGGGCCGTGGAGACCTGACGGGGCCGCTCCACGTGCGGGGACCAGGCGGCGTCTCCTCGCTCCTCCTCGGCCTGGCGACGGCGAGCGATCTCCGCCTCGTCCACCATGAGCTCGATGCGGCGCGCGGGGATGTCGATCTCGATGCGGTCGCCGTCGTGGACCAGACCGATGAGGCCACCAGCCGCAGCCTCCGGGGAGACGTGGCCGATGGACAGGCCTGAGGTGCCGCCAGAGAAACGGCCGTCGGTCAGCAGCGCGCACTCCTTACCCAGGTGCATCGACTTGATGTAGGTGGTCGGGTAGAGCATCTCCTGCATCCCTGGGCCACCACGCGGACCCTCGTGGTTGATGACCACGATGTCCCCGCTCTTGACCTTGCCACCCAGGATCCCCTCGACGGCGTCCTCCTGGGACTCAAAGACCACAGCCGGTCCGGCGAAGGTAAGGATCGAGGCGTCCACGCCAGCAGTCTTGACGATGCAGCCCTTCTCCGCGATGTTGCCGAACAGCACGGCCAGCCCGCCGTCGGCGGAGTAGGCGTGGTCGATGTCGCGGATGCAGCCGCTCTCGCGGTCGGTGTCCAGCGACTCCCAGCGCGAGGACTGTGAGAACATCCGGGTCGTACGCACGCCAGCAGGGGCAGCGAGGTAGCGGGTACGAATCTGGGGGCTCACATCCGAGCCCGGCACGCCGTCGGCACCCGGACGGGCGATGTCATAGGCGGCCAGGGCGTCAGCGAGCGTGGAACCGAGCACGTTGGAGGTGGAGGTGTCCAGCAGCCCACCGCGGTCGAGCTCGCCAAGGATGCCCATGATGCCGCCGGCACGGTGGACGTCCTCGACGTGGTAGAGCGCGGTCGAGGGGGCCACCTTGCACAGGTGGGGGACGTGACGCGACAGGCGGTCAATGTCCGCCATGGTGAAGTCGACCTCCGCCTCCTGGGCGGCAGCCAGCAGGTGAAGCACCGTGTTAGTGGAACCACCCATGGCAATATCCAGGCTCATGGCGTTCTCGAAGGCCGCCTTGGTGGCGATCGAGCGCGGCAGGACGGAGGCGTCGTCGTCCTCGTAGTAGGCGCGGGTGATGGCCACGATCTGGCGTCCCACCTCGGCAAAGAGCTCACCACGGTCGGAGTGGGTAGCCAGCAGGGAGCCGTTCATCGGCAGGGCCATACCCAGGGCCTCGGTGAGGCAGTTCATCGAGTTGGCGGTAAACATACCCGAGCACGAACCGCAGGTGGGGCAAGCCAGGCGCTCGATGGCGTCAACCTCGGCGTCGGAGACCGTGGGGTCGGCGGAGTCCATCATCGCGTCGATGAGGTCAAGCTTGCGGGTCGTCCCGTCCGCGGTTGTCATCTTTCCCGATTCCATCGGGCCACCGGAGACGAAGATCGTCGGGATGTTCAGGCGCAGGGAGGCCATGAGCATGCCGGGGGTGATCTTGTCGCAGTTGGAGATGCACACCAGGGCGTCGGCGCAGTGGGCCTGGACCATGTACTCCACCGAGTCAGCGATGAGGTCACGACTGGGCAGGGAGTAGAGCATGCCGTCATGGCCCATGGCGATGCCGTCATCCACGGCGATGGTGTTGAACTCCTTGGCGATACCGCCGCTGGCCTCGATCTGCTCGGCCACAACCTTGCCGACGTCGCGCAGGCCCACGTGACCGGGGACGAACTCGGTGAAGGAGTTGGCGATCGCGATAATCGGCTTGCCGAAGTCGGCGTCCTTGACGCCGGTGGCGCGCCACAGGGCGCGGGCACCAGCCATATTCCGTCCGGAGGTGGAAGTGGCGCTGCGATAGCGAGGCATGAGTGCTCCTGACAACGTGTGCTGAAAGCTGGTCTCAGGGTAGTGCGATTCCAACGGTCGGGACGCGCGAGGGTCATCACGCGGACCAAGGTGAACCTCACTCATGACCTTCGGGAGCTCCCGTTCTCCTTCATCCTTTGCGTGCGCCCCGGACATACACGCGAAGGGCCGATCACACCGTCAGGACGAATGTGGGTGGGCTGACCATGACTGGCATGGTCAGCCCACCCACAGGACGTCGTTTGCCCTCAACGGGCTCACATGACGCCGAGGATCTCCGTGACGAAGACGAGGGTGTCCCCACCCTTGATTCCGGCCTGCGGCACGCCGCGCTCGCCGTAACCCAGCTCGGAGGGAATCGACAGCAGGACGCGTGAGCCCACGCGCTGGCCGACCAGGCCGTCGTCCCAGCCGCGGATGACCATGCCGACCCCGATCTGGAAGTCCAGCGGGGCGCCACGGTCGTAGGAGTTGTCAAAGACGTCGCCGTTCCAGGTCTGGCCCAGGTAGTGGCAGACGATGTGGTCTCCGGCCTCGACGACCTGGCCGTCACCGGCGTCGAGAACCTGGATCTGCAGGCCCTCGGGAGCCTCATCGGAGGGGAAGGTGAGAACCGGCTTGGTGCCCTTCGCGCCGTCAACGGCGGGCATGTGCGTGTTGATCATGGTCTCAGCCTACGGGACCGCGGTCGCGGTCAGTCGTCCCCGCGCAGGATCGCCAGGATCCGCAGAATCTCCACGTACAGCCACACGAGCGTGACCGTGAGGCCAAAGGCCCCCGCCCAGGCGTAGCGGGTGGGCAGTCCCCGCTCAACCCCACGCTGAATGGACTCAAAGTCCATGGCCAGGCTGAAGGCGGCCATGACCACCGCGAGCGCGCCGATCACCAGACCCAGCGGGATACCCGCCACGGTCACTCCGCGCAGGCCCCAGGGGTCGGAGACCACGCCAGTGACCATGAGGAGGAAGTTGACCAGGCTGAAGATGAGGTAGCCGCCCATGGCGAGCAGGAGGATGCGGGCAGCTTTGCCGCTGACGCGGAAACCAGCCACCTTGTAGGCCGCCAGCATGACGGCGAAGACCGCGAGGGTACCGAGCACCGCCTGCAGCACGATGCCGGGGTAGGCGAGCTCCATGACACCGGAGAAGGCACCGAGCATCGCCCCCTCGCAGGCGGCGTAGGCCAGGATGAGGACGGGACTGGGCTCACGCTTGAAGCTGTTGACCAGGCCGAGCACCAGTGCACCGATGGCGCCCGCCATCATGACCATCATGCCGATCCCGGAGGTCGCCGGGCTGGTCGCCAGGTTCCAGGTCAGGGCGCCGACCGCGACGATGACGCCGAACATCGCGGCGGTGCGCATGATGACGTCGTCATAGGTCATGCGGCCGCGGTCCACGTTCACGGCCGACGGCGCCGCGTACTGCTGCTCCAGACCAGCCACCTGCTGCGGGCTCACCTGCCCGTACCGGGCGGCCTGCTGGCCGCTGGTGGCCGTCTGGCCCACGCGCCCTGGCTCGTACCCAGGCATCGTCGGGTAGCCGTGCGGGGTGCGCTCGACGACGGCGGTGCCGCCCTCCTTAAAGGCAGGGCTGCGATCGAAGTAGGGGTTGCTCATCTGGCAGTGTCCTCTCTCCTTGGGGACGGGCGTCGTCGCGAGGCGGCGAGCAGTGCCGCCGTGCCTTGGTCAACGCGTCCATCATCCCGGAGATTCCTGGGAGCGTCCTGAACCGCTGCCCGTACTCCTCCTTCAGGAGGACTCCTCCCCCACCTGACGAGGAGGAGCACCCTCCTCCAGGTTCGTCACCCGGGGCGATGGCTCCCACTTGCCCCGTTCCTAGGCTGAGGCCATACCGAGGGCACCGGGAGACAGACGGCCACCACAGCGGCCCGCCTGCCCGCCCTCCCCACCTACCTACTCACCCACGAGGAACGATCGGACGATCATGATCGAAGCCACCGGCCTGACCAAGCGTTACGGGAACAAGACCGCAGTCGACAGCATCTCCTTCACCGTCCAGCCGGGCACCGTCACAGGCTTCCTCGGCCCCAACGGTGCCGGCAAGTCCACCACGATGCGCATGATCATGGGCCTGGACAAGCCCACCTCCGGCACCGTCAAGGTCAACGGCCGCGCCTACCGGGACCTGGCGGCGCCGCTGTGCGAGGTCGGCGCCCTGCTGGACGCCAAGGGTCTGCACGGCTCGCGCTCGGCCCGCGCGCACCTGACCCAGCTGGCCGTGTCCAACGGCATCCCCACCACCCGCGTGGACGAGGTCCTGGAGCTGACGGGGCTCACCCCCGTGGCCAAGAAGCGCGTCAAGGGCTTCAGCCTCGGCATGGGCCAGCGCCTGGGCATCGCCGCCGCTCTTCTGGGTGACCCCCAGGTGCTCATCTTCGATGAGCCCGTCAACGGCCTGGACCCCGAGGGCGTGAAGTGGGTGCGCGAGACCTGCCGCAACCTCGCCGCCGATGGCCGCACGGTCTTCATCTCCTCTCACCTCATGAGCGAGATGGCCCTGACCGCTGACCACCTCATCATCATCGGCCGCGGCAAGATCCTCACCCAGGGCCCGGTCCAGGAGGTCATCGCCTCGGCGGCCTCGGACACGGTCCGCATCGTCAGCCCCTCCGCCCCGGCCCTGGCCGAGGCCATGAGCCGCGCCGGCCTGGACGTGCGGTCCACCGGTGCAGACTCCCTCATGACGACGGCGCCCGCCGCCCGCGTCGGTGAGATCGCGGCCGCCCAGGGCATCGTCCTGCACGAGCTGCACACCCAGCACGCCTCGTTGGAGGAGGCCTACCTGGAGCTGACCGGCGGTGAGGTTGAGTACGCCACCGGCCAGGCAGGCCAGGCTCCCGCGATGGCCCCGGCCGCCACCCACGCCTGAGACAGGCCCCCTCATCCCGCCCACGAACTGATCTCGGAGAAGACACGACCATGACCACCTCCACCACCGCTGCTCCTGCCGCCCGAGGCACGCGCTCCTCCCGCTCTTTACGTATCGCCGGCCGCCAGACCTTCTGGCGCGCCGTGCGCGCCGAGTGGCTCAAGCTCACCACCCTGCGCTCGACCTGGATCTCCAGCCTCATCACCCTCCTGATCACCTCTGGCATCGGCGCCGCCATGGTCATCATCGGCTCGGACCCCGAGAAGATGGGGGACCAGTCCTGGCATTACATGATGGTGGGCACGACCTTCGGCCAGATCGTCGTGGCCGTCATGGGAGCGCTCATCGTCACCGGCGAGTACTCCTCGGGCCAGATCCGTTCCACCCTCGCAGCGATCCCGCGCCGCTCGCGCTCCTTCTGGGCCAAGGCCCTCACCATCGCCGTGTGGTCCTTCCTGCTGGGTGCCGTCTCGATCCTGGCGGCCTGGGCCATCTCAGCGCCGCTGGTGCAGGGCGAGCCTGTCTCCCTGGGACGCACCGAGTTCCTCGGCTACGTGTGGGGATCCGGCCTGGCCTACGCCGGTATCGCGCTGATGTCCCTGGGACTGGGCTTCCTCCTGCGCTCCACCGCCGGCGCGATCACGGTGGTCACGGTCCTGCTGTTCGTCATCAACATCCCGCTCAGTCTCGCAGGAGGCGTCTGGAGCTGGGCTCGAAAGGCCATGGAGTACACCCTGAGCCAGGTCTCCACCGCAGTCGTCGACCCCTACTCCACCCAGGTCGCCTGGGCAGGTACTGAGGGCTCCAGCCTCTCCCTGACCCACGCCCAGGGAGTCCTGGTCTTCATCGCCTGGTGCGTCATCCCGCTGCTGGCCGGTTGGCTGGCCTTCTCCAAGCGCGACGCCTGAGCCTGGCAGGCACTGCCCACCGCCACGATCAGCTCCTGACCACCACGGGTGGCGCCACGTCGGCCATGCTCCGTTCGGGCCACAATGACCCCATGCCACCAACCGAGGACGACCTGACGACCGTCTCCCCCACCGCCACGCGTCTCATGCGCTGGCAGGAGCGCCACGCCGCGCTGGCAGACGCGCTGCTCGCCCTGGTCATCCTCGTCCTGGGCCTGCCTATGGGCGAGCCAGCCGCCCAGTGGGCGATGACGGCCTCCCAGGGCGGCTGGCTCGCCCTGACCTACGCCATCTGGGCGGCCTGCAGCCTAGGACTGGCACTACGGCGTCGGCTACCGATCCTGACCTGGGCAGTGGTCACCTTTACGCCGCCTGCGCATCTGGTCGCCAGCCTGACAGTCTTTGACCTCCAGGGCGCTGACGCCGCCGCGGCGAGCCAGGCCCTGACCGCCGTCATCGTGCTTGGCACACCGCTGAGCCTGGCGACCCTGGCCACCCGCTACCGCATGGGCTGGGCCTGGGCGGCCTGCGCCGTGTCGATCCTGGCCTGCGGCGCGGTCAGCTCCAGCCTGCTGCCGCTGGCGCTCATTGACGTCATCGGGACACTGGTGGGCATCATCCTGCGCATTCAGCACGCCCAGCTCGTCCAGGTCCGCGAGCGATCGGCGAGACTGTCCCTGGCTCGTGAGCAGACGATGATGCTGGCCGCAGCCAACGAGCGCAGCCGCATCGCCCGCGAGATGCACGACATCATCGCCCACTCCCTCGCCGTCATGATCACGATGGCCGACGGCGCCGCCGCCGCGGTGGACCGCAACCCGCAGATGGCCAAGCAGGCCCTGACAGTCCTGGGTGACACCGGGCGATCGGCCCTGGCTGACACCCGCCGGCTGGTCGGTGTCCTGCGTGACGACCCGGGCGCCTACTCGGCCCCGCAGTCCTCCGCCGCCGAGAATCCTGCCGGCGACCTCGCCTCCCACGACGCCAGCCCCACGCGGGCGGCAGGCGAGGCGACGGGCCCCCTGCCCCCACTTCCGCCGTCGACCGGCCCGCTGCCGGTGGTGCGAGAGCTTCCGGTGCCCGAGTTCGCCCCGCCCGACACCGTGGCATCCAGCGAGCCGAGCCAGCCGATCGCCGATCTTCGCCGTCGTGCCACCGATGCCGCCCAGGACTGCACCACCGGTGAGATCCCGATGGCCCCGGCACCCGAGACCGCGGACCTGGAGGCCCTGGTCGAGCGCTTCCAGGCTGCCGGGGTCCCGGTGTCCTACACGTGGACCGGCGCCGCCCTGCCTGAGGACAAGGGCCTGCAGCTCACGCTCTTCCGTATCGCACAGGAGTCGATGACGAACATCCTGCGCTACGCCCCCACCACCAAGGACGTCCAGGTCACCGTGCAGCGCCACACGGGCACGGTGGTCCTGACCGTCACCAACGAGGCCGCCCCAGGCGCCACGCCGATGCACGGCTCGGGTAAGGGACTGATCGGCATGCGTGAGCGGGCCTCCGTCTATGGTGGGACCGTTGATGCTGGACCAACACCCACCGGCTGGCAGGTTCGTGCCGTGCTGCGCTGGGACGAGGACGACGAAGGGACTTCACCTTGGCAGCTGCCGCTCTGAACGAGAACGAGCCGGCCCAGGCGCAGACGCAGGCGCAGGACGATAGCGCTGTCCCCTCACGTCCAGTCAGCGTGGTGCTGGCTGACGACCAGGCGCTGATGCGCATGGGCTTTCGTATGGTGCTGGACGCTGAGGAGGGTATCGAGGTGGTCGGTGAGGCCTCCGACGGCGCCTCCGCCCTGGCCCAGGCGCGCGCCCTGCACCCCGACGTCATCCTCATGGACGTGCGTATGCCGGGGATGAACGGGATCGAGGCTACTGAGGCCATCACTCAGCAGTGCCCGGGCACCAAGATCCTCATCCTGACCACCTTCGACCTGGACGAGTACGCCTTTGCCGGGCTGCGCGCCGGGGCCGCCGGCTTCCTGCTCAAGGACACCCGCCCCGCCGAGCTGGCCGAGGCGATCCGCACCGTGGCCAGCGGCGAGGCCGTGGTCTCCCCGCGCGTGACGCGCCGGATGCTGGAGATGTTCGCCTCCCACCTGCCGCAGGACGGCGCGCAGGACGCCGCCGAGGACCCGCGGATCGCCTCGCTGACCCCGCGTGAGCGCGAGATCCTGGTCCTCATCGCCCAGGGCATGTCCAACTCGGAGATCGCGGACCAGCTCGTCGTCTCGGCCACCACGGTCAAGACCCACGTGGGTAACGTGCTGGCCAAGCTGGACGTGCGTGACCGGGTCCAGGCTGTCGTCGTGGCCTACGAGACCGGCCTGATGGCCTGACCACCACACCGCTGCTCGCTAGCGCGAGTTCACCTGCTGCTGGGCCGCCTCGAAGCCCGCGCTCACCACTGCCTCGACGGCGTCTGCCGCCAGCTCCAGGGTGACGTCCAGCTCTGCCCGCTCGCGGGCCGGGAAGTCGGACAGGACGAAGTCCGCCGGGTCCTGACGCCCTGGAGGCCGACCGATCCCCACACGCAGGCGTGCGTAGTTCCGGCTCCCCACCGCCTGGCTGATGGAACGCAGCCCGTTGTGCCCGCCCTCGCCGCCACCGCGCTTGAGGCGCAGCGTGTGAGCCGGCAGGTCGAGCTCGTCGTGGATGACGAGCAGGTTCGTGGCCGGGTCGATGCCGTAGAACTTCGCCAGCGCCGCCGTCGGGCCTCCGGACAGGTTCATGAAGGTGGCGGGCTCGGCCAGGATGACACGCGGTCCTGGGGCGCCGCCGGGCGCCATGCCCAGCCGCACCTCAGCCACCTGCGCGCGAGCCTTGTGCTTGGAGAGCCGAGACCCGGCACGCCCAGCCAGGACGTCGATCACCATATGGCCGACGTTGTGGCGGTTGCGGGCGTACCGGGCCTCGGGGTTCCCCAGCCCGATGATGAGCCAGGGGTCGCTCATAGGAGCTCCTTTGTCTGTCGTCATGCGGTCAGCGGCGCAGCCGCCTGCCGCTCACGTCAGGTCAGGCTCACTCAGCCTCGGCAGGAGCCTCAGCCTCGTCAGCCGCCTCAGCGCCAGCCTCGGGCTCCGGGACATCGACGGCGATGGAGGCCTCGTCCACAACGTTGACCACGTCCTCCTCAGCGTCGGTGACGGCCTCGACGCCCTCGGGCAGGGTGATGTCAGAGACGCGGATGGTGGTGCCGGCCTCGACGCCGGTGATGTCGATCTCGATGGCCTCGGGGATGGAGATCACCGGGGCGGAGACGAGCAGGTGAGCCGCCTCGACCATGTGGATGGTGGAGGCCACGGGCTCGCCGATGACGGTGACGGGGACCTCGACCTCAACGCGCTCGTTGCGGTTGACCAGCTGGAAGTCCACGTGCTGGACGCCCGGGCGGATGGGGTGACGCTGGACGTCCTTGGTCAGGACCAGGATGGTCTCGCCGTCCACGGCGAGCTCGACCAGGGCGTTCTCGTTGCCGCGCAGGGCGAGGCGGGTGGCGTGCTCCTCCAGGAGGAAGTGACGCGGCTCGGTGCCGTGACCGTAGACGACGACCGGGACCTGGCCGTTGCGACGAGCCTGGCGGGCGGAGCCCTTGCCGAAGTTGGTGCGGTCAGTGCCCTTGAGGGTGATGGCCTTGTTCGCCATGAGGGTTCTCCTCTTCTTAAGGCGGGGCCGGGCCCCGCAGGTCTGGTGGTCCGGGAGGGCGCGGCGACGCGCAGTACCTCCTGGTACCACCACGTCGATCACGGATGCACGTGCGCAGCACGTGTCCCTCGCCGGGGCAACGTCGCCTACACTACCTGCTCGCTCGCAGGCGGGGCCAGACGCCGCCGCGGTGAGACCGGACTCACCGCCCCTCCAGCGCGCTGCCGCTCCAGGCCGAGGCCCGCTCCTCGCTGGCCTCCAGCTCCTCCATGGCGCTGCGCACCTGTGCCACCGGGAGCTGGCCGGGCGCTGACGCGGTGGCGCCGGCGGTGGCGAAGGTGAGGGCAGAGCCGAAGACCCCACCCGCCAGCCGGCTGATGACTCCGTCCTCCCCCATCGCGATCGCGATCACCGGAACCTGGAGACGGCCTCGCGCCCGCACTGCAACGCGCAGGAGACGAGCGACGTCGTCCTGGCTGGCGGGCATGACCGCCACCTTGGCAACCTGGGCCCCCTGCGTCTCCATCCTTTCCAGGACACTGACGATCTCATCCTCGGCCGGGGCGGAGGAGAAGAAGTGCGCCGAGGCAAGAACATCGATCCCGCTCGGCCCGGCCAGCGCCGCCAGCTCACTGACGCAGTCGCGCGCCAGCTCGACGTCCAGGGCCGTGACCACCTGGCGGGCTGCCTCGTCCTGGCTACAGGCTGCGAGCACTGCGCTCAGCAGCGCCCGGTAGGCATCGTCGTCGATCTCGACCCCGCCGCCCTCGGCGGAGGTACGGAGCGTGGCCAGCAGCGGCAGGCGCGTGGTGGCCACGGCCGCGGCCACCTGCTGGACCGCGGGCCACACACCTTCCGCAAGCCGTCGGCCAGCCTCGGCCCCGAGCACAGGCCCGGCCCCGGTTGCAGCGTCCAGCAGGTCCAGGCGCAGCTCGACGACGTCAGCACCGGCCGCGCAGGCTGCTGCGGCGTGTGAGGCAGCCTCGGCGGGCGTGCGCCCGGTCGTGGACACGGCAACCACTGGGAGTCGGCCACCCAGGCGCGCACCGCGCCAGGTACGCGGGCCCGGGCAGGCAGGGGACCCGGGCACAGCGAGCCCGCAGGCGCGGACCGAGGCGGCGATCCGCTCCAGCTGCGCGGCCAGGCCCGCCGGCAGGCCCGTACTCACGCGCTCACCGCCGTTCCGGCGCCGTCGGCCATGGACAGGGCGATCCCGTCCAGAATGTCGGACAGCGAGGTGATCGAGGAGGTCACCGGTGCCGGTCCCGCGGCGGTCTCAGCCATGACGCGCGCTACTACCTCGGACCACACCAGAGCGCCGGCGGCGATGACGTCGCGGCGACCGGGCCGTAGATAGGCCCACGACTCACGCTCAGCCGCGGTGGAATGCACGATCGCCTCGCATGAGGCCAGCATCGTCTCAGCCGGAACCACGGCGTCGTCAAGGGCCGCGGCATCGAAGTCGGCCAGCCCCAGGGCGTGGGCCGTCACGGTGGTGATAGTGCCCGCCAGCCCCACGAGCCTGGTAGCGGCGGACAGGTCGACGACGTCACTGGCCTGGTCCAGCAGCTCACGCACGTGCGCACGCGCCGCCGCCTCGGAGGCGGGCGTGACGCCGTCGGCCAGGTAGCGCTCGGTCACGCGCACCGAACCGGTGTCCATGGAGAAGGCGGCTTGGGGGCCGCTGCGTCCCAGGACCAGCTCGGTGGAACCGCCGCCGAGATCGACGACGAGGTGGGGACCTTCCGGCTGAGTGCCAACGAACCGGTCCAGGCAGAGGGAGGAGCCGGAGAAGGACAGCCGGGCCTCCTCCTGCCCGCTGATGACCTCCGGCTCGATACCCAGGCGCTCGCGCACACCGTCGACGAAGACGGCGCGGTTGGAGGCGTCGCGCGTGGCCGAGGTGGCTACGAAGCGCATGCGCTCCACCCCCTGGGCGCGGCAGGTCGCCGCGTAGGAGTCCACGACGGCGAGGGTGCGTTCCAGCGCCGCCTCGTCCAGACGGCCGGTGCGGTCCACCCCCTGGCCCAGTCGGACGATCTCGTTGTCACGCACCAGCTGGGCGAGGCCGGTGCCCGCCTCGCGCGGGAGCAGGTCAGCCACGAGCAGGCGGATGGTGTTGGTCCCGCAGTCGATCGCGGCCACACGCGTCATGTCAGTTCTCCTCTAGATTGTCAGGTCCCACCGGTCCACCGGTCAGCGGCAGGCCAGCCGCTGTCAGGCCGGGGCCGCCGAGCAGCAAGGGCCGCCGAGCAGCAAGGGCCGCCGGGCAGCGCTCAGCAGCTGCACCGCTGCGGGTCCCACATCCCGCGCTCGCGCAGCACCTCCAGGGTGAGGTCACCGATGGGGTTGACGCCAGGGCCAGCGGCCAGGGCGTGGCCGAGCAGGGCGTGCAGGCACTTGACGCGGGTCGGCATGCCGCCGGCCGAGACGCCGTCGATCTCCTCCACGCTTCCCAGCTCAGCGCGACGTGCCAGGTAGTCCTCGTGAGCGCGGGCGTAGGCCGCGGCAAGCTCAGCGTCCTCGGCGAGCCGGGCGTTGTAGTCCTCCATGAGGTGCTCGGCCTCCAGGGTGGAACAGCCCTTCACCGCCGCCGGGTGAGTGAGGTAGTAGCTAGTGGGGAACGGTGAGCCGTCAGGCAGACGCGGAGCCGTGCGCACGACGGTCGGGTGCCCGCACACGCAGCGCGCAGCGATGGAGACGACGCCGCGCGGCACCCGGCCCAGCTGCTCACGCAGCGCCTCCAGGTCGGCCTGCGTCACCTCATCGCTGCGGGTACGGCCCGGCGTCGCCGCGGGCTCCTGGTCGGGAGCCTGACCGGGCTGGGCCGGGGTGCTCGTGTGCTCGGGCTGCGTGCTCATGGAGCTCCTTCGCGATGGGAGGGTGATGGGAGCGTTACTGTGCGCCGGACTCGTCGGCCGGCTCAGGCGTCGGGGTGGGGACGGTCGGGACCGCGGTGGACCAGCCACGCTGAGACTCCTCCGGCGGCGCCTGCTCATCGGTAGCCCCGGCGACCTCTGCCGACTCTCGCAGGACCGAGTACCACGGGCTGCCAGCCTCGGCCTCAGCCGCGGCCTTGGCCGCCGCCTTGGTCTGGTCCTCGAACTGGTCAGCGCCGACGACGACGTAGGTGGTCTCTCCCGGCATGACGTAGGACAAGCGCTCGCGCGCCTGAGCACGCACGTAGGCGTCGTCGTCCCACCGGGCCAACTCTGACTCCAGCGCGGTGGAGGTGGCTCGCGCCTCCTGGAGCTGTCTCATGATCGCGTCGTACTGAGCCTGCTGGGACAGGTAGCCGCGCAGCGCCGGGAAGGTGATGACGAAGGCGAACAGGAGCACCAGAGCCAGGATGAGCACCCGGGCGGGCACGGCAATGCCGTCCGGGCCACCCAGCCGGAGCATCGTGTACTCCGGTGCTGTGCGGGCCGAGGGACGTACCGGCTCCCGGTCCTCACGCTCTTGGCGTGCACCTGCCTCTGAGGCTGAGGAGGAGTGCGCCGGCTGCGAGCCTGAGGCCGAGCTCGCGCGCGACTGGCCGGTGGCGCTCTCGCGTCCGCCCGGCCCCTGGCGCCCCGTAGCCGGCCGACCGCCAGCGCGCCCGCCCGGACGGGCGCCCGGGCGGGCAGGTGAGGGTCGGCGCGGTGTCATGGGGAGATCCTGCCTCACGGGCCTGGGAAGTGGCACCACGCCCTGCCGGTGCGTTGCTCACGCGTCTACTGCCACCGCGCCCGCAGACGACGACGGGGTGCGACCTGATCGTCAGGTCGCACCCCGTCGGTGCGTGCGGCTCAGGGGTCACCCTGTGCCACGTGCAACCTCAAGCCAGGAGCTCAGCCCTGGAAGCGCGGGAAGGCGGAGCGGCCGGCGTAGACGGCGTCCTCGCCCAGGGCCTCCTCGATGCGCAGGAGCTGGTTGTACTTGTTGATGCGCTCGCCACGGGCGGGAGCACCGGTCTTGATCTGGCCGGAGTTGGTGGCCACGGCGAGGTCGGCGATGGTGACGTCCTCGGTCTCACCGGAGCGGTGGGAGGTCATCGTCTTGTAGCCAGCGCGGTGGGCCATCTCGACGGCCTCGAGGGTCTCGGTGAGCGAACCGATCTGGTTGACCTTGACCAGCAGGGCGTTGGCGGCGCCGAGCTCGATGCCCTTGGCCAGACGCTCGGGGTTGGTGACGAAGAAGTCGTCACCCACGAGCTGGACCTTGTCACCGATCTCCTCGGTCAGGTGCTTCCAGTCATCCCACTCGTCCTCGCTCAGCGGGTCCTCGATGGAGACGATCGGGAAGTCCTCAACCAGCTTCTTGTAGTAGGCCACCATGGAGGCGGTGTCCTGGGCCTCGCCCTCGAAGGCGTAGGTCTTGGTCTCGGCGTCGAAGAACTCGCTGGAGGCCACGTCCATGGCCAGAGCGACGTCAGCGCCCGGCTTGTAGCCGGCGTTCTCGATGGCGGCGCAGATGAGCTCCAGGGCCTCACGGTTGGACTCAAGGTTGGGGGCGAAGCCACCCTCGTCACCCAGGCCGGTGGACAGGCCCTTCTCCTTCACCACGGCCTTGAGCGAGTGGTAGACCTCAGCACCCATGCGCAGGGCCTCGCGGAAGGACTTGGCGCCGATCGGGGCGATCATGAACTCCTGGATGTCCACGTTGGAGTCAGCGTGGGAGCCACCGTTGAGGATGTTCATCATCGGCACGGGCAGGACGTGGGCGTTGGGGCCACCGACGTACTGGAACAGGTCCAGGCCGGCGGACTCAGCGGACGCCTGCGCAGCGGCGAGGGAGACACCCAGGATGGCGTTGGCGCCGAGCTTGCCCTTGTTGGGGGTGCCGTCGAGCTCGATCATGAGGCGGTCCAGGCCGCGCTGGTCAGCGGCGTCGTAGCCGATGATCTCGGGGGCGATGACGTCGTTGACGTTGGCAACGGCCTTCTCAACGCCCTTACCCAGGTAACGGGACTTGTCGCCGTCGCGCAGCTCGACGGCCTCGAAGGCGCCGGTGGAGGCGCCGGAGGGGACGGCAGCGCGGGCGGAGGCGCCGTCCTCAAGCAGGATCTCGACCTCGAGGGTCGGGTTGCCACGGGAGTCGAGGATCTCGCGTGCGTGAACGTTCTCGATGAGGGCCACTGTGGGTGCTCCTTGTTGGATTGATATCAGGATGCAAGGCCCAGACTACCGGGCCTGCCCCTCAGGCACGAGGGCGGAGGTCCCCCGTGATTCCCATGTTCACGCCGGGCGTGACGTTTGCCTCGCCCGAATCACTCCTGGGCGCCGTCAAGCGAGAGGGCCGAGGCGTCCTGGATCTCCCAGGGACGCTCGGCGGCGTAACGCGGCGAGGCCGTGGGCTGGAAGGACTGGGCCATGGCGGTGAAGTCGGCCTGCGCCTGCTCAGCCTCATCGGCGCTGACGCCCTGAAGCTGCGCGCTGATGGCGGACAGGCGGGCGATGGTCTTGGCGCCCTCGGAGAAGGAGGAGGCCTCAGGGTTGGCCTGGGCGAGGATCGTCTCCACGTCCGCGTCAGGCACCGACAGCCCGTACTTCTCGGCCAGCTCGAAGTAGACCGGCGCCTGGAGCAGCCCGTTCAGGACGCGGTCGCGCGTCCACCCCAGCGGGGCAAGGTCGCTGGTGGCCTCAGCCAGATCAGTCTCGGAGACGCTGATCTCCTGCTGAGCGCCGTCCAGCCCCGTGAACTGCGCCACGGCGGCCTGGCCCGGGTGCACGGAGCAAGCGGTCAGGGCCCCGCTGGCAACAAGAAGGACGCCGGCAGCGAGGGCACGCACGCGGCGCGAGGCGGTGGTGAGCACGAGGATCTCCTTGTGACGAGGCGTCGGGACAGGCACATGGTAGCCCGCCCGGCGCAAGGCTAGCGGCGGCGTCGGTAGGTCGTGGCCTCGACCTCGTAGTCCTTGTCCCCCTCGACCACCGCACGCAGCAGCACCTCGGCCCAGCGCAGCAGGGCCTCGCCCTCCACCGGGCCCCCACCCATCCGGGCCGTGCCCGGGGCCGGCACCACAATGGTGCGAGTGGCGGGCTTGAGCGTGGTGCCGGGGTAGAGCCGGGTCAGCCGCATACGCGCGGACTCAGCCAGGTCCAGCGGCGCGAAGCGGATCGACTTGCCCTGCGCCACGATCTCGCGCACCCCCAACCGGGCCGCGAGCGCACGCAGGCGCGCCAGGGCCGCCAGACGCTGGGTGGGCTCGGGAACCGGACCGTAGCGGTCGGTGAGCTCGTCCAGGACGTCGGCGACGTCGTCGTCGCTACGAGCGGCAGCGAACTTGGTGTAGGCCTCCAGACGCAGGCGCTCGTGGGGGACGTAGTCCTCGGGGATCGTGGCATCCACCGGCAGCTCGACCCGCAGGTCCTGGTCGATCTCCGCCTCGGCCTCAGCGGCGTCGCCAGCGGTCTCGGGGTTGATCTTGAGGGCCTTCTTGTAGGCGGCCACCGCCTCAGAGACCATGCGCACGTACAGGTCGAATCCGACCCCGGCGATGTGCCCGGACTGCTCACCTCCCAGGAGGTTGCCGGCCCCGCGGATCTCCAGGTCCTTCATGGCCACCTGCATGCCGGCGCCCAGGTCCGTGTTCGTGGCGATGGTGCGCAGACGCTCCAGGGCGGTCTCGGTCAGCGGCTTGTCCGCGGGATAGAGGAAGTAGGCGTAGGCCCGCTCACGACCGCGCCCCACGCGTCCGCGCAGCTGGTGGAGCTGGGACAGCCCCATGCGGTCAGCCCGGTCGACGATGAGGGTGTTGGCGTTGGACACGTCCAGGCCGGTCTCCACAATGGTCGTGCACACCAGGACGTCGATCTCCTTGTGCCAGAAGTCGTCGATGACCTGCTCCAGGCGTACCTCCCCCATCTGCCCGTGGGCGGTGGCCACACGCGCCTCGGGCACCATCTCCTGGATGCGGGCGGCCACACGGTCAATGTCCTCCACGCGGTTGTGGACGTAGAAGACCTGGCCGTCGCGCAGCAGCTCACGGCGGATCGCGGCCGAGACCTGCTTGGTCTCGTAGGCACCCACGTAGGTCAGGATCGGGTGGCGGTCCTCGGGCGGGGTGGCCAGCGTCGACATCTCGCGCAGGCCAGTCACCGCCATCTCCAGGGTGCGCGGGATCGGGGTGGCAGACATGGACAACACGTCCACGTCCGTACGCAGGGCCTTGAGGGTCTCCTTGTGCTCAACCCCGAAGCGCTGCTCCTCGTCGATGATGACCAGCCCCAGGTCCTTGAAACGCACCTGCCCGGTGATGAGGCGGTGGGTGCCGATGACGACGTCGATCGCCCCGGATGCCAAGCCCTTCAAGACCTCCTCGGACTGGCTGGCCGACTGGAAGCGCGAGAGCTGGGCCACGCGCACCGGGAAGCCCGCGTAGCGCTCGGTGAAGGTCTCGGCGTGCTGGGAGACCAGCAGCGTGGTGGGCACGAGCACCGCCACCTGCTTGCCGTCCTGGACGGCCTTGAAGGCGGCGCGCACCGCGATCTCGGTCTTGCCGTAGCCGACGTCGCCGCAGATGAGGCGATCCATGGGCTGGGCCTTCTCCATGTCCGACTTGACCTCGTCGATCGTGGCAAGCTGGTCAGCGGTCTCGGTATAGGGGAAGGACTCCTCCAGCTCGGACTGCCAGGGGGTGTCCGGGGCGAAGGCGTGGCCGGAGGTGGCCGAGCGGGCGGCGTACAGCCGCACGAGCTCGCCGGCGATCTCACGTACGGCCTTGCGGGCCTTGGACTTGGTCTTGGCCCAGTCCGCCCCGCCCATCTTGTTCAGGGTCGGGTTGTCCCCGCCCACGTACTTGCTCACCTGGTCCAGGGCGTCGGTGGGCACAAGCAGGCGGTCGCCGGGCTGGCCCCGCTTGGAGGGGGCGTACTCGATGACCACGTACTCGCGGGTGGCGGCGTTCTTGCCGGTGCCCACGTTGCGGCGCATAAGCTCAACAAAGCGCCCCACACCGTGCTGGGCGTGGACCACAAGGTCACCGGAGTGCAAGGAGAGCGGGTCGACGCTGCGCCGCGAGCGCCGGGCGGGCATCACCTTGCGCGAGCGCGGCCCGGCCGAGGCCCGCCCGGTCAGGTCAGACTCGGCAATGAGGGCCAGGCGCAGGTCCTCGGCCACGAAGCCGTGACCGGCGCTGGCCTGCGTGACGCGCACGACGCCGTCGCCCTCCACCCCGCCGTCATCGCGAGCCGCGCCGAGGTCTGCGGGCTCGTCAAGCTGGGTGACGATCCGGGCCGGCACTCCGCCGTCGCCCAGCAGCTGGGCCATGCGCCGGCCGGGGCCGGGGCCATCGGTAGCGACGACGACACTCCAGCCCTCGCGCGCCAGGCGGCCCAGGTCCGTGACCGCCTCGTCAAGGCTGCCTGCGTAACCACGCGGGTCACGCAGGTCGAGCTCGACGGTGTCCGGGCTGGCCTTGAGGGAAGTGAAGGACCACCAGCCGCGGTTGGTGGACAGCGCCAGGCCGCGCGCCTCGGCCAGGTGAGCGAAGGCGGCGGCGGACAGGTCCACCGGAGCCTGGCCTCCCGAGGCGGCCGAGGTCCAGGCAGCGGCGAGGAACTCCTGGGTGGTGGCGGTCAGGTCCTCGGCCCGCTTACGCACTCGCTCAGGCTCCAGGCCGACGACGAGCCGGTCACCGACGAGGTCAAGCAGGGGCACCATCCGGGGCACGAGAACAGGAGCGAGGGACTCCATCCCCTCAACCGGGATGCCGGCGGCGATCTTCTCCAGCATGTCGGCCGCGGAAGGAATGACGCCCATAAGGCGCTTGGCGCGCCCTCGCACCTCCTCGGTCAGCAGGATCTCGCGGCAGGCGGTCGCGGTGACCGCACCGACCTCCTCGATCGTGCGCTGGTCGGCGACGGCAAAGGAGGAGACGGACTCAATCTCGTCACCGAAGAAGTCCACACGCACCGGCCGGGGCTGGGTCGGGGGAAAGACGTCGAGGATGCCGCCACGCACGGCGAACTCGCCGCGGTTCTCCACCATGTCGACCCGCGTGTAGGCGGCGTCGGCCAGACGCTGGGCCGTGGCCTCCAGCCCGAGCTCCAGGCCCGGGGCCAGGTGGATGGGCTCGAGCTCCCCCAGGCCATCAACCACGGGGGCCAGCAACGCGCGCACGGGGACAACCAGGACCCGGATGGGGCCGCGCGAGGGGTCGGCTGCGGTTCCGGGACCGTCTGCGCCGGCGTCGCCGTCCTCGGGATGAGCCAGGCGACGCAGGACGGACAGACGGGTGGCCACGGTGTCCGCTCGAGGGGACAGACGCTCGTGGGGCAAGGTCTCCCAGGCGGGGAAAACAGCGACGTCACTCTCAGGCAGGTAGCAGGTCAGCGCCGCGGCGGTCTCCTCCGCCTCACGGGTGGTCGCGGTGATGACCAGCAAAGGTGTGCCCTGACTCTGGGACGCGGCGGCGTCTGGGCGCGCGGCGGCCGTGGCGTGGACGGAGCCGACGGCTCTGGCGACCCCGTCCTCACCCAGCGCCATGGCGGCCAGGACGGCTGGCCGGGCCCCACACGCGACCACGGTGGTGCGGTCCGTGCGCGCGGACGAGCCCGCGGCGCTCACGAGTGCGGCGGTCGTCGGGTCGGTCAGGAGAACAGGAAGGAGGGCGGTCAGTCGCATCGCCGGGGATTCTAGGGCGTGCGGGGCCGTCGCACGAGGGGCTGCGCTGCCCCTGAGCGCCCATCGCTACCCCTCTGCCTCCCCCGCTACCCCTTTGTTTCCTCCGCCACCCCGTAGCGCGCGTAGAGGGGGTGCGAAGGAAACAATGGGGTAGCGACAACACCGACCAGGCCCACACCCACAATGACGCCGCGCCACCACAAGCTGGTGACGCGGCGCCATACACGCGGGAAGGACGGGAGGAAGAACAAGCAACGCCTCACACCCCAGCAGTCTCAAACAACGAGGGAACCACCCCATCATCTGCTGCTTCTTCGAAGTTCTCACTCATCACGTCAAGAACCTCGTTCAACACAGACAGCAGGCTCTTGGCCAAAGGCTCGTCACCATTGAGAAGGTCGAGAGTCTGCCCAGAGACACCGCGTGGAGACAGGGGCTCAACGAGCAAGATGCCCGATAACCCTCGCCCGTGCTCCAGCCGCTTTCCGACGATTGATCGGCTCATCATGCGATCCGCAACGTTCTCAGCGTCGAGAGGATCCAGCCCATATTCTTCGACCGCGCTTCTCACCCACTCGTCCCGATCACCCGACAACCCCGTGACAACTGCCGCACCGTTCTCCCATACCTGCGCGATCACCCCAACGTTGTCCGATAACGAACCCGTCCCGCCGTATCAAGCTTTGGGTTGCGCGAAGCCCGAGCAACCTGGACGAAACCGCCATTCCGATGGAAGTACACCGTGACACGTGCCTCTGTAGGACGGGCAACAGTGTGGACAAAGAGCTCCATCGCGACCACACGCACCGCCTCGCGCAACTCCCGGCGCCAACGCTCCTGGTGCTCAGATAGCCGGTCGGCCTCGGCTAACAGCTGTTCTCGCGTTGGTCGGATTCTGACCTTCCACACCACTGACACGATCATGAGCACGATCGCCAAGACCAGAGCAGTCAGCCACCACCATGTACGTCCGTGCCACCCGGTGCTGTCCTCACCGTTGAAAAGGCTCGGAATGAGAAGAAGAAGCGCCGCCAGCAGCGAGAGCAGATCACTAGCGTTGCCCTCGATCCACCGGCGAGCCCGCAGCGTCAGAATTCTGTCTGTCGACGGCTCACCGCGCGGTCCACTCCCCATGACGACACCTATGCATATGTCAGCGAGGACTGACGCTGCACGAGTCCATCCGCCCGTTGACCCATGAGGTTCATGGCTGTGTCATAAATCCGGTCAGCGCGATCAGCGGCCGCTTGCGCTCCTTCTGCCTCCACACGAAGCGTGACAACCACTGAGCACAGGGATGACGCCGCCCGCACGTCATCGACGCAGACATCAGCAACATCCCGAACCGCCTCGACGAACATCTCGCGAAGAAGATCAGTCATCTCGTGCAGCTGATGCTGGTCTGAGACGCGCACGTAGGTTGTGGTCAGATAAGTCCGCTGTGCCATGTTGCCCCCCTCCCCGCTCCGGGCTGCTGACCTCCACACTACGGCACGACGCCGCGCTCTCTCCACAGCACCACAGGTGCATCTGCACGATCCCCAGCCTGTCCGTGGTTTCCCTTCCCCCGCCACCCTTTCCCTTCCGTCGCCGCCCCTTCCCGTCCTCCGCCACCCCGCAGCGCGCGCAGAGGGGGTGCGAAGGAAACAAAGGGGTAGCGGCAGAAGGAGAGAGGTAGCGACCGCAGACGACGGGTAGCGACAAAAACAGAGGGGCAGCAACAACACGGACCAGACCCACACCCACAACGACGCCGCGCCACCACAAGCTGGTGACGCGGCGTCATACACGTGGGAAGGAAGGGAGGAGCTCCCGCAAGTCGGTCAGCTCCGCCATCCTGCAGTCGTACACGCGGGAAGGCAGGGAGGAAGAGCAGGCAACGCCTCAGACCCCGGTTACCTCACGCAAGGAAACCCGGCAGGCAACGCCTCACACCCCAGCAGTCTCGAACAGCGAGGTCACCGACCCGTCGTCGAAGACGGCGCGGATCGCCCGGGCCAGCAGCGGGGCGATCGGCAGCACCGTCAGCTGGTCGAAGCGCTTGACCTCAGAGATCGGCAGGGTGTCGGTGATGACAACCTCACGCGCACCCGAGGTGGACAGACGCTCCACGGCCGGGCCGGAGAGCACGCCGTGCGTGGCCGCGACGATGACGTCCTTGGCGCCGGAGTCCAGCAGCACCTTGACCGCCTTGGCGATGGTGCCGCCGGTGTCGATCATGTCATCAACCAGGACGCAGGAGCGACCCGCGACCTCACCAACCACGCGGTTGGCCACCGACTCGTTGGGCCGGGTGATGTCACGCGTCTTGTGGACGAAGGCCAGCGGCGTGCCTCCCAGGGAGTTCGCCCAGCGCTCAGCCACACGGATACGGCCCGCATCCGGCGAGACCACGGTGGTGTTGGCAGGATCAACCCGGCCGCGGATGTAGTCCACGAGAACCGGCTGGGCCCACAGGTGGTCCCAGGGCCCGTCGAAGAAGCCCTGCTCCTGGCTGGTGTGCAGGTCCACACTCATGAGGCGGTCGGCACCGGCCTGCTTGTACAGGTCCGCCACCAGGCGCGCGCTGATGGGCTCACGCCCCAGGTGCTTCTTGTCCTGGCGGGCGTAGGGGAAGAAGGGCGCCACCACGCTGATACGCTTGGCCGAGGCGCGCTTGAGCGCGTCGACCATGATGAGCTGCTCCATGAGCCAGTCGTTGACGCGGTCGCCGTGAGACTGCATGACGAACACGTCGCAGCCACGTACGGACTCGTTGAAGCGGACGTAGGTCTCGCCGTTGGCAAAGTCGTAGGAGGTCGAGGACAGCACCTCCGTCCCCAGCTCGGCTGCGACGTCGGCCGCCAGCTGGGGGTGCGCACGCCCCGAGACGATGACGAGTCGCTTCTCGCCGCTGGTGATGATGCCCGTCATGAGCGAGTACCCCTCTCGAGTCCCCTGGGGACCTGGTTCCTGCGTGTGGAGTGTCCTGTCACGCGATCAGTGCCGTGCCTGGTCCACGGCAGCTGAGGTCTGTGGTTCGTTGGCGTCAAGCTGGCTGTATGGCGCGACGACGGCGCCTGCCGGGACGGCAGCGTCCTCAAGAATGGAGTATGCCCCGACGACGGCGCCCTGCCCGATGCGGGTGCGTCCACGCACGAGCACACCGGGCTCCAGCATGACGTCCTGGGCCAGCGTGGCGTCCACGTCCACCCAGGTCGAGGCCGGATCGACCACGCCGACGCCCTGAGCCATCCACCGGGCCAGCACGCGCCGATTGAGCTCAGCGCCGAGGCTGGCCAGCTGGGCCCGGTCGTTGCAGCCCTCGACGAGCCAGTGATCGCTCACGGTCAGCGCGGAGGTGGAACGCCCGGCCTGCCAGGCCGCGGCGACGACGTCGGTGAGATAGACCTCGCCCTGGTCGTTGTCCGGACCGAGGCTGGCCAGGGTGCGGCGCAGGAAGGCGGCGTCAAAGACGTAGACACCGGCGTTGATCTCACGCACCGCCCGCTGGGCAGGGGTGGCGTCCCGGTGCTCGACGACGGCGGCCACGGCCAGCGGGTCAGCGTCCGGGGCGCTGGTGGTCGCCCGGATGACGCGGCCGTATCCGGTGGGGTCCTCCAGCTCGGTGGTCAGCAACGTCACGGCGTCACCGCGGTCCACGTGCTGGGCGACCAGCGCCTCCAGTGTGGCCGTGTCCAGCAGGGGGACGTCACCGGAGGTCACGACGACGGCGCCGTCCAGGTCCCCAGGAAGCGCCGCCAGGCCGCAGGCCACGGCGCGCCCGGTCCCGGGGATCTCATCCTGGTCCGCGGGCACAGCATCCGGAGCGACCTGAGCCAGGTGAGCGACGACGGCGTCACGCTGGTGACGCACGACGACGACGAGGTGCTCGGGGTCCAGTCCACGAGCGGCACTGACTGCGTGGCCGACGAGGCTGCGTCCACCGATGCGGTGCAGGACCTTCGGGGTGGCCGAACGCATGCGGGTTCCCTGACCGGCAGCCATGACGATGACGGCAGCGGGGGCAGTGGGTACCACGGGTCCTCTTCTCGCTGGTGAGCGTGCCTGCCCCACGCGCGTGGGGACTGACACGGACGTATCGGGCGCAGTGCAAGGCCATTCTACGACGTCGGGGCGGATGCCACCCACCACGCCCTCCTGGGCCCGCACTCGCTCCGCCCCCAGGGTTCGAACCCGGGCCTCAAGGCTCCAAAGGCCTGCGTGCTGCCACTACACCAGGGCGGATCAGCCGTCGTCATCCTGCCCGTACGAGCGCGGGACGGCAAGGCCGTCACATCCTCTCATGCCCGCGCTGCCGGCGGCGCACGCAGAAGACGGCATGATGGTGTTATGTCGACCAAAGCGAGCAAACGGACCCGGATGAGTGCCAGCGAGAGGCGCGAGCAGCTGATTGACGTCGCCCGCGGCCTGTTTGCCGAGAAGGGCTTTGACGGCACCTCCATCGAAGAGGTCGCCAGCCGCGCCAAGGTCTCCAAGCCCGTGGTCTACGAGCACTTTGGCGGCAAGGAGGGCCTGTACGCCGTCATCGTGGACCGCGAGCTGAGCACGATCTCCTCCACCATCACCGCGGCCCTGTCCTCCCCGGCCCCGCCCTCGGCCGTGGTCGAGCGCGCCGCGCTGGCGCTGCTGACCTACATCGAGGACTCTCCCGACGGCTTCAGGTTGCTGTCCTCCTCCACCGACCGCGCGGCCGGGACGTACTCGACCCTGCTGGCCGACGTCGCGATCCAGGTCTCAGGGATCCTGGCCGAGCAGTTCTCGGCCCACGACCTCGACCCGCGCACCGCGCCGCTGTACGCGCAGATGCTCGTGGGCATCGTCTCCTCACCGGCCTGGTGGTGGCTGGAGAACCGCCGGATGAGCAAGGAGGAGGTGGCTGCCCATATGGTCAACCTCGCCTGGAACGGGCTCAAGGCCATGGAGCCGCGGCCCCAGCTGCGCGAGCACGCCGACAGCGGCGACGACGAAGCCACCAGCACCGGCCAGTAGCGGCTGATCCGGGGCCAGGATCGGCCGCGATGCCAGGGGCGAGGCTGGGGCAGGTGCCTGCAGGCATGGCGGGTCTGGCGGGAGCGGAGCGAGGAACGAGCGACGCGGATGGTAGCCAAAGGCACCTGCCCCAACCTCGCCCGGGCCTTCCCCGTCAGCTACTGCTCCAGGACCTCGGCCGCCTCCAGCCACTGGGTCTCCAGCTCGGCCTGCTCAGCCTCGGCAGCCGCCAGCTGGCGGCCCAGCTCGACCAGCTCCCCCACGCGCGCCGGATCGACGGAGACCTGCTCCATCCTGGCGTGCAGCGCCTCCACCGCCTGGGCGGCCTTGTCCATCTTGCGCTCGATGCGAGCCACGTTCTTCTGGGCCTCACGCCGCGCGGCGCCCGTCAGCCCAGCTGATCCAGCTCCTCCCGCCGCTGCGCCGTCGTTCCCCGCCGATACCGAGGCCGAGCGGGCGGGGGCGCCTGCGCAGCCCTCAGCCTCGCGCCGCAGCTGGAGGTACTGCTCGACGCCGCCGGGCAGGTCGCGCACGCTCCCATCCCCCAGGAGAGCGACCTGGTGGTCAGTGACGCGCTCCAGGAGGTAGCGGTCGTGAGAGACCACAACCAGCGTGCCGGGGAAGGAGTCGAGGATGTCCTCCACCGCAGCGAGCGTGTCCGTGTCCAGGTCATTGGTGGGCTCATCGAGCAGCAGCACATTGGGCTCGGTCATAAGCAGGCGCAGCAGCTGCAGACGCCTGCGCTCACCGCCGGAGACCTCGCCCACGCGCGTCCAGGCGCGCTGACGCGTAAATCCCAGGCGCTCAACGAGCTGGGCAGCCGTCAGCTCCTTGCCACCTACGCTCACGTGCTCGCTCACCATCACCACAGCCTCGACCACGCGCATGTCGGCCAGCGAGTCGAGCTCGTGGGTGGACTGAGACAGCGTGGCCACCTTGACGGTCTTGCCGCGCACCACACGCCCCTCGCTCGGCTCCTGGACGCCCTCAAGCAGACGCAGCAGCGTGGTCTTCCCCGCTCCGTTGACACCGACGATCCCCACGCGCTCGCCCGGCGCCAGGCGCCAGGTGACCTTGCGCAGGACCTCACGCTCACCGCCGCCCTCCAGCGGGTAGCGCACGGTGACGTCCTCCAGGTCGAGCACCTTCTTGCCCAGGCGCGCAGTCGCCATGGCCATGAGCTCAACACTGTCGCGCGGCGGCGGGACGTCGGCGATCAGCGCCTCGGCGGCGTTGATGCGGAAGCGGGGCTTGGAGGTGCGCGCGGGCGCGCCCCGGCGCAGCCAGGCCAGCTCCTTGCGCAGGAGGTTCTCCCGCTTCTCAGCGGCGACGGCGGCCTGTCGGGCCCGCTCAGCGCGCGCCAGGACGTAGGCGGCGTAACCGCCGTCGTAGGTCTCGATGCGACCGGGCACCTGAGGGCGACCGCCGCCTGGGTCGATCCCCGGCACGACCTCCCACACATTGGTGCAGATAGCGTCGAGGAACCAGCGGTCGTGGGTGACGGTGACCAGCGCGCCGGTGGAGGCCCGGCGCCCGGAGAAGCGGGTATTGAGGTGCCGGGCCAGCCAGTCCACGCCCTCGACGTCAAGGTGGTTGGTCGGCTCGTCCAGGATGATGACGTCGCTAGGAGCGGTGAGTACGGCCGCGAGCGCGACCCGGCGACGCTGGCCGCCGGAGAGCCGGGCGACCTCGGCGTCCAGGTCGAGGTCCGCCAGCAACCCGGCGTGCACGTCGCGCACGGCCGGGTCGCAGGCCCACACGTGCTCGGGCACGTCGCCGTGGACCGCCTGGCGCACCGTGGCACCGGGGGCAAAGTCGTCAGTCTGGGTGAGCATGGCCACGCGGGTGTCCCCGGCGCGGGTGACGCGTCCGCCGTCGACCGGACGGGTTCCGGCCAGGACTGACAGCAGCGTGGACTTGCCCGCACCGTTGGGGCCGAGCACGCCCACCCGGGTGCCGTCCTCGATACCCAAGGTGACGTCATCGAGCAGGATGCGCGAGCCCACCATGACGCTGATGGACTCCAGGCCAAGCAGGTGCGCCATCAGCCCACCGCCCTCGCGCCTGCCACCGGGGCGTCTGCCCGCACGGTGTCAGCCACCAGCTCGCAGGCCGAAAGCGCACGGGATACGCGCATCGCGGCGCCGGTGTCCGCGACCAGGGCCGCGATGGTGGGGCCGGAACCGGAGACGATGGCCCGCAGCGCGCCGGCGGCCTCGGCGACCTCGATGACCTCGGCGAGCTCAGGGCGCAGGTCGAGGGCGGCAGCCTGCAGGTCGTTGTGCATGGTGGCGGCCAGGGCCCGGGCATCACCGCTGCGTAGGGCGGCGGTGAGCTCCTCGGGGACCGGCTCCGGTGCGGCCGGCTCAGCCTGCCCGGCCGGCGCGCCGACGGCGTCGGGGGCCTGCGTGGGCTGGGCCTCGGCGGCCTCGTGCTGCGCGCGTATCTGGTCCAGGCGGGTAAAAACCTCCGGCGTGGACAGACCCTGCCGCGCCGTGGCAAAGACCCAGTGGTAGGTGCCGCGCGTCATGAGAGGGCTGAGCTGGTCCCCGCGGCCGTGTCCGACGGCGGCCGAGCCGATGAGGGGGAAGGCGCAGTCCGCACCGAGCTGGGTGGCGAGCTCCATGAGCTCACCCAGAGCGAGGCCGGTGCCCCACAGCTGGTTGCAGGCCAGAAGCGTGGCCGCGGCGTCGGCCGAACCACCCGCCATCCCGCCGGCCACCGGCACGCGCTTGCGCACGAGCAGGTCAACGCCCTCCTCCACGCCGGTCTCACGTGCGAGCAGGCGGGCGGCGCGGACGGCGAGGTTACGCTCGTCAGTGGGGACGGCGTCGTCAGGCTCGGCCAGCGTGAGGGTGACGGCGCCGCGGGCGTCAGCGGCCTGGCGCCGGGCGGTGACGGTCTCGATGAGCCGCACAGCCTGGAACACCGTGGTCAGCGGGTGGTAGCCGTCCGCGCCAGGGGCGCCGCAGGACAGGAAGAGGTTGACCTTGCCGGGGGCCTCGACGCGCACGGAGCTTGCCGAGCCGGCCTTGGGGCCGGCGGCGCGCGGGGCGCCACCGGGGACAACGCGCAGGTGGCTCATCGGGTTGTCTCCTCCTTGGGGTCGGATCCCTGGTCCTCCAGGGCCTCAGCCAGGGCGGCGAAGTCGTGGACGTCGAGGGTCTCGCCACGCCGGGTCGGGTCGATGCCGGCCGCCCGGATCGCCGCCTCGGCTGCCTGCGGGCTCCCAGCGAGGCCGGCCAGGGCCTGGCGCAGGGTCTTGCGTCGCTGGGCGAATGCGGCATCGACGACGGCGAAGACGGCCTCGCGGCTGGCTCGGGTGCTCGGCGGCTCGCGGCGCACCAGCTCCACTAGGGCGGAGTCGACGTTGGGAACCGGCCAGAAGACGGTGCGACCGATGGTGATGGTCCGGCGAGCGGAGGCGTACCAGGCGGCCTTGGCCGAGGGCACGCCGTAGACCTTGGAGCCGGGGCCGGCGGCCAGACGGTCGGCGACCTCAGCCTGCACCATGACGGTGACCGACTCCAGGCTCGGCAAGGTGGCCAGCAGGGTCAGCAGGACGGGGACGGCGACGTTGTAGGGCAGGTTGGCCACCAGGCGCGTGGGCAGCGGGTCACCATCGGCGAGCCCGAGAGCGGCGGGGCCGTCAATGCTCAGCGCATCGGCTCCCACCACCCGCAGGCGCCCGGCTGCCTCAGGCATGCGCTGGGCGACGGTCACGGGCAGGGCCTGCGCGAGCGGCGGGTCGATCTCGACGGCGATGACGCTGGCTCCGGCCTCCAGGATGGCCAGGGTGAGCGAGCCCAGGCCTGGGCCGACCTCCAGAACCGTCTCACCGTTGCGCACGCCGGCGGCGCGTACGATGCGGCGCACGGTTCCGGCATCGTGAACGAAGTTCTGCCCCAAGGTCTTGGTGGGGCGCACCCCAAGGGCCTGGCTCAGCGCACGGACGTCGGCAGGCCCAAGGAGACCGGAGGCGGCGCCGTCGGGCTGCACAGTGGGTTCGGGCATGGGGCCAGCGTAACGGCCTGGCCGACCCGAGGGCTGCGGCCTCAGCGCAGGCCCAGGCGTGAGTTGCAGCCGGGCCACTGGCCCCAGCCGGAGCGGGCCTGGAGCTTCTGCGCCATGGCGGTCTGCGCCTCAGCGCTGGCCTCCGAGGGCAGGCCGGTGCCTCCCAGCGCCTGCCAGGTGCTCAGGGAGAACTGATACATGCCGTAGTAGCCGTTACCGGTGTTGGTCGCCGGGTTGCCACCGGACTCGCACTGGGCCAGCGCCGCCCACACATCGCCCGAGGCTGCGCCGGCGCTGGAGTCCGCGGTGGTCGAGGTGGTGGCAGAGGAGGCCGAGGCGGTGCCCACGAGGATGACCTCCTGGGTGGCGGGCGTGACGGTCACCTGGGACAGCACCTCGCGTGAGGCCTCCTGCCCGCCCTGGGACGTGACCTGGTAGGTGGTGCGGACCACGCCGTTGACACCTGCCGTCTTGACCTGGGTCTCCCCCTCGGGCAGGGAGGCGGTCTCCTCGCGAACAGTCTCAAAGGCCTGCTCAGAGTCCTCGGTCACGGTAGAGACCGTGGTCTGAGCACCCGTGACAGTCAGACCGATCGAGGCTGACGCCTCCTGGCCGTCTGTGGCCTGCGCCGCGGACCCGATCCCGGTCAGGCTGGCCCGCGCGGCGCTCAAGGGCGCGATATCGGGGCCGGCTGCCTGGACAGCCGCGTAGGCTCCACCGCTGACCGCGATCGCGAGCACGCTGGCGATCCCACCGGCGCGCAGCAGGGAGCTGCGCAGTACGTGGTGGTCGCTCGCCGCAGCGTGGTGGTGAGCGCCGCAGCGCCCGTGCTCGGCGTGGTGAGCGTGCGTGGAATGAGCTGAGGTGCGGTGTCCCACAATGAGAACCGTCCTTTCGTCGGGAGCCATCACGGTAACGAAAAGATCACGACGCGCACAATGAGGCTTCTCACGCCCCGGTTCTCATCGCGAGTGTGCAGGTGCGGCCTTGAGCGTGCAGTCCCAAGGTGCACACCCGTGCACCTACCTGCACACTCGCCGGCGCCCAGGAATCAGTACCAGCCGACGCTCTGGGAGTGGGCCCAGGCGCCGCACGGGCTGCCGTAGCGCCCAGAGATGTATCCCAGGCCCCAGGTGATCTGCGTGGCAGGGTTGCTCGCCCAGTCCGAGCCAGCCGAGGCCATCTTCGAGCCGGGCAGCGCCTGAGGAATGCCGTAGGCGCCAGAGGAGGAGTTCTGCGCCTGGTAGTTCCACCTCGACTCGCGGGTCCACAGGTTGACCAGGCAGGAGAACTGCTCGTCCCCCCAGCCGTAGGAGGAGAGCATCGAGCGAGCGATAGCCTGGGCGGAGGCGGCATCCGTACCAGCGGCCGCCAGTCCCGCCGTCGTCGCAGCGGTACCGGTGCCCACGAGGACGACCTCGTCCACCTTCTGACTCACAGTGACCTGGGACAGGACCTCGCGCGAGGTCTCGGTGCCGTCAGTGGTGGTGACCTGGTAGGTCGTGCGGACCACGCCGTTGACGCCTGCGGTCTTGACCTGGGTCTCGCCCTCCAGGAGCGTGTCCGTGCGCTCCTCGACGGTCTCGTAGGGCTGCTCGACGTCCTCAGTCACGGTCGAGACCTGAGACTGTGCGCCCGAGACCGTGAGGCTGGCCGTCTGCGCCGTCGCGCTCTCGGACTGCGCGCCGATCGCTCGCAGCTGGGTCTGCGTCTCACTGAGAGGGCGCACGTCCGTGCCGGAGGCGTTGACCGCGGCGTAGGCACCACCGGAGACGGCCAGCGCCAGGGTGGCAGCGGTACCACCGGCACGCATCATGACGGGCGTCATCGAGGTGCGCGCAGGGCCCTCAGCACGACGGCGGCCGTGGTCACGAGAGCCCGAGGTCAGACTCCGCTGAGCCAGTGCTCCGAGACCGACGAGCGTCGTGCTGACAGAGCTGCTCTGAGAGTGACGACCCACGATTAAACTTCCTCACCTTAGGGGACCGGCAACGACGGTAGCCGATGCACCAGGCTCCCGCAATAAATTTGATCACGAATTGATCACATGCGGCGTGTCCTCACCACATCGACGAGGAACGACGGCGCTCCACGCCTCCGCCCCGTACCTGGCCCGACGGCGCCGCTCGCCAGCGGCCGTACACCGCCTCAGTGTTGCGTGCCAGCATCTGGCACAGCGCAGCCTCATCCACCTCGCGTGAGGCAGCCAGGAAACGGACCGTGTCTCCCATGAGGTAGGAGGCGTTGGGACGCCCGCGCCACGCCTTGGGAGGCAGATAGGGGGCGTCGGTCTCAACCAGGAGCAGCTCGCTCGGAACCAGGGCCAGCGCAGAGCGCAGCTCCTCATTGGCCGGATAGGTCACCGGCCCGGCCACCGAGGCGTACCAGCCGTGCTCGGCGCACGCTCGGGCTAGCTCGGCCCCACCGGAGAAGCAGTGGAAGACGGTGCGCTCAGGGGCGCCGTCGGCCAGGAGCACCTGCACGCAGTCCTCGTGCGCGTCACGGTCGTGGATCTGCAGCGCCAGCCCGAGCTCCTTGGCCAGGGCGATATGCGCCCGGAAGGCCTCGCGCTGGACCTGGCGGCCACGCTCGCCGGTGCGGAAGTAGTCCAGCCCGCTCTCCCCCACGGAGACGACGACGTCCCGGCACTCCCGGATCGTCGCCTCCAGCCGCGCCATGGCGGCGTCCACAGGCTCGTCGTGGTGAGGGGCCGCAGCGGGCTCCAGTCCGTCCGGCCCGACCTCGCGCACGCCGGCGTGGAGCACGGCCTCGTTGGGGTGGACGGCCAGCGCCACGCGCACCCCCGGCAGGCTCCGCGCCAGCTCCACCGAGCCGGCCCAGGTCGGCGTCTCGCAGGCCGAGGTGACCACGCGCGTCACGCCCACCTCGGCCGCCCGAGCCACCAGCTCGGCCGCGGTCAGCGGCTCCTGGCTGCCCGGCCCGCTGGCCGGCAGCCCGGGAACCGGCAGGTGAGTGTGGTTGTCCGTCACCTCACCCGCCAGTGGGGCGACGGCGTCGGCCGGCGGCCAGGAGCGGTCGCGGTGCTTGCGGCTCATCAGCGGCGCGGGCCCTCAGGCGCCGGTGACGTCGTCAGGACGGGAGTCGGCGTACCGGGCCAGCTCCTCCTCCACGATGGCCTCATCGAGCTTGACGAAGACCGGCGAGGGCTTGGCGATCGGGGTACCGACCACCACCTCGTGGCGGCCCCAGGTCGGAGCACCGGTGTAGTCGCCAGTGATGATCGGGTAGCCGTCGCGGCCGTCGAAGGCGGCAGGCAGGACCTCGAGGTCAAGCTCGGCCACCTCCTCGATGTGCGGCATCGGAGCGATCTCGCCCGCACCTCCCAGGATGCGGTCGACGTCGTTGGCCGCGTGGGGCAGGAAGGGGGAGAGCATGAGGTTGAGGTCCGCCACCGCCTGGGCCAGGGTGTGCAGGATCGTGGCCAGGCGCGGCAGCTGCTCCTCGCTCTTGAGCTTGAAGGGCTCGGTGTCCGCCACGTACTTGTTGGCCTCACCCACCAGCCGCATGGCCTCGGCCAGAGCCGCCTTCTGGCGGTGGTGGCGGATGAGCTCGCCGACCGTGGTGAAGCCAGTCTCGATGGAGTCCAGCAGGACGCGGTCGATCTCCTCCAGCTCGCCCGGCTCGGGGATTTCACCGAAGCGCTTGTGGATCATCGAGGCCGTGCGGTTGACCAGGTTGCCCCAGCCGGCCACGAGCTCACCGTTGGTGCGGCGCACGAACTCGGCCCAGGTGAAGTCAGCGTCCGCGGTCTCAGGCCCCGCGGCGGAGATGAAGTAGCGCAGGGCGTCAGCCTGGTAGCGAGCCAGGAAGTCACGCACGTAGATGACGATGCCGTGGGAGGAGGAGAACTTACGTCCCTCCATGGTGAGGAACTCGCTGGAGACCACCTCGGTGGGCAGGTTGAGCACGCCCAGCTCACCGCTGTGCCCACCCTTGTCCCCCTGACCGTTGTAGCCCAGGAGCTCGGCGGGCCAGATCTGGGAGTGGAAGACGATGTTGTCCTTGCCCATGAAGTAGTAGGACAGGGCCTGCGGGTCGTTCCACCACTGGCGCCAGGCCTCGGGGTCCCCGGTGCGCCGGGCCCACTCGATGGAGGCGGACAGGTACCCGATGACGGCGTCGAACCACACGTACAGGCGCTTGGTGGGCTGGTCCTCCCAGCCGGGGACCGGGATCCCCCAGTCGATGTCTCGGGTCATGGCACGCGGGCGGATCTCCTCCAGGATGTTCTTGGAGAAGCGGATGACGTTGGGGCGCCAGGTGCCAGAGGCCTCGCGCTCGTCCAGCCAGGCCCCCAGGGCCTCGGCCAGCGCCGGCAGGTCAAGGAACCAGTGGTTGGACTCGACGAACTCAGGCACCTCACCGTTGATCCGCGAGTGGGGATCGATCAGGTCGGTGGGGTCGAGCTGGTTGCCGCAGGCGTCGCACTGGTCGCCGCGGGCGCCAGGGGTGCCGCAGATGGGGCAGGTGCCCTCGATGTAGCGGTCGGGCAGGGTGCGACCGGTCGACGGGCTGATGGCCGAGCGCGTCACCTGCTCCACCATGTAGCCGTTGTCGCGCACGGTGCGGAACATCTCCTGCACCACCCGGTAGTGGTTGCCGGCGGTGGTGCGGGTGAACAAGTCGTAGGACAGGCCGAGGGCGACCAGGTCCTCCACGATGAGGCGGTTGTTGCGGTCAGCCAGCTCGCGGGCGCTGATGCCCTCCTCGTCGGCCGCCACGAGGATCGGGGTGCCGTGCTCATCCGTGCCCGAGACCATGAGGACGTCGTGACCAGCCATGCGCATGTAGCGGGAGAAGACGTCGGAGGGGACTCCGAAGCCGGCGACGTGACCGATGTGGCGGGGGCCGTTGGCGTAAGGCCAGGCGACCGCGGACAGGATGTGGCTCATGGGGCAAAGCCTATCCCGCCCAGCGCCGGCCCCGTTTCTCCTCCTTGACGCTGCGGCGCCCTCATTCCGCAGGAGGAGGCCCTACGGCGGCCTGGCCCCTACCCTGGGCGCTACGAGCGGCGCCCTGCGCCCCACACGCACTCCGACCAAAGGCCTGACGATGTCCACTCCTCCTGCCTCCGGATCGCCCTACGCCTCCGCACCGCAGACACCACCCGGCCCCTACACGACGCCGGCACCCGCCTACGCTGCGGCACCGCCTACCTCCGTCCCCGGCATCAAGGGAAAGAAGGGACCGCTCGCCCTCATCATCGTCGGCGTGGTCCTCCTGGTGGCAGCAGCGGCTGTCCTCGTCGGATCGGTCGTCTCCGTCGCCCAGGTCTCCTCGACCCTGTCCCAGATCCCGTCCGGCAGCGCGGTTGCAGCCGAGCTGAGGACCGGCAGCGTCTACGGCATCTACTCCAGCTCCCTCCCCGCCGCCCAGTGCACGGTGGCCGACCCCGACGGAGTCGAGGTCCCGCTCATCGAGGTCCACTCCTCGATCGAGGTCAACGACCACAAGCTCCTGTCTACCTTCATCCCCACCGTCTCCGGCTCCTACACGATCGCCTGCACGGCCTCCGGCAACGAGCCGATCTTCCTCGGCGAGGCCACCAACGCCAAGGAGATCGGCCGGATGGCCGTTGGCGCCGTCGGATCGGTGCTGGGCGGTTTCCTGGGGGCCGGCCTGCTCATCGGCGGCCTCGTCTGGCTCCTCGTGCGCCGTTCACGCAACCGCAGGATCCTCCAGGCTCAGGCCATGGGGCCGGCCTACTCCCGGCCCGGTTACCCCCAGTCCGTGCCGCAGCCGGGCGTCGCCCCCTACCAGAACGGTCAGCAGTTCCGCCCCTGAGCCCTCCCCTGCTTACCCCGATATCGTGGTCTGAGGGCCTCCGGCAAGCCAGCCCCGGCCCACGCTCCTGAGCCGACGGCGCAGGCAGGCCAAGCCCCCAGGCTCTCGCCGGCGAGCGGGCCCAGGATCAGTCCTGGGCCCGCTCGCCGCGTAGCGCGAGCGCAGCCCGGTAGACCTCATTCGGGCGCAGCCCCGACTGTCGGGCCACCTCAGCGGCGGCCGTCTTGAGCCGCTGTCCGGCGTCAGCCAGAGCCAGGGCCTGGCGGGCGGCGTCGCGCGGATCGGCCTGCACCGACTGTCCCCCGGCCACCACCAGGACGATCTCACCCAGGGCACCGGCCGCCGTCGCCGCCGCGAGCTCACCCAGTGTGGCGCGACGCACCTCCTCGTAGGTCTTGGTCAGTTCACGGCACATCGCCGCCTGCCGCCCGGCCCCCAGAACCTCGGCCATGACCTCCAGGGTGGCATGGACACGGCGGGGCGACTCAAAGAAGACCATGGTGCGTTCCTCGCCGGCCAGCTGCTCCAGGGCGCGGCGCTGCTCGCCAGGCTTACGAGGCAGGAAGCCCTCGAAGCAGAAGCGGTCCGAGGCAAGACCGGACAAGGCGAGGGCGGTGAGCACCGCAGAGGGACCGGGGGCCACGGTGACGGGGACACCCGCCTGCGCTGCCGCGGTGACGAGCCGGTAGCCGGGGTCGGAGACGGAGGGCATCCCGGCATCAGAGACCATGAGGACGCGCTGGCCGGCTCGGGCCGCCTCGATCAGCTCGCCGGCGCGCTCGCGCTCGTTGTGCTCGTGGAAGGCGATGACGCGCCCGGCTACGTGGATGCCCAGGCGCTGAGCGAGGTTGAGCAGCCGACGCGTGTCCTCGGCCGCGACGAGGTCGGCCTCGGCGAGTCCCGCGCACAGCCGCTGCGAGGCATCCGCGACGTTGCCGATCGGCGTGGCCGCCAGCGTAATGACGCCGGCGCGCGGGGCGGCCGGTGCCTCCTGCGTCGCAGGCGTGGAGTCGGCACGATCAGGGTGCGGGGCCTCAGTCATGGGCTCAGTATGGCTGGTTCCCTAGACTCGCGGCGTGAACGAGCCAGCAGCCGTGCCCCCTTCCGCCCCGAGCCCTTCGGAGGGCGACAGGCCTGAGCCGACGGCGCAGGCCGAGCAGGTCACAGCCGCCACCGCGCAGGTCCCGCAGGCCGCCATCGAGGAGCTGACTGACGGCCTCGACGGGGACAGCGGCGAGGCAGGCAACATCGAGCCCGCTGAGCCGCAGCCGCGTAGCGAGACCTTCCTGCGCGAACGCCTGGGACTGAATCCTCTGGACTGGACGCTGGCACCCGCCGTGCGCCTGCGCGGCTGGGTGGTGACGGCCGTGGTGACAGTGGTGGCGGCGCTGACGCGTCTGATCGGCCTGAGCCATCCCCACTCGCTCATGTTCGACGAGATCTACTACGTCAAGGACGCCTACGCCCTGTGGCACAACGGCTACGAGTCGACCTGGAAGGACGGGGCGGACGCCCTGTTCGCCAAGGGGGACTTCTCAGCCCTGACGACGGACCCCTCCTACATCGTCCACCCGCAGCTGGGGAAGTGGCTCATTGGGCTGGGGATGGAGATCTTTGGGGCGGACTCCTCCTTTGGCTGGCGCTTCATGCCCGCGGTGGCCGGGATCCTCACCGTGGCGCTGCTGGCCCGGCTCACGCTCCGGCTCACCCACTCTCCGGCCCTGGCCGGGGTGGCAGGACTGCTGCTGGCGGTCGACGGCGTCGGGATCACCGAGTCGCGCATCGGCCTGCTGGACGTGTTCATCGGGCTGTTCGGGCTGCTGACCGTCTACTGCCTGGTGCGTGACCGCGAGTGGTTCCGCTCCCGGCTCGCTGCCGGGCTCGATGGGACCCTGCCCGGCGCCTGGGCTCCACTTCCGCTGCTGCGGCCCTGGCTGCTGGCAGCAGGGCTGAACGCAGGACTGACCTGCTCGATCAAGTGGTCCGGCGCCTACCTGCTAGCCGCGGTGGGAATCCTCGTGGTGGTCTGGGACCTCACGGCCCTGCGTCGGCTTGAGGCGCGCAGCTGGCTGGCTGACGGCATCCTCCACCGTGGAGGCCTGGACTTCCTCCACCTGGTGCCCGTGGCCTTTGCCGTGTACGTGGCCGGCTGGTGGTCATGGTTCACGCACGCGGGCGCCTACAAGCACGGGTGGGCCGAGCAGATGCGCCAGGCGGGCACGCCCGTGCGGTCCTGGCTGCCTGACTCCCTCAACGACCTGCTGGAGTACCACCTGTCCATGTACCGCTTCCACGTCAGCCTGGACTCCACCCACCCGTATATGTCCAAGCCGATCGGCTGGCTGGTGCAGTGGCGCCCGACCTCCTTCTACTGGCGGGGAACCGAGGAGATGACGGGGGCAGGCTGCGGCTCGGACCAGTGCGTCCAGGCCGTGACCTCGATCGGGAACATCGCCGTGTGGTGGAGCGCCGTGGTGGCGCTCGCCTTCTGCCTGGTCGTGCTGGCATGGCGACGGCGTGACTGGCGCATGTGGGCGGCGCTCATCGGGTACGTAGGCCTGTACCTGCCCTGGTTCCTCTACGGTGACCGCACGATCTTCACCTTCTACACGGTGGCCTTCGTGCCCTTCGTGGTCCTCGTACTCACCTTGGCCCTCGGGGTGATGACCGGCTGGCTGAGGCCCGTTCCCGGCTCTCCTCTGGCCCTGGCGCAGGAGGGCGCTCTGGCAGAGGGCAGGATCGGTCCCGAGCGTCCCGCGCCGCGGGGCTGGCTCGCGACCCAGGTGGGATTCGGGATGCGCCCAACGCGGCGCGGCCTACCCGAGGCCTGGACCGGGGTACCGGTGTGGCGCACACGAACCGAGGGCGTGTGGCTGGTGGGAGCCGTAGTCGTCGCAGCACTGGTCTGTGCTGTGCTGTGGTGGCCGATCTGGACGGGCCAGACCGTGAGCTACAGCTTCTGGCGCATGCATATGTGGCTCGGCTCCTGGATCTGAGCAGCCGGCACGCGGCACGCAAGCCCCCGGGCGGCGCCCAGCTCACCACAGCAGGTGAACCGGGTACCCCCGGGGGCTTGCCCGTGCGCGCTCCAGGCTCTCGGTTCGCCTGGCGACGCTGCTTGCTGCACCCTTCGCCCGTCACTTAGCCTTTTCATGACCTGTACACAGTCCTTGGCCTCCCCGCCTTTCCCTCTCCCTCCCCTGACTGGCTGCGGCCGAGCCTTCAACCTGGAAGGACAGCAGGCATGACACGCGTCGTGCGCTCACCCTTAGCGCTGTTCACGCTGCTCCTGGCAGCAGCGTCCCTCGTACTACCCCCCCCCCGCACAGCATCTGCCACTGATAGCAGCGGCAGAGCTGAGAACTAGGCCGCCGAGAACTCAACTCTCGCCTCCGTCAAGATGACGCCGGCCGATGAGAACCCGCTGACCAATCAGAACCTCACCTTCGAGGTTGAGACCGCTATCGAGATCAACAAGGACAGCACCTACAGTGGCTTCACGAACACAGTGGTGCACCACGAGTTTCTGATCACAAAGACCTCGGCGAGTTACACCACCATGGACGGCTGGGTCTTTGATGGCGCCTATAACGTCGATGGCTACCAATCATGGCTATTGAACACCAAGATCAAAACGGTCGTTATTGGGCTCTTCACGAACGAGGGTGTAGTCGGTTGAGCGCGTCGGTGGCCGGGTAGGGGTCGAGGTCTCCCGGATGATGG
>OKWK01000158.1_pt1 | contig 67516 bp, 54 predicted proteins | sample 1607181 | NCBI WGS metagenome assembly OKWK01 (sample SAMN07501053, study PRJEB24779) | human gut metagenome | isolation source: stool | host: human infant | place: USA: Pittsburgh, PA
TCCATCATCCGGGAGACCTCGACCCCTACCCGGCCACCGACGCGCTCAACCGACTACACCCTCGTTCGTGAAGAGCCACGAAACCTGACCAGTCCCCGATCTCCTCCCACGCCTGCCGTGAGCCGAAGAACGCCCGCACGGCCCGCTCGTCGCTGTCGTGCAGGGCCCGCAGCGTGCCACGCGGCGCCCGCGCCATCGGGCCCGTGACAAGGGCGCGGACCAACCAGCCCGGCCACAAGCCGGCCCTGCGCACGACCCACGGCGAGGCAGCCACGCACCGCGCGATCGCCGTCGTCGGGTCCTCGCTGCGGAAGGGGACGATCTGCTCCAGGGCGTCAGAGTCCGTGAACCAGTGCCCGTGGAAGCTGCCGGTAGCGAACCAGTTCCGCTCATACCACTGGCTGATCCCCCGTGCCCCCATCGCGCGAGCCAGACGAGTCAGGATCTCCCAGTTCGTCAGCCGCCAGGCCCGGCCACCACCGACGTTGTGCACGCGTGCGAACAGGCTCTCGTCGCACTCCCCCAGGGCGATCCTGGTCAGCAACCGTGCTGAGTCGAGGTCCGAGACCCACTCGATGACCCCGTCGAGAGGAACGTGGAGGGCGATGGGATCACGCTGGCGCAGGACCGCGGGAGACAGCATCCCGGTCTGTCTCAGCCACGTCCAGCGAGGCAGGCCAGAGTCCACCAGGATCCGCTCGGCGGCGATCTTGGACTGGGTGTACAGGTCCATGTCCGAGGCGCGCAGCGGGTCGCCCACGCGCCCCCAGTGCACCGGCTGGGGACGCGGGCCGGTCTGTGCCACCGAGCCGACCCCGACCACGGTCACCCTGCTCGGGTCGGGCAGCGCCTTGACCCCGGCCACGATATTGCGCATCGTCCCCACGTTGACTCGCCGCGTGCGCACCGGGTCCTGGTCCGCCGCCGGCGAGACCATGCCGCCCAGGTGCACGACGAGGTCAGCCTCAGTCACCAGACGGGCCATGAGGGGTGCGTCCGTGAGGTCACCGCGCACCACCCTGACGGCGCCAGGCTCGCCGATCTCCTCCGCGGCGGCGTCCTGATCGCGCGTGGGCAGAACGAGTGCGGTGATGGCAAGGCGGTCAGCATGCTGCCTCAACGCCGTCAGCGTCACTCGCCCCCAGGCGCCGGTAGCGCCCGTCAGCAAGATCCGACGGCGTCCCTCGCCCCATGCAGGGCCCTCAAGACTGGTTTGACTCACCACGACTCGCTCCCGGGAGGGGCCCTTCAGGTTGCTGGGCCTCGCCCGCACCCCCTTCCAGGGTATGCCGACGGGAGCGAGGTGAGGCGGGCACCACGACCTTCCTGAGGTACGCCACCACGCCAGGCCGGTAGCCTCGTGCCAGCCCTACCACCTCACGCTGGGAGCGTCATGAACTGGCTGCACGCCGTCATCCTCGGCATCGTCGAGGGCATCACGGAGTTTCTTCCGGTCTCCTCGACCGGGCACCTCAACATCGCGGAGAAGCTGCTCGGCTATGACATCAACACCGTGGGCATGACCGCCTTCACCGCGGTTATCCAGGTCGGGGCGATCCTGGCGGCAGTGGTCTACTTCTGGCGCGACATCGTGAGGATCGTGGGTGCGTGGATCGCGGGCCTGGCCCACGCTGAGCGCCGCAGCAACCCGGACTATGTCCTGGGATGGGGCATCATCCTGGGCTCGGTGCCGGTGGCCGTGATCGGCCTGGCGTTCAAGGACTTCATTGAAGTCACCTCCCGCTCCCTGTGGGTCATCGCCGCGGCACTGATCGTGTGGAGCGCGGTGATGTGGCTGGCGGACCGTCGCTCTAGCGCCCCCGGTGCCGCACACGCCACCACGGGCAAGGGCATGGAGCAGGTCGGGGTCAAGGACGCGCTCATCATCGGCCTCTTCCAGGCGCTCGCGCCGATCTTCCCGGGCATCTCGCGCTCCGGGGCCACGATCTCGGCCGGGTTGTTCCTACGCTTTGACCGGGTGACGGCGACTCGGTTGTCCTTCTACATGGGCATCCCGGCCCTCGTGGCTGCCGGCGCCCTGGAGGCTGTCACCGCGGCCTCGGAAATCTCCGCCGAGGTCGGATGGACGCCCGCTCTGTTGGCTACTGTCACCAGTGGCGTCGTGGCCTATGCGACGATCGCCTGGCTGCTGCGCTTCGTCTCCGCCAACAAGTTCACCAGCTTCTTGGTCTACCGCGTGGCGCTGGGCCTGGTCATCATCGTCCTGGTGGCCACGGGGACGGTCGCTGCCTGAGCCTGTCCGTAGAGCGGCCCCGGCGGTCTCGTGCACGGATACGTGTCGCACCCCTGTGAGAGGGTGCGTCCATGCGGATCCTGCACACCTCAGACTGGCACCTCGGACGTACCTTCCACGGCCGAGTCCTCGATGATGCCCACGCCACCTTCGCGGACCACCTCGTCGAGCTCGTTGAGGCGGAGTCAGTCGACGCCGTCGTCATCGCCGGGGACGTGTATGACCGCGCCATCCCGCCCACGGACTCCGTTCGGCTGCTCAATGACACCCTCAACCGCCTCACGGACCGCACGCAGGTGGTGCTCGCGCCGGGCAACCACGACTCCGCCCAGCGCCTGGGCTTCGGCTCGGCGCTCTTCCGCCCGTCCCTGGCCGTGCGCGCGCAGGTGGCTGAGGTAGATCAGCCGGTCATCGTGCCCGATCCGGACGGCGGAGACGGCCTGCTGGTCTACGCCCTGCCCTACCTCGATCCGGACGCGACCCGCGGGGTCCTGCCAACACTCCTGAGCGAGCGGGCAGGAGAGGTCTGGGCAGACCCAGAGGACTCTGAGGAACCCGCAGCCGAGGAGCCAGCTGGACCGCCACAACCTGCGCGCCTGGCTCGCAGCCACGAGGCCGTGGTCAGTGGGGCGCTGCGCCTGGTGGGCCAGGACCTGGCCCGACGGCGTGCCGCCAGCAGGACGCGCGTGCCGGTGGTGGTCATGGCCCACGCCTTCGTCGTCGGTGGGCAGGCCTGTGAGGACTCCGAGCGGGACATCCGCGTCGGCGGGGTGGACAGCGTGCCCTCCGAGGTCTTTGAGACCCTGGGCGGGTCTGCGGTCGCCGACTCCAGCGGCGGGCTGGACTACGTGGCACTCGGGCACCTCCACCGTCCCCAGGAGATCCACCTTCCGCAGCGCCCGAGCACGGGATCGGGCGCATCGGCGCGTCCCCGCCTGGTCTACTCCGGCAGTCCTCTGCCGTTCTCCTTCTCCGAGGCCCCGTGGCCCAAGTCCTCGGTCCTGGTGGACCTGACGGCCGAGGGCGTGACGAGGCTCGAGCGGATCCCCACGCCAGTGGCGCACCGCATCGAGACGGTCACCGGCACCATGGAGGAGCTGGAAGGCCCCGCCTTCGACTACGCCGTGGGAGCCTGGGTACGTGCCATCGTGCGCGGTCCCCTGCCGCTGGGCGCTCCCGCGCGCCTGCGCCAGCGTTTCGGTGAGGTGCTGGCCATCGCCCGGCAGGATGATGGCCAGGCTCCCCGCCAGGCAGCGAGCGTGACCAGGGCCGCTGATCCCCTGGAGGTGGCTCATGAGTTTCTTCACGCCGCGGCGCAGAGCGAACCGACTGCCGCTGAGCAGCTGGTCCTCACCCAGGCCTATGAGGCCGTTCTCGCAGCGAGGAGGAGCGCCTGATGCGCCTGCACCGCCTGACGATGACTGCCGTTGGACCTTATCCCGGCACCGAGGTCATCGATTTTGACCGCTTCGCCGCCTCCGGGCGGTTCCTGCTCACAGGGCCTACGGGCGCCGGCAAGACGACGATCATCGACGCCATCGTCTTCGCCCTGTACGGGGACGTGGCCGGGGACAAGGACTCCTCCAAGGACCGTATCCGCTCCCGTCTGGCCGGTCCCGGCACCGAGACCGTCGTCGAGCTGGTCTTCTCCACCTCCGCCGGCACCTACCGTGTGCGCCGCACCCCGGCCTACGAGAGGCTCAAGCTGCGCGGCAGCGGAACCACCACGCAAAAGGCCTCGCTCAAGGTCTGGCGGCTTACTGACCCTGCCGGCCGGCCGAGCCAGGACGCTGCTCTGCGCCCGGATGAGGCCGGAGCGGAGCTGCTACGCGCCATCGGGCTGAGCCGTGAGCAATTCACCCAGACCATCGTGCTGCCTCAGGGCAAGTTCGCGACCTTCCTACGTGCCTCGTCTGACGAGCGTCACAAGCTCCTGCGTGACGTCTTTGGCACACGGGTCTATGACGAGCTTCAGGAGGAGCTGCGTCGCCGCTCCCTGGCGGCGCGAGGGCAGGTCGAGCAGTCGCATCAGCGTCTGCTCGCCGCTGCTGAGGCCTTCGCCGAGGTTATCTCGCCCGAGGAGGCCGACCAGCACAGTCCGGAGCGCACGGCGTCCCAGCAGGCGGGGGCAAGCGAGGCATCGCCGTCCCCGAGCGCACCAGAGGAGGCGGAGGCGCTCCACCCCACCGCCGCCGAGCGGCTGCGTCGCGCCGTCGAGGCTGCCACGCCCGGCCAGGAGGTGATCATCGAGATCACCTCGTCGGTGACCGGGCAGACGGCGGCGCGGCTGCGCGAGGCCCAGGACGAAGTCGCCTGCGCACAGCGCAGGCGTGAGACGGCACGTGGGGCGCTGGATAAGGCCCAGGCGCTGACCGAACTGCTGGCACAGCGTCGCGCTCTCCTCCAGGCTCACGATGAGCTGGAGGCTGGCGCTCAGGACGCCGCCCTGACTGCCCGCACCCTGGAGCTGGCCCAGCGGGCGGCCTCGGTGGCAGTCATGGTCGAGCGAGCCCGCAAGGATGCTGAGGCTGCCAGCCAGGTCCTGACGCAGGAGCCTGGCCAGCAGCCGCAGGACGAGGCCACGACCGTGCTCCTCGCCCAGGCGCTCAGTGAGTGCGAGCAGGCCCTGGGCACGGTGCGCGACTGGGACCAGGTGGCGCACGCCCCGCAGCCGGGCACCGCTCTCCAGCTACCAGCCTCCGACCGTCTGCTCGCGCACCTGGAGGCGCAGGCGCGCAAGCAACGCGACCAGGCCGCCGCCCTGGCGGAGGCCGAGGCCACGGAGTCCCAGGTCTCTGGTCGCCGCGAGCACCTGGACGCCCTGCGCCAGGAGCAGGAGCGTCAGTCCGAGCAGACCGAACAGACCCGTCAGGCGCTGGCCTCGCTTCCGCAGCGCGGCGAACAGCTACGTGCGCTCCTGGCCACGGCGCACCAGGCCCAGGAGCGCCTGCCCGACCTTCGCTCCGCCTACGAGGCCGCCGGGCGCCGGGCCGAGGCTGCCGAGCAGGCTCAGCCCGTCTCCACCGCGCTCGCTCAGGCCCGGGAGTGCGCCGAACAGGCCCGCAAGGAGGCTGACGCAGTTGAGAAGCAGGCCCACGCCCTGCGCAGCGCCTGGATCAACGCCACCTCGGCATCCCTGGTCGGAGAACTCTCACCAGGCCAGCCGTGTCCCGTATGCGGCTCGTCCGAGCATCCACACCCTGCCTCCGCCGTCGCCGAGCCCGTCTCACGCGCGGACCTGGACGCCGCCGACCAGTCCTCGGCTCGCGCCCGCCAGAACCTGGAGGCTGCCCGCGCCGAGGTCACAGCTCTCCAGGCCCGGCTCACCCAGCTCTCCGCCGCAGCCGAGGGCCGCTCGCCCGAGCAGGCAGCAGCGCAGCTCACCGCTGCGCGCACGGCCCTGACCGGAGCCCAGGAGGAGGCCGAACCACGCACGCGCCTGCAGGAGGAGCTGGACTCACTGACAGCACGAGAGTCCGAGCTCCGCCAGCAGCTGAGCGAGCACAAGGAGGCAGCCGCAGCCACAGCCGCCACGCTCGCCTCCGAGCAGCAAGCACTAGACCGTGACCTGGAGCAGATCGCGACAGCACGAGGTACCTACACCACCGTGGCGTCGCGGCGCGCCGAGCTCGGGCGCCTCGCGCAGGTGGCTGAGGCCTTGACGGCCCACTGGCGCACGATCGGCGCACTCGTGCAGACCTCACGCAGCTCCCAGCAGGACCTCGCAGGCGAGATGACCAAGGCCGGCTTCAGCTCTCGTACTGGTCTGGAGGCGGCACGGCGCTCAGAGGCTGAGGTGAAGCATCTGTCCAGCCTCGTGCGCGAGCGCGACGCCGAGGCTGCGCGCGTGCGCGCAGGCCTGGCCCGCCCGGAGATCAGCATGCTCACGGGCCAGGAGGAGCCCGGGCTCGAGCAGGCCCGGACGGTCCTGGCCGAGGCCGAGCAGGCCTGGCAGTCCGCGGTCTCACAGCACGCCAGCGTCCAGGCACAGACTGAGTCTGTGCGTACGCGTGCGCGCCGCCTGCGCCAGGCCGCAGCCGATGTGACCACCGTGGTCGGGGACAACGCCGCCCTCCTCCACGTGGCGGCGCTGGCGGCGGGTGAGAACCCCGAGGCTACGCCGCTGGCCACGTGGGTCCTGACCGAACGATTCAAGGACGTGCTCACCTTCGCCAACCACCGCTTAGAGACCATGTCCGGCGGACGCTACGAGCTCATCCAGGTGGACGAGGAAAAGAACAGCGCCCGCCGGCGGGGCCTGGGCATGGGCGTCCTGGACCGCCTTGGCGGGGAACGGACTCGTGACCCACGCACCCTGTCCGGAGGCGAGACCTTCTACGTCTCCCTCGCCCTGGCCCTAGCCCTGGCGGACGTCGTGGCCACCGAGTCCGGCGGGATCCTCATGGAAACCCTCTTCGTGGACGAGGGCTTCGGCTCCTTGGACCCCCAGACCCTCCAGGACGTCCTCAACGAGCTCGGCCAGCTCCAGCAGGGCGGGCGCACGGTCGGCATCGTCAGCCACGTCGAGGAGCTGCGCCGTCAGATCCCCGACCAGGTCAGGGTCACCGCAACGCCTGAGGGCTCACGACTGACAGTCGTGGCCTCCTAGCCACCTCAACCGAGCTGGGACGCCAGGTGCCCTCGCTCGGAGACGTCGAACCACAGCAGGTCAGCATCCGCGGCACGCTCAAAGGCCTCCTCGTCCCCGGTGCGAGCCAGCCGGACGTCAGACTCAGCCTCAACGTCGTCAACGAGGAGGGCGGCGACGTCGTCCCAGCTGACCGGGACCGTCACCTCCACCGTCCCGGGCAGGGTGTCCCCCTCGACCGCCAGCTCACGCAGGTCAGCGGGGTCAACGTCAGCCGCCACCACCACACGGCGGTCCGCAAGCCCGCTAGCCTCCGGCTCCGCCAGACGTACCAGGGAGGAGTCCGCGGCGCACAGGCTCGCCGAGACCTCCAGGCCCTCCTCGTCCTCCTCCGGCAGGGCGGCGGCCAGGGCCTGCGTTGCCGCATGGGCCGTGCGGGGGCTGATCTCTGCAGCGGACAGGTCGGCAGCTGTGGCCGGCAGGTAGATGCGCATGGCACCAGTGTGCCCTGCTATGAGGCGGGACGGCGGTTACGGCGCAGTCCCTGTGTCACGCCGTGGGGCTCTGGCTGGCGTTGCCTGACGCCAACCAGAGCCCCACGGTCACGCCCCCGGCTCAGGCCCGGCGACGTCGCAGCACGATCCCGCCCAGGACGAGGGCGAGGGCACTGACGCCCAGGAGGGTACTCGCGCCGGTGCGCGCCAGACCCGTCCGGCCCGCGGCCGCCCCTCCCCTGGCCTGGGCTGAGCCCTTGGAGCTGTGGGCCTCGCCCTTCGGCGAGCCGGCACCCTCGGCAGAGCCTTGAGAGGAGTCACCGCTGCCCGATGCCTCCACGGCACCGGAGTCCACTGCCCCGGAGCCGGAGCCGCCACCTGCACCGGCTGCACCACCGGTGGAGCCTGAACCTGCGTCTGTTGTCCCGTTCCCGGTGCCCGAGCCGCTGCCCGGATCCTGCGGCTTCTCACCCTCGCCTCCAGGGGCGGGCTGCTCCGGCTCGTCGTCCTGCCGGCCTCCGGTGCCAGCGAAGACCGAGTACTGGATGATGCCGCCTTCCTGAGCGAGGAGCGCCTGCTCCTGAGCGGCCCGGGCGCTGGCGCCCTACCCCAGGTCCCTGCTCACGGCGAACCAGCCGTAAGGCGTTCCCTCCGTCAGCCCACTCCACTCCACGCTCGCCGGCTGGCCGGACTGGTGGCGCACGGTCCCAATCAGCCGGTCGCTCGGGGTCAGTCCCAGCAGGGTGTCCGTGGTCAGGCTCGCGGTCCGTCCGTGGAAGGCGATCGGCAGCCGCAGGTCGTCCTCGGTGCCGTTGTAGCGCTTCTTCGTGTCGTACTCGCTGGCCCCGAAGTTGTCGAGGTAGGCGGAGTAGGTGTCCACGCTCATCTGCCCGGCCTTGAGGTCGAACTGAAGAAGGCGGAAGAAGGAGGAACCGAACCGCAGGCCGGTGTTCTTCCCGTAGCCACCGATCCTCGTCAGCCCCAGGTCGTCGGAACCGATCTCGTAGAACTGGTAGTCAGCGAGCAGCTCGGCGACGTTGTGCCCCGCGCTGCCCACGTCCTTGCGCACCATGATGCTCACCCCGTGCTCGTGACCGGACAGGACCAAGGCCACATTGGGGTTGTCGGCGATCACCAGGTCGTTGATGATCTCGCCGTCGTGAGACAGCTCGGTACCGCGCCCGTCCGGGCTGGAGGAGTACGCGTGGTAGGCGTGGGTGGATGATCGCGTTGCGGGTGGAGTACTGCTTGAGGACGCTGGAGGCCCACTGCGCCTCCTCCGGCGTCACGTCGTAGCCCAGGTTGACGGTGACGAAGTCCTGACCGCCAGCGGAGAACAGGTTGTAGCTGTTCTGGTTGTCCCCCTCCTTCCACGGGTGGTACTGCGCGCCCGCGGCCTTCCAGGACTCAGAGGCCGCCAGGGCCTGGTAGCGCTCAGGACCGAAGTAGTCGTTGTAGACGCTGGCCTCTCCGACGTCGCCGCCTGCGAGGTTGTCATCGTTACCAGGAAGGATGGCGTGGGGAACGCCGGTGTCCTCCAGCAGTTTCTGGGTCTGGGAGGCGAACTCGAGCTGCTTGCGCGCCCGCGCCTCATCACTCGCCCCGCCGTTCCAGTTCTCGATGATGTCACCGGTGTGGGCCACAAAGGCGATCTTGCGCGTGGCGGCGTTGTCCGCCAGCCACTGGTAGGAGTCACGGTAGGCCTCGGCCCACTGGCTGCGCTCGGCCTGCCCTCGCCACACCACTCGCTGGCCGGGGCGGGCGTAGTCAATCTCGCCGACCAGCACCGGAAGCTCACTGGTGGCCGGTGCCTGTGCCGTGCGTTCGTCGTCGGGGCTCAACGGGTCCTCCAGGGCAGCAGCGTCCTGGACCTGGATATCGGCGGCCACGCTCTGCCCATCGAAGTCGGCCACGTGGATCCAACCCTGGCGCAGGGAACCGACGGTGGCGACGTCGCCCGCAATGAAGGTGGTCTGGAGCCCCGCACCGCTGGGGTTGGTGGCCCTGGCGGTCAGAAGTGCCGCCCCCTGCCCGGACTGCTGCGTGACGCCGTCGGCTGTAGGGATGGAGGAGGAGGTGAAGGTGACGGCACCCTCGATCGCCTCGCCCAGGGCGTCGGTACCGGTGTAGGTGATGGTGTGCTCACCTCCAGCCAGTCCCTGGCCGATCGTTTGTCCCAGCTGGATCGGGCTGCCGTCCAGGGCGTAGCTGAGCTCGCCGGCCAGCAGCTGAGGGTGGTCAACCGTGCCCTCGAAGGTCACGGGGCCTCCAGGTGGGCTCCGGTGGCAGGGCTGGAGGCCGTGAAGCTCACCTGGTCCGTGGTACGCGAGGCGAAGGCCTGGGCGTAAAGTGCCTCGACCTCCTGGGCGCTAACGGCGCGGCTGAAGACACCGGCGTGCGCCAGGCTCACCGTGCCATTGAACTGTGGGTCGCCGGTGGAGGAGGTGTCTGCCCCGATGAAGAGCTTCCGCGTGGCAGGCTTGGGGGCGGTGATCGTGCCCGCCCAGGTCGAGGTCTGTGCGACCTTGCGACCGTTGAGGTAGAGGATGAGGTCGTTGCCGTCCCACACGCCTACTGCGTGGTACCACTGGCCGGCACGGATATCGACGCCCGGCCCGAAGTACCGGGTCTTCTTCTCCTCGTTGGTGACGTTGACCATCATCTTCAGCGTCGAGCCGTAGATGGTCAGGGAGTAACCACCCGCCTCCTTCGCACCGCAGAAGTTGCCGGTCGTCTCCTCGGATCCGCCCGGCAGCGGCGCGTCAAAGCAGAAGGTGCACTCGATCGTCACCTGCTGGGCCGTGGCCTCGTAGCCGTCTAGGTAGTCGTAGCCGATGGCGTTGGAGCCGTCGAAGCCCATCACCGGCCGTCCCAGTGCCTCGTCGGTGGACACAGGGGCTTGCGGGCCGTAGACCGTGACGGTGCGGCCACTGGCACGGTCCTGGGTTCCCTCGTCGACGTCCAGGACGTCGGGAACCGGCGCCTCAACCTGCGGCTCGGGCAGCGAGGGGCGGGCGGCGGAGAGGGCTGAGTGGGAGACGGGCAGGGCGGTCGACGGCGTGGCGCTGGCGGCAGGCAGGGCGCCCAGCGTCAGCGCCACCGCGAGCGAGAGGGAGGGGACCAGGACGGTCCGGGTGGTACGGGGCATGACGTGTCAGCTCTCCTCGGGAGGGAAACTCGGGACTCACTGGCGCGCCGTCGGACCTCGCCGGACGGCGATGTGACGGGCGCCTCGTCATGTATACGCAGCCCCGGCAAGCAGGAAGCGAGCAGGACGTGTCCCCCACCACAACGGTGAGCGGCCGGTAGCCGACCCTCCAGCGCACGAGGGGTAACCAGCCGCTGTGCGCGGGCTGGGTCACGGCCGTCCTGGGAGATGCCTGCCTAGGTCAGCGACCGCGTCCGCCAGGTCAGCCAGGCGAGGACCGCCCGGCTCCTGCACGGCCCACGCCCGGGGCACACCGGCGCAGGGTCACAGGCGGCGGGAGCCAGGTGGTTGACCAGGCCGGTCAGTGCCAGACCAAGCGGGCTGTCCGCATCGTCCTCCAGCACGCTGCGTCCGTGCCTGAGCGCACGGTCCACCTGCGGCCCCTCGGGCAGGAGGACCAGCTCCTCCGAGCCAACCCTGTCCGCCAGAACCCGACGCACGGCCCGGGCAGGGTCTGGCCCGGCGCTGGCGGGACGCACCCGGTTGACCACAACCTGGAGCCGTCCCCTGACTGCCTCCATCTGCCGCAGGCCCGTCAGCAGCTGGGTCAGCCTGCGCATGCCGACGGCGTCAGCCTGCCCGACGACGACGATGACGTCCGCCTGGCGCAGGAGGGAGGCCACCAGCGCTCCTCGGCCCGGTTCCAGGGTGTAGGAGTCCACCTCCTCCTCAACCTCCCCGCCGGCCACGTCCACCACCGTCCAGGCCGCCAGGTGCCGGCTCAGTTCCCACACGTGCTCCATAGCCACTGGCGGCAGCTCACGCCATCTCCCCGCACGCCCCACCCCGCCAAGGACGCGCTCTCCCGGGCCGACGGGCACGAGGAGGGCCGCGAGCGCCTCCTGGTCCAGGGTGCTACGTGAAGCCAGGCGGGCAGCCGTGGCGACGGAGGCAGGCTGCTCACCCAGGCCGAGAACCTGATTGAGGCTCGGGGCCTGGACGTCGGCGTCGACCAGGATGGAGCCGCCTCGCTGTGCCAGGGCATGTGCCAAGGCAGCCGCGACGGTGGTCCGGCCCGGTGCGCCGTGCGGTCCCCACACCGCGACCAGCGCTCCGGCCGCCCCGACGCCGCTGCCACCACCGCCGACCTTGCCGACGCCGTCGCGCCCGCGCTCTGCGCGCGCGACCTCCTGGAGCTCTCGCACCACCGCTGCCTCCGGGCAGCCTCGGGGCAGCACCGTCCAGCCCGGCTGCCCCCAGTCGCCCTCTCCGGGCCCCACGAGCAGGACCCCACCGACACCTGCCCGTCGCAGGCGCTCGGGCACGGTCCGGTCCAGCTCGGCAAGGGCAGTGTCAAGGACGGCCAGGTGAACCTGCCGGGTGATGCTCACTGACAGCAGCTCAGTCACGCTCGCGCACTGACGCGCGACCCTCAGTCCGGTGCCGCAGCGGTCCAGGGCTCGCGCCAGAGCCGGGTGGCCGTCCGCCACGGCCAGGGCGACTGCCGTGGGGACCAGGCAGGCTGCACGGTGGGAACGGTGCCAGGGGATCGAGCTCACGAGAGCCTCCTTGCATACTCATGACCCCATATCAGGGTCATGAGAGTGAATTGACGTCGGATGGTGTGTTGCTCGCCGGTTTCCGTGTCCTCTAGGCAGACAATCCTTCTATGAGTGCCTCATTCCTGACCATCGCAGACGTCGCCGAAAGGCTCCAGCTGTCCACCCAGGCCGTCCGCGCCCTCATCCTGTCGGGGGACCTGCCAGCGATCCAGGTCGGCGCCCGCAAGCTGTGGCGGATCCCCGAGGACGCCTTTGACGAGTACGTCGAGCGCCAGCTCGCCTCCACACGCCAGATGGTGGCCTCGGAGAGGTCCTCTCAGCACTCCTGAAGCTCGATCAGCTCAGGGCGTCGAGGGCGTTAGCACTCCCTGACGACCTCGATCGCCCCTAGCGCGATCGCGACCCGCTGACCTCCCCCTCCCACAGGCACTCGATGGCTCAGCTCGACGGCGAGCTCAACGTAGTCCTGACCGACCTGCACGATCGTGCCCGTCACGCTGCCGGCAGGCAGACTGAGACTGACTCGCGCCCTGCGCCGTCGCAGATCGCGCAACACCGCCCGCGCACTGCGCCATCTGCGCGCCTGGCCGGCTTCGCCAGCAGTCTGTGGAACAACGACGGCGATCGCGGCCGTTCGCACCATGACCACCCCGCCGCCAGGCGCCTGGCCGATCAGGACATCATCGCCCAGGTGCCGCGCGAGGAGGTCCACTAAGGCCCCGCCGCGCGTGAGCACGCGCAGCCGCTGGCCGAGCCTGGCACGCAGACGCGCCTCCAGCTTCACCGTCGCAGCCTCAGCCTCAGCCAGGTCCGCTCCCTGACCTGCAACCTGAGCCCGCCGTTCAGCATCAAAGACGCTCTCGAGCTCGTCGAGATAGGTGATCGGGTCCATGACCCCAACCCCATCACTCAGCGAGAAGGCTCGCATGGGACCTCACTCCCCCTCTTGACACTCCTCCCACAATTGTCGATGATCAAACAACCTCAAACATCATAATCGATTCCCGGAGGTCACCATGTCACTGCGTATGCGCCTGTCAGCGATGACGGCACTCGCCTTCCTCCTCACCGTCGTCCTCGCCACCGTCACGGTTGGCGGAACCCAGACGCTGCTCACGGTCCCCCAGGAGCCCTGGGGCCCGATCTGCCTGGCCTGGCTCGGCGTGCTGTCCTGCGCGGTCCTCACGCTCGCGGGCGCCTGGCACGTGGCCTCCGGCCTGCTGGCCCTGGCCGCCACCCGAGATGAGGACGTTGTCTCCAGCTGCCTGGGCCAGGCCCTCCTGCGAGCAGTGGCACACCGCGGAGCACCAGCGATGCGCCGCACCGTTGCCGGCACACTGCTGCTCGGGATGGCGACGGCGAGCCCTGCAGCCGCCCAGGGCACCACCCCTGGCGACGATCTGGGCTGGTCCCCGACCAGCTCGCAGGCCGATTCCCCGGCTCCTGAGCAGCCTGCGGCGCCGCAACCCGGTCCCCTGGAGGAGTCCGCGCCCGACGGCACAGCCGGGAGCGAGGGCTCCTCCGCCCAGGGCGAGCAGGGCGGAGACCCTGGGCAGGACGTCCCCTCCCAGCCAGCCGAGCCGCCGGTCGAGGAAGCACCCGCGCCCTCCCCCGGCGATGAGGCGACGCTGCGCCCAGCCCAGCCGCGCCCCTCTGAGCTCGTACCCCCGAACGCCTCGGTGTCCACGGACGCCGCCGCGCCCGCCGGCGCCCCACACGGCGAGGCAGGACCGGCGCCGGCGCCCCTCTTCCAGGCAGGCCAGGCCACGCAGGGCGCGGACCAGAGGGCCACAGGCCACCGACCGGCCTCACCCCGCCCTCAGGAACGCCCCCGCTCACCGCACCCTTCGCAGTCGCACCAGGCCACCCCACAAGCGGGTTCCAGGCCCACGGTCACGGTGGAACCCGGGGACTCGCTGTGGCAGATCACGCGCCGCCTGCTTCAGGCCGCGAAGGACGGCGAGGTCACCGACGCCGAGGTCCTCACCTCCTGGCCCGAGCTCTACGCACTCAACGTCGCCGTCATCGGCCCAGACCCCTCCTTGATCCACCCTGGCACCGTGCTCACGGTGCCCGCCAGCCTGCGCGGCTAACGATCCCTGCTGGCAAGGACGCATGCGCTATGGCCACCCTCACCACACCGGACCTGCGAACGCCGCAGGCTGTCCGCCTGGCTCCGGTCCATATCTCGACCCCTGCCGACGCCCTCGCTCTCGCTGAGCGGCTCACCAGCCCTGCGCCCGAGCTCACGCACTGCCCCACTCACCCTCTCCAAGAACCTGGGAACCGGCCGGGCCGAGGACCGGCCCGGTGGGACCGGTTCCGCTTCGTGCCGACCGTCGAGCAGACCGAGGCCTCAATCGAGTCCATCCGTGAGGCGCGGACCGGCCAGGAGGCCCCCTCCTCGGGTGAGCAGTCCCCTGGCACCAGGCAGGTGGCCACGGCGACGCGAATGGCTCAGGCCCTGGTCACGGCAGCAGCCGAGGTCCTGGCGGGGCTGCGCCCGGTCGATCACCTGTCCGGCTGGACCACGCCAGAGCTCTTCGACGCCCTGGCACGTCGGGCAGGCCTGGCTCGCAGGATCCTGGGCGAGGTCACCTCACCCCGCCCGCGTCCGCGGCGGGCCAGCGTCCAGCTCACCCCTTCGGGCGCGTGCGAGGCCATGGTCCTGCTCGACGTCGGGCCGCAGCTGCGCGCTGCCGCCGCTCGCCTGGAGATGCACCGCGGCCGCTGGATCCTCGCCGTCGTGGAGATCGGCTGAGGCCCAGCGGCCGCGATGGTGGGGCGATGCCCCCGCTCAGCGGCGGCGCTTGGCCGCGCGACGCTCAGCGCGATTCATGCCAGCAGCCTCACCGTCCTCGTTGGCAGAGACGCTCCCGTCCTCGCCCGGAGCCGAGTAGCTCACGCGCTGGTTCATCGCCTCGCGCCCGGTGTCGCCCATGACGGTGCCACCAGCCAGGCTCCCGGCGGCGTCCCCGCCAGCCTGCGCGATCGTGCGAGCCAGCTCAGTCTTGCCCTCTTCCTCGGCGCGCTTGGCAGCGGCGTCGAAACGAGCGGCGTTCGCGAAGACCTGCTCCACGGTCTCCTCGCGGATACCCTCCATCATGGCCTTGAACATGTGGGCACCCTCGTTGGCGTACTCGACGAGCGGGTCCCTCTGGGCCATCGCCCGCAGGCCAATGCCCTCCTTGAGATAGTCCATCTCGTACAGGTGCTCACGCCAGCGCTTGTCCACCACGGCCAGCAGCACGCGCCGCTCCAAGGTCCGCATGGGCTCAGGCCCCAGCTGGGCCAGCGCCACCGGGTTGTCGTCCAGGCGCCGCTCGGCGTCCTCGTAGGCGACGGCAGCGTCCTCGGTCAGCTCAGCGCTCAGGCGCTCGGCCGTCAGCTGGTCAAGACTGCCCACGGCGCCCAGGATCTCGTTCTTGGTCAGCCCCACCGGGTAGAGGTGGGCCAGGTCGTCCCACAGGGCGTCCAGGTCCCACTGGTCAGGACGGCCCTCGCTGGTGCGCGAGGCCACCACCGTGTCCACGGTCCGGGCGCGGAAGGCCTCCATCTGCGGCTCCAGGTCCTCCCCGTCCAGCACCCGGCGACGCTCGGAGTAGACCTTCTCGCGCTGCTCGGTCATGACGTCGTCGTACTTGAGGACGTTCTTGCGGATCTCGTAGTTACGCGACTCCACCTGGCGCTGAGCCGAGGCAATGGCCTTGGAGACCATCTTGGACTCCAGCGGGACGTCGTCGGGGTAGGCGTCGGAGGCCATGATGCGCTGGGCCAGGCCGGAGGCGAACATGCGCATGAGGTCATCCTCCATAGACAGGTAGAAACGGGACTCGCCCGGGTCTCCCTGACGGCCGGAGCGGCCTCGCAGCTGGTTGTCGATACGGCGCGACTCGTGGCGCTCAGTGCCCAGCACGTACAGGCCACCGAGCTCGACGACCTCGTCGTGCTCGGCCTTGCAGGCCTCACGAGCGGCCTCCAGAGCAGCCGGCCAGGCCTTCTCGTACTCCTCGGAGTCCTCCTCCGGGTCCAGTCCCGACTCCTTGAGGGCGGTGACCGCGATGTGCTCGGCGTTGCCACCGAGCATGATGTCGGTACCACGACCAGCCATGTTGGTCGCCACGGTGACCGCACCCTTACGCCCGGCCATCGCGACCACGGCCGCCTCACGAGCGTGCTGCTTGGCGTTGAGGACCTCGTGGGGGATGCCGCGCCGGGTGAGCATCTGGGACAGCTGCTCGGACTTCTCCACGCTCGTGGTACCCACGAGCACCGGCTGACCGGCTGCGTGGCGCTCCTCGATGTCGTCGACCACGGCATGCAGCTTGGAGCGCACCGACTTGTAGACCAGGTCGGGCTGATCGGTGCGGATCATCGGCTTGTTCGTGGGGATGGGCACCACACCGATCTTGTAGGTGCCGGCGAACTCGGCTGCCTCAGTCTCAGCGGTACCGGTCATGCCTGAGCGCGAACCCTCGGGGTAGAGACGGAAGTAGTTCTGCAGGGTGATCGTGGCCAGGGTCTGGTTCTCGGCCTTGATCTCCACCCGCTCCTTGGCCTCGATGGCCTGGTGCATGCCCTCGTTGTAACGGCGCCCGGGCAGCACACGTCCGGTGTGCTCGTCGACGATGAGCACCTCGCCGTCGCGGACGATGTAGTCCTTGTCCAGGTGGAAGAGCTCCTTGGCCTTGATGGCGTTGTTGAGGAAGCCGATGAGCGGGGTGTTCTCGGACTCGTAGAGGTTGTTGATCCCCAGGTAGTCCTCAACCCGGGCGATACCCGGAGCCAGCACACCCACGGTGCGCTTCTTCTCGTCGACCTCGTAGTCCTTGCCGGCGGTCAGGCGCTCAGCGACCTTGGCGAACTCCTGGTACCACTTGTTGACGTCCCCGGTGGCAGGCCCAGAGATGATGAGCGGGGTACGGGCCTCGTCGATCAGGATGGAGTCGACCTCGTCGACGATGACGAAGGCGTGCCCGCGCTGGACCAGGTCCTCGGGGCGCTGGGCCATGTTGTCACGCAGGTAGTCGAAGCCGAACTCGTTGTTCGTGCCGTAGGTGATGTCCATGGCGTACTGCTGGCGGCGCTCGGCTGGGCTCTGCCCGGCCAGGATGCATCCGGTGGTCAGCCCCAGGAAGCGGTGGATACGGCCCATCAGGTCGGACTGGTACTCAGCCAGGTAGTCGTTCACCGTCACCACGTGGACGCCCTTGCCGGTCAGTGCACGCAAGTAGGAGGGCATGGTGGCGACCAGGGTCTTACCCTCACCGGTCTTCATCTCAGCGATGTTGCCCAGGTGCAGGGCCGCGCCGCCCATGATCTGGACGTGGTAGGGGCGCATGCCCAGCACACGGTCAGCCGCCTCGCACACGGTGGCGAAGGCCTCAGGCAGCAGGGCGTCCAGGCTCTCGCCATCGGCGTAACGCGTCTTGAGCTCGTCGGTCGCCTCCCTGAGCTCAGCATCGGTGAACTCACGGTAGGCGTCCGCAAGCGACTCGACCTGGTGCGCGATGGCGTCGAGCTTCTTGAGGGTGCGCCCCTCTCCGATGCGAAGGATCCGGTCGACAAGCGACATACTGGTTTCTCCCTGTGGTGACGGCGGAGCGTGTCCGCAGGGCGCAGCCGCAGCCGCACCCGGAAGCCACGTCCTGACGGTCCTGCCCCAGGCCGAAAGAGCCACGACGGGTGCAGGCGTCGTTCATCGTAGTGGACTGTGCCCGCCCCACGCCTCTGCCGGTACCTCGCACAAGAGTGCCGCTGTCCACACCGAGGGTGCCTGGGCGCTGCCCGCCGCCGGCTGTGGAGGAGGCCGACGACGGCGAGGCAGGCTCGTTCCATGCCCTCACCTCCGCCCGTGGCCACCAGGGACGCGCCACCACCGTCCAGGACGCCGCCGTCAGGTCCTCCTACCTGGTTACCCGCTCACGCCCGGAGGGTTGCACGGTGGCTGCAACGCCTCGTCCACGACGCTGCCGGCGCGCTCATCCCTGCCCGGTGCGCCGGGTGCGGCACCTGGGACACCCGGCTGTGCGAGCGCTGCCGCAGTCTCCTGGACGGCCCGCTGTCCGAGGTCATCCACGCCGACGGCGCCGAGGACCTGCCCATCCACGCCCTGGCGGCCTACGCCGGCCCGGTACGCGCCCTGGTCCTGGGGTGGAAGAACGGTGGGCGTGAGGACCTGGCCGAGGTCATGCATGAGGCAGGCCAGCGGGCGGCGGGCCTGTGGACCGCGGGACTGGAGACCTCGCTGGTGCGCGAGGTGACCCAGGCAGGCAGGCTGCTGGTTGTCCCCGCCCCCTCAGGACTCACGCGACGCCTGCGCGGCCGCCTCGTGGCGGCGGACCTTGCCGACGCCGTGGCACGCGGCATCGCACGCTCCTGGCCTGGGCAGGGCGACCTGCTCGTGGCCTGCGCCGACGTCCTGCGCCGCCGGCCACAGCTGCGCGGGGCCCATCAGAGCGGACGGTCGGCACGTCGTCGGCGCTCGAACCGGGCATCACCCCCGCGCGTGCTGGCACCGGTCGAGGGATGGCCCGTGCTCCTGGTCGACGACGTCGTCACCACGGGCTCGACCCTCGGCTCGTGCGCCCGGGCCCTGGAGGCTGCCCGGGCCCGGTGCCTGGGCGCCGTCGTCCTGGCGGCCGCCCCCTCACCCCGGGCCCAGGTGACTGCCGTTCCCGGCGGGCCGGCGCCCTCGCGCCTGTCCAGGACCCGTCCTGCCGGCCGCGTGTCAGCGCATGGCGATCAGGCGGCGGGGAAGTGAGCGGCAGGCGTCCACATGGTGTAAGTTGTGTGGCACAACGCACACAAGGCACGGGGATCCCATGGCGGTGTCCCCGTCCCGCCCTCACCGGGCGGACGGCACGCAGGAGGTGGTCACGTTCCATCCAGAGCCCGTCGCGAGGTGCGGCGGGTGGCTCCGTTCGATCCGCTGAGAAGGATCATCAGGACCCAGAAAGAGGTTCCACCATGGACATCACCGTCGTCGGCCGTAACGCTGAGATCTCCTCTCGACTGCGCGACTACGTCGAGGAGAAGGCCACCAAGGTCGAGCAGTTCGACCCCCGAGTCCAGCGCGTCGAGGTCGAGGTGACCCACGAGCGCAACCCACGCCAGGCCGACACCGCAGAGCGTGCCGAGATCACCGTTATCTCCAAGGGCCCGATCATCCGGGCCGAGGCCTCCTCCTCCGACCGCTTCGCCGCCTTCGACATCGCCATGGGGAAGCTGACCGAGCGTCTGCGCCGGGCCCGTGACCGCAAGAAGGACCACCGGCGTTACCCCGTGGACGTCCCGGAGGGCACCCAGGCCCCGGCTGCCGAGGAACTGCGCAGCCTGCACGAGACCGACGACGCCCCGATCGAGGACTCGCCCAAGGCGCCCACCGAGAAGGGCGTGGCAGTGGAGTCGCAGCTGGGAGACTCTCCCGTCATCGTGCGCCAGAAGCTGCACGACGCGACGCCCATGACCGTGGACGAAGCCCTGTACCAGATGGAGCTGGTGGGACACCCCTTCTACCTGTTCATTGAGAAGTCGACCAAGCAGCCCTGCGCTGTCTACCACCGCCACGGCTGGACCTACGGCGTCATCCGTCTTGACGCCCAGGTGCTCTAGCCACAGCACAGGCCTCTCGCCGCACTGACTGGGGGCGGCGTCGGTCACCGTACCGACGCCGCCCCTGTGCGTGCCCGCACTGCATGGGACCGAGGCCGGCTCAATCGCACCCGCCCCAGCTGCCAGAGCCGGCCGGGGTGCTTGGCCCCAAGCCTCTTAGTCCTCAGCCTCAGCGGGGGTCTGCGCCGTCGGCACCTCGTGGGGGCCGTGGACCGTCACGCCGCTGCCGCCACGAGAGACCTGCCTCATCCGATGCGGTCGTCGCACGCTGGGGGGAAGCACCACCGCTGCCACGCCCTCACTGGCACCTACGCCGGCGCCGGCCTTCTCCCCACCCACAACCGGCACCTCGGCAGCCAGCTCGGTCGAGCGCCGCGTCACCGGGGTGGTGGGAAGCGCAGCAGACCCAGGCGTCCCCAGGGTGCCGCTGGTGGGGACGTAGCGGGCGATCTCCGGAACGTCGTCGGGCACCACGGGCAGCGGGCGGTGGCCTTGCAAGTCACCGGGAGCGCCCTCCTCGCCGAGCAGCCTGGGCAGCGTGAGCAGGAAGGACGCTCCCTCCCCGGGCCACCCCCAGGCCTCCAGCGCCCCGCCGTGCAGCGAGGCGTCCTCACTGGCGATTGACAGCCCCAGGCCAGAACCGCCCAGGGTGCGCTGACGCGAGGTGTCGGCGCGGTAGAAGCGGTCAAAGACCTTGCTCGCGACCTCTGGCGTCATCCCGACTCCGTGGTCACGCACCCGCACTGCCACGGCCACCTCGTCCCCGGCCACGGTGAGGTCGATCTGGGTGCCCTCGGCGTGCTCAAGGGCGTTGAGCAGGAGGTTGCGCACGATCCGCTCGACCCGGACGGTATCCATCTGCGCGATCACCGGCCCATCAGGAAGGTCGAGGGTGACGTGGGCACCCATGCGCTCGATGTGGGTCTGGCTGTCCTGGACCACGGAGGTCACCAGCAGCCGCAGGTCCTGATCGACGGCGGAGAGCTGGACCTTGCCGGAATCCACCCGGGAGATGGTCAGGAGGTCGTCGAAGAGCTTGCGCAGCCGAGAGGTCTCGGAGACCAGGACGTCCAGGCTGCGGCGGGCCAGAGGCGAGGCGATCTCGTCACGAGCCTCCTCCAGCTGCTCGGCAGCCAGCCCGATCGAGGTCAGTGGCGTGCGCATCTCGTGGGAGACGTCGGTGACGAACAGCCGCTGGACCGCAGACAGGCGCTCCCAGCTGTCGATCTGGTGCTCCAGGGAGTCAGCCATCTCGTTGAAGGCCCTGCCCAGCGAGGCGATCTCGTCCTCACCACTGACCTTGACGCGTTCGTCCAGGTGGCCGTCGGTCAGGCGCCGCGCTGCCTCCGAGGTGCGCCGGATCGGCAGCAGGACCCTCCACGCCAGCGCCCACACCGCCAGGACGAGCATGAGCAGGAAGGCCGCCGCCGCCAGCGCCGTGCTGCGCGTGGTCAAACTGACCAGGCGCTGCTCGGGAGACAGGCTGTAGAACAGGTAGAGGTCATAGGCCCCGGCCTGAGGCATCGTGACCTGGGAGCCGATGACCACGCCCGGCACCCGCTCGGTGGGATCAGGCAGGGTGATCTGCCGCCACGCCTGGGTTCCCTCCGCGCTGCCGGCCAGCTCGGCAGACAGGTCCTGGCTGATCAGGGGCAGCAGGTCCTCGTCTGAGGCCAGGTCCCCGATCGAGGCCTCACCGGCGGCGTCCCGGTTGCGCACGAGCGCCACACCCATCCGCCGGGCGTTACCGGAGCCCTGGCCCAGACGGTCAACGATCTGCTGGGCCGCCGTCGTCAGCTCCTCGGGCGTGGCACTCTCCAGCAGGTCGAGCTCGGCCTGCACGCTCACAGTCCTCATGCGGGCGTCGGCCAGCAGGAAGACCCTGCGCTCGGCGTAGACGTCGTCGCGGATCATGGCGGAGACCACGAGGAACAGCAGGAGGATGAGGACGATGCCGCCGGTCAGCGCCGAGACCACCATCCTGGCCGGCAGGCTGCGCCGCACCACCCGGACGGGGTTGATCCAGTCACGCCAGCGCCCTCGCCTCGCGCCCGTGTCCGACGGCGTCGTCTCACTCACGCTCGGTGTCGCGGACCGCCCCGCGCTCACCGGGGGTCGCCGGCCCGGTAGCCCACGCCGCGGACGGTGACGACGATGGTGGGGTGCTCCGGGTCCTTCTCGACCTTGGAACGCAGGCGCTGGACGTGGACGTTGACCAGGCGCGTGTCCGCCGCGTGCTGGTGGCCCCACACCCGCGCCAGCAGCTCCTCGCGGGTGAAGGCCTTAGAGGGGGTGCGTGCCAGGGTCAGCAGCAGGTCGAACTCCAGGGGGGTCAGAGCCAGGGCAGCGCCGTCCCGGGTCACCCGGTGGCCCAGGACGTCGATATCGACGTCGCCCACACGCACGTGCTCCACCGCCCCGGCCTCGGTGCCCCGGCGCAGTCGCGTACGCACCCGGGCCAGCAGCTCCTTGGACTTAAAGGGCTTGGTCACGTAGTCGTCCGCTCCGGCCTCCAGCCCGGCGACGACGTCCTGGGTGTCCGTGCGGGCGGTGAGCATGATGACCGGCACGTCCGACTCAGCGCGGATGAGCCGGCAGATCTCCACGCCGTCCAGCCCCGGAAGCATGAGGTCCAGGAGGACCAGGTGGGGGTTGACCTCCCGGAAGGTGGCGAGCGCCTGGGCACCGTCAGCGCAGAAGAAGGGCTCATAGTGCTCGGACTCGAGCATGATGCCGATCATCTCTGCCAGGGCGGTGTCGTCATCGACGACGAGGATCCGGGTCGTCATGCCTCATATCCTGGCACGCCCGCGAGGTTCACACAGCAGATTCCCTCCGCGGAACCAGGCCGCAGCGCAGGAATCATCCTCCAGCCTGGCACGGTCGGCTCCTCAGCTCCTCCTGTGGAGGGAGGCCAGCCAGGTCCGCCGCGTGCAAGCATGTGGTCATGAGCAGTGACGAGACCCCCTGGCAGTCGCCTTCAGCAGGCCCCTCCGGGAACGACGACGCCGCGCAGCCCTCCTGGTCCCCTGACCAGCCCTCGGCCTCCTTAGGCGCCGGCACCAGCGCTCCGAGCACCCAGCCCAGGTTCGGCGCCTACGGCGCGACCCCGCCGGGCCAGGCCACCTCGGGATCCTGGCAGTCTGGATACCCGGGCTACGAGCCGGCCCAGGGACAGGCGGACCCTGCGCAGCCCTACGGCGCGCCCGGTTCCTCCGGCGTGCCCGGCGGCTTCTTCCTCGCCCCCAAGCCCGGGATCATCCCGCTGCGCCCCTTGAGCATCGGCGAGATCATCAGCGGCGCCTTCGAGTCTCTGCGCGCCAACCCCAAGGCTATGTTCGTCCCGGCGCTCATCGTCATGAGCGTGCTGGGGGTCATCTCGGCCGTCCTGAGCTTCACCAGCTCGCTCGGCCTGGACTCGCTGGCGACCTCCTCCACCTCTGACCTGGAATCCGCGGTCGTCGGCCTGGACCTGACGACCTCGACCTCCCCGGCCTCGCTTCTGACCACACTCCTCGGCTCCGGCGCGACGACGCTGCTGATGTCCCTGGCCAGCACCGTCCTGACCGGTCTGCTCATCGTCGCAGTCTCTCGTTCCGTCCTGGGACGTCTGGCCACCCCCGGCGAGGTCTGGCAGCGCACTCGTTCGCGCGTGTGGGCGCTGATCGGGCAGTCGTTGCTGACCTCCCTGATCGTCTACGGGGTCCTCGCCGTGGGCACAGGAGTCACCGTCGCGGCAAGCGTCGGGATGTTCACCACCTTTGGTTCCCAGCGCTCGGCCCTGCTCACGGTGGTGTTCGCCCTGGCCATCGTCGTGCTCGCCCTGACCACGGTGTGCCTCACGGCCTTCCTGTGGGTGCGGCTGTCCATGGCGCCAGCAGCGCTCGTGCTGGAGAACGTCGGGGTGCTGACCGCGATGAGCCGCTCGTGGGAGCTGACGCGGCAGGGCTTCTGGCGAGTCTTCGGCGTCCTGGTGCTGGCCGCCATCATCTCCAACGTCGCGGTGTCCGTGGTGGGAGGTGTCACCGGGATCGTGGCGGGGATCGTCGGCACGATCATCGGGTCCTTCGCGCTTGTCAGCGCCCTGTCCTCGCTGCTGGGCGCGCTGCTGAGCGCCGTCATCATGCCCTTTACCGCGGCGGTGACGGCCCTGACCTACATCGACCTGCGCATGCGCCGCGAAGGTCTGGACGTCGAGCTGCGCCAGGCTGCCGCCTGATTCCCGTCAGGACCCGATGATGACCGCTCTCGCCCTCTTGGCTTCCACTGCGCTCGCCGCGGACGTGCCGGCGACCCCGAGCGCCGAGGAGGCGCGCCAGGCCGCCGTCGAAGAGCTGTCCAAGCCGGCCTACCACCCACGCCCGAGCCTGCTGGAGCAGATCTGGCAGTGGCTGATCAGCCACCTGCAGCTGACCCAGGTCATCCCGGGGGCACCGGCCTGGTTGTCCATGCTCATCGTCGCCGTGGCCCTGGCCGTCCTGCTGGGGCTGCTCGTCGTCCTGCTACGCCGGGTCACGCTCGCCGGCCGCTCCCGGCGGCGAGGCGCCTCACTGTTTGACGACGACCGCGACTCCGCCGCCCTGACCCAGGCCGCCGACCAGGCCGCGCGCAGCGGTGACTGGGCGACCGCCGTCGTCGAACGCTTCCGCGCCATCATCCGCTCCCTGGACGAACGCGGCCTCATTGACGACTACCCGGGGATGACGGCGCACGAGGCCGCCGAGGTCAGCGCGGCGGCGCTGGGGACCTTGGGCGGGGAGCTGCGCCAGGCCGCTAATCTGTTCGACTCGGTACGCTACGGCGAGGTGGTCTCGACCGCGGTCCAGGACGAGTGGATGCGCCGTCTGGCCCAGGCGATCGCGCAGACCCGTCCCCTCGACACCCAGGCGGTGGCCTCATGAGCACCGCGTCCGTGCGCTCGCAGACTCCCGCACCCTCCTCCCCCACGTCCTTGGACGACTCCCAGGTGGTGGGCGAGACCTGGCGCGCACGAGTACGCCGGTGGCGCCCTCTTCTGCTGGCCTTGGCCGTCTTCGTCGTCATCTCCGTGGCGACGGCGCTCATGCGCCCCTCGGTGTCCAAGGTGCCCTACGCCCTGGACAATCCAGGATCCAACGGCGCACAGGCCGTGGGCGCGCTCCTGCGCGAGGAGGGAGTCTCCCCGCGCACCGTCAGGTCCGTCAGCGAGGTCCTCCAGGCCACCGCAGGCTCGTCAGGCGCCTCCGATTCCTCCCAGCGGGTCACGGTCGCGCTCATCCACGCCGGCCAGCTCTCGGCGTCTGAGCGGTCCGCGCTGGCACGCTCCGGAGCGGATGTCACCGTCATCGGCTCAACCTACGAGGACCTGACCGGGCTGACCGAGCTCGTGCCCAGCGGAGTCTCCTCCTCGACCGGCAAGCGGCTGCCCCCCCAGTGCTCTGACCCTGACGCCCAGGCCGCGCAGTCCCTCGATGGCATTGCCGGCTCACTGGCCCTGTCCGACGACGTGGCCGCCGGTTCCCCCGCCCCCGACGGGGTCGTCGCTTGCTTCCCGGTTAGCGCTGAGGGGGACTACGCCTACGTCGTCGCACCGCTGGAGGGCGGAGGGACACTGCGGGTCATCTCCGACGCCTCGGTGGTGACCAACGACCGCCTGGCCCAGGAGGGCAACGCGGCACTTGGCGTGCGCGCACTGGGCCACCACGAGACCCTCCTGTGGATGGACGCCTCCCACAAGGCCGCCCTGACTGTGTGGAACCCGGGCTCGCTCCCGGCCTGGCTCTCCGTCACCGGATTCCAGGCGCTGCTGGCGCTGGGCGTGCTGGCCCTGGTCCGCGGCCGGCGCTTTGGCCGTCTCGTGGACGAGGACCTGCCGGTGCTCGTCCGCGCCACCGAGACCACCCGGGGGCGTGCGCGCCTGTACCACCTGGTCGGTGACCGTCACCGGGCCGCCCGTGCCCTGCGCGCCGGAACCGCGCGGCGGCTCGGCCACCGCCTGGGCGTGCCGGCCAGCGCTGAGCCCGGCACCCTCGTGGAGGCAGTCGCCTCAGCCACGGGCCACAGCCAGCGCCAGGTCCACCAGCTCCTGTACGGCCCTGTGCCAGACTCCAACAGGTCCCTGGCGGACCTGGCTTCCCAGCTTGACCATCTCGAGAGCGAGGTCTCCCACCGATGACTACCAACACTCCTGACGGCACCACGTCCTTTCGGCACACCGCTCAGGACACCGCCTCACCGCGCGCTGAGGCCTACGACCCGCGCGAGCGCCTGGTGGCGCTGCGCTCGGAAATGAGCAAAGCCGTGGTCGGCCAGGACGCTGCAGTCACTGGACTGGTCATCGCCATGCTCGCCGGCGGGCACGTCCTGCTGGAGGGCGTGCCTGGCGTGGCCAAGACCTTGCTCGTGCGCAGCCTGGCCCAGGCCATGGACGTGGAGACCAAGCGTGTCCAGTTCACTCCTGACCTCATGCCTGGTGACGTCACCGGCTCCCTCGTCTACGACGCTCGCTCAGCCGAGTTCTCCTTCCGGCCCGGGCCGGTCTTCACCAACCTGCTGCTGGCTGACGAGATCAACCGCACCCCACCCAAGACCCAGGCCGCGCTGCTGGAGGCCATGGAGGAGCGCCAGGTCTCCGTGGAGGGCACGCCCCGCGCGCTTCCTGACCCCTTCATGGTGGTGGCCACGCAGAACCCGGTCGAGTACGAGGGAACCTATCCCCTGCCCGAGGCCCAGCTCGACCGATTCCTGCTCAAGCTGGTCCTGCCGCTGCCCGAGCGCGCCCAGGAGATCGAGGTGCTCACGCGCCACGCCTCCGGCTTCAACCCGCGCGACCTGGTAGCCGCCGGGCTTGAGGCGGTTGCCTCCCCCGCGGACCTGGCAGCCGCGCGTGAGCAGGTACGCACCGTCGGCGCCTCGCCTGAGCTGCTGGCCTACGTCGTCGACCTCGTGCGAGCCACCCGCCAGGCCCCCAGCGTCGCGCTGGGCGTGTCTCCGCGTGGGGCGACGGCGCTGCTGGCCACAGCCCGCGCGTGGGCGTGGCTGTCCGGGCGTTCCTTCGTCACGCCTGACGACGTCAAGGCGCTGGCGGTTCCTGCCCTGCGCCACCGCATCCAGCTTCGGGCCGAGGCGGAGATGGAGGGCGTGACCACCGAGTCCGTCATCACCGGCGTCCTGCGCTCGGTGCCCGTCCCGCGTTGAGAACCTGCCGGCCCTGCCGGTCCCAGTGCATCGGCCGTGCAGGCCTGCCCGTTTCATCACGTACCAGATCTCGCAGGAGGAACGATGTACCTGACCACCCGCAGCGTGTGGCTGACGGCGCTGGGCTGTCTCGTGGTCCTCCTGGTTCCCCGACCCGTCAGCGTGCTGGCCTGGTGCGCCGGCGTGGTAGCGCTGGTGGCCCTGGACGTCCTGGCGGCTCCCTCCCCACGCGCCTTGCGGGTGGAGCGAAGCCTGGCCCGTGCCATCCGCCTGGGCGAGTCGACGACGGCGACCCTCACCGTCGCCAACGACGGCCGGCGCACGGCCCGCCTGGAGCTGCGTGACGCGTGGCCGCCGTCGGCCGGAGCCAGCAACGAGCGAGGCCGGCTGGAGGTGCCTGCCGGCCAGCGACGTCGTCATCGCACCGTGCTGACCCCGACTCGCCGGGGTGACCGCACGGCGGACCTGGTGACCGTACGCTCCCGAGGTCCGCTGGGACTGGCCGGGAGGCAGGCCTCCTTGCGCAGCCCGGCGCGGCTGCGCGTGCTGCCGGCCTTCGCCTCGCGGCGCCACCTGCCCAGTCGTCTGGCGCGGCTGCGCGAGATGGACGGCCGCAGCGCCGTCATGGTGCGCGGGGCCGGCACCGAGTTCGATTCCCTGCGCGAGTACGTCGTCGGGGACGACGTGCGCTCCATCGACTGGCGCTCGACTGCGCGTCGGGGCGAGGTCGTGGTGCGTACCTGGCGTCCGGAGCGGGACCGACGCGTCCTCATCGTCATCGACACCGGCCGCCTGTCCGCTGCCAGGCTGGGAGACGAGCCGCGCCTGGACGCCCAGATCGAGGCCTGCCTCCTGCTGGCGGCGTTGGCCTCGCGCGCGGGCGACCGCGTGGACGTGCTCACGATGAGTGAGCAGGTGGGGGTCCAGGTGCGTGGGGAGTCCGGGCCGGCGCTCATGAGCGCCCTGGCCGATGCCCTGGCCCCGGTCAGCCCTGAGCTCAGCGAGACCGACTGGGCCGCCTTGGCGCAGACCGTGCGCCGCGCCCTGTCCCAGCGCGCACTCGTCGTCGTACTCACGGCGCTGGACGGTGCCGGCACGGACGCCGGGCTTCTGCGCTCATTGGCGGCGCTGGCGCGCGACCACACGGTCCTGGTGGCCTCCGCCTCGGACCCGGAGCTGGAGGAGCTGCGCAGCCGGCGCGAGGACGCCGAGGACGCCTACCTGGCGGCCTCGGCTGAGCGCGACCTGCTGGAGCTGGCGGCGGTGCAGGACCGGCTGCGCCGTGGCGGTATCGAGGTGGTGGAGGCTCCGGCCGTCCGCCTGGCACCGGCCATGGCGGACTCCTACCTGGCCCTCAAGGCCGCGGGGCGGCTATGAGTGCCTCAGCCCACCTGGGCCGGAACCTGACCGGCTTCCTCATTGGCCAGGTCCCCGCTGTGCCCGGCCAGGACCGCACGCCGTCCCAGCCCCACGGTGTAGGCCCACAGGACCGCGAGGGCGAGCACGCCGGCCACGATCTTGAGCGCCCAGGGAACCGGGGCGGGAGTCACGAAGGCCTCGATGAGACCGGCCACACCCAGCGCCGCCGTCAGTGCCACGGCAACGGTGAACAGGGAACGACCCTCCTGCCCCAGGGCAACCGCACGCGAACGCGGGCCCGGAACCAGCATGGTCCAGAAGAGCTTGAGGCCTGCGGCGCCGGCGATGAAGATGCAGGTCAGCTCCAGCAGACCGTGCGGGGAGATCAGCACCAGGAAGAGGCCAAACATGTCATGGTCGGCCATGATGGCGCCGGCCTGCCCCACGTTGACCGCGTTGGCCAGCAGCATGTAGCCCGGAACGATGCCGGTGATCCCTCCAGCCACGCACAGGGCTGCGATACGGGCGTTGTTGGTCCAGACCATGGAGGCGAAGTCAGGGGCCGAGTAGGCGGAGTAGTAGGCCTCGAAGGACTTGTGGGCGTAGGCGTCCAGCTCGGACGGGCTGCCCAGGGCGGCCATGGCAGAAGGCTCACGCAGGGTCCACACGCCTACGACCACAGCGATGAGCAGCTCGATCGCCGTGACACCCAGCGTCCACCAGCGCAGGCGGTAGAGCGCCGCTGGGATGCTCACCGTGACGTAGCGACGCAGGTCGCTGACCCGCAGGTCACGAGCACCGGTGATGCGTCCGCGGGCGGCCGCCACGCGAGTGGACATCTCGGCCAGCAGCTGCGGGTCCGGGGCGCCGGTGCGAAGGCGGGACAGGTCACGGGCTGCACTGCGGTAGAGCGTGACCAGCTCGTCGACCTGGGCCCCGCTGAGGCGGGGAGCGGCTACGAGGTGGTCCAGCCGTTCCCACTGGTCGCGGTGGGCCACACTGAAGGCGTCAATATCCACGAAAGGAGTGTGGCATGACGTGGTTGAGTGACACCTCCTCCGAGCGGATGATGGTCCCTGAGCGCGTGGTCATCGGGGAGGCGGTGGCTCTCGAGGTCACCGCGGCCTCGGTGGGAGCGCGGATCTTGTCTGGGCTCATCGACTACGCGCTGTACACCCTGGGCGGGATCGTCACCCTGCTCCTGTGGCTGACGCTGTACGTCAGGCTCGGAGAGCCGGGCAGCGCCGGCTCCGGCGTCCTTGTGTCGCTGGTGGTCCTGTGCTGGATGGTGGTCGTGCCGGTGGCCGTCGAGACGCTGTCTCGGGGACGCAGCGCAGGCCGCATGGTCACTGGGACCCGTGTGGTGCGGGACGACGGTGGTGCGGTTCGCTTCCGCCATGCGCTGGTGCGTGCGCTCACGGCGGTGATCGAGATCTGGGCGACCTCGGGAGGGATCGCCATCGCCTCATGCATCGTCACCCGGCGTGGCAAGCGGCTGGGCGACCTGCTGGCCGGGACCTACGTGCTCACCGTCCGTTCAGGCGCTCTGAGCGCTCCCCCGTTGCTCATGCCTCCCGAGCTCGCGCAGTGGGCCGCCCAGGCGGACATGCGGGCGCTGCCGGGCACGCTGGCGCTTGCGGCACGGACCTTCCTCCAGCGGGCCTCCACTCTGGCGCCGCAGGCACGCGCCCGGGTGGGTCAGGAGCTGGCCGCTCAGGTCTCGCAGTACGTCACTGTCCCGCCCACAGGCACGCACCCAGAGCGTTTCCTGGCTGCCGTGCTGTGCGAGCGTCGCGACCGTGAGCTGGAGATGGCCTTGGGCGACCGCGCACTGGAGGAGCGTGAGCTCGAGCGCTCGCAGCGGCTGCCCTACGGCGTGGTCTGAGCCGCCGAGCCCTGCGCGTACTGCTCCCGCTGCCCCGTTCTGGCGCTGGTCGCTACCCCGCCCTCACCACCGCTACCCCTTCACGCCAACCGCTACCCCATAGCGCGCGCCACCGGGTAGCGAAGGAAACAAAGGAGTAGCGAAGACGGCCAAGGGGTAGCGAGAAACCGACGCATGTGGCGATGACGGACAGGCGAAGAACGCCGCGGGGCAGCGGCAGTACCGACAGACGGGGGGCGGCGCAGCGGCAGTACGGGAGAGGGGGCAGCAGCGCCCAGGGGCGGCGCAGCGGCAGCACGGAAGAGAGAGGCAGCAGTGCCGCGCAACGGCGCAGAGCCGCCTTAGTTCTCCAGAGGACTCGCCTCGTGGGCCAGAAGAATCGGCACACCGTCACGGACTGGGTAGACCAGACCACCGCCGCGAGAAGCCAGCCCCACCTCGCCAGAGGGGCCGCGGACGTCCACAAGCTCTTCTCCTGTCACCGGGCAGCGCAACAACGCGCGGATCTGCGCGTCCACACCACTGACAGACCCGTCAACTGGCGTCCAGGCCTGGGTACTCATCTCAGTCCTCCTTCTGCCCACGCAACACCCGCAGGTGACCACGTCGCATGATCTCGGAACCATCCATCTCCGGCAGGGTCTCCGACCCCTGCTGCGTCAGCGGCGAGGGCAAGATCCCGCCAGGACGCCCCGTCCGCTCCGCCGGCTGAGGGCGGGGACGCTGGTGACGCGAGGCATCCCTCACAGCATCCGCAAGGGCAAGAAGATCGTCCTCACTGGGGGGCTCAGGCTCGAAGCTTGCCGCCAGGCGGATGACCTGCCAGCCTCTCGGGGCGGTAAAGGACTCGACGTGCTTCTCGCACAGGTCGTAGGCCTCAGGCTGACGCTCAGTGGCCAAGGGGCCAAGCACAATCGTGGAGTCGGCGTAGACACTCGTCAGCGTCGCGACGGCGGGATTCTCGCAACCTGGTCTGCGGCAGCTTCTGACGGTTCTCACCGTCGCAGGCTACCGCGCCTCCTGCCCGGGCCCGGCAGCGCCACTCGGTCACGGGGCCGGATCTCCCACGGCGCAACCCGAAGCGGTGGGAGCAACGATCACCTGTCCCGGCCCCGACGACTCGTAGGGTTGAGGCGTGACCTCCTTGCCCGCCCCTGAGCCAGACAGCCGCCCGGCCCTCACTACACCCGGACGTCGGCGCGACCGCCACGGACGCGGCCTGCGCGGACCGCTGCTGCCGCCTCACCTGCCGGCCTGGCGTACACGAGCCGAGAAGTTCGACGAGATGGTCGCCTCAGCTGCTGAGGATCTTTCACGGCGCTGGCCGGTGGTCAAGACGATCCAGTTCGCCGTTGAGGAGGTTCCCCCCTCCGACCCTGCACCGTGGGAGCGCGGCGTGGTGCTGGGACGCGGCTTCTCCGCCGAGCCTCGGGCAGGACTGCCCTCCCGCATCATCATCTACCGCCAACCAGTCTCTTCTCGCGCCGACGGTGAAGACGAGCTGGCTGAGCTCGTCCGGCAGGTCGTGGTGGAGCAAGTGGCGCAGATGCTCGGTCGCCGGCCCGAGGACATCGACCCCACTGCCTTCGGTTCCTGAGCCGCGATCCCCAGCGTCCAAGGACGGGGCCTCTGTCCCGGCACGCCGCTTTGGACGCCCCGTACCCCGTGGGGCTCAGCGCAGCTGGAGGGACCTGGCCGAGGCCGCTGCGGCGTCGGCCACGGGCGGGACGACGGCGATCAGCGTGCCCGCAGCGTCGCCCTCCACGCTCTGGGTGAGCACCGCAGCCGCACGCACCTGGGAGCCCTGAGGGGCGGAGAGTGTCAACGCCCCCGTTCCCTGGGGCAGCGTGTCAGCGTCCAGGTCGACGCTCACCGTCTTGCCGCCCGGCACCGTGACCTCCTGAGACCAGGAGCCCGTCGCCGCCGCCAGGGTGACGGTGGCCGACTGCCTCGCCGGGTTAGTCAGCACAAGCGTAGAGGTAATGGTCTGTCCGCGACCCGGCGCCGGCACCGTCAGGGCGGCGTCCGCCACCACAGCAGCGTCCTGCGCCTGCACCCAGGCCACGTCACGCATCAACGTGCCCGACCCGGCCGGATACTCCCCCGCTGTCCGCACGAGCCGCGCGGCGCCAGCCACCGGCTGGTCGGAGGTCACGCGGATCCCGTAGGTCCCCGCTGCCACGCCCTCCAGGCTCACGTCAAAGACGGCGCCGGGATCGATCACGAGCGACTGCGCACCAGGAAGCTCTTTCTCCCCGTCAGCACCGACGAGCGTGACCGAGACGGTGGCCTCAGCCTCGGAAGGGTTGACGATCCGAAGCGCCGGGCCAGCCGCGGCCTGCACGCCACCGCCGTCCTGAGCACCAGAGTGCGCCTCGCCGCCCGAGCTACCCGCATCCGAGCTCCCAGCATCCTTCTCAGGATCCGCCAGGACCACCCCAGGCACCAGCAAGTCCGTGGAGGGAGCGGCCCCCGCCGTCAAGACGTCCGTGCCGGCCGGGGTCTCGCCGTCGAGAGACTCCGTGGCCAGCGAGGGGATGAGCATCCCGCCGTCAGCCTCCACGGAGACCGCCACGCGCGCGTCAGCTGACGATGCCGACTCCAGGAGCACCGAGGCCGACCCACCGGCCGGCACCGCGACCTGTCCGCCAGAAGGCAGGGTGAGCGGCCCCGTCGAGCCGTAGAGCGTGACGGTCGCCGTGACCGTGGTGCGGCCGGGGTTGACCAGGCGCAGCTCAGAGGAGGAGCCCAGCGCCGCCGAGCCGCCAACGATCCAGGACACCGCCGACGCCGGGGCGCAGGCCGAGGCGGTCAGGCCTCTCAGGTCGCCCGAGGCGGTCGAGGTTGTCACGAGCCCGGTGGCCGAGGCCTCGGAGTCCTGCCCGGGGGCGAGGGTGAGGACTCCGCCCACGGCGTCGTCGGTAGACAACGTGGAGTCCTCCAGCCGCTGGCCCCCATAGGCCGCTCGCGTCCCCGCGCCGAGAACCGTGATCGAGGTGGCCGAGCTGGTCTGCCCCAGGTCGACGGCGCCCACCGAGTTACCAGGGCTGGCAGGGCAGGCGTAGACGGACTCAGTCACGGCAGCGGGCACGCTGATTGCGCCGACCTCGGCCTGGGCGGCGGTCGGGGTCAAGGTGGCCCACCAGGTCGCGCCAGCTGCGCCGGCCAGGAGACCAGCTGCAGCCAGGAGGGCCGTGCCTCGGCGAAGGAAGGTACGCGGAGTCGTCATCGTAGGCTCCTCCGACGCCGCAGGGGCAGGGCCGCCAGGGCGGTCAGGACCCACACGACCCAGATCACGCAGGTTGCCGCCACGGCCAGCGGCGAGGCGTGGCTCAGGGTCAGGGTCCCGCAGACCCCGGCTGGAACGGTGAAGGCCTGGCGCCAGTCGCTGCCGGAGACGCTGGTGGCCTCCAGCTCGGTTCCGCCGATGGAGGCGGTCCAGCCCTGCGAGGCCCGCTCGGCCAGGACGAGCGTGCGCTCATCCTCGGAGGCGGTCACCTGAGCGCCTGGCTCGTCGGACACCGTAGTGGCCTGGCCGGTGGAGTCCACGAGCGAGAGCCGAGCAACCTCAGCCGCCTGGGAGGGGCCGACCCTCCACGAGACACCGACCGGGGTCTGGGCCAGGGACTCCAGGCCGGGGGTGGCTTCCAGCCCGGCCCGTGCACTGGCGGTGACCTCGTCGCCGGCGCGCTCGGTCAGTAGAACGACGGCGACGCCGTGGCGAGCCAGCTCGTCGGCAACCTGCTCGTCCTGGCCGCCCACGGCCCGCGCGACGAGGTCGGCGAGTTCCTGGTCAGCGCGGTCGCTCAGGGTCAGAGGCACGAGGGCGCTGTCAGCCGCCGCGGCGCCGTCGGTCGACGCCGTCCCAGCCACCCCGCCCCGGGCCTGCGGTCGCAGCGGGGCCTGCAGCGCGCCGGTCGCGCCTGCCACCCGCGCGCCCAGCTGGGCCGCCAGGACGTCCGGGGTGGTGTCGAGCAGGCGGGTGCCGTCGCCCCGCCACAGGCTTACGCTCATGCCCTCCGAGGTGGAGGTCAGGACGAGCACCCGACCGGCGGCTGAGGAACGCTCCATCTCCGCTGCGATGACGGGGATCTGCTGTGAGGCCGGGCGCAGCGCCATGACCAGAGCCTGGCTGCCCGTGCCGGAGGAGCTGAGCACGGCAGCCGCCCAGGCCACGCCAAGGACCAGGGGAGCCAGGAGCGCCGCGCACCCCAGGCCGGCTACGGTCAGGTGTCGCCACCCGAAGTGGTGACGCACCAAGGTGGCCCGGGCGGCGTCCGCCCCTGCCAGGGCGGAGGTGAGCAGTCCTGCGAGCATGAGGCTGAGTCCGGGCCCCGGCCATCCAGTCACGAGCAGGGAGCCGGTGCCGTCCACGGCCGTGCCGATGGCGGTGACATGACGCACCGCGAGGGCCGCAAGCACCAGGCCGCACACCGCGATCAGGACCCCGGCCCGGGCCCGGTGCCCGCGCACTCCGCTCACCAGCAGGCCGCTGAGCGCCAGGACCGGCAGGACAGCGAGCGCGAGGAGCAGCACCATGCTGGCGACGACGGCGTGCACGGACCCCTCGGTCAGTGCCTCCAGGGAGACAGGAAGGCCGAGGGCAAGCTCCAGGCCACCCGGGGTCGGCGCGGCAACCGGCGCGCCCGGATCGGTCAGCAGGTAGCGCAGGCCTTGACGCCAGGCAGCGAGGCCTCCGAGCTCCTGCACGATCCGCACAGCGTGCCACAGGGCGGGCAGCGCGGTGACAGCCACCGGCACCACCGTCAGCGCCAGGCGCGCCAGACGGCGCGGCGAGACCAGGATAAGCAGGACCAGCGCCGGCAGGATGACCAGGGCCGTTGCCGGGGCCGCGGCCACGACCAGGCTGAGCAGCAGACCGGCTACCGCGGCAGCCGTGGGCGATCCGTTGCCGTACTGCTCAGTCGCTGCGGCGCGCACCGCCGCGCCACGGGTGGTCTGAGCGGAGACGAGAACGCCCTGAGCGTCGTCGAGCACCGGGGTGGCCGGGTCATCATCAACGGGCCCGTTGGAGGGACCGTGCGACGGCGACGGCGAGGCTTGCGAGGCTGGTGAGGGCTCGGCCGCGTCATCGCCCGGCTGCGCTCCGCCCGAGTCCTCGGAGTCCGCCGCCAGGACGCCCGAGTCCTCCGCCTGAGCCGCGTCCTCGGCCCGGGCAGCGTCGGCCACCTCGGCGTCCGGCTCGCGGTCAGTGTCCGGCTCGCGGTCGGCGTCCTCACCCAGGTGAGCGAGAGACTCAACCGTCTCAGAGGCGAAGCGGTCCAGCTCGGCGCGCTCGGCCTCAGAGACGTGACGTGCACCCACCAGCCCGGAGAGGATGACATCACGCCGGTCCGCCCCGATAGCGCGGGCCAGGGCGGTAGCCGCCCACGGCAGGGCAAGGTGCACGACCAGCGGCGCCAGGCGTCCCTGGCCAAGAGCGAGCAGGAGGGTGGGGGTGGTGGCCCACACGAGCGCGGCCCAGGCGCGCAGGCTCGTGCGCCTGGTGATAGTGCCGGCGGCGTACCAGGCGCCCGCCGCGGCCAGGGGCAGTGCTGCGACGAGCAGGACATGGACCGCCAGGTCACCGCTGATGCCCAGCATCGAGGCGACCGCCAGGGGCAGGGCCAGCATGGCCAGGAAGGGACTGAGGGTGCCGGCATAGCCGTCGCCAGCCTGGTTCCAGGTGCTCCAGGCAGCGTCCCACAGCTGCCGCCAGCCGGAGTCCAGGGAGGCTAGGGCTCCACCGGTCAGGGCACGAGTGGTCAGCACGTGCGAGGTCGCGACCAGTGCCAGGGCGAGGGTGAGCAGCAGGACCACACCGAGAACCCGACGACGACGGCGAGCCAGACCCGCCAGCTCGCGCAGCTCCAGCTCGCTCGGGGCGGCAGCGCGAGCGGCCCGCTCGCGCGCCTGACGAGCGCGATCTCGGCGCACCGCGCGGATCTCGGAGGCCGGCAGGTAGAGCTCGGCCAGGACGGAGCGTGAGACGGTGGCGCGCGAGCCCAGACGCCGTCGGTCACGGCGCAGTCGCCGCGCCGAACGCAGCGTCGCAGCGGCTGCGGCAAGCTCGTCACGGGCCAGAGCCGGGTCCTTGGTCAGCAGCCTCCAAGCGCCACGCCCCAGTCCCAGCACGAGGAACCAGAGCAGCAACGCCGGCAGCGGCCGAGAGGAGAAGGCGGCCCAGGACCGCAGCTGGGCCATGCGACGCGCACGGAAGGAGGAATCGGCGTCGGGCTGTGGCTCGGCGTCCGCGGGAAGCGCGGCGTCCTTGCCAGCGGGGCGAGGCCCTGGGGCCGCCTGCGCCCGGGCGCCCAGCTCACCCGTGGCCCGCAGGCCGAGGTAGGAGGCACGGCGGTGGCGCAGCACGGCCCGCGGGACGACGACGACGCGCCGCCCTTCCAGCCGCAGGGCGCGGGAGATGGTCAGGCCGTCGGCGAAGACAGAGACGTCATCAGCCACCGAGCTCAAGGAGGCCCAGGCCGCACGGTCCACCAGGGCGCCCGCGGTCCCCACGGCCAGGACGTCGCTGCGGTCGTCGTGCTGACCCTGGTCGATCTCGCCGTCGATGACGTCGTTCGCGCGCCGGGCAGCGGCCGTGGTGCGCAGCCCGACTTCCAGGAGCTGGTCCGAGTGGTCCCAGTCGACCTGCTTGGGGCCGGCCATCGCGACCGAGCGGGCGTTGCTCACCGCGCCCAGCAACCTCTCCAGGCACTCGGGCTCGGGTGCGCAGTCATCGTGGAGGAGCCACAGCCAGGAGTCCTGGGCGGCGGCAGTCGAATCCATGACCGCGGCGTGGGCGCGGCTCTCGGCGCGCGTGATGGGTGACAGGCTCCCGGCCGGGCCGGTGAGCTGGCCGCGGCCGGAGCTGGTGTCATAGTGCAGGCCCTGGCCGGTGGCCAGGGAGGACGTCGGCCAGGAGGTGCCGGTGGCGCGCAAGCCACGCGGGGCGCGGCGGCGGTTGCCCTGCTCCAGCAGGGCTGCGTAGCGCTCCAGGCCGGTGCGCACGGCGGCGATGAAGGTGGGGGCCTCGGGCGCGCGCACAATGCGGACGTCGGCGACCGAGTCGAGTCCGGAGGTGTCCACCACCTCCTCTACGGGGGTGCCGTCACCCAGGCCGTTGGCGCGCGAGGCGGCGTCCACCACCAGGACCACGCCCGGAACCACGGTCTGGCAGGCGACGGCGCGAAGGGCAGACGGCAGGTATGGCGTCACGCCACATGTCACGACGACGGCAAGCGTGGTCAGACCGGGCGTGGCGGCGTGAGCTGCGAAGGCGGAGACCGCCGACGTCATCGCTGAGTCACAACCATCCGGTCACACTCAGACGGCGCGCCGCTTGAGCTTGCGACGCTCACGCTCGGACAACCCGCCCCAGATACCAAAACGCTCGTCATTGGCCAGGGCGTACTCCAGGCACTCCTCACGGACCTCGCAGGTCGCGCACACGCGCTTGGCCTCACGAGTGGATCCGCCCTTCTCAGGGAAGAAGGCCTCCGGGTCCGTCTGGGCGCACAGGGCGCGCTCCTGCCACGCGAGAGGACCGTCGTCGGCCTCCTCGCCACCGAAGATGAGGCGAAGAGCCGCGTCGTCGGCCTCGTCGGTCCGCTGCAGCGGACCGTCTCCGAGGATGTTCCACACGATGGCGTCCCTTCCGAATGGCTCATGGGTGTACGGATGAAATTACACGGGTGTAGGCAGGGTCCGTCAAGCGGAGTAGCCGACTTCACCAACCACGGACCTTAGGTACACCTCACCGCGATATCCGCGAGACACACACGGGCGCCGCGCAGGCGAGGCCGGTGGCCCGCTCACGCCCCGCCTGGAGCCAGAGGAGCTCGGGCACGCGCCTGGCTGACGCGCGCCTGGCCCGCGACCCCACCGTCAGGTTGAATGCCGCCATGACTGCTCCCGCGGACCCCTTGCTCCCGCTCCTGCCCCAGGCCGCCGACTCCTTCCGCCCGTGGCTGGTGTGGTACGCGGCCGGCGAGCGGGTGGAGCTGACCGGCCACGTGCTGGCGATGTGGGCGGCCAAGAGCGCGGGCTTTCTTGAGGCCGAGGCAGGCACGGCGCCGCGCGTGAGGCTTGCGCTGGGGCCGAGCTGGCGGCTGGTCACCTGGTGCCTGGGAACCTGGCTGGCCGGCGGAAGCGTGGTGCTGGGCGACGACGGCGCTCCGGCCGAGGTCTCAGTCGCCTTCACGCCTGGGGACCTCGACCCGGTGGCCGAGGTCCAGGTGCTCGTACCACGCGCGCCGCTGGCGGTGCGCTGGGAAGGCGAGGAGGGCAGCGGCTCAGCCGGGCTGCCGCCACTCGTGCTCGACGGCGTGGCTGACGTCATGACCTATGCCGACTCCTTCCCACCGGCGACGGCCGGCCCCGGGCACGCGGCGCTCACGCTGCCGCGCCACGAGCTGGGCGCGTGGCGCGGCAGCGAGGCGGACAAGGAGCACGAGGCGGTAGGCGAGCCGACCTGGGCCACGCTCAGCCGGCAGGAGACAGCCCACGAGGCCGCCCGGCTGCCTGAGGAGGGGCCAGCCGTGCTCATCCAGGAGTCCGCGAGCGCGACGGCGATGCTGGCCGTCCTGGCCGCCTGGCGCGCCGGCCGCACGGCCGTGCTCGTGGCGCCCGATGCTGAGGAGTCCCTCGTGGCCACCGCGGCGCGCCAGGAGCGGGCCGCACGAATGAGCCCATCGGCTGGCTGCTGACGTTCCTCGCCCTAGGGCACGTCAGCCTGGATCACCGTTCCATGCCCCTCAAGCCACACGGTGCGCTCGTCAGCGCCGACGAACAGGGCCTGACCGGCGCTCAGCTCGGCGCTACCAGCTGAGGTTGTTGCTGTGGTCACCCCCTCAACGGCCAGCAAGATCCTCGGTCCACGTCCAGGGAGAGCCAAGCGATCGTCCTCCGGGACGATCGTGGTGACCATGAGCTCGAAGTCGTCCACGGGGGCGTAGTAGACCCGGGTGGCGCGCGAGAGGTACTCGGGAGCCGGACGCACTGGCGGCGCCGCAACGTAGTCAACGCAGGCAAGCATGGCCGGGATGTCAATGTGCTTGGAGGTCAGCCCAGCTCTCAGCACATTGTCCGAGTTAGCCATAATCTCCACACCCAGACCGGAGATATAGGCGTGAACAGCTCCTGCCGGGACGAAGAGCGCTTCTCCAGGCCGCAGCGTGACCGGGTTGAGCAGGAGAGCCGCCGCGATGCCTGGGTCGCCAGGGAAGGCCTGCGCCATGGTGAGGGCATTGGAATCCACTCGGCGGGACGGTGAGTCTCCCGCCTCCAGACGCTGGCCAAGCTCCTCGACCAGCTCCGTCACCTCCTGGGCCGAGGGTCGCGTGCCCGCGGAGACCAGCTCGGAGAAGACCTGACGGATGCCAAAGCGCGTGGGATTGAGGCGCAGCCCGCGGCGGATGCGCCGTGCCAGCCCGGAGCCCAGCCCTCCGAGCACCTCGGCTGCCCGGCGCGGAGCCCGGAAACCGGCGACCGCCTCGAACTGAGTGAGCGCCAGCACCATCTCCGGTTTGTGGTTGGAGTCTCGGTAATTCCGTACTGGCGAATCCACCGGGATACCAGCCTGACTCTCCAGCTCATAGCCTTCCTGTGCCTGAGCAAGGGAGGGATGCACCTGGAGAGACAGCGCCTTGTCCGGAGCGATGATCTTGAGCAGGTACGGCAGCTGCGGGCCAAAACGCCGTACCACGTCCTCCCCCAGAAGCCGATCAGGCGAGGACTCCAGGAGGGAGGCGAGAGTGGCCCCAGTGGTCAAGCGTGTGGGGCCGGCCGGGTGAGCACCGAACCACAGCTCAGCCCAGGGCCGGCCGTCCGCCTCAGTACCGAGCAGCTGCGGGATCGCTGTGCGTGAGCCCCAGTCATAGGACTGACGGGCACCGTCGAGTCGCTCCATAAACGCCACGCTAGCCGACGGCGCGCCGAATACGCGGGACCCGCCAGGTTTCTCCCGGCACTCGTACTCGCGCCTCGCCCCACAACTGGCCAAAGTAGGCCACACTTGCCCCTATGCGAGGCATCATCCTGGCCGGTGGCTCCGGCACGCGACTCAACCCCATCACGCTTGGCACCTCCAAGCAGCTGGTGCCGGTCTATGACAAGCCGATGGTCTACTACCCCCTGAGCACCCTCATGCTCTCAGGGATCCAGGACGTCCTGGTCATCACCACCCCGCACGACGCTCCGGCTTTCCATCGCCTGCTTGGTGATGGCTCACAGCTGGGTGTCAACCTGTCCTACACCGTCCAGGAGGTCCCCAACGGTCTGGCACAGGCTTTCGTCCTGGGCGCGGACTTCATTGGAGATCAGCCCGCCGCGCTGGTCCTGGGAGACAACATCTTCTACGGCCCTGGCATGGGCACGCGCCTGCGCCGCCACACCAACCCCGCTGGCGGTGTGGTCTACGCCTACCAGGTGGCGGACCCCACGGCCTATGGCGTGGTGGAGTTCGATCAGGACTTCAAGGCCATCTCGATTGAGGAGAAGCCCGCTCACCCCAAGTCCGACTACGCCGTTCCCGGTCTGTACTTCTATGACAACGACGTCGTGGAGATCGCCAAGAACCTCCAGCCCTCGGCGCGTGGCGAGTACGAGATCACTGACGTCAACAGGACCTACTTAGAGGCCGGCCGTCTTGAGGTGGAGGTCCTCCCCCGCGGTACCGCCTGGTTGGACACGGGAACCTTTGACTCACTGGCTGACGCGACGAGCTTTATCCGCACGATCCAGCACCGTCAGGGCCTCAATATCGGCTGCCCCGAGGAGATCGCCTGGCGCATGGGCTTCATTGACGACGACGGCCTGCGTGAGCGCGCCGAGCCCCTGGTCAAGTCCGGCTACGGCCAGTACCTGCTGGACCTGCTGGAGCGCGAGCGGCGCTGAGCAGAGAGGCCTGACGACACCCTCAGGGCGGGTTCTGCACTGCTGCGGAGCCCGCTCTCAGGCTCTGTTGAACCCCTCGTACCGCAGTCGTTGTGAGCCGAGAGCCCCTCCCCCGTGAGACTCCTACCATGACGACAAATATCCGTAGTTGAGAGTCCTTCAAACCCTCCCCTCAAGAAGAGAACAACTTCGCATCATGCAGGTGCTGAGATCTAGCGCCCCAGGCGCCGGTAGTCGCGCGCGAAGAAGAGCGCCATGACCGCCAGGGCGACGCCATAGGAGGCAACACCCGCCCAGCTCACACCATTCATGCCGAAGGCACGCACCGTATACGTCGAGCAGACAGCCGTGGTCACGACGGCTGCGATATTGCCGATCAAGGCCCCCCTGAAATCGCGCAGGGCGAGGAGCAGATCGTTGAAGAACCAGGCGAATGCCGTGAAGACCGTGCAGATGATCGTGGGCTGAAGCAGCGAAATATAGGGCAGAACCTTCTCTCCGAACATGAGCCACAGCAAGGGACGGCCAAAGATCAGGAGCGCCACAGCCAGCACCGCAGCCAGAGCCAGCACAGCGAGAGTTGTCTTACCCAGGAGGCGCAAGCCCGCTCGTCTCTCACGATAGAAGGACTCCGCGAACTCTCCCATCAGCGGACCATAGACATAGGCCGCCCCCATCTGGACGATGACAACGGGTGCCGCAATCGAGGAGTAGATACCGAGCGCTGCTTCCCCCATTTCCCGAGCAAGCTGCTGGCGAGGAATAGCGAGAACGGCAGAGCTCGCCACCTGAGCAAGCACGAGAGGCAGCAGGGCGAGGAGGGTCCGAACCGCTGTCGGCAAATCGAGGATGGGCGTGATGGAGTCAAAGCGCCTCGTGCGCGGTACGTCATAGAAGATTCCGACGGCGACTGCCGCGAGCGCCATGGCGCCCACCGCGACTTCCAGGGAGTTGGTGAGCCACAGGCCTAGGCAGAAGACAGCCAACGTACTCAGGCCCTGCAGGATGTAGGACAGACCGATGTAGTCCATGCGTCGATGACGTTGATCGATGGCATGGAAGCCCTCAATAAAGGCCGTCGCAATGGAGTAGATGAGGTAGAGCGTCACCACGCCCAAGGAGGCAAGACCATTGGTGAGCAGCGAGTAGACGACGCCCAGAACGAAGGCGATCGTCGAGCTAAGGATCCGTAGACCGATGTACTCCCCCGAAGCACGCTCACCCCTGATATCGGTAACGTGCAAGGTACGCAGACGAAATTCTGCAAACGGAATCGCCAGACTTGAGACTGTGGAGGCCAAGGTAAGTACACCGTTGCCATCAAAGCCCGTCGACAGCCGTACGACGGCGATGGTGACAAGGTAATTACATGCCAGTCGCACCATCGAGCCTGTGGTATTCCACAGCATATTGGTACGCAGAGACAGGCCGTCCTGAGATCCGTTCAGCTCGGAACTAGCAGGCACGGCACCACTTCCTCATCTAAAAAGCGTACGGCGGACGACCTTGGCGGGCAGGAAGAGGGAGGCCGCCAGCAGCCGCGAGGGCGCGCTATGGACCGGGTCCTTCTTCCCAGCAAGATCACAGCCCACCAGGTAGAGCATGGTTTCACGGATGCGTCCCTTGACAGTGGTGGATCGCTGGGCACAGTATCGCTTGTGCTTCCAATAGCCAATGGGGTTGCGTTTGGCATTGGCCACGAAGTTGTGGGTGAGCCCATCGGGCAGGTAGTGGCAAATGGTGAGAATCGTGTTGTCGGTGAGCATGTCGTAGTGCTCGTCGAGCCGGTAATACACGGAGGTCTCCGCAATGAAGATCTCACCTGGCGCCACGTCGTAGGGGTAGTCCCGCAGCACCTCAGTGCGGTGGATGAGAGAGGTGTCGCCACGAAAGCCCATCGTCTCGAACAGATCCCAGTACTTCACGTCGATACCATCGGCGGGCATCCAGGTATCCATAGGAGTGGCTTCATCTGTCCCGCGCAGTGCGACGAAGCCTGCGTAACGATCCTGGCCTTCGATACGCTTCCAGACATTGAGGATGTGCTCAACCGCAGTGGGCACTAGCCAGTCATCTGAGTCGACGACGAAGAAAAGCGGACTTCCCGTGCGCTTGACGCCGCGATTGATCGCCCGAGGCTTTCCGCCGTTGTCCACGTGGAGGTAGTCGATACGGATGCGTGCTTCCTCTTGCCAGGAGCGGACGAGCTCGTCGGTGCCGTCGCTTGAGCCGTCGTCGACGATCAGCCACTCAAAATCTTGGGAGGTCTGAGCAAGTAAGCTTTCATAGAGCTTGCGCAGGGTATACGCACGCTGGTAGGTCGGGGTGAAGACGCAGACCGTGGGCGGTGTTGCAGGTGGTCGATCAGTCATCGTGTCCTCACTTCTCACTGTCCCCACCTACCCACACCACTCTTCTCAGGTGGGCTGGAGGCCGCTGATCGGGGGGGGGGATCTGTTCCCACGTCCCGTAGTAGGCGGTGAGGACATCGGCGGCTTTCGCAGGAACCGGAAAGCGTTCGCCCTCGAAGAACGCTTCCCCCACGGGGAAGAGGTCACTGGGGGCAAGGATGTTGCGCTCCATACGGTCGTCAACAAGCAGGACATAACGCGCGCGCGGGGAGCGCGCCGCCGGATCTAGGTTCACCGACCGAGCAAGCTCGTCAGCTCGGCGCGCCAGCCGATACTGATCAATGCGGCGAGTGAGCGGATAGATGGCGTATTTGAGAGCTCGTGCCCGAGCTGACGTCGCAAAGCGTGGGTCGGTGGCCGCCACGTGTCGCCAATAGACGAGGCGATACGCCTGGGCAGCGACGCGCTTCAGACGCGGCGACTCAATATCGACATAGTCGAGAGGAAAAATATCGACCCACAAGCCCGAAGCATGACGCTCATTGAGGAAAGACTCCTCGGCACGCGTCCGGGTATCAACAAGCTTGAAGAAGGGGTAGATCGAGGAGTGATCACGATAGGAAGTGAGCGTGTAACGAGAGCCCAGTTCCCCCACCCGAAAAAGGCGATAGAGCTCTTCATAGTCACTGCGAGGCATGTAGACATCGATGTCATCGTCCCAGGGAATAAAGCCCTTGTGGCGCATCGCGCCGATGAGGGTGCCATAGGCCAGGGCGTAGCGCAGCCCATGTGCTCGACAGACACGATCCAGCTCGCGTAGACACCCGAGCTCTACCTCTCGAATCTCCTCCATCGTTAACGCAGCCATCACCGACCCTCTCGCAGATTCCACTACGTCGCTCCTGGACTCACCGTGCCGCCGCCATGTTAGTCGCAGGTCATAGCAAGTCGCCGCAACTACCCGCGCGTTGCTCGCAGGACCTGGCCGAGGCCTAGCACATCACCGAGGGGCCATCCACTACCGGCTCTCGACGAAGATCCCGTGTTCACTTGACGAGTGCGGTACATTGAGTTCAAACACGAACCCTTCAGTTTAAGAACTGAACAAGGGAGGCAAGAGTAGTGAGTGAGACCATGATGCCGCTCAGGCACACCCAGTTCCACATCCTTAACACCGTGCGCGCGAGCAGCGAGAGACTCACGCAACGCGAACTCGCTGAGGCAGCAGGAGTCTCCCTGGGCACCGTGAACTCACGACTGCGTGAGCTGCAGGCAGCGGGCTACCTCTCCCCCGAAGGCGCCCTGACGCCGTCGGGCCTAGAGGCCCTGGCCCCCTACAAGGTGGACAACGCTGTCATTATGGCCGCAGGGTTGTCACAACGCTTCGCTCCGATCTCCTACGAGCGTCCCAAAGGCACTCTCAAGGTCCGCGGCGAGGTCCTCATCGAGCGCCAGATCAGACAGCTGCACGAGGCCGGTATCACTGACATCACGGTGGTTGTGGGTTACAAGAAGGAGTACTTCTTCTACCTCGCCGAGCGCTTCGGCGCCACGATCGTCGTCAACGACGACTACCTCACCCGCAACAACAACGGGTCACTGTGGCGGGTCCGCGAGCAGCTGGGAAACACCTACGTGTGCTCCTCTGACGACTACTTCACCACCAACCCCTTCGAGCCCTACGTCTACCAGGCCTACTACTCCGCCCAGTACGTCGAGGGCCCTACTCAGGAGTGGTGCATCACCACCGGCAAGGGCGGACGCATCACCGGAGCGAGCGTCGGGGGCGCCGACGCGTGGACGATGCTGGGCCACGTCTACTTCGACCGAGCGTTCTCCACCAGGTTCGTCCAGATCCTGGAGCAGGTCTACGACCTGCCAGAGACCGAGGGAAAGCTGTGGGAGTCGATCTACCTGGACCACGTCAAGGAGCTCGACATGGTGATGCGCAAGTACCCCGCCGGCGTCATCAACGAGTTCGACTCAGTGGACGAGATCCGCTCCTTCGACCCGCTGTTCATGGAGAACGTGGACTCCGAGGTCTTTGACACGATCTCCAGGGCCCTGGACTGCGCCAAGTCCGAGATCACCGACTTCTATCCCCTCAAGCAGGGCATCACAAACCTGTCGTGCCACTTCGCCGTGGGCGACAAGGAGTACGTCTACCGCCACCCCGGTATCGGTACCGAGAAGCTTGTCAATCGTCAGGCAGAGCTCGAGGCACTTACGCTCGCCAGCGAGCTGGGGCTGGATGAGACCTTCGTCCAAGGCGACGCCACACACGGCTGGAAGATCTCTCGTTTTGTCCCTGGTGCTCGCAACCTTGACGTCTCAAGTCCTGAGGAGCTTCGGCGCGCCATGGAGATGGCGCGCGAGCTGCACGGCTGCGGACGCACGCTTCCCCGTACCTTCGACTTCGTCAGTGAGGGGATGCGTTACGAGGCCCTGCTGGAGCAGCTCGGACCGATCGATGTTCCCGGCTACCAAGAGCTGCGAGACAAGGTGATGCGGCTCAAGGACCACGCCAGTGCGGACGGCTTCCCCACCGGACCGAGCCACAACGACTTCTTCCCGCTCAACTTCCTCGTGATCGAGGACGGGACGATAGAGCTCATCGACTGGGAGTACGCCGGCATGTCCGACGTCGCCAGCGACTTTGGAACCATGGTCGTGTGCACACAGATGACGCCCGCGCACGGCGAGGAGGCCCTGGGCTACTACTTCGGTCGGACACCTACTGATGCTGAGCGACGCCACTTCTGGGCCTATGTGGTCTTCGCAGGCTGGTGCTGGTACGTGTGGGCGCTCCTCAAGGAGGCAGAGGGCGACGACGTCGGCGAGTGGCTGTTTATCTACTACCGTCACGCTGCCGCCTACGTGGATCAGCTGCTCGAGGCCTACGAGAGAGGCAGCGCCCCGGTCCTGACAGGTGTCCTGGCAGGAAGCAAGGAGAGCTGACCATGCGTTACGGAATTCTTAGCGGCGCCCTGTGGGGACTGGACACCGTCATTCTTGGTATGGCACTGCTGCTGGCCCCGTTCCTGGGGGCGGGCCAGTCCTCAATCGCCTCAGCCCTTCTTCACGACCTCGCCTGCGCGCTGATCCTTCTAGTGTACATGGGGGTGCGTGGGAGGCTCAGGCACACGCTCCGGGCGGCTCGCACCCGCAGCGGCCGGGCGGTCATGGGGGCTGCGCTCCTTGGCGGACCGCTCGGAATGTCTGGCTATCTCATCGCTATCGACAACATCGGACCGGCCTACACCGCGATCATCTCCACCTTCTACCCCGCAGTCGGGACGGCGTTGGCAGCATTGTTCCTCAAGGAGCGGATGCGTCCGCGGCAGGTCGTGGCGCTCATGGTGGCCCTGGGCGCCGTCATCATGGTGGGATGGTCCTCCTCAGGCGCCGAGGTCCCAGGCTCGGCCGTGCTGGGGACCCTCGCAGCACTGGCGTGCGTCATCGGCTGGGGCTCAGAGGCGGTCATCCTCGCCTGGGGCATGCGCGACGAGACGGTGGACAACGAGACGGCGCTTCAGCTGCGTGAGACCACCTCGGCGCTGGTGTACCTGGTGGTCGTCGCCCCCGTGGCTGGCGCGCTGGGGCTGGGACTACGTGCCTCAGTCACGCCAGCGGCCGCGGTGGTTGCGGCTGCGGCGCTGGCAGGAACGGTGTCCTACCTCTTCTACTACAAGGCGATCAACACCATTGGCGCCTCACGAGGGATGGCTCTGAACATCTCCTACTCGGCGTGGGCCGTGATCTTCGCCTTCCTGCTCCAGCACACCGTGCCCACGGCCTACCAGGTCGTGTGCTGCGTGGTGATCCTCACCGCAACCGTCCTCGCGGCGACGCCCCACTGGGCCAGCCTGCTGCGCGTTCGAGCGCAGGGTGCGGCTTCCGAGCCGCCTTCATGAGCCCGTGACACAATAACCCTAGCGCAGCGCGGGCTGCATGACGTCTCACCGAAGGGGCACATCTGTGGCAGAGCTTGGCGATCCGCAACTCCTGGCAAAGATTCAGCGCGCAGCAACGGATGTGCTCGCTGAGCTCGACCGTGTCTGCCAGGAGCTGGACATTCGCTACGTCGCCTACGGCGGCAGCGCGATTGGCGCGGTGCGTCACCAAGGCTTCATCCCGTGGGACGACGACGTCGACGTCTGCATGCCACGTGAGGACTATGAACGCTTCCTGCGCGAGGCACCGCCACTCCTAGCCCCGGAATTTGAGGTGGTCTCCCAGCTCACTCATCCCGACTACCCCCGTCCTTTCGGCGTACTGGGCATTGTAGATTCGGTCTTTACACCCAGTGTGGCTCGAAACCGCGCCTTCCAGGTGCCTCTTGGCATCGACCTGTTCCCGCTGGACCGCATTCCCAAGGATCGCCGCGCGTTCAAGCGCCAGAGCGCTGAGAGCTGGGTCTGGGGGCGCCTCATGTTTCTCCACGGCACGCCGACGCCAGACACTGGCCTGACCGGCCCCGCCAAGACTCTGGCTAAGGCCGTCTTCCACACCACACATCAGGGTCTCAAAGTGCTCCACGTGTCCGCATCCCATCTCTACCGTCAATGGGAGAAGGTGGCCACTCGCTACAACAACACTGGTTCCCCGGTGCTCGGTGACTACTGCACACAGGATCCGTTGCGCTGGTCTGCCCGCGAGGATGAGCTCTTCCCCTCCATCCGCATGCCTTTTGGAGACATTGAGGTGGAGGTCGCTCGCAAGTTCGACGCAGTCCTCACTCGTGGCTACGGCGACTACATGAACCTGCCACCCGAGGACCAGAGGGTGAACCACGCAGCGGTCGAGGTGAGCTTCGGCGTCTGGCAGGACCCCGAGCAGTAACGAGCGCCGAGACGGCTCAGGATCGCCACGAAGGAAGCGAGGGACATGAAGATCGCCATGGTTGTCAACAGCTACCCGCCTCGCGTGGGTGGCTTGGAGTACCACATCGAGAATCTCGCCCAGGGACTGAGCGACCTCGGCCATGAGGTGTGGGTGCTCACGATCTCCTCCACGCCGGGCCGCCGTATCGATGGTGAGGTACGGGTACTCACAGGCCGCGCCCATCTGCCCATCGCGGATGTCATTACGCTGCCGAGCCTGGGTACGACACAGGCACTCACCCGATTCCTCGTCCAACACGGGATCGACCTCGTGTCGACCCATACACGTTTTTTCCCGATGAGCTTCGTGGGCCTTCAGGCCGCACGCCGCGCTGGGATTCCCGTCATCCATACCGAACACGGCAGCGGTTACGTTGCCAACTTCTCTCCCGTCATCTTCGTGGGCTCGCGTGCTGTCGACCTCACGATGGGCCGCTACGTGCTCACGCATGCCGACAAGGTGCTCGGGGTCTCCGAGCCGGCTGCGCGGTTCGCAGAAAAGCTTGGTGCCCCTGCGGCAGAGGTCTTCTACAACGCGATTACTCCGCCCCAGCCCACGCCCCCCTCCCCCGACCGTCCTACTCACCTTGTCTTTGTGGGCCGCGTCGTCGCAGGAAAGGGGTGGGACACCTTCCTTGAGGCAGTACGCCGGCTACGCGAGCGCGGCACGGAGGTAACGGGCGAGATACTGGGTGACGGAGCGGAGCGAGAACGTGCCGTTGCATATGCTCAGGAGCTGGGCGTGAGCGAGATCGTCGCCGTGCGCGGTCGAGTGAGCCAGGAGCAGGTACGTCAGGCCTTGCGCGGCTCAACCCTCGTCAACCCCACCGTCCTCTCGGAGGGTTTCCAAACCACCCTGCTGGAGGCCATCGCTGAGCGTGGGCGTGTCGTCACCTTTGATGTACCGGGAGCCTATCTTCTCCGTAAGCAAGGTGCGCCGGTCACGATCTGTGAAAGCAAAGATGCCGCGGGACTGTCTCAAGCGCTGATCGAGATGCTGAGTGCACCGCCTGGTCCTGCGGATCCGTCCTTCATCACGCAGTGGACGTGGCCAGTACGTGCGGCGCAGTACGCCACGATCGCCGAGCAGGTCATCGCGGCGCAGGTTCGCTGAGTCGGCCCGCTCAGGCTGCGCCGTCAGCCGTATCTTCCTGACTACCCTCATTCTCGACGGCGGAGCACGCCTTAAGCTCATCGACTTCCGCCCGCAAGATAGCAATTTCCTCAGTGAGGCGACGACGGTCCTCACTCGCCTGGGACAAGTCCACGCTGAAGCGCAGGGAAAGCAGAAGCAGAATGATGCCTGCAGTGAAGAAACCGAGGTTGAGAGGCACCTGCACGCCCAAGAGGGTGGAAAGGCGCTTCAGGGCTCCGGGTACGACAGAGAAGAAAAGACTGCCGAGCGCAATGACGATCCACCACGTGGCATAGCCCTCCTTCATCCCGGAGTTGCGCATCCGCAGGAAGACAGCGCCGAGAACGATGAGGCCGAAAAGAAGTCCCAGCAGGTAGGTCGAGAAGGTAGGACTCATATCTGGTCACCGTCCTCACGCAGGTTGGCGTCATAGCGGCGAGTGAGGGCAATCCCGAGAGCGAGGAAAGCGCGGAGAAGGAATCGTGCGGCCTGAAGAGGATTGTGCGACGGCGTACCACCCGCACGCGGTCGCATCTCGACGGCGACCTGGCGAATGGTGAGTCCCGAACGTGCGGCGATGACGAGAGCCTCAATAGTGTCGCCGAGGTACTCGGCAGGATACTCACGGGCGAAGAGGGCGATTGCTCGGCGGCCAGCGAGCTTGAACCCGGAGGTGGTGTCCGTGAGCCGTGTGCCACAGATACGGGACAGGATCACCGCGAGCACGACCATGGCCCAGTGGCGTGGGCCGCGTACCTCATAGGTTCCCTTGCCGGCGAAGCGCGCACCGATGACGAGATCTGCGTCCTCGCGCTCAGCAGCAGCCAGTAGCGCGGGGATCTCAGCCGGATCATGCTGCCCGTCAGCGTCGAGCTGGACGGCGTAGTCATAGCCGTTGCGCTGCGCGTAAAGGTAACCGGCCCGCATGGCTCCGCCGACGCCGAGGTTCAGTGGCAGGTCCAGCACCATGACGCCTGCGGCCTTCGCGATCTCAGCAGTCCGGTCCGTGGAACCGTCAGAGACGACGAGGATGTCAGAACCCTCAGGGAGAGCGCCCCGGACTTCCCCCAGCACAGGGGTAAGCACTGCCTCTTCATTCCATGCGGGAATGATCACGAGAAGGCGCCTGCCAGCCAGAAGTTCGGTCATGCACCTTCCTCCTGAAGCTCCTGCCGCCCGGTACGGATCATCAAGGTCAAGAATACGAAGGTGGCCAGGCTTGTCAGCCCCCACACGCTGAGCGGGTGGACAGGAAGAGTCCACCACCATCCGTGAGCCGGAGAGAGTACGCGTGGCTGGCCGGGGTTGACGCCGTTGACGTAACGCAGCATGGTGATGTACTGCGTGAGGACGGTGGCACCCGTGAAGCAGAGAAGAAGGAAACCTGCTTGAACCTGAGAGAACAAGGGCCTCCTCCCCAGTCCCTGGCTCAGGAGCACGAAGAAGGTGACGGCCAGGAGCGGCAGGACATATCGCGCCTGGTAGGACACCAGCTCAGGGAAGATACCCGTAGCGTGGAAAACCACCGGCAGACCGGCAACGGCCCCGAGCAGTACGGTGCCCGCCAACCACTTGTGCCAGCTGCCGCGCGAGAGCGCCACCATGAGGATCGCTCCGGCCGCCATGATCGAGAAGACAAAGGGCGCGTGCTCCTCCGTGGGCACGTCCCCCCAGCCCGGAGTCCAGTGGTATCCGTAGAAGCCGCCGACGTACTTCGGGAAGCTGGCGAGTGCCCAGACCAGGCCGGGGAGCGAGAATTCCATCGATGATCCGCCGGTATCTCCGCCAGCGCCGGCGTCGTTCAGCGGAGCAGCAGCGGGGTTTGTGCTGGAGTACATCCAGTAGATCCCAACCACCGAGGTAAAGATCAGCAGGGCAATCTCCGCCCTGTGGCGGCGCGGCTCCCACTGCACCGCGAAGGCCAGTGCCACCGCAACGATGAAGAGATAAAAGGCTGCGTCGTAGCGCGAGGCCAGGCACAGCAGTGCCGCGAAAGCAGCAAGCCCAAGCAGCACCCAACGCCGCCAGCTGCGCGCCTGTGTCGCACAGTAGACGGCCACAGCAAAAGAGAAGAGGCCTGTCATAGCCCAGGAGGAAGGGTTATTGGAGGCGATGAAGTAAACGCCCATGGGGAACCAGGAGGCTGCCATCCCCAGCGCCATGGCTCGGCGAATCCGAGGCGGGCTCAGAGCCGCGATGCCAGCGACGAGACCAACTGCGATAAGGACATTGACACTGCGCATGACAAGAACGGAGCGTTCAATGTCCTGCCCCACAAAAAAGTGGTGGAAGCGGTAGTAGCCCTTGGGGTAGTTCCCAGTGTCATAGCGCGGCGAGGCAACGACGGTCTGGGCATCCACCTGCCCGCAAGCAGCGGGAGCGTCCTTCTGCTTGACGAAGCACTGCATGGCGAGAGGGCTCACCCCACGTGGCACCTCGACCTGTTCCTCGCCGTCAACAATCCGCAGCGAGCAGCTCTCCCCCACCGGACGAGGGCACCAGATGCTGCCCAGGTGATAGTCGTCGTCGGGGCCCGATGCCACGGGGCTCGAAAGAGCCCATCCCAAGCCCATGACGAGGGCTGCCACCACACCGAGGACGAAGACGCCTGCTGAGCGTCGATGGGTTTCCTTCACTACCTTCACTGCTTTCCTCACCCCAGCTCATGGAGTATCAGTACGCCACGTTGTAGTGCAGCGCGAGCAGAACAACGACCACCGCGAGGCAGAGAAGTACTCGCTTTTGCCACGGCTTATCAACGACCGGTCCCAGGCCCACATAGAGCGCCGGAACGAGCGCACCACCGTAACGCGGTAACAAGGGGAAAGCCGTGTCAGAGCTCACGGCTACGTAAGCGTAGAAAGCCGGTCCCACGAGAAGCAGGGAGGCAAGCATGCTCTGCATGAAAACTCGTCGCTCGCGTGAGATGGCGACATTGAGCAAAGCCGCAGCAACCAGAGAAGCCGCAAGGAGGACCGCCGCAAGCAAGACGTAGCCGTGGTACTCACGCTGGCCCTCGAGATGACCGGAGGGGCCCAGGTAGAGGTTGAGGATGAAAGCACCCACCTGGTTAAGTGCGTGCTCAAGCCGGAAGGGTGCGGGCTCGTCAAGGACATAGGTCGAGTTCGGCGGGTCCGGCAAAGACAATCGCATACGTAGCCACTGCCACCCGAACTGTACGGCCAGCGCCAAAATCGTGCCGCCAATGCCCCAGGCCAGCCAGGATCGGCGCAGACCTCGCCGAGAATTCCCAAAGATTGCATAAGCTGTGATGAACACCAGTGCCGCTCCTGCGGCGAAGACCCCCTGGAACTTGACGAGGGCAAAGAATATCGAGGCCAGGACGAACCACACCGGGCTCCACCTACCGCGTACCATCTGCAGCGCAGCAAGGAGGATCGTAGCGCCTGCGAGGATATTGACGGCGTCTGGCGTGATGTAAAAATTCGACCACCAGGTCTGCGGACTGACGAGCAGAAGCAGCGAGCCTGCCAACGCCACAGACCGTGAAGCACCGAGCTCCTTCATGAGGACCCAGAGAACCGCAATGCCCAGCCCCAGGAAGACAGCGCCCGTCATACGTGCTGCCGTGAACATGGTGGCCCCAGCAAAGGCTGTCATGGGCTTGGTCAGAAGCGCGGCAACGTAGAAGTAGACCGGCGAGTGGATTGTGCCAGTGGAGAAGCCGTCGATCGGAAGATCGTCGTAGTTAACAGTTCCACCGCAGCCGCTGACGATCGGCCCGAAACGTTCCATCCCTCGACAAGCTAGCTCGTTGGCCGTGTAGGGATCGATGAGCATATTGCGACGCAGCAGGACCCCGTGCGCAGCCTTGTCGATGTAGTCGAGGTAGGTGTACTCGTCCTGGTAGGAGAAGGCCTGGTGCGCAGCAATGAAGCGGAAAGCTACGACAGCACTGACGACGACCCACAACAGGCTCATGAGTGCAAATCTCACGGCACCTGGCAGCTGAGTCCATGTGCGGTCAATTGTCAGGAGTCCCCGATGAATCAATGACGGCGGCCTGCCTGCCTGCCTGTTCTCTGTAACCACAGATGTCCCTCGTCAGCCTCTACGACACTTCGCTGAAGGTCATCCGCGCTCAGCGCAGGGTCTCCACGTAGGCGTCCAGGCGCCGCATCGAGTCGTGGGGCGTGAAGCCGGTGGCCTTGATCTTGCTCAGGTCCAGGGTGGAGTGAGCCGGACGCGGAGCGATGTCCTCCTGACCGGCGTAGTACTCCTCCGTGGTCACCGACATGACCTCGCCCGGGTCGCGACCGAGCAGCTCGTAGACACGGCGAGCGACCTCGAGCCAGGAGACCACGGGGCCCTCACCAGAGAGGTTGTAGGTGCCGAAGTCCGCCTCGGTGGAGAGCAGGTGGATGATGCCGGCGGCAAGGTCCGCCGTGAAGGTCAGGCGACCTGTCTGGTCCCCCACAACCGAAGGCTTGATGCCACGCTCGGCGAGGCCTGCCATGGTCTTGACGAAGTTCTTGCCATCGCCCACGACCCAGCTGGTGCGCACGAGGTAGTGGCGCGGTGTCGAGACTACAGCGGCGTCGCCACCGGCCTTGGACTGGCCGTAGACGCCGAGAGGGCTCGGGGGCTCGTCCTCCGTATGGATCTCCTGCTTGCCATCGAAGGTGTACTCGCTCGACAGGTGAACGAGAGTGATGCCGTGCTCCGAAGCCACACGGGCAAGGTTAGCCGGGCCGGTGGCGTTGGCACGCCAGGAGGCGGGCCGGCCTTCTGCAGTCTCGGCAGCGTCCACAGCAGTCCAGGCCGCGGCATTGATGATGATGTCGTAAGCCGACCAGTTGATCTCAGCGATCTGCTCGGCGTCGGCGATGTCCACCTCCGGCAGGTCCACGCCGGTGGTGACAAAACCGGCCTCGGGCAGCTGCGCCATGAGGGCACGCCCCAGCTGACCCTTGGCACCGGTCACCAGGACGCGGCGGCCAGCAGCCTCAGGCGCCGGGAAGGGCGTGACCTCAGCCAGACGCGGGTGCGCCTTGTCCTTGTCGGAGAGGATGGCATCCTCCAGGGCGATCGGCCATGGCACCTTCGCGGTCTCGTCGGCGAGGTTCAAGAAGGTGTACTGGGCGTCAGGGGACCAGTGGTCATTGACCAGGTAGGTGTAGGCCGTGTTGGGCTCGAGGGTCTGGTAGGCGTTACCCACACCCTTGGGAACGAAGACCGCGACGGAAGGGTTAATCTCGGTCGTGTAAACGGTGCCGAAAGACGGACCCTCGCGCAGGTCCACCCACGCACCGAAGACGCGACCGGTGGCCACGGACACGAACTTGTCCCACGGCTCAGCGTGGATACCGCGGGTGACGCCAACCTCGTCATTGAAAGAGATGTTGTTCTGGACGGGGCCAAAGTCTGGCAAGCCCAGGGCCACCATCTTCTCGCGCTGCCAGTTCTCCTTGAACCAGCCACGGTTGTCCCCGTGGACGCTGAGGTCGATGCGCAGGAAGCCAGGAATCGGCGTGGTCTCAATGCCCAGGGGCTTGGTCTCCGTCATGGCGGTCATCCTAGCTGTTCAAGTGATCGACACATGTGAGCGGAGCAGTAAGGCGGGAGAGGCGCGAGCCGCCGCACCGAAGGCGTGGTTCTCAGCGAGCCGTGGCCGCCCGATAGGCTTCGATGTGGCTGCGTGCCGAGGCCCTCCACGTGAATTGCTCGCTCACGGCTCGTTCCTGGGCCGCGCGGCCCAACTCCGCACGGCGCTGCGGATCATCAACCAGGCCTCGCAACGCCGCTGCGATGGAGTCCACGTCCGTGCCGCAGTACTCGACGGCGTCCCCGCCGACCTCGGGCAGGCTCGTTTCCCGGGTGGTCAGCACCGCCGCCCCGCAGGCCATGGCCTCCAGAACCGGCAGGCCGAAGCCTTCCGCTACAGAGGGATAGGCCAGGACCTCGGAGCCCGCGAGGAAGCCCGCCAGGTCCTCTAGGGGCAGGTAGCCGGGACGGATGACGGTCAGATGGCTCGGCACCTCGGCGAGAGCAGGCTCGATTTCTTCGTCCCAGCCCTTACCACCGGCGAGGACGAGGGCGGGAGGCTCGTCGTCGTGCTGGAAAACCTGAGCCCAGGCGTGAATGAGGTTGGGGACGTTCTTGCGCGGCTCCAGGGTCCCCAAGAAACCGATGTACGGCTTACCGGCCAGGCCCAGGGACGCAGCCACCCGAGCACGCTCGTCGTCGGGGACAGGGTGGAAGACCTGGGTGTCTACGCCGTGGTAGGCGACGTAGAAGCGGCTTGGGTCACCATCGACGAAGCGCAGGGTCTCGTCGCGCGTGGCAGCGGAGGGGACGACGAGGGCGTCCGCGCCGCGCACGGCTCGACGGATCGCGTGGGTGAAGAAATGGCGCTTGAGGCCGGTGTGGGCATCGGGGTGGGAGAAGAAGGTGGCATCGTGCAGGGTGACGACGAGGGGTACGCGGTGCAGCGCCGGGTAGGTGTAGTGCGGGGAATGCAGCACGTCGGGCTGCAGGCGGTGGACGAGCTCGGGCAGACCGGTCTGTTCCCAGGCCATGCGCATGCCACGGTTGGAAAAGCTTGCTGGGACGGGGAAGAGCCTGGCCTGCGGGACCTTGGCGGCGAAATGCTCGACGTCGCGCTCCTGGACAGCCATGGCGAGGTGGATGCCCTCGGCAAGGAGCTCGGGCACGAGGTCATCCACGTAGCGGCCTACTCCTCCGAGGTTGGCGGGGATCGCGGTGGCGTCGAGGAGAACCTTCATGGACTGCAGACTAGCGAGGAAGCAGCCTGCGGTACGGCTCAGCGCACCACCTGGAGCCCATGGGGTCCTCGTTCCTCCCCCCGCCCCGTAGGCTGGGCGCATGTCTCCTTCGTCTTCGACGACGCCCGTAGCGCCCGTCACCTCCCCTCGCGTGGCTGTGGTGGTGGAGCAGATGTTCCAGCCCGTCCCCGGCGGCAGCGGCACCTACATCACGCAGATGGGCACAGCAGCCCTGAGGCTGGGCGGGCGCATCGCGGGCCTCGCAGCACGTCACCCGGTGCTGCGCGAGGAGACAGGGCTACCCGCCCATATGCCGCTGCGCTTCTCGCGTCTGCCACGCCTAGCGCTCTATGAAGCCTGGAACCACGGCGGCTTCCCGCGTGCCGAGGCGCTGTTGCCTGGCGCCCAGGTGGTGCATGCGACCACCTGGGCCATTCCCGGCACGCGCCTGCCCCTGGCTGTCACGGTTCATGACCTCGCCTTCCTGCGCGCGCCCGAGCACTTCACGCGACGCGGCAATACCTACTTCCGGCGTTGCCTAGAACGCACGATCGCCGAGGCCGACCGTGTCATCGCTCCCTCCCAGGCCACGGCCGATGACTGCGTTGAGGCTGGGATCGAGGCCGCGCGCATTGAGGTGATCGCGCACGGGGTCACAGTACGTGACGTCACTGGGGCGCAGGTCGTGGAGCTCCGCGAGCGCCACGGCCTCTCGCGCCCTTACATCCTGTGGACGGGGACACGCGAACCGCGCAAGAACCTTGAGGGGCTGCTTGCAGCCTTCGAGATCGCGGCGCCCTCCCTGCCCGAGCTTGATCTGGTCCTCGTGGGCCCGGCCGGCTGGGGCGAGGATGCGAGCGAGCAGGGCGTGCCGGCGGCGCTGCGAGAGCGCGTTCACGTCCTGGGACGTCTCAGCGATAAAGACCTTGCCGCCGCGTTCCAGGGGGCGGAGGTGTTCGCCTTCCCATCGCACTGGGAGGGATTCGGTCTGCCGGTGCTGGAGGCCATGGCCTACGGGACCCCGACCGTGACCAGCCGGGGCACCTGTATGGAGGAAATCGTTGGCGAAGCGGGTCTATTGGCAGACCCGAGTGATCCGGCGGAGATTGCCGCGCAGCTCATCGAGGCAGCAGGTCCAACGGGTGCAGAGCTCGCCGAGGCGGGCTTGGCACGCGCAGCGCAGTACACCTGGGAACGCTCTGCCGCCGCTCACCTAGCCCTCTACGCGGAGCTTGCACGATGAGCGACGCAGTGCAGAGCAGCACCGCCCGCCCCTCAGCGCGCATCGTCATCGTCAATTGGAAGCAGGCGGCGCTGACAATCCGTGCTTGCCGGTCCTTGGCGTCACAGCTTGCTGACGGTGACCGGCTCCTCGTCGTCGACAACGCCTCTGGGGATGGCTCAGCCGAGCAGATCCGTGAGGCAGGTTTTGAGGTCCTGGAAGCCTCTGAGAATGGCGGTTTCGCAGCCGGGGTGAACCTCGGCGCCCAGGGCCTCGCCGAGGACGCACTCGTCCTGCTCAATAACGACGCCGAAGCACGGCCCAGATACCTCGATGCCCTGCTGGCACCGCTTGCTGAGCCAGCGCAGTCCCCCGGCAACGAGCCTCTTGGGGCGACGACGGCGCTCCTCGTCCTCTCTGGCCGCTGGCGTCACGCGCTCGAAGGCGAGCCTGCGGAGACGGGCCTCGACGGGCAGCGCTGGGCGCGCGTGACCGCGCAGGCCGAGGCTCGCGGCGACGGGCAGGTCCTCGTCAATTCCACCGGGAACGTCGTCGACCGGTACGGCAACGGCTATGACCGCGACTGGCTGACGCCACTGAATGAGCTCGATGCCACCCCCGAGGTCTTTGGGATCTGTGGCGGTGCCTGTGCCATTGCCGCAAGCGCATGGCGCCAGCTCGGGGGCCTGCGCGAGGACCTCTTCATGTACTACGAGGACACGGATTTCTCCTACCGTCTCCACGAGGCTGGTTATGGAGTGCGCTTCGTGTCTGAGGCGGAGGCGCTCCACGAGCATGCCGCCTCCTCGGGCTCGGACAGCGAGCTCTTTCTGCGGGTGAACGCCCGCAACCGCATTCTCGTGTCCGCCGACCACGCTTCCTGCCCGGTCCTGGCACAGGCGATCGCCCGCACGAGTGTGCGGGCGCTCAAGGAGCTGCTCACTCAGCGGAGGCGCGGGCCAGTCACCCGGGGACTGATCGAGGCGCTGAGACGCGTGGCTCGTCGTCGGGCTTCCTAAGCCTCGCTGAGCGGCTCGTCGCGCACCGGGCTGTCTGCGAGCGGCGCCTCCGGTCGCAGGTTACGGAAGTCGGCGCCGAGGGCCATGACGCCACCGGACTCCATACCGGGGCCGGGCACGACGTCGAATCCCACAGACTTTTGCAGCGCGGCGATGACGGTGCTCAGGTGGGGAGGCTGGATCGCGCTGGCGACCTCATAGGAATTCGGGCGCAGCATGAGGCGCGGGATGTGGATGTCGACGCTTCCGGGGCCCGGCTGGATGCGCTCGGGCTGGAAGTTCGCATCCAGGCCGTGCAGGCCCCACATGACGTCGCCCTGGATGTTGTCGATCGAGGCGCCAAAGACGGGGCGCTCGAGCTCTTGGTGGGCGGTGTAGTGGATGCGCAGGCTCATTTCATCGCCTGTGTGGAAGGTACGACAGGGCTCGCCGGCACCGTTGAGAATCTCGATACGGTCGATCGTCGCCTCGCCGGAGCCGAAGGCGAGGCCTCCGTCCTCGCGCATCTGCGCGCCACGAACCTTGGCGGTGTAGGTATCGATGAGCGAGGCTGCCTCGCCGACGTCCTGGAGCACTCCGTGATCCAGCCATGCCGCTTCATCACAGAAGGTGCGCATCTGCTCCAGACCGTGGGAGACGACGACGACCGTACGCCCCTCCTCACGGAACTGGGCGAACTTAGCCATGCAGCGCTCTTGGAATTCGGTGTCGCCCACGGCGAGAACCTCGTCCACGAGCAGGATCTCCGGCTCCACGTGGATGGACACGGAGAAGCCCAGGCGCACGTACATGCCAGAGGAGTAGTTCTTCACCGGCTGGTCGATGAAGGCCCCGACGCCCGAGAAGTCCACGATGTCGTCGAACTTGCGCTGGATCTCGCGCTGGTCCATGCCCAGGATCGCGCCGTTGAGGAAGATGTTCTCCCGACCGGACAGCTCCGGGTGGAAGCCGGAGCCGACCTCGAGCATAGCGGCCATGCGGCCTCGCGCGGTGATGCTGCCGCTGTCCGGGGTGAGGATCTTGGCGATGCACTTCAGCAGTGTGGACTTACCTGAACCGTTGTGTCCCAGGAGGCCGAAGGTCTTTCCTTCTGGAATCTCGAAGTCCACGTCCTGCAGCGCCCAGAAGTCCTCGTAGGTGGCACGGCTGCGCTGGAGAAAAGTGCCTTTGAGGGACTGGTTGCGGCGTGAGTAGACGCGGAAGCGCTTGGAGACGTCTGAAACGGTGATGGCGGAAGTCGACATAGGTATCAGAGCTCCTCAACGATGCGGGCCTGACGGCGCTGGAAGAACCACAGACCAAAGCTGAACATTCCAATGGCCCATGCAGTACAGGCAGCCATGACGGGCCAGGAGGGGAAGGCGAAGTCATAGAGGCAGGAGCGGAAGGCCTCGAGGAAGGTCTCTGCCGGGTTGAGACGGAAGAGCGTCGTGATCGGCAGCGGCTCACCGTTGATCTGCCAGCCACGGTCAAAGAGACGGTTTTGCACTTGGTCAAGCATGGAGAGGGAGAAGACCACACCCGAGGCGTACATCCACACCTGGTTGAAGATCTGCCACAGGTGGCTGATGTCCCGGAAGTACACCGTCAGGATGGACAGCACCATCCCCAGGCCCGTGGAGAACATAGCCGTCAGTACCGTGATGAGCAGAAGTGCCGGGACCTGGAGCAGGACCGCCGGGCCGCCGAGCAGCATGGCAATGATGAGCAAGACCACCAGCTCGAAGAGGAAGTCGACGACGAGCGCCAAGACTGCGGAGTACACAAGGACCCGGCGCGGGAAGTAGACCTTGGTGAGCAGACCAGAGTTGGAGACGAGAGCGTTCATGCCGTTCATGACGCCGCCGGAAAGGAAGTTCCAGCACAGCACACCGATACCGATCCACAGAGCGAAGGTGTCGATGCCGGAGTTGCGGCCAGGCTCCACCGACCCACGGAAGACCACACCGAAGATGAGGGAGAAGATCAGGACCGTCGCTAGGGGGTTGATGAGGGACCACAGTCGGCCCAGGGCCGTCCCCTTGAACTCAGATGCCACCGAACGCTGCGTCATCCGCAGCGTCAGCGCCAGAGCCTGACGACGGTCTTCGCTCCAGAATCGGCTACTCATGCGGCCCTCCTCAGGGACGTCTGGCTCGTCGTCGGAAATTCATACGCGGCCGGGCAGCAGAGTTCCGCGCTCACGGCTCCACCCCACTGATGACAGGCTTCCACCACTGTCCCGCGAAGGCGCGGGTGCAGCCAGCCACGACGGCGCGAGTGAGAGCCTCAAGGGCGACAGCCAGGACCGCGATGATGACCAGGCAGGCCAGGAGCATCATGGCAAACTGGATCGGGAGGAAGTCGCTGGTGTCCATCATCATGAACAGACGCATGATGACGACGTGGTGGACCAGGAAGATCGCATAGGAGTACTTCGCCACCCACTGGATGAAGACGCGGACCGGGCCGATCGCCACGTAGCGGGCCAGCACCACAAGCAGGAGGAAAGCTGCGATACCCAAGACCGCCGTCGCCACGTCCTTGGGCAGGACCGTCGGGAAGAAGCCGTTGAGCGCAAGCACTGCGACCGCGCAGACCACGGCGACAGGTGCAACGCGCTTGATGTAGCGCACGAGGTAGATACCGAAGGCCAGCTCGGGCAGGCGCATGGTGAGGATGATCGAGCCGGGAACGGACGGGAAGAGGTCTCGCATGATCACCCAGGTGATCACAAAGACGATCAGCAGGCCGGCGGCGGTGGACTTCGGGAAGCGCTCAACGAGGTACAGCAGCCCCGGGAAGAGAAGGTAGAAGAGGATGATGAAGCCCAGGAACCATTCGCCCAGCAGGTAGGCGGTCTGGACGCCGAACACACCGATCCAGCCGTCGATGCCGAGCACCGTCCAGATCATCGACCGAGCAGGGGCGGCGTTGAGCGGCGCACCACCTTGGACGATGAAGAAGTAGATCGTGCCCAGCAGCCAGGCGATCCAGAACATCGGGTAGATACCCTTGAAGCGCTTCCAGTAGAAGCTGCTCAGATCGACGGGACGCTGGTAGGTGTAGGCCAGGGCCGCGCCGGAGATGATGAGGAAGAGCGAGACGCCGAGGTCCCCCACGTACAGACCGAAGGGCTGGTTCGTCAGCAGGTAGCGTCCGTCGGTGAGGAATGGGTTGTTGAAGTGCGTGAGGACAATGAGGAAGGTCGCCAGCGCGCGCACAAGGTCCAGGTAGAACAGACGCGGGCGGCGCCTGTGAAGCGCAGAGGCTGACGGTGAGGAAGCCGTTGTCGTGGCGATCGCGGGCGTGGCGGCGGGCGGCAAGGCACGTGGCGTAGTGACACCGTGGGTTCCAGCGGCTGATGAAGCCTCACTCGCCGTCAGGCTTTCCGACAACGACACCGCGGCGGTCTTGTCAGCGCTCATCGACTCCTCCTCAGCATCGGGCTCACAGCCTTCCAGACCTGGCGGGCAGCGGGACGCAGAGACCTTGGCAGCACTGCCGCAGCCTTGGACTTAAGGATCTGGCGCGTGGACTTCGCATTGCGGATGCCCCAGATCATCTCGTGAGCGGTTCCGGCCTGCCAGCGATCGGCCACGGCCCGGGTGTACTCACGTGTGTAGTGTGCCAGGGCTGTGAGCTCGGCGCGGGCAAAGGTGTCGGAGAAGAGCCACCCAGAGTAGTAGCCGCGCGCCTGGGCCATGTAGCAGTAGACGCGCTCAATAGCATGGCTGATGGAGCCGTCGACAGGCAGGGGCTCAGGCGGGAAGTCGGCATAGACCCACTTTCGCTCCAGCAGGGGGCGGATCGCTTCGGGACGGAACCAGAAGGTGGAGCCAAAGGGTGCGATCGCCTCCTTCTCCGGGTCAATCGGCGCGCTCAAGCCAAAGGTGGCGAGCAGCTCCTTGGTGTTCTCGTCGTTCGGACCCCAGCTGAAGGCTGAGATCGGGAAGTAGTCCCCGTGATGTGGCGCGGAGGGGGTCAGTACGCCTAGTCGCGGCTCTGCCTGGAAGGTGGCGATGACATTGGAGACGAAGTTCGGTGTGGCCAGAACGTTTTCGAAGCAGCGAGTGGCAAAGCCGTCCCCGATGCTGCCCGGGTGGATCTGGGTCACCTTCTTGTCGTGGATGAAACAGATCAGGTCGTAGTCCAGCAGCGTCGACCCGCAGCCCACGAGCAGGGCGGCCACGTCGCGCCCACGGTTCTTGACGGGGATGATGGTGAGCTCGTACGGCAGCCCGGCCGCGGCCTCACGGACGGTCTCCGCCTTGGCCTCGCTGTCCACGGTGACGATGAGGTCGCATCCTGCCGGCATGGAGGCGGCGTAGTGGAGCAGCTGGGGCAGCAGGTCCGTGTAGTAGACGTGCATGACCAGGGCGATCCTGGCACCCGCAGGCTGCTGGGCAACGGCCTGGGTGGGCAGGATGTAGGTGAGCTGCAGGTTCTTCACCAAGTCCGCAAGGTTGTTGGTGCGCAGCAGGTTCTCCCAGATGAGGTCCGTGTCAAAGTCCGTGTGATCATGCAGGTAGTCATAGAGCTCGCGCGTGGCGGTGCCCACCGACTGGTCCAGGACGTCGTTGTAGTCGTGGAAGAAGGAGCGGCGCTTGATGATGGGGCAGCGCTTGTCCCGGATGAGCGTGACGGGCGCGAAGATGATGGGCTGGTAGGTGTAGCCCTCAAGGTCGTCCGTGTTGACGTAGGCGTCCGCCCTGTAGCCCAGGTCCTGGAAGTGGCGAGTGAAAGGGATCTCGTGCTTGGTGACGGAGTCCAGGTAGGTCCTCATCTCCGGCAGCTCGTCCCAGTAAGCCTGGAACTCGGGGCTGGCCACGAGCGAACGCCGGTAGACATGGAAATGGGACTGCAGGTGCTTCGGATTGCGCAGCTCATCAATCTCACCGCGATATTCCGAGGGCGCGGCGTGGAACCAGGTGGGCCCCCAGAAGTCCAGGTCTCGGCCGGCCATCTCGGAGAACATCTCCTCAAACGGGAAGATCGGTCCCATGATGGTGGCGTTGAAGAGGACGAGCTCGTCAAACTCTTGCAGGGCCGCCCAGCCGTAGTGGTCCAGGGCCGTCTTATAAGCCCAGACGTCCAAGCCTTTGTTGTCACGCACGATGATGCGCCTGGCATAGTGAGAGAGCTTCTCCCGGCCTTCATCGTTGAGCTTGCCGTTGGCGACGACGATGAGCTCGGAGAGCTGATCCTGAAGCCCCTCGAGCATCACCTTGATGTAGCGGTCGACGACCCCCTCGCCGTCGTAGAAGAAGAAAATGCCCAGACGGCGAGGATCGCTACCGAGGATCATGCAGGAGCCCTTCGTGTTGGGGACAGCTTGGGAGTGCCTTGCACTCAGACGCGACGCGGATCACAGCCAAGGAACCTACGCGGGGTGGCTTCAGCGAGCCAGGATCTCGCGGATCTTGCTCGGATCTCCCCACACGCCCGGAGAGTCATAGGGACGGTCCGGGAAGGCACCGTACTCCAGGGTGATGTTGAGGTGGTTGTCCTCGATATAGCGCTCGACACGCTCAGCCAGGGAGACGGGCTCGCCGGTACAGGCGTTGATGATGCCGTTGACCTCGTCCTGGTCGAGGATCGCGGAGATCTGCTGGGCGAGCTCACCGATGGAGATGAAGTCGTACTTGTTCCTGCCCGTGGTGAAGGGGAAGGTCTCGCGTCCGGCACCAGCTGCCTCGAGGAGCTTGGAGAAGATGGAGGAACCGAACATGTCATCACCCACGATGTAGTAGGCGCGGATCCACTGCAGCTGCGACTCGTGGGCGCGGGCAGAGAGGAAGGCCATCTCACGCAGGGCGTTCTTGGAGATGCCGTAGAGCGAGGCGGGGTTGCAGGGCGTGTCCTCGGTGATCGCGCCTTCCCAGTAACCAACCTCGTGCATCGTGCCCATGACGGCGAGCTGCTTCAGGCCCCCCGCGTAAAGGTTCTCGATGAGCTGGTAGTGCTTGAACAGGTCCTCGATGTGGGCCGGGGAGGCGTGCTTGAAGCCGTCACGCCAGGCCATGTGGAGCACGGTGTCCGGGCGACCCATCTGCTCGTAGATGTCCGTATCGCCTGAGAAGAGGTCGACGGACAGGCGCGTGGCGCGCTCATCAACGCTGTCCAGGCGCAGGTCGACGGCGGTGACCTCCAGGCCACGGTCCAGCAGCGCAGTGACGACGTGCCGACCGATGTAGCCGCCAGCTCCGGTAACGAGGACAGTCTTTCCCATGGATCCGGATCGTAGCAGGGGCAGCCGGAAAGGCCCGCGAGCCGGCTTTCGTCCTGCTCAGCACGTACCGCGGATTCTGCTCACGAAGCCGGTCACGCGCCGGTAGGTAGGTGTCAGGTGGGCGGCGACACCCGGGGCTCGATGCTCCAGCTCGCGACGCAGCATGGAGCCTAGGGTCGCGTTCTCTCCGGTGCGAGAGGCGAGGTAGCGCTGCGCCTCCTCCGGATCCTGGGGCAACAAGGCCGCGAGCGCCTGGTAGCGGTACTCCAGCAGCGCATAGTCCTCCAGCGCCGGCGCGCCGAGGAGCTGGCGGTAGTGCCAGCCCGCAGAGAGTACGACCAGGATCTCCAGCAGCTGCAGGAGGCTTTCAGACCCGACGGGGCCATGCTGCGCCACGAGCTGTTCGACGTCGAGCCCTCGCAGCCCGCCCAGCGCCTCGCCTCGCAGGAGGACCGATCCGCCATAGGACCAGACAGGACTGGCCAGTTCCAGCGGAGTGGTCAGGGAGAGCTGTTGGCTCAGTTCTTGCAGGGCGACGGCGAGCTGCTCGCTCGTCAGCGCGTTCTGCACGCTCGTCGCTGCCAACGTAGTAGCGCTCTCCGTGTGCCCGGATGCCGCGTGATCGGGACCTGCAGGAGCAGGCCCCACGAGGCCGTGGCCGAGGGCGGTAGCACCGCGCACTGGCGCGGCCTGGCCGACAGCGCCCAGGCCCGGGTGCTCTGCGAAGAGCCGGAGAGCCGTCTCCAGGGCCTGTCCCCCGCCAGCAAGGAGATCGGCATGCTGCCCACGAGCGCCGCCCTGGGCGGCGGTGCCGCTTCGATCATGCGCAGCCTCACCGCGATCGGCACTGGCGGGCGAGCTCAGACGCAGGATGAGGCCAGCACCCTCGAGGAGGTCCGCTCCGTCATGCAGCAGGGTCGTCAGGCTACCCGCACCCGGCAGCGTTGCCTCACGCAGAACCAGCTCAAGGCCGTGGCGCTCAGCGAGCTCACGAGCGCGCCGCTCGGCGGCACCCGGCTCCTGCCCTGCAGGAACAGGCAGGAACAGACGGACAGGCCGCTCCGCGTCGGACAGGGAGGGGAGGGAAGGTGAGGGCTCCAGGCCACCGCGGAGGCGTGGCTCCGCGGAGCGGACGGGCTCGCTGAGGCCTGCCGTGGCCAGCAGTGCCCGTGGGGTGCTGGTGCGAACCAGGCCCGCGAGCATCGTGTCTTCGGACAGCTCCGGCACGGCGGCGGTGCGGAGCAGGGCGGCCCCGCTGATGCCTCGGGAGTCCAGGTAGAGCGGGTCGTGGAAGAAGAGGCGTCGCTTCAGGGCAGGGCAGCCGGCCTCCAGCAGGGCCATCGGTTCTTCGAGGGAGGGGTTGAGGCTATGGAAGTCCTCGGCGGGGAAGACAGCGAAGGAGCGGTGCCCGAGCGCATTGAAGTGCGGGGTGAAACGGGACTCGTGATGGGCGATGGAGTCGTGATAGCTGCGGACAGGTGGCATCGTCTCCCAGTACTCGCGGAAGGCTGGATCTCGCAGAAGCCGGCCACGGATGACGAGGAAGTGTGACTGGAGGTGGCGTGGCATCGAGGCCTGGGCCAGGAAGGGGTGCGGGCGCTGCTCGGCATGTTCCGTGAGCCCCCAGAAGGCAGCCTGCGGGCGCTCGGCCGCTGCCTCGAAGACCGGCGCCCAGGGGCGTACGGGAGCGAAGAAGGTGTGGTTGAGCAAGAGGAGCTCGTCGAGCTCTCGAACCTTCTCCCAGCCCAGGTGGGCCAGCCCCGCCCGGTAGCCGCCGACGTCGAGCCCGGTGTTCTCGCGTTCGAGGACGCTGTCGGTGACTGGGGCGAGGCGGTCGCGACTGGCGGGCCGGAGCGGGCCGTTGGAGACGAGGAGGGTCTCGGTCACGAAGGGGCGCAGACTCCTCAGGGCAGTGAGGACATAGTCGTCCACACGCCCCTGGGGGTCATGGAAGAGATAGATCGCCGCTCGTACCTCACCGTGACTCATGGCCTCATGCTAACGACAGGGGGTGGCGAGCGGCAGACAGGAGACAGGAACGGCGATCGGGGACGCCTGCGTGGCGCGCGGCGGCGCGATCAGGAAGAGCACGCAGCACGACACCGAGTGGCCCAGGGGTGAGCAGCGTGCTCAGGCGGATGCACCCAGCCTAGATCCCGAAGATGGGGCTCATCATCTGCGCCAGGGACGTGCCGTATCCCTTGTCGGTCGCCCAGCCCACGCCTTGGGGGTTCTCGGAAGCACCGAGGTGCTCCACGTAGCGGGCGCTGCCCTTGCGCACATAGGCAAAACGCGGGTCCACCACCGGGTGAGCAAGCTTGGCCTGGGTGACGCTGGGGTCGGCGTAGGCGCGCAGGTGCTGGACCTGGGCGCGTAGCCCCTCGCGCACGCTGCCGAAGCTCGCCCCGCCAGCGCCACCGCCGGTTGCCCCGATGCCACCGAAGTTGAGCTGGGTGACCCTGACGTCACCGCCAAAGCGCAGCCAGGCGGTCTCCTTCATCGCCTGGACGAAGAGCAACTCGGGGCTCACGCCCTCCGCCACCGCCTCGTCATAGACAAGCCCCACGAAGGCCTCGATGCTCGTCGCTCCCCCACGGCCCAGTGCCTGAGCCGGGTAGGTGGCCCCCGAACGTTGGTAGGCGCGGACCATAGCGGCCGTCGTCGCCCGCCTGGAGGCTGCCGGTGCGCTCATGATCGCGTGCTGCACGGCTGGGCTTCGGGAGCCTGCGTCGGAGGCTGCCCCGCTCGCCGTCGTGTATCCCTGCCAGGCACCGGAGGCGGCGAAGGCGGACTCGCGTCCGTCCACCACCTGGCGGCCCGTGACCATGGCCCCCGACGGCGTGAGGTAGTACCAGGTGGGGCCCAGGTGCAACCAGCCGGTGGCCATCTTGCCGGTGGCGGGGTCGAGGTAGTACCAGGTGCTGCCGAGCTGGAGCCATCCGGTAGCCATGTGACCGTCACCGTGGAGGTAGTACC
>OKWK01000160.1_pt1 | contig 66308 bp, 48 predicted proteins | sample 1607181 | NCBI WGS metagenome assembly OKWK01 (sample SAMN07501053, study PRJEB24779) | human gut metagenome | isolation source: stool | host: human infant | place: USA: Pittsburgh, PA
TCGCAGCGATCGAGCGCGTCAGGGCATGCACAACGATGGTCGGGCATCGTCGAGGTCCTTGAGATCAGCGGGCGTAGGAGTCCGCTCATCATCAAGGACCTCGACGTCTATCCCCAGCTACCCCCCCCCCATCACCGGCGCGCCCACACTCAACTCTGAAGAGCCCTTTTGACGCTAGCCCCTTACTTTTTGACGCAAGGCCAAACCTTTTGACGCAAGGCCATACATTTTGACGCTTCCTGCCTCAACTGGCCGACCAAGCCACCGGGAGGACGCTCTGAGGACACGATCCGCCCCAGCTGAGAGCCGCTCCACGGCCCCATACACCCAACCCGAACACCCCGAAAACCGCCCCGGAACAGCGAAAACGCCACCCCGGACACTTCCCGGCCGGGCCGGAAATCCTTGTATCCAAAGTGACGTTCTATTGGAGCGAGTGACGGGAATCGAACCCGCGTGTGCAGCTTGGAAGGCGTCGGGGTGACGCTTCACAAACGTTGCTATTCCGCCAAAACACTGCGATATCTCAATGTCGTTGTTTGTCGTAGGTTAGCAGTTCGAATCACTTATATGCACCCCATTGGTCACGATTGGTCACGCCGAACACGTTTTTTGGCCGATTTTGGGCTGCAAGTTTATTGCGAGGGTTTAGGTATTTGGGGTGTTGGCAGTGGATAATGCGCGCCCTCCCACCGGACAGACGGTGACAGGGCACGGCATGCTGTATGAAGCAGCGGGTCAGGCTGTGCGTGCTCGCAAGGGGATGACGTTGGACGGGGCGGCGGCGAAGGCGTCCAGGGCGGCGGCGATCTGTGCGTCCCGGCCCGCTAGAGCATGCTGGTAGATAGCTGCGGCCTGCGTCGAGGTGTGACCGATGCGAGCCTGTAACTCAGCCATGGTTGCGCCGCTCGCAGCGGCCAGGGTGGCGCCGGTGTGGCGCAGGTGGTGCCATGTGACGTCGTTGCGTCCGATGGTGGCGCGGGCGGCGACCATGGCACGAGAGCGGTAGGAAGCGGACACGACGCCACCGACAGGGGTGGTGAACACAAGTGCGTTGGCCCCTTGGGCGGTGTAGGCGTCCAAGTGATCGGCCAGGGCACGGGCGACGGTGGCCGGAATGGCGACCGTGCGCCGCCCGGCGGCGGTCTTAGGCGGCCCGAACGCGCTCTGACCTGCGCGAGTTCGTGTCTGCGTGCGTTCCACGGTGACGGTGGGGTTGGTTGGGTCGCTGAGGTCGATGTCTCGGCGGCGTAGGGCGAACACCTCGCCGGGGCGCAGGCCTGAGTATGCAGCCAGCAAGGCGGCGGCCCGAAGATGTGGCGGCATCGCGGCTGCCAGGGCCGAGACCTCGGCAGGTGTCAGCGGCTTACGTTCGGGGGCCGGGGCGGTGGCTGCCCCGCGTAGGCAGGCCGGGTTACGGTCGATCAGCCCGTCCTCCACAGCCCGACTAAGCACGGTTCGCAGCAGCCTGTATGCCTGAGCCGCCTGGGTGCGCCCATGCCCGTTGTAAGCGTTGGGTGTCCGCCTGGCAGGGTCGGGATGTCCGGCATTCTTCCAGGCCTCGAGGACCGTGCGGGGCAGGCGCCCGGTGGCCGGTACGTCGATCCCGCTGGCCTGGGCCCAGGCGCGGGCCGGGTGGGTGCGGCGCGTGGCGGACTGTGGGGTGATCTGGGCGAACTGTGCCAGCAGAGCGGTGTGCCAGTCGCGTACAAGTGGGGTGGTGATCTGCGCCAGGGGCACCGTGGACAGGTCAACCACGCTCGGCCCGGTCCCGACGGGGGCGAGGATGAAGCAGCGTGCCAGGCGGTCGTACAGGCCAAGGGTCGAGGGACGCAGTTCGGCAGCTCTCTGTGTCAGGAAGGCCGGGAGGTAGGCGGCCAGTGTCAGGCGCGCGCCCTCAGGAATGGGCGTCCGGCCCCGTATCACCTCGGCGCGGGCGGTCACTAGCCACGCCTCGGCCTGGGCACGTGTGTCGAAGGTAGCGGGCGCGGAATAACGGGCGCCGTCGGGGCCGGTGTAGCGGGCACGGAATCGCCCCGACGGCAGGCGGCTGATGGTGCCGAAGGCGCGGCGGCGGTGGCGAGCAGTCATGAGAGTTCTCCTAGGTCAAGCATGGGCGGGGTCCGCCCGGCGGGCGGGGCGGGCGCCGCTGGCTGGGCCTGCGCTACCTGCCAGCGGCGCACGGGGGCGAAGGCGGGGGCGGAGGGCCAGGTCCATGGGGCTGGTATCCGTGTGGCGTGGCTCTTGCGAGCGGCACGGGTGACGGCATCCATCTGCCGGTGACACGCGGCGCACATGGGCGTGTAGTCCCAGGGATCGGGCGACCACGTACCGGTGTCGTCGCGGCGGGCGTGGGCGGCGTCAGGGCGTAACGCCCACTCGGCTGCCTGGGAGTGGCAGCCGGGCATCGTGCAGGCATACAGCGAGGCGAAGCCACGAGCATGGAGCACGCGCCCGTGAGCGCAGCCGTAGCCCGCGAGTCCGTCACCTACCCACCGGCCTGAGTCCTGGGCGGCGGCGTAGCCGTCGAGGGTGCCCGGATGAAGGCCGCGAGCACGCCGGTAGTGGGCCGCGCACAGACCACGACCCTGAACGGTCTTGGAACATCCGTCAACGAGACATGCCCTGCCAGTGAGGGACGAACCTGGGCACTTTTGGTCGCTTTGGTCCGAATCCTCCCGCGTTAGGCCGTTTTTTGTGTGGTGGTGGGGGGGAGAAGGACAGGCTGGCGCGGGGTGTCCCGACGAGGTTCCTGAAAAAAAACGAGAGGGAGCCATCAGCCCTCACCGCCTGGCAGGTGGGCCAGCAGCCGGTGCCACAGTTCAGCGGACGGCTCGCGCGCCCCGGTCAACGGTTCGGCAGCGAGAGCACGAACCCGGTCTAGCGCCCAGTCCCAGGACTGCCCGGCCCGCTCGGCGTAGACCAAGACCCAACGGGCCAGCGTGTCCGGATCGAGAGGTAAGCGGGTATCTCGGACAAATGGACCTAGTGGGCCGCGCACCGCTAGCACAACCTCCCCGGGCAGGTCACCGACGGGCCAACCGTCAGGGGTAGGGAAGGGAAGGGTATTAGGGAGGGGGCACATTTCTACACCCGTTCCGCGCCCGGTTTTGGACCCGTTCAGACCCCCGTTCAGACCCCCGTTCAGACCCCCGTTCAGACCTGGCAGGTTGGTCGCGAATTGGACCCGTTCAGACCCCCGTTCAGACCCCCGTTCCGCGCCCTGAATTGGACCCGTTAGGACCCCCGTTCGGTCACGTGCCTGCGAGGCCAGGAACTCCAACCTGTAGTAGGTCGCCCGTCTCCCCCGCTGAGAGGGTGCTGCCTCGGTCTCCATGTGCGTGAGGAAGGCAGCCACAACGTCGCTTCGGCTGCTCTGGCTGTCTGTCGCCGTTAGCCACCGGGCCAGCGCCCGCGCAGGAGCGGCATCATTGCGAGGTCTGCCTTTTGCCCAGACGCAGGCCGTCTCAGGGTCCAGGGCCTGGCCTTGGGCGTCCAGGTCTGCGACCATGCGGGCCAGGGCCTGCCTGTAGGTGGCCAGGGTCGCAAGGCTGTAGCCGTTCCCCGTAGCCTGTGGCTGCACGACGCCGAGGGCGTCTAGCGTGGCGAGCGTGGCGGCCAGGCTCTTTCGGTTGAGCCCTGTCCAGGCTGCCAGTTCCGCCCTCGTGGCTGTCACGGTCAGACCGTCGGTCGAGGCCAAGGCAAGAACGAAGGACACGAGCCGGACGCTGACAGGCTGGCAAGCAAGCGCCGTGCAGGCTACCCAGTCCGTGACCGCTGGGCGCTCGCCCGTGACAGTGAGCGGCTGGGCGTGATCGTAGGCCTGAGCGTGCTTAGCCCATGAGGGTGTGAAGGCGTAGCGGGTACGCCACCCCTCCCCTGCCCGAGTGCGTGATGTCGTCACAAGCGGGTCCGTGCCAGCAGGTGGGGTGCGTAGGTCGCACAGGGCACGGCGAACAGTGGTGAGCGGTAGGTGTCCCCATCCGCTGAGATTGTCGCGTCCGGGGGCGGTGCCTTTGCCGTAGTCGTCAGCAGCCAGCAGGTAGGCCACGAGCCTGGCCGATGGTGTCAGGGGATATCGGCATGAGGCGATGGCTGCGCTGACTGTGGCGACGTGTGGGCGGGCACCGTCAACTGTGAGGTGGCCCGACATGGCTTAGCCTCGCAGGCTCAGCGGGACGCGTGCGGGGGTGGTGTTGGCGTCGATCCACGCGGCTACGGCGGTCGCGGGAACCTGGCACGAACGCACCGTGCCCACACGTGGCAACTCGCCATCACGGATCAGCCGGTTGACCGTGGACAGGCTGACAGCCAGGCACTGAGCGACCTCGTTAGGACGCAGCATGGCCGGTACGTCAACTGTGGCCGGGCCAGCCACGGTGAGGAAAGTGCGACGGCAGTCAGCGGACATGCCGCGTGTGGCGTAGTCCAGCACGGCAGCCGCCGGGACGCGCGGGCGGGTGCCGATGCGAAGGACGGGTAGGGAGCCGCCACTGAGCCAACGCGTGACCGTGATCGGGTGAACGCGGCAGATTCCTGCCACGTCGGAGCGGGTCAGCAGTAGCGGCAGGGTGACGGTCGGGGTGCCGATGGGGCGCAGAGGGTTAGGGGTAGGCACGGCTTGGGTGTCCTCTCAGGGGTACGGGTGTACTGAGAGGCCGCCGGGCGCCTATGCCGGTGGTGTGGTGTGAGGGCTCGCCTAACGGGGTTTCAGGCGGCCAGGGTGAAACGGGCGCAACTACCCTCACCCACCGGCACAGGGGCCACGGTAGGAGGGGCAGCGGTCAGGACCGCGCACGTCAGGCTGACTAGGACGGGCCGCCACGGCGGCGGCCATGCGTCAGTGCTAGATGCCCGGCGCCATGTTGGCGCGGGTACGTCATCGAGGCCGGGCACGAACTCAGGTAACGACGAGAACGTAGCCGTGTCGTGTAGGGCGCGCTCGGCGTAGTAGGCATAAAAGTCTCTGCACCGATGCTTCAATTCTTCGTAACGAGCAAAAGCACGCATTGAGCAACGTGGATGTGGGTGGACCTGGAAACGGAGCCATTCAAGGGGACGCAGTAGACGCCCGGCGGTGTGCCCGCTTACGTCGTCCCATTCATCCTCCCATCTTTCCACGATGGGAAGGCGCTGTAAGGCAGTTGATTCGGGCATCACAATCCGCCGGAGTACACCGTGCACCCGCCGAATCCGTGCGGCTCGCCCTGCACGCCGGGTAGCTGACCATTCGCCCCGTGGAGTATGCAGGTACGACAGTTCGAAGGCCAGCCAGGCCGCAGAGCGTTCAGCAGCGAGGATGGCATGAGGCGACAGCCCAGAAACGCGCAACGAGGTAGCCGCGTCGTTGAGCGCAGTGCACACGCGCAACACGGTGCCATCCACGTTGAGGCGCCACTGGCTACGAGGGCGGCGATCGTTGGCCAGTTCGTCGATGAGGGCGGCAACGTCGGGGTGGGAGGTGATCAGTGGGTGCAGCCGTGCCAGGCGGAGGCCCAGTGCACGGGGTGCGTGCGATGGGTTGGGCCGTGGTCGGCGGTGGCTGCGTGTCATGGGTGAGAGCATGGCGCGGACGTTTACCTAGGGCAAGCAGATTTGCCGTGTGGTCCTCATTTGGCCCGATTTCTCCCACGTTCAGGCCCTGGGATGGGGCGAGGCAGGGCTGCGTACTCGCTGCGCTGTGCCACGGCGGCGACAACGGCGCGCAGTTGGTCGGCGTCGGTTGCTACGTAGCGTTGTGTGGTGGTGGGGCTTGCGTGGCCTAGGAGTCGTTGGACGGAGAACAGGTCGCGTGTGGCGTCGTAGGCGGTGGTGGCGAAGCGGTGGCGTAGGGCGTGCAGGGTGTAGGGCGAGGGGATCAGGTGGCGCACGCTGTCTGCCACGCGTTCAGCGCTGAGGTGTGAGCCTTGTCCGTTGGGTAGGGCGTAGCCATGCGGGTCGGCGTTGGTGGCGTCGGTCAGGAGCGCGGCCAGGCCGGGGGCGAGGGGTACTAGTCGTTGTTTGGAGCCTTTGCCGTGGACGGCTAGGACTGTGCCGCCTGAGGTCTGTAGGAGGTCGCGGGCGTGTATGGCGGCGATCTCGGCGCGGCGTAGGCCTGCCTCGGCTGCGCAGCGCAGTATCAGGGTCTGCCGCGCGTCAGCTTTGGCCAGGGCCTGGCCTAGGAGGTCGTCGGGTAGCGGGTGCGGGTTGGGTCCGGGGCGGCGTACGGGTGGGATCACGTCGGCCGGTGAGGTGGTGAGGTGTCCGGCGGCGACTCCCCACGCGTAGAAGGCTCGCAGGGTGGTGCGTAGGGAGTGGCGTGTTTCTAGGGCGATCTCGCGGTCTGTGTACCACTGAAGCAGGGTGGGGGTGGTCACGGACCACGGGCCGTTCTCGGCGTTGGGGATGGTGCGGGCGAGGTGTGCGAGTTGTTCGCGGTTCTTTTTTCGGGATGTGGTGGCGCGTCCTTGGATGCGTTCGAATGCCATGAATCCGGTAATCGCTTCCTCCCACATGGGTGGGATGGGCGCGGCGACCGGGCCGGTTCGGCGCACGGGGGCGCGGTCCTGAGCATGGGGGTCGTCGAGTCCGGGCACGTCCTGGCCCTCTGGTGGGGCGATGCGTGGGATCGGGGGCAGGTGTCTGGCTGGGCTGGTTGAGACGTAGCCCCTTGCCTGGGCCCAGGCGAAGAAGCCTCGCACGGTGTAGCGGATGCCGCGGCGGGTGGCGTGGGCTAGGTCGAGGCTGTCTAGCCATGTCAGCAGGTCGGGGGCTGTGATGGCGCCGGGAGCGTGGTGGGGGTGGTCCAGGGCGAGGCGGCGCAGGTGTCCACGTCGAGCGGTCAGGGTGGTGGGCTTGGTGCCGGTCTGGGCGCACTCGGCCAGGTAGACCCTAATCAGGCTGTCCCAGGCAGGGGGCAGCGGTGGGGCGTCAGGTCGCCCGTTGGGTCCCTGTGGCTCGTTCAGCGGGCGGTGCACGAGAACCGTAGGACGGTGGGAGTGGGTGGCCATGAGGGTTCTCCTAGATGGGTGGGCAGTGCCGAGTAGGTGTCGAGCACAGCACGCATGCCCGGCGTTCGGGGTGCAGGTGGTGGTTAGGCGCTGAGGCGGCGCAGGGGCACAACGTTGGTGGGTGTAGCGGCGTAGGTGTCCAGGGCCGCGGCGATCTGTGCGTCCCGGCCCGCGATGGCGTGCTGGTAGATGGCGGCGGCGCGTGGTGAGGCGTGGCCGATGCGTGCCTGTAGTTCGGCCATGGTGGCGCCGCTGATGGCGGCCAGGGTGGCGCCGGTGTGGCGCAGGTGGTGCCATGTCACGTCGTCGCGCCCGATGGTGGCGCGGGCGGTGGCCATGGCGCGTGAGCGCTGGGAGGCGAGCACGGGGCCGCCTGTGGTGGTCGTGAACGCCAGGGCGTCGGGCCCGGGGGCGGTGTAGGTGTCCAGGTGGTGGGCCAGGGCGCGGGCGACGGTGGCCGGGACGGTGACGGTGCGCCGTCCGGCGGCGGTCTTGGGGGCGCCGATGGTGGGTTGGCGGTCTCGCGTACTGGTTTGTGTGCGCTCAACGGTCACGGTCGGGCTGGCTGGGTCGCTCAGGTCAATGTCTCGGCGTCGTAGGGCGAACACCTCGCCGGGGCGCAGTCCTGAGTAGGCGGCCAGCAGGGCGGCGGCGCGTAGGTGTGGCGGCATGGCGGCTGCCAGGGCCGAGACCTCGGCGGGGGTCAGGGGCTTGCGTTCGGGGGCGTGTGAGGTGCCTGCGCCTCGCACACGGGCGGGGTTGTGGTCGATCAGCCCGTCCTCCACGGCCTGGTTGAGGACGGTTCGCAGCAGCCTGTAGGCCTGGGAGGCCTGGCAGCGGCCTGGGCGGCGTCCGGTGTCCTCCCTAAGGTCCGGGGCTGGCTCAGGGCGTCCGGCGGCCTGCCAGGCGGCCAGGACGGCGCGGGGCAGGCGCCCGGTGGCCGGGACGTCGATCCCGCTGGCCTTGGCCCAGGCGCGGGCGGGGTGGGTGCGGCGGGTGGCGCGTACGGCGGCGGTCGTGGTGCGTGTGGTGGCTGAGCGGTCGAGTTGGTCGCACAGGGCGGTGTGCCAGTCGCGCACGAGCGGGGTGGTGATCTGTGCCAGGGGCAGCGTGGACAGGTCCACGGTGGTGGCGGGGCTGGTTCCGACGGGGGTGAGGATGAAGCAGCGTGCCAGGCGGTCGTACAGGCCCAGGGTCGAGGGGCGCAGTTCGGCGGCTCGGTGGGTCAGGAAGGTAGGGATGTACTCGGCCAGTGTCGTGGGGGCTGTGAGGGTGGGGGCTGTCCAGGTGCCGCGCAGCACGTCAGCCTGTACGCCGATCAGCCAGGCTTCTGCCTGGGCGCGTGTGTCGAAGGTGGTGGGGGCTGAGTGACGTCTGCCGTCGGGGCCGGTGTACCGCACCCGGAAGCGCCCTGAGGGCAGGCCGGTCACGGTGCCGAAGGCCGAGTGCATAGGCTTGCGCCGTGGCATCGGGGATCCTCTCCCGCAGCGCCCGGCGACTCCATTGGTCACGATTGGTCACGCGTGCACGTTTCCAGCGAGACGGCGCCGTTCCCTTGGTTGAGGAATCGGCGCCGTTTCAACGGAAAGTAGTGGAGCGAGTGACGGGAATCGAACCCGCGTGTGCAGCTTGGAAGGCTGCCGTTCTACCATTGAACTACACTCGCGTGCAGGGCTGGTTCCAGCCCCGAGACTCAAGCCGCTAGGCGGCTGAGTCAGTCAAGACTCAGTGCTCCAGGAGACCGGTCTTGTAGGCCTTCGCCAGGCGGCGGGGCACGGTGATCTCGCGGCCCGCGACGCGGATGGTGTTGAGCTCGGTGAGCTCAGCCTTCCACTGCGAGCGGCGGTTGCGGGTGTTGCTGCGGGACATCTTCCGCTTCGGCACTGCCATGAGCCCGCTCCTTCCAAAGTCTGGGGATCGCACGATCCATCGAAAACTGGACCGAGGGACACCATAACGACTTCCATGGAGCGGCTTCCACCCCGCTACCCCGCTTCGGCATGTGAGATCAGTCCCTTGCGCCGTCAGCCGCCTGGCATCTGAGCCACACGCGGCGTCTGGGAGGATCCTGTCATGCCCTCCGCATCTCCCTCCAGCGCCGCCTCCACTCCCCCTGCCATGCTGACACTGGCCCGCCAGGCTCACCCGGAGACTGATCTGGAGGTCAAGCGCTCCCATTTCCTGGCTCGCGCAGCCCGCACCGACTCTGAGGAGGAGGCCCGTGCCTTCATCGCCTCGGTACGCGCGGCCCACCCCACGGCCCGGCACCACTGCTCGGCCTTCATCGTCTCAGTCCCCGGCGCCCTGCCCATCGAGCGCTCGTCGGACGACGGCGAGCCCTCCGGCACCGCCGGTCAGCCGATGCTGGAGGTCCTGCGGGGAACGGGACTGACGAACACCACCGTCGTGGTCACCCGCTACTTCGGGGGCACGCTGCTGGGAACCGGAGGGCTGGTCCGCGCCTACTCCGACGCCGCCGCCCAGGGTCTGGCAGCGGCGTCCCCGGTCCGCCTCGTCACCCGTTACCTGTGGGACGTACGCGTGCCCGTCACCGACGCCGGCCGCCTGGAGGCGGACCTGCGTGCCCATCCAGACCTCAGCGTCAAGGAGACGATCTGGGGGCCGACCCACGCCGTCGTCCTGCTGGCCACCGACTCACCCGCCCCTGCACCCCTGGCTGAGCTGCTCGCCTCCCTTACCCAGGGCGAGGCGGTTCCCGAGCCGGCCGGAAGCGCCGTCGTCGAGCTGCCTGTCTGAGCGCTAGCACCCCGCGACCGGCGCAGGTCACTATGCGGACGCCTTGACGTCCCTCCTACCGCGAGGGTTATTGTCACCTCAACCAGTCAGGCTTGGCACAGCACCGAGCCACGCCTCAGGAGAGGAGGACCCCCATGATGGCCAACGGCGTCATGTGTGCGATGTCCCTCTCCTGCTGCCAGTGTCGGTAGGGCGCCAGGCCACGAGCTTGAGTGCGCGCGATGACGCGTACTTGCCCGGCGCTCAGGGCATCAGCCCACCCCTGTATCAGCAGCACCCCTGCCCCACACTCGCACCTCTGACTGACCCATCTGCCGGGACATGAGTACCCGGGACATCACAAGGAAGAAGCATCATGGCTTACCTGTCCAACATCACCGAGGCCGTCGGCAACACCCCGCTGGTCAAGATCAACCGCGTCATCTCCGGCCCCGCCACCATCCTGGCCAAGGTCGAGGCCTTCGAGCCCGCCAGCTCGGTCAAGGACCGCATCGCCCTGTCGATCGTGCGCGCGGCCGAGGCCGCCGGGGCGCTCAAGCCCGGTGGCACGATCGTCGAGGCCACCAGCGGCAACACGGGCGTGGGACTGGCGATGGTGGGCGCTGCCCTCGGCTACCGCGTGGTCATCACCATGCCTGAGACCATGAGCAAGGAGCGCCGCGCCATCATGCGCGCCTTCGGCGCCGAGCTGGTGCTCACCTCCGAGGGCGGGGTCGCCGGAGCGGTCAAGAAGGCCCAGGAGATCCAGGCAGCCACCGAGAACTCGATCCTCGCCTCCCAGTTCACCAACCCGGCCAACCCCAAGGTCCACCGCGAGACCACGGCCCTGGAGATCCTGGAGCAGGCCGGCACGGTGGACGCCTTCGTCGCCGGAATCGGCACCGGCGGCACGCTGACCGGCGTGGGCACCGTGCTGCGCGAGAAGGTTCCCGGCGTCAAGATCTACGGCGTCGAGCCTGCCGAGTCCCCGCTGCTGAGCGAGGGCCACGCTGCCCCGCACAAGATCCAGGGCCTGGGCCCGAACATGGTCCCGGAGGTCCTCGACCAGGGCATCTGGGACGAGCTGCTGCACATCTCCTCCGAGGACGCGCTGACCTACGCCCGCCGCGCCGCCAAGGAGGAGGGCCTGCTGGTCGGCATCTCCTCCGGTGCCGCCCTGGCCGCCGCGGACCTGCTCTCCCAGCGCCCGGAGCTGGAGGGCAAGACCATCGTGACGGTGCTTCCTGACACCGGCGAGCGCTACCTGTCCACCCCGCTGTACGCCGACTACCTCAACTAAGACCTGCCGGCCAAGGCGCGGTCCCGCTGCGGGGTGAGCACTCCCGAGCTGTCCCGTCATACGACGGCGGCTCCCCTGGGAACAGGGGAGCCGCCGTCGGCGTTCGTCTAGTGACCAGCTTCTTCCACGACCAGGACTACCCATGCGATCCACCCACCGTTCTCTCCTCCGCACGGCCAAGGAGGACCTGGCCGCCGCACGGCGTCAGGACCCGGCGGCCCGTTCCAACCTGGAGGTCGCCCTGCTCTACCCAGGTGTACACGCGGTATGGGCCTATCGCCTGGCCCATCACCTGTGGGGATCCGGGCATACCTTCGCTGCGCGGGCGATCTCCCAGACGGCCCGCAACCTCACCGGCATCGAGATCCACCCCGGCGCCACGATCGGCCAGAGGTTCTTCATTGACCACGGCATGGGTGTGGTCATCGGGGAGACCGCCGAGGTGGGCGACGACGTCCTCATGTACCACGGCGTCACCCTGGGCGGTGTCTCCACCAACCCCGGCAAGCGGCACCCCACGATCGGCAACAACGTCCAGATCGGGGCCGGCGCGAAGGTGCTCGGCCCTGTCACGGTCGAGGACGGCGCCAGGATCGGGGCGAACGCGGTGCTGGTGAAGAACCTGCCGGCTGAGCACGTGGGCGTGGGCGTGCCCGCGCGCGTGCGCGACCCACGCACCGATCCCGAGCTCATGCTCGACCCCACGATCTATATCTGAGACTCCCTCGCCCCAGGGTCGCTCAGCGCACGACGACGCCGCCGGCCAGGTCCCGCAGGCGACGGAAGACCTCTCCCCCGCTGGCGCGCGAGCCGTTGTGCTCGTACTCGCTGGTCACCCAGGTGCGCAGGCCGGGCACCAGCGCCGCCGTGGCGAGCGAGGTCTGCATCGGCACGTACACGTCCCTGGCATACACCGCCGCCGCCCCGCGCACGCCTCCGCTGGCCAGGCTCGCCGGGTCGTAGAGCGCCGGCCACTCCTGGTGCGCCACGAGCTCAGCGACCTCGCGCCAGGGCCGCAGGGAGGCGTCCTCGGTGAAGAACTCGGGGCGCACGTGCTCACCGGTCAGCAGCGTCGGATCGTCATCGAAGACCGCCGGGCGCACACGCGCCGCGGCCCAGCCGGTCACGCCACCATCGGCCCAGCAGGACTCGTGGATGACGGCGTAGAGCGGAAAGCGCCCGCCGAAAGCCAGCAGCTGGCCGAGGTCGTAGCGCAAGGCCCAGCTCTCCGGGTCCCGCTCCAGCAGGTAGTGCAGCGTGTCCGTACCGCCGCTGGCCCCCAGCAGCGAGCCCAGCGACCGCAGCCGCTCCGGTCCCACCACCTCCCCGCTCGACGTCGTCAGCTCGCCGCGCCCCGCCAGCTCGGCCAGGCGCGCCATCGCCTGACGGTCACCGGGGTAGCGCGCGTAGTGCTCCTCAGACTTGGCCCGCATCGCCTCGTAGGTGAGGGCGTAGACCTCGTCGATCGAGCGCCCGACGGCGGGCAGGCCTCCCGTGAGGTAGATGGTCTCCAGGCTGTCGGGATGAGCACTGGCGTAGCGAATGGTGCAGAAGCCCCCGAAGGACTGGCCCAGCAGGCGCCACCGCTCGATCCCCATCGCCCGGCGCAGGTCCTCGCAGTCCTCGACGATCTCGTCAGCGCGGAAATGAGTGAGCAGGCGTGCTGTGCCTCGGACGTCTCCCCCGGCATCGGGCCGGTCGATCGGCGTGGAGGCACCTGTGCCTCGCTGGTCAAGCAGGATGACGCGGTAGTGCTCGAGCACCGCGTTCAGCCAGCCCGCCCCGCCGTCGCCGCCCGGGCGCGGTGACTCGCAGCCCGGTCCTCCCTGGAGGAAGACGAGCGCCGGCAGCTCACTCGGGGCTGCCTCCAGGGCCGAGCGCCGGGCGACCTCACGGGCGTAGACGGTGATCTCGCGGCTGCCATCAGGCAGGGTGTCCCCGGCTCCAGAGCGATCCAGCGGCACCCGTAGGTGCAGGTCGCGGCAGAACAGTCCCGCGACGGAGGTGGTCCAGGGGCCGGTGATCAGGCGCGAGGTGGTGCTCATAGGCCTCACGCTACCCACTCGCCGCCCAGGCAGCAGCCAGACCCTCCCGGCTCAGCAGACCCGGCAGCTCAGCGAGCCCGGCAGCTCAGCGAGCCTGGCAGCGGGGGCACCAGAACAGGCGCCGTCCGATGACCTCCCTCTCGCTCACGGGCGTGCCACAACGTAGGCAGGGCCGGCCCGTGCGGTGGTAGACGTACCAGCGGGCCGCTTCCTCGTCCCCGGCCGGCACCGGCTCGGGCACGTCCTCGGGCTCCACGGTGGTGATGAAGCCTGTGGCCACGCCGTACTCCATGAGCGGGACCAGGTCCTCCCACAGCCCGTGCAGACGTTTCTCGCTCACCCGGTTGCCGGGCACGAAGGGGCTCACGCCCCTGCGCAGCAGGGTCTCCGCACGGTAGATGTTGCCGACTCCGGAGATGACCGACTGGTCCATGAGCAGCTCGCCGACCGCCTTACGACGACGGCGCACGGCGTCCACGAAGACCTGCGGGTCGCCGTCGGGCCTCAGCGGATCAGGGCCAAGGCGACGGCGGACCTGCGCCACCCCGCAGGCATCGAGGATCTCGCATGCTGCCGGTCCGGTCAGGTCGGCGACGCCGCGACCACCTTCCAGGCGTACTCGCACCGCACCTCGGGGCTCGGGCGCCTGCCACTGGCCGGGCGAGAGCGCCGGAGGGAGGCCTGCGGCGTCGTCCTGCCCGCCAGACAGACCTGACAGGGCCGAGCCGCCGCCGTGGGCCAGCGCGTGCTCACCACGCTCCCCCACCCGCCGGCGGGGTGCCCCGATGGCATGGGGCGCGGTGAAGGTGGAGTCGCCGTCGAAGGTCCACGAGCCGTACAGCCCTAGGTGGACGCGCAGCCAGGTCACCGGCGCCGGCCCGTCAGCTGGCGGGCAGTCAGCGCTCTCAGTCAGCCTGCGTGCGCGCGCCTGACCCGATCCAGCACGAACGCTGCCCGCACTGGGCAGCGCGAAGGGAATATCAGCCTGCGGCGCGAAGGCGACGAAGAGGTGCTTGCCGTGGGCCTCAGCCCCCACCAGCACCTGGCCGTCCAGGCGCGCGGCGCCGGCAGCAAAGCGCCCCTGTGGGGAGGACACGTGCAGGTGCTGGCCGCCAAAGAGCTCGCTGAGGGCGGCGGCGAGCCGGTGGATCGTATGACCTTCAGGCATGGGCCAGACGGTACCCGGCCTGGCTCAGGCGCTGTGGTGGGCGCGCTCGTAGTCCAGGACCTGGTCAATGCGGCCCTGGTGACGCTCCTCGCCAGAGAAGGGCTCGGCCACGAAGGCGTCGAGGATCTCGATGGCTTCCTCGGTGGAGTGCTGACGCGCGCCCAGGCCCGCCACGTTGGCGTTGTTGTGCTGGCGGGCGAGCCTGGCGGTCTCGACGTTCCAGACCAGTGCCGCGCGCACGCCGTCGACCTTGTTGGCGGCGATCTGCTCACCGTTGCCCGATCCGCCCAGCACGATACCGAGCGAGCCGGGGTCAGCGACGACGGCCTCGGCTGCGGCAAAGCAGAACTCAGGGTAGTCATCGAGGCGGTCGTAGACGTAGCAGCCGTGGTCCACAACCTCGTGGCCCTGCTCAGTGAGGTGGCTGACGAGCACACCCTTGAGCTCAAATCCAGCATGGTCCGTTCCAATGTGAATACGCATGGGCGCAATTGTGCCTCACGCGAACAGTCACCGCCGACCGTGAGCACGATCGAGCACGGGACGCGGCGACCACTAGGTTGTCACCATGACTGAGACCACACCGACCGACGCCTCCCCGATCCTGGCCGGCGTGCTGGACACCGCCGCCGCTGACACCTCCGTCCGCGTCCAGGACGACCTCTTCCGCCACGTCAACGGCACTTGGCTGGCCACCGCCCCGATCCCTGCAGACCGCCCGAGCGCCGGTTCCTTCTACGACCTGCGTGACGCCTCCGAAGAGGCCTGCCACGCGATCCTGGAGGAGCTGGCCGCCTCCCAGCCCGATCTAACCACGCCAGCAGGCAAGATCGCCGGCCTGTACGCCACCTTCATGGATGCCGAGCACATCGAGTCCCGCGGCGCCCAGCCCTTGGAGGCAGAGCTTGCCCCGGTCCTGGCCGCCACCACCAAGGAGGAGCTGGCGCGGTTGCTCGGTTCCTTGATCCCCACCGGGTTTAGCGGCGTGGTCGGCGTGGACGTGGAGAACGACCTCAACGCCCCCGAGCGCTACACCACCTGGGTGGGCCAGGCCGGTATCGGCCTGCCTGACGAGTCCTACTACCGCGAGGAGGCCCAGGCCGAGGTCCGCCAGGCCTACGTGGCACACATCGCCACGATGCTGCGCCTGGCCGGGATCGTCGAGGACGAGGCAGCCGCACGCGCTGCAGAGCGCGTCATGGCCGTGGAGACCGCGCTGGCCAAGGGGCACTGGGACCGCGTGGCCTGCCGCGACATCGAGAAGATGAACAACCCACGCTCCTGGCAGGAGATCGTCCAGGCTGGAGCAGGCTTCCCCTGGCAGGCCTGGCGCGAGGGCATCGAGGCAGCAGCCCGTGCCGCGGGCGCGCAGATGGGCGGCTTCCTTGCACACGCCATCGTCGAGCAGCCTGACTACCTCGCCCACGCCGCCAGCGTGTGGCGCGCGACCGACCTGGAGGACCTGAGGCTGTGGGTGGCCTGGCACGTGGTTCACGGCCGCGCGACGCTGCTGTCCTCCTCCTTCGTCAACGAGAACTTCTCCTTCTACTCCCAGCGCCTGCAGGGTGTGGACGAGCTGCGCCCCCGCTGGAAGCGGGGCGTCGGCCTGGTCGAGGCGTGCCTGGGCGAGGCGCTGGGCGAGATCTACGTTGAGCGGCACTTCCCGCCCTCGCACAAGGAGGCCATGGAGACGCTGGTCGCCGACCTTATCGAGGCCTACCGCCAGTCCATCTCCTCGCTGGAGTGGATGGGGCCGGCCACGCGCGAGCGCGCGCTGGACAAGCTGGCCCAGTTCACCCCGAAGATCGGTTACCCGACCACCTGGCGCGACTACTCCGCCGTCGTCATCACGCCCGGGGACCTGCTGGCCAGCGTGCGCAGCGTGGAGGACTTCGACCTGGCCCGAGCGCTGCGCAAGCTCGCTGGCCCGGTGGACCGCGACGAGTGGCACATGACCCCGCAGACGGTCAACGCCTACTACAACCCGACGATGAACGAGATCGTCTTCCCCGCCGCCATCCTCCAGCCTCCCTTCTTCGACCCGCAGGCCGACGCCGCCGTGAACTACGCCGGTATCGGCGCGGTGATCGGGCACGAGATCGGGCACGGCTTCGATGACCAGGGCTCGACCTTCGACGGCACCGGAAAGGTAGTGGACTGGTGGACCGACGAGGACCGTGAGGCCTTCGCTGAGCGCACCAAGGCACTCATCGCCCAGTACGACGCCTTCCAGCCCGCCTCGCTCGTGGCCCGGGCCGAGCGTGAGGGCACGCCGGTGGCCGAGGTGCCGCACGTCAACGGCGCGCTGACCATCGGGGAGAACATCGGTGACCTGGGTGGGCTGGGTATCGCGCTCAAGGCCTACCGCCTGGCGCTGGCACGCGAGGGCGTCAGCTCGGTGGCCGAGGCACCGGTCATCGACGGGCTCAGCGCACTGGAGCGCTTCTTCTACTCCTGGGCCCGGATCTGGCGAGGCAAGAACCGCGACGAGCAGGCCGAGCTGCTCCTGACGATCGACCCGCACTCCCCGGCGGAGTTCCGCTGCAACGGGATCGTGCGCAACGTCGAGGCCTTCTATGAGGCCTTCGGCGTGGTCGAGGGTGATGGCCTGTGGCTTGACCCCAAGGAGCGGGTCAGCATCTGGTGAGCCACGGCTCCCAGGACTGAGAACGGGACGAGGGCGGCCTGAGGAGCGCGACGGCGCCACTCGGGCCGCCCTTCGCCGTCAACTCTGCGCAGTGCCTTCCAGGTACCGCGCCACCGCCCGCGCCAGGTTGCGCGGCCCTTCTCGCAGCGCCTGCTCGACCGCGACCTCCTCGTCCACGATCGGCACCACTCGCGCGCCCAGCTCCTCCAGCGCGCTCGCCCCCGGGCCTATCCTGCCGGCAAAGACCACGCACGGCACGCCGGCTCGGCGAGCCAGCACCGCCACGCCGGCCGGGGTCTTACCTGCGGCCGTCTGGGCGTCCACCGAGCCCTCACCCGTGAGCACGAGGTCAGCGCCCTTGACAGCCTCCTCCAGGCCGACGGCGCGAGCCACCAGCTCCGTGCCCGGCACGAGGCGCGCCCCCAGAAAGGCTCGCAGCGCGAAACCCAGGCCGCCCGCTGCGCCGGCCCCGGCCTCCTGAGCCACGGCCTGGTGCCCACTGACCTGCGCCAGGTGTCCCAGCAGGGCGTCCAACGGCCCCACCTGATTAGCACGCACCCCCTTCTGCGGTCCAAAGACAGCCGTGGCTCCATACGGACCGGTGAGCGGGTTGGTCACGTCGCAGGCCACTTCCAGATCGGTATCCGCGAGCGCCGGGTCCAGCCCAGATACGTCGATCCTCACCACGCGTGCCAGCTGCGAGGGGCAGGCGGGAGCCACCTCACGTCCGCCGGAGTCCTCCAGCCGGGCTCCCAGCGTCGCGAGCATGCCCATGCCGCAGTCATTGGTGGCCGAGCCACCGATCCCCAGCAGCAGGTGGCGCGCGCCGCGGGACAGCGCGTGACGGATGACGAGCCCCAGCCCCGCCGTCGTGGAGGCCATGACGTCACGATCCGCCGGCGCCACGAGCTCCAGCCCGGCACAGCTGGCCACGTCCATCACCGCGCGGCCGGCATCGAGGCCGTAGCGCACCCGTATCGGGCGCCCCAGGGCATCGACCGTGTCCACCTCGACCAGCCGGGCGCCCCAGGCTGAGGCGACAGCCTCAACGAAGCCCTCTCCGCCGTCGGACATCGGGACGCTGGCGACCTCAGCCTCGGGCAGCACCGCGTGCGTTCCCCGCTCCATCGCCAGGGCCGCCTGGCGCGCGGTCATGGACTCCTTGAAGGAGTCCGGCGCTGCCACGATCCTCATACCTGCTCCTCTCGCGGGTCGCTGCCACCGAGGCTAGCCGAGGCCGGGGCACGGTGCGGCTTGGGTCACGCACCGGGCGGTGAGAGGATGGCCGGCGGTGCCGCTCCGCCGTCGGGCTACTCCTGCGGCGGGGCGCGCCGGTCACAAGACGCGCACCACCAGCAGACCCAGACGAAGGAGACCCCATGCCCGGTCAGAACCTGACCCGCGAGGAGGCGGCCAAGCGCGCCGAGCTCCTCTCAGTCGCCAGCTACGACATCGCCCTGGACCTGACCCGCGGCGAGGAGACCTTCCACTCGGCCACCACCGTGCGCTTCAGCGCGACGCCCGGGGCCACCACCTTCATCGACCTCATCGCCCCCACCGTCCACTCGATCGTGCTCAACGGCAAGGACCTGGACCCGGCCGAGGTCTACGTGGACTCGCGGATCGTCCTGGGTGACCTCAAGGCTGACAACGAGCTGACGGTCGTCGCTGACTGCGCCTACATGCACACCGGCGAGGGCCTTCACCGCTTCACCGACCCCGCTGACGGCGAGACCTACCTCTACTCCCAGTTCGAGGTGCCGGACTCGCGCCGGGTCTTCACCGTCTTCGAGCAGCCTGACCTCAAGGCCTCCTTCACCTTCACCGTCACGGCCCCGGCCGGCTGGACGGTCTTCTCCAACTCCCCCACGCCCGCACCCACCCCGGGCGCCCACGAGGGCACGCAGGTCTTCGCCTTCTCCCCCACCGAGCGCATCAGCTCCTACATCACCGCGATCGTGGCCGGCCCGTATGAGGGAGTGACCGGCTCCTACACCAGCGTTGACGGCCGCGAGATCCCGCTGGGCACCTACTGCCGCGCCTCGCTGGCGCAGTACATGGACGCCGAGGAGATCCTGGACATCACCAAGGGCGGCTTCGCCTTCTACGAGGAGCTGTTCGGCACCCCCTACGCCTTCACCAAGTACGACCAGGTTTTCGTACCTGAGTTCAACGCAGGAGCGATGGAAAACGCTGGTTGCGTGACCCACCGCGACGACTACATCTTCCGCTCACGGCCCGTCGAGGCCCGCGTCGAGCGCCGCGCCGTCACCATCCTCCACGAGCTGGCCCACATGTGGTTCGGGGACATGGTGACGATGAAGTGGTGGAACGACCTGTGGCTCAATGAGTCCTTCGCCGAGTACACCTCCACCCTGGCCACCGCGGAGACCACGCGCTTCACCGATGCCTGGACCACCTTCCAGGCGCTGGAGAAGACCTGGGCCTACAACCAGGACCAGCTCTCCTCCACCCACCCCATCGCCGCTGAGATCAAGGACCTGCACGACGTCGAGGTCAACTTCGACGGCATCACCTACGCCAAGGGCGCCTCGGTGCTCACGGCGCTGGTGGCCTACGTGGGCCGCGAGGCCTTCTTCAAGGGCATCGCCTCCTACCTGGCCGCCCACGCCTACTCCAACGCCACGCTGGCTGACCTGCTGGCCGAGCTGGAGAAGACCTCCGGGCGTGACCTGGGGGCCTGGACCAAGGTCTGGCTGCAGGAGGCCGGGGTCACCACCCTGCGCATGGAGCTGGACACCGATGCCGACGGCGTCATCACCTCCGCCGCCGTCCTCCAGGAGATCCCGCAGGGTTCTCCGGCGAGCCTGCGCCCTCACCGGGTGGCGATCGGCAGCTACAGCCTGGCCGACGGGGCGCTTGCTCGCACCGGGCGCGTGGAGCTGGACGTGGAGGGGGCTCGCACCGAGGTCTCCGAGCTGGTTGGTACCACTCGCGCCGACGTCCTCGTCCTCAACGACGACGACCTCACCTACGCCAAGGTGCGCCTGGACGAGGCCTCCCTGGAGGCCGGGCTGGCTGGTATTGCGTCCTTCACCGACTCCCTGCCCCGCTCGATCGTGCTCGCCTCGGCCTGGGACATGGTGCGCGACGCCGAGATGCCGGCCTCGCGCTACCTTGCCGCGGCGCTGAAGGCGCTTGAGGTCGAGACCCACTCCTCGGTGGTCCAGGGCCTGCTCGCGCGGATCACGACCTGCCTGTCCTTCTACCTGCCGCCAGCCTCCCGCAAGGCCGCGGCCTCCGGCGCCGCGCAGTCGCTGCTGGGGCTGGCGCGTGCTGCCGAGCCGGACGGCGACAAGCAGCTGCAGCTGGTGCGCGCCGTGGCCGCCCACGCCGTCACGCCTGAGCAGACCGCGACGGTGGCCGCGTGGCTGGACGGCTCCGAGGTCCTTGAGGGCCTGACGGTGGACCAGGACCTGCGCTGGGAGCTGCTCATCGGCCTCGTCGCGGCGGGCCAGGCCGGCGAGGCCGAGATCGCTGCCGAGGAGCAGCGTGACCGTACGACCACGGGCCGTGAGCGCGCCGCCCAGGCCCGCGCGGCCCTGCCCACGCCCGAGGCCAAGGCCGCGACCTGGCGCGAGCTCGTGGAGAGCTCCGCGATGCCCAACGAGACCCAGGTCAAGACCCTGCTGGGTTTTGCCGCCGTCGAGCGTCACCCTGAGCTGCTCGTGCCCTTCGTGAGCGAGTACGTGCGCGAGGCGGACGCCATCTGGGCCTCGCGGACCTTCCACATGGCTGAGAACCTCCTGTCGCGGCTGTGGTCGGTGGCCACCGTGGGGCTCGAGGGCGTGGACCCGGTGGGGGCGCTGGAGGCGTGGCTGGCCTCCCACGCTGACGCCCCGGACGCCTTCCGTCGCATCGTGAGCGAGAACCTGGACGACACCCGCCGCGTGGTGGCGGTCCAGGCTCGCGAGCTGCAGGGCTGATACGCACCGCGCACCATCTCAATCGTCGTTTCCTGTGCACCACCGGCCCCTCGGCGCCTCGTAGCCGACGGTTTAGCACAGGAAACCACGGTTGAGACGCCAGGAGGCCCTGCCTGAGGCGTGTATGAACGACGGCGCCGCCCGCCTTCCGTGGGGAAGGAGAGCGGCGCCGTCGTCGTGCAGGAGAGCGGCGGTGGCTCAGCGCTTGCGCGCAGCCTCGGCGTTCTTGCCGGTCGACTCAGCCGCAGCCGCCTGGGCAGCCTTGAAGGAGTCGACGTCGTCGTCCTCGCGGCCCGGGGTCTTGAAGTCGAACTTCGTGATGAGGAACCGGAAGAGGAAGTAGTAGATGACGGCGTAGACCAGGCCGATGACCACCAGCAGGAGCGGGCCACCCACGGCGCCGCCGGACAGCTCAGCCGACTTGCCAAAGTTCAGCACGTAGTCGATCGCACCGGCGGAGAAGGAGAAGCCGTCCTTGATGCCCAGGGCGTTGACCAGGGCCAGCGAGGTACCCGTGAGCACGGCGTGGACCGCGTAGATCGGGAACGCCACGTAGGCGAAGGCGTACTCCAGGGGCTCGGTGATACCCGTGATGAAGGCAGTCAGGGCGACCGAGACCATGAGGGCACCGGTGGCCTTGCGCTTGGCCGGCTTGGCGGTGTGCCAGATGGCCAGGGCGGCGGCCGGCAGGGCGAACATCATGATCGGGAAGAAGCCGGTCATGAAGGAGCCGGTCCAGGCGTTGGAGCCGTTGACACCGGAGAAGAAGCAGGTGAGGTCACCGTGAGCGACTCCGCCGTCAGCCGTCTCGCACTGACCCAGCTGGAACCACGGAATGGAGTTGAGCAGGTGGTGCAGGCCGAAGGGGATGAGCAGGCGGTTGGCCGTGCCGAAGACGAAGGCCGCCAGCATGGCGCCGATGCCGCCCTCGGTGCCGGCCGTCATGAGCCAGCCACCAAGCTGCTCGTTGATGAGCCAGTTGAAGGCGGGATAGATCAGGCCCATGACCAGGGCGATGACCACGGCAGCCACCGAGGTGACGATCGGAACGAAGCGGCGCCCGCCGAAGAAGGCCAGCCAGTCAGGCAGCTTGATGCGGTAGTACTTCTGCCACAGCAGGGCGGCGGTGATACCCATGACGATACCGCCGAGGACGCCGTAGTTGATCGGCTGCTGGGTGGCCAGACCGCACACGCTCACGCCCTGGTTCCAGGGGCCCACCTGGCCGATCGAGTCAACGGCCGGATCGAAGTTGTGCAGGCAGTCCAGCTGGTCGGCCGTCGGAGCGGCCGGCTTGCCCAGGATCAGCGGGGCCAGCACCCACAGCACGCCCTGGAAGACCAGGTAGCCGAATAGCCCGGCCACACCGGTCGAGCCATCAGACTTCTTGGCGAAGCCCACGGCGACGCCGACGGCGAAGATGAGCGCGAGGTTGTTGAAGACCGCGTTACCGGCCGCTGCCAGCACGTCCGCCACCGGCTGCATCCAGCTCAGGTGCTTGGCGAGCCCATCGGCTCCCAGCATGTCGGCCTGTCCCAGGCGCAGGAGGAGGCCTGCGGCAGGCAGCGTCGCGATCGGGAGCATAAGAGAGCGCCCGAGCCGCTGGGCGACGGCAAAGGCGCCGCCCGACTTCTTCTTGTCAGACACGTTGTTCTCCAGTGTTCGGGAGGGAAGCGGCAGCGGTGCCGCGTGGGTGCTGCCCAGGTGGGCAGCCATGGTCCGGCTGGGCTACGACGCACAGGTCTGGACCAGTGGCACCAGCAAAGCCCGCCACCTCACCCATGTCAAGTACCGCGTTTTTCCGCGTCACGCCAAGGACTCGGAAAATTACCGCGCCAGAGGTTTACCTGCGCGGCATGAATCGGGGCACAATGGTCTTGTCCACCCTGTCCCTCCACGTCACGAGTCACCTATGCTGCCCCTCACGCCCCCCGGCTCCGCAAAGACGCGAGCCAAGCACGTCGTCGTGCGCGACCACCTTCTCGCCCTCATCGCCGACGGCCTGCGCCCCGGAGACGCGATCCCCTCCGAGCGCGAGCTGTGCGAGACCTTCACGGTCTCCCGCATGACCGTACGGCAGGCCGTTGACGCCCTCGTGGCCGACGGCGTCCTGGAGCGCCACCAGGGCAAGGGCACCTTCGTCGCCCCGCCCAAGATGGACCTGCAGCTGCGCCTGACCTCCTTTCGTGAGGAGATGCAGCGCCGGGGGATGGAGCCAGGCGCCGTCTTCCTCACGGCGGAGACGGTGCCCGCCCCCGCATCGGTCGCCAAGGCCCTGGAGCTGGAGCCTGGCGCGATGGTCCACCACCTGCGCCGGCTGCTGACGGCGGACGCGGCCCCGATGGCGATCGAGGAGAACTGGATCCCCGCCTCGATCCTCCCCGACCTCCTCTCCGGGCCCCTGACCTTCTCGGTCTACAACGAGCTGACCCGCGCCGGCACACCGCCCCAGTGGGGTGAGGACGTGATCGAGGGCCACACCGTCACCTCAGAGGAGGCGGCCCTGCTGGGCGTGCCTGAGCGCTCCCCCGCCCTGGACATCACCCGCCGGACCTTCCACGAGCACCTGGCGGTGGACTACTCCCGGTCCCTGTACCGGGCAGACCGTTACACCCTGTGGGTGCCGGTGGCTGCCCCCGGCCCGCGGCGTCGCCGGCCCGAGGGCGCTGCAATCGCCCCACGGCCCCGCTAAGCCACGGCCCGCGCTGGTCACAGTCAGGACTGGACAACCGCGTGGCAGCCGGTACCATGACAACTGGTATGGACCACTCGTCCGGTACCGGGCGACGGCGCCCGCGCCCAACCTGTCCGTCCACCGCATCTGCCCTTAGTGGCACCAACCTCAGGAGGACCCCATGTCTCAGGCCCAGAAGATCGTTGACGCTCTCGGCGGATTCGACAACATCGTCGAGATCGAGCCCTGTATCACCCGTCTGCGCTGCGAGCTGGAGGACGGCTCGGTCATCGACGAGGCCGCTCTCAAGGAGGCCGGCGCCCACGGCGTGGTCACCATGGGCGACACCGTCCAGGTCATCGTCGGCCCCAACGCTGACACCATCGCCGAGGACATCGAGGACCTGCGATGAGCCTGTCCGTCCTGGCTCCCCTGGCCGGGAAGGTCGTCGCGGTCCAGGACGTGCCGGACCCGGTCTTCGCCGGGCAGTTCGTCGGCCCAGGACTGGCCATCGACCCCGCCCGCGAGGGTGAGGTCACGGCGGTCGCCCCCATCAGCGGCACCGTCGCCAAGGTCCACCCGCACGCCTTTATCGTCGTCAACTCTGCGGGACGCGGAGTGCTCACCCACCTCGGGCTGGACACCGTGAGCCTGGCTGGCGAGGGATTCATCCTCCACGCCACCGAGGGTGACCAGGTGGAGGCCGGAGCACCGATGGTGACCTGGAACCCCGCCGAGGTCGAGGCCAAGGGCCTCAACCCCATCGTTCCCGTCATCGCCCTGGAGGCTCAGGACAGCGCGCTGAGGCTCACAGAGGCCGGCACGCAGCTCGCTGCCGGGGACGAGGCCTTCAGCTGGGCCTGATCCCGAGCTACTCGCGCCAGGAGGCCCTCAGCCAGACCGTTTCTGGCTGAGGGCCTCCTCGCGTCGACCTGCCTGCGCCCAGGCGGGCGCAGGCAGCCGCAGGATCAGTGCCCAGGTTCAGCGCCCCAGGCTCTGGCGGACCGTCGCCAAGAGACTGGCCAGGCGCGCATTGGCAGGAAGGTCGTCCACGAGCACGACGTCGCCTGAGCCGTCGCACAAGGGCTGCTTCCAGTTGGGGTACTCCTGGTCCGTCCCGGGCTGGTTCTGGGCGCGTCGGTCCCCGACCCCGTCCACCAGCGCCACCGCGATGAGCGCCGCCGGCGTGCGCGCGACGTAGCGGTGCAGGGCCTCGACGATCTCGCGCTCGGAGGGCTGCTCCCCCAGCAGGCCGTGCTCCCGCAGGCGGGCGAGCATGCGCTCGCGCTCCAGGCGTGCCTGAGCGCGGACCTGGTCCACCGGCTCCGTCAGCAGGCCAAGGCTCTCACGCAGGGCCACGTGCTCGTCAGCCAGGTAGCCGGCCGTGGGAGGCAGGTCGTGAGTCGTCACGGTCGCCAGAGACAGGTGCCGGTAGGCCTCGGGCTGCTTGGGCCAGCCGTCGTCCTGGTTCTCAAACCAGAGCACAGCCGTGCCCAGGATCCCGCGGCTGGCCAGATAGTCACGCACCCACGGCTCCACCGTTCCCAGGTCCTCGCCAATGATGACGGCACCCGCGCGGTATGCCTCCAGCATGACGATCCCGACCATGGCCTCGTGGTCGTAGCGCACGTAGGCGCCTTGGTCAGCGCCCATCCCCTCAGGGATCCACCACAGGCGGAACAGACCGATGATGTGGTCCACGCGCAGCGCACCGGCGTGGCGCAGCACCGTGCGGGCCATGTCCCGCAACGGCTGGTAGGCGTGCTCGGCCAGGTAGACCGGGCTCCATGGCGGCTGGGACCAGTTCTGCCCCAGCTGGTTGTACATGTCCGGGGGCGCCCCCACAGCCATACCAGAGGCAAAGGCCTGAGGCGTGGTCCACACGTCCGCGCCGCGCGGGTGGACTCCCACGGCCAGGTCCTCCATGACGCCCAGCGCCATCCCCGAGGCCTTGGCCTGCGCCTGGGCCCGGCACAGCTGCTCGTCCACGATCCACTGCAGCCAGGCGAAGAAGTCGATGCGCTCGGTCAGCGTGCGCGCCTCGTTGGCCACGAAGGCGGAGTCAGCCTCACGCAGGTGCTCGGGCCACTGCCGCATCGGCCCGTACTTCTCCGTCAGCGCGCTCCACAGGGCAAAGCGCTCCAGCCCCTGCCCCTGCTCGGCGCGGAAGCGCTCGAAGTCCCGCTGGCGCGCGCGTGAGCGGCCGGCGGCGAAGATCACCTCCAGCGCCTCGCTCTTGGCCTTCCACGCGGCGTCGCGGTCGATCGGAGCGGCTGACAGGTTGGCGGGATGGACCTCCTCGGCCGCCCACTGGACCAGCGAGCGCCGTGGCCCGGAGAGCCGGGAAACCTCCAGGATGTTCTCGGGACGGATGTAGATCGGGTTGACGAAACGACGCGTGACCGGCAGGTAGGGCGAGGGCGTCATCGGCACGGTCGGCTCGGCGGCGTGCAGCGGGTTGATGAGCAGGAAGTCAGCACCCTCGTCGCCCAGGAAGCTGAGCATCTCCGTCAGGTCATCGAGGTCCCCGACGCCCCACGAACCGCGTGAACGCGTGGAGTAGAGCTGAGCCATCGCGCCCCAGCCCCGGCCTCCCAGCGCCGCGGGCAGCTCCAGGCGGTCCGGCGTGACCGCCAGCGCCGCGGTGGCGGTGCGGGCCGGTCCTGCCCAGCTCTGACCGATCTCGGCCACGAGCTCGTGCCACCCCAGCGGCAGGTCCGCAGGGACTAAGACGGTGGCCTGGCCGGTCATGACGCCGTCAACCTCGCGGGCCGGCGTCCAGTCATCGGCCTGACTGAGCTCACGCACCCCGCCGTCCTCCAGACGGACCTGGACACGTAACGGGGCGCCGTCGGGCAGGTGGACGACCACGGGGGTCTGGGCTCCGGCCCGAGCCACCACCGTGGCCGGCAGGACCTGACGCCAGGGGGCGGTCTCGGCCTCACGCAGCGAGGCCTCGATCTCCTCGTCCGTGGCTGCGGCTACCCCGAGCGCGGCGAGAACCGCCACGAGGGTCTGGCGAGACGGCGAGGCCGGGTTGCCGTGAAAGTCCCAGTGCCGGGTCGTCACCCCGTGGGCCTCGGCAAGCTGTCGGAGCCGCTCGGAGGCGGGGGCAGAAGCGGGGGAAGCGTCAGTCATGACAGGAACTGCCTTGTGCTCAGGCGCCGACGGCGCAGGTGGACCAGCGGGGTGAAGGAGCCGGAACGCCCGAGGAGCGGTTCGTCGGTGCCACGGCGCACCGTCGGGAGGGGTTCCTTGCACCTTGCTGCAAGCGTTTCACACACTCTAGCGCCGCGCCAACCCTGAAGGTGGCGCGGCGCCAAGATGATTCGAGTGTCACGGCGTCCTCCTGACTTGCAACAGCCATCGCACGCCGTGGTCAACGCATCCGGTCGGCTCAGTCGAGCGCGGCGATCTCAGCGGCAAGCTCGTCCGCCGTCGGGCCGACGACGACCTGCACCACTCGGCCCGAGCGCACCACACCGAAGGCGCCGGTCGCGCGCAGCGCCTCCTCATCAACCTTGTCCTGGTCGACGACCTCGACGCGCAGCCGCGTGATACACGGCTCCAGGTCCGTGATGTTCTCGCGTCCACCCAGTCCCTCGACGATCTGCTGAGCGCTGCTCATCCTGTTCCCCTTCCACTGCGTAGTGTCCGTTCTCACTTTATCTCAGATCTGCCTTCTCCCCATTCACCCGAGGGCGGAATGGCGCATGTAACCGCCCGTCCGGGGCACAATGAGAGTGTCCACCTCTCCGGTACCGCTGAGGAGCACCCCCTATGCCTACGCCAGACGCCACCCCCACCGCACTAACCGGAATCGGCGTAAGCCCGGGCCTGGTAGCCGGGCCCGTCGCCCACATGGCGCTCGGTATCGAGGAGCCTGCCATCGAGACCCTGGACCCCAGTCGTCCCACCGAGCACGAGTGTGACCGGGTCGCTGAGGCGGCCCAGACTGTCAAGGGCAACCTGGAGGCCTCAGCCGCCCAGGCCAAGGGCGAGGGGCGCACCCTGCTGGAGATGACGGCACAGATGGCCGCCGACCCGACGCTGACCTCCACCGCCCAGGCGATCATCCGTGAGCGTCGCCTGGTGCCTGAGCGCGCCGTGTGGGAGGCCGCGGGCACGCTCTCAGACATGCTGGAGTCCCTGGGCGGCTACATGGCTGAGCGCACGCGCGACGTCGCTGACGTGCGCGACCGCATCGTCGCGGTCCTCACCGACTCCCCCATGCCCGGCATCCCGCAGATGGCTGAGCACTTTGTCCTGGTTGCCGAGGACCTGGCTCCGGCCGACACCGCGCTGCTCGACCCCGAGAAGGTCGTGGCCTTCATTACTTCCGAGGGCGGCCCCACCTCCCACACCGCCATCCTCGCCCGCGCGCTGGGCATCCCCGCGATCGTGGGAACCGGCGCCCAGGTGACCCAGGCCCTGATCGAGGGCGAGACCATCCTGGTTGACGGCACCAAGGGCACGATCACACGCTCCCCCAGCCAGGCCGAGATCGACCACGCCCGAGAGCTGGCCAGCCGGGTGCGCGAGTTCAAGGGCGACGGCGCCACCAAGGACGGCCATGAGGTCCAGCTGCTCGCCAACGTCGGAGACGGCGCCGGCGCCCGTGCCGCTGCCGAGGCCGGTGCGATGGGCATCGGTCTGTTCCGCACCGAGTTCTGCTTCCTGGACCAGCCCGAGGAGCCCACGGTTGACGCGCAGGTCGAGGCCTACCGCAGCGTGCTGGAGGCCTTCCCTGGCAAGAAGGTCGTGGTGCGCACCCTGGACGCGGGCGCGGACAAGCCCCTGCCCTTCCTCACCGACGCCACCGAGGCCAACCCGGCACTGGGCGTGCGCGCCTACCGCACGACCCGACGCGACCCCGAGGTCCTCGACCACCAGCTGGAGGCCCTGGCCAAGGCTGAGGCCCTGACGGAGGCGAAGGTGTGGGTCATGGCTCCCATGATCTCCACCGTCGAGGAGGCCAAGGCCTTCACGGACAAGGCCCGTTCCTACGGGCTGAAGACGGCCGGCATGATGATCGAGGTCCCCTCGGCCGCCCTCATGGCGGACAAGATGTTCGAGCACGCCGACTTCGCCTCGGTGGGCACCAACGACCTCACCCAGTACGTCATGGCTGCCGACCGGCTGCTGTCCTCGCTGGCAGACCTGTCCACCGCCTGGCAGCCCGCCGTCCTGCGCCTGATCGCCACCGCCTGCCAGGGAGCCGAACCCCACGGCCGCCCCGTGGGCGTGTGTGGTGAGGCAGCCGCGGACCCGGCGCTCGCCGTCGTCCTGGTGGGCCTGGGGGTTGCGAGCCTGTCCATGACGGCCCGCGCCCTGCCGGACGTGGACGCCGTGCTGAAGTCGGTCACCCTGGCTGAGTGCCAACGCATCGCCTCCCTCGCCGTGGCGGCTGCAACGGCCGAGCAGGCCCGTCAGGCCGTCCGTGCCGAGCTGCCGATCCTGGAGGAGCTGGGCCTGTGACGGCCGGTACGCGGCCCACGCCCCAGGCCCAGTCCGCCACGCAGCCCTACCCGGTTCCACCGGCGTCGGAGGAGCCGCTGGGCTCGGTCACCCGCGTCCTGGCGCTGAGCCCGGTCCCCCGCGGCAAGGACGCGCCCGTGACAAGGGCCGGCTCCCTCACCACGGATGAGCCCTGGGACGTCTTCTCCGGTCACAGCCTGCCCCAGCTGTCGGGGCGGGTCTATGGCGGCCAGGTGGTGGCCCAAGGGCTGCTCGCCGCGGCGGCCACCGTGGTGGAGGACGAGGACGGGCCCCGGCTACCTCACTCCGTCCACGCCTCCTTCATGCGAGGCGGCCTGCCGGACGAGGCGATCCGCTTCGAGGTGGAGCGGCTGCGCGACGGCCGTTCCTTCACCCAGCGGCGCGCCACTGCCCTCCAGCACGGCAAGGCGATCTTGTCCATGATCACCTCCTTCCAGGAGACCCAGCCCGGCGCTGAGGTCCAGCTGGACGCGCCCCAGGTCCCCGCGCCCGAGGAGCTGCGCAGCGCCCTGGAGATCTTCCGGACCATCAACCACCCGGTGGCCAAGTTCCTGGGACGCACCGCTGCCTTCGACCTGCGGCACGTGGAGGGAAACCTCTACCTGCGTCCTGCCGCCGAGCGCGTGGGGCGCCAGCACCTGTGGGCACGTGCCCGCGGCATCGTACCCGCCCAGGCGTCCCAGACCGTGCACCGGGCACTGCTGGCCTATATGTGTGACCAGATCATGCTGGAGCCCGCACTACGCAGCCAGGGGCTGTGCTGGCAGACCCCCGGGATGAGCCTGGCCACGCTCGACCACGCCCAGTGGTTCCACCGCGACGTCGATGTCAATGACTGGCTGCTCTTCGTCCAGGACTCCCCGACCTCGCAGGGCGGGCGCGCCATGGCCAGGGCGGAGGTCTTCAACGCTGCCGGGCAGCTCGTCTCGACCATCGCCCAGGAGGGCATGATCCGCACGCCCTCGCCTGGTCAGCAGGCGCATGGCCAGGCAGGCCACGGCCGCTGGGAGATCCGCATGGACGACGGCGCTGGCCCTGAAGGCACCACCGGCGCCAGTCACTGAGCCGGCCGGCCGACGGCGAGGCCGTGCCTCACGTAGGCTAGGCGCCGGAACCGCACCCGAGGACGCCAGGCACGCTGCGCCGTCGGACTGCGCGCGAGGAGCCCCGGCGACTCGACCCTTACCACCACACGAAAGGCGTACCTCCCCCGTGGCTGAGTACATCTACCAGATGATCCGGGCCCGCAAGGCCCACGGAGACAAGGTCATCCTCGACGACGTCTCCATGTCCTTCCTGCCCGGCGCCAAGATCGGCATGGTCGGTCCCAACGGCGCCGGTAAGTCCTCCATCCTCAAGATCATGGCCGGCTTGGACCAGCCCTCCAACGGCGAGGCTCGTCTGACCCCGGGCTACACGGTCGGCATCCTCATGCAGGAGCCTCCGCTCAACGAGGACAAGACGGTGCTGGGCAACGTCGAGGAGGGCGTGGCCGAGATCAAGGGCAAGCTGGACCGCTTCAACGAGATCTCCGCCCAGATGGCCGATCCTGACGCGGACTTCGACGCTCTCATGGAGGAGATGGGCAAGCTCCAGACCGAGATCGACGCCGCGAACGCCTGGGACCTGGACTCCCAGCTCGAGCAGGCCATGGACGCCCTGCGCTGCCCGCCGCCGGACGCCGAGGTCAAGCACCTGTCCGGTGGTGAGCGCCGCCGCGTGGCCCTGTGCAAGCTGCTGCTGGAGGCACCTGACCTGCTGCTGCTGGACGAGCCCACCAACCACCTGGACGCCGAGAGCGTGCTGTGGCTGGAGCAGCACCTGTCCACCTACAAGGGTGCCGTCATCGCCGTCACCCACGACCGCTACTTCCTCGACCACGTGGCCGAGTGGATCGCGGAGGTCGACCGCGGTCACCTCTACCCCTACGAGGGCAACTACTCCACCTACCTGGAGACCAAGGAGAAGCGCCTGGAGGTCCAGGGCAAGAAGGACGCCAAGCTCGCCAAGCGACTCAAGGAGGAGCTGGAGTGGGTGCGCTCGTCCGCCAAGGGGCGCCAGGCCAAGTCCAAGGCCCGTCTGGCCCGCTATGAGGAAATGGCTGCCGAGGCCGAGCGCACGCGCAAGCTCGACTTCGAGGAGATCCAGATCCCGCCGGGTCCGCGCCTGGGCAACGTGGTCCTTGAGGCCAGCCACATCACCAAGGGCTTCGACGGGCGCACGCTCATTGATGACCTGTCCTTCACGCTGCCGCGCAACGGCATCGTGGGCATCGTCGGTCCCAACGGCGTGGGTAAGACCACCCTGTTCAAGACCATCGTGGGCCTGGAGCCGCTGGACGGCGGGGACCTCAAGATCGGTCAGACGGTCAAGCTGTCCTACGTGGACCAGAACCGCGCCGGTATTGACCCGAAGAAGACCCTGTGGGAGGTCGTCTCCGACGGCCTGGACTACATCCAGGTCGGCAACGTGGAGATGCCCTCGCGTGCCTACGTGGCCTCCTTCGGTTTCAAGGGCGCTGACCAGCAGAAGCCGGCCGGGGTGCTCTCCGGTGGTGAGCGCAACCGCCTCAACCTGGCGCTGACCCTCAAGCAGGGCGGCAACCTCATCCTCCTGGACGAGCCCACCAACGACCTGGACGTGGAGACCCTGTCCAGCCTGGAGAACGCGCTGCTGGAGTTCCCCGGCTGCGCCGTGGTCATCACCCACGACCGTTGGTTCCTCGATCGCGTGGCCACCCACATCCTGGCCTGGGAGGGGACCGAGGAGAACCCGGCCTCCTGGTACTGGTTCGAGGGCAACTTCGCCTCCTACGAGGAGAACAAGGTCGCGCGCCTGGGTGCCGACGCCGCCCGCCCGCACCGAGTCACCTACAGGAAGCTCACGCGCGATTGAGCCGAGGGATGCCGAGCTTGGCTTGCTCTAGTATCCGAGGCGATTGAGTCGCGTTGCAGGCCGCAGGCCGAGCACGCGCGACCCGGCCAAGGGATGCCGGTGATGACGACGGCGCCGCCCACCACAGTGAAGGTGGGCGGCGCCGTCGTCATCTCAGAGCGGGCAACCGCGGAAGGCTGATCCGGCAGGCTCAGTCCTCCTCGGCCTGCTCCTGCTGCTTGCGCCAACGGATGCCGGCGTCAATGAAGCCGTCGATGTCGCCGTCGAAGACCGAGTCGGGGTTACCGACCTCGTAGCTGGTGCGCAGGTCCTTGACCATCTGGTAGGGGTTGAGGACGTAGGAGCGCATCTGGTCACCCCACGAGGCCTTGACGTCCCCGGCCAGCTCCTTCTTCTTGGCGTCCTCCTCCTGCTGCTTGAGCAGCAGCAGGCGCGACTGCAGCACGCGCATCGCGGCGGCGCGGTTCTGGATCTGGGACTTCTCGTCCTGCATGGAGACCACGAGGCCGGTGGGAAGGTGCGTGATGCGCACGGCCGAGTCGGTGGTGTTGACGGACTGGCCGCCAGGGCCGGAGGAGCGGAAGACGTCAATACGGATGTCAGTCTCAGGGACCTCGATGTGGTCCGTGGACTCGATGAGCGGGATGACCTCGACGGCGGCGAAGGAGGTCTGACGACGCCCCTGGTTGTCGAAGGGGCTGATGCGCACCAGGCGGTGGGTACCGCCCTCCACGCTCAGCGTGCCGTAGGCGTAGGGCGCGTGAACCTCGAAGGTCACCGACTTCAAGCCCGCCTCCTCGGCGTAGGAGGTGTCCAGCACCTTGGTGGCGTAGCCGTGGCGCTCAGCCCAGCGCAGGTACATGCGCAGCAGCATCTCGGCAAAGTCCGCCGCGTCCACGCCGCCCGCGCCCGAGCGGATGGTGACGACGGCGTCGCGCTGGTCGTACTCGCCGCTCAGCAGCGTGCGGATCTCCAGCTCGGACAGGTCCTTGGAGATCGAGGCCAGGTCCGACTCTGCCTCCGCCAGCAGCTCGGCGGCGTCGTCCCCCTCTTCCTCACCGGCCATCTCCACCATGGCCTCCAGGTCATCAATACGTGAGCCGAGGTCCTCCACACGCTTGAGGTCTGCCTGGGCGTGAGAGAGGTTCGAGGTCACCACCTGAGCGGCGTCAGGATCGTCCCACAGGTCCGGTGCAGCCGCCTGCTCGCTGAGCTCAGCGATGCGCGCACGCAGCGCCTGCGGGTCAGTCACCGCCTCGATGGAGGCGTGAGTGTGTCGGAGTCGCTCGATTTCTGCAGGAAAGTCAGTGGCCACGGAGGCGAGTCTACGGCAGGGCGCACCCGCCTCGCCCTCCAGGACCTCGGCCGCCGCCTACCCCAGCTCCATCGCCTGCGCCTGAGCCAGCAGGAGGTCAAGCACCGCGCGGGTCGCAGAGCTCGGGTCCGTGCGGGTGGCTCGGTGGCGCACGACGAGCTGACGCGTACCCAGCCCAGGCAGACGCACCACACTCACTCCCTCAGGAACCTGCCCGGAGACGACTGCGAGCTCAGGCAGGAGGGCGTAGCCCAGTCCGAAGCTCACCATCGCCAGGACGACGTCGTAGTCGTAGCCGACGTGGTGCGTGGTCAGGGGCGTGCCCAGCTGGCGTGACAGGCGTACCAAGGCCTCAGCACCGGCCGTGTTGGGATCCAGGTCGATCCAGGTCGCCCGCACCAGGTCCGCGAGCGTCGAGGGAGCCGGCTGCTCGGGCGGAACCACGATGAGCCAGGACTCATCCAGCAGCGGCACGTCCGCCATGGCACGCGGCGCCGTCGTCAACGAGTGCACGTCACGCTCCAGCAGGACCAGGTCCAGCTCACCGCGCCGCAGCCGCGCCAGACCAGCGCGCTCCTCAGTCTCCTCGATCGTCAGGTGCAGGCCCGGGTGGCTGACGGCCGCATGATCAAGCATGGGCAGCAGCAGCGCGCGGATCGCCGTGGCAAAGGACCCGATGCGCACACGCCCGGTCGGGGTGGAGTCATCCAGCTCCGCAAGCTCCCGGCGCGCTGAGGTCAGCTCATCCTCGATGCGCTCAGCCGTGTCGGCGAGGATGCGGCCCGCCTCCGTCAGAACCGAGCCGGAGGGTGTGCGATCGAGCACATGCGTTCCGACCTCCTTCTCCAGCAGCTTGATTTGCTGACTGACGGCGGAAGGAGACAAACGTTGTGATTCTGCGGCAGCCACGATGCCTCCGGCACGGTGGACGGCCAGCAGGAGGGCCAGGCGGTGTGCAGACAGATCCATGAGCGCCCTACTTCAGCTTTTCTTCATGCCGGATGCAGATACCTTAGATTGAACTGTAGTCCAGGACAGGACAAGATCATTGCATGACTGACGTGATTCCCACCCTCATCGCCATCGGCGGATGGATCGGCGCCGCCGAGTTCCTCCTCGCCTACTTCCTGGTCTCCAAGGGCCGCATCGCCGGAGACTCCCTGAAGTATCAGGCCCTCAACCTCTCCGCCTCCGTGCTGCTGCTCATCAACTGCGCACACACCGGGGCCTGGCCCAGCGCCATCGCCAACGTCTTCTACGTCTTCGTCGGCGTCAACATCCTGGCGACCGTCAAGCGCGCCTACATCGCTCAGCTGGCCCGCCACCACAGCCAGGACCTGCGCGCACGCCTGCACCGCCGCGACCACGCCGACCTCAGCCTCCGCCGGGCCTGAGGCAGCTCCGCCCCTCCTCTCCCTCCCCTCACGCAGTCACCTCATCGCGCCAATCACCCAGCCCACCAGGACCCTGGTTCCAGGAGGGCGCGCACCAGCACCGCGAACGCCACCACCATGACGGGAACCTGGATCAGGAGAACCAGCGCCGCCTGGAACGCCAGCCTGCACCCAACACGTCGCGCCAACTGCTGACGACGCCGCTCACGCAGGTCTGCGGCCTGGGCACGCAAGAGCCCGGACAGGACCTCTCCCCCTTCAGGCGCGCTGACAAAGGCCCGCTGAAGCCGTAGCACCTGGGCCGACGCTCCCGGCTCAGCGCCGAGCCTCGACACCAGCTCCGGTATCAGCGGAGCCCCATCGGGAGGCAGGATCCCGGCCAGCTCGTGCGCGAACGCAGCATTGAAGGTGGAGACCATCAGACGTTCCGCACCCTGCACCGGCTGCCACCCCGTATCAACAGCCAGGGCAAGGACATCCAGCGCCTCAGGCAGGCTCGCCTCGATCTGCCGCCTTCGCACCCATCCCGGCAGGCCGGTACGCAGCCCCAGGACCCGCGCCATGGGGCCGGTGGCAGCCCACGCCCACCCGGACACCACGAGCCACGGCCGCCACTGGCGAGACCGGACCGGCGGACGCGAGAGATACGGCAAGGTCCGGCGCAACAGGACGTTGCGGCGTCGCTCGCGCCAGTACCCCCAGGCGCCCACTCCCGCCAGAAGCAGGACGGCGAGCACCAGCCAGATCACGGCCTCCTCGCTCCCTGCGGCAACCCACCCGCCACACAGGCCAGGATCCCCGCCGCGCCTGACAGGCAGGCCCCAGCCAGCAGCTGCCGCGTACTGGAGGCGTGGGGCGTGAGGTGCACCACCGAACAGTGCAGGGCACCGATGACCAACCACGGCACGAACGCCAGGAGACAGGACCCACGGGCACCCCAGGCCAGTGAGCTGACCATCAACCGGCGCGAGGCGCGCTCCACCCGCAGCGTCGCCGAGAGCTCATGCAACGCCGTCGCCAGCCCAGCCGTGCCCGTCTCCTGAGCCAGTCGCACCAGCGCCATGAGGTGCTCCCCCACCCAGTCATCCAGCTCGCCATCGAGACGATCCAGTGCTTCGTCGAGGATCCCGGACAGGGTGTAGCTGAGCGCGAAGGCCCTAAATGCAGGGCGCAGGGCTGGCGGTCCCGCCTCGGCGAGCCCGGACAGGGCCTCAGGCAGGCCCACTCCCTGACTCAAGGCCGCACCCAGCAGGTCAACAGCCTCAGGCCAGCTCTCCACCTGACGTCTGCGGCGCACCTCCACACCGTGGCGCAGCGCCAGGACGACCACCACCATCGAGGCCACGCAAACCGCCGCCGTCGCAGCCCATGGCAGCGCCGCAGCCTGCACCCCCACGCCCATGACGAGCCCAAGCACCAGCGCCCAGCCAGCACGCGTGGCCGGCGAGGCCGCCACCTGCCCAAGCCAGTGCGAAACCCGCCGGAACAGACACCCGAGCCTCGGCGCCCTGGCGCACTGGCAGGCACGGCAAGGGCGCCGACACATCGCGTGCATGAGGCACCTCTGTGCGCAGATGAGAGATAGGGGAAGGTGTGCCCCGCTCATCCTTGAGGAGGGCACATCCACACTATGACATGGCTCACTCCTCTTCGTGGGGCTTTGCGCGGACAATCTCCGTCGAGATTCGCGCCCGGTCTCTCTGGCGCCCCGCCACGGCCCTCACGGGCTCTGCCACGGTGGCGGTCAGCGCGTCACCGCCACCCCCTGGGAGTCCTCGCCTACGGTGGGAGCATGTCGACCACGCCAACTGACCCGACCCGGCCCGCAACCGAGGCCACGCCGGATGCCGGACAGGATGCCCCGGTCCCACAGGACGCCCCAACCCCCGCGACCGAGGCTGAGCGCGTGGATGAGCCTGCCGCAGGCACGTCACACAGCCACACCTCGACCACGCCGGAGCGGGAGCCCTCGGCCCTCACGCTGGCAGCCATGGCCGCCGTCGCCGTTCCTGGGCTCGATCCGGCCCGCCTCGCCCTGCCGCAAGAGGCCTCGGCCTCCCTGCGCACCGTCGGCGTCATCGACTCCCGCGGCCGTCACTGGGAGGTGCTCCAGGCGCGCTCGGACGCGGCCGGAGCCTCGCTCGACGCCGAGGCCGAGGTTCTGCGCCGCATCGCCCGCAGCCATGACGACGGCCTGGTCTCCTTCGACGTCTCCCGCCCCGCAGGCTCACTGCGACGCGAGGGTCTCCACGTCCAGGTGCGCTCGCACATCGAGGGAAAGCCCATCAGCATCGCCTCCCTTCGGCCCGGCCCCGGCCTGTCAGCAGGGCTAGGCCGAGCACTGGGAGAGCTCCACGAGCTGTCCACCACGGTTGTCTCCGAGGCCGGTCTGCCCGTCTACGACGCCGACGAGGTCCGCACGAACTGGCTTACCCTGCTCGACGACGTCGCCGCCACCGGCAAGGTGCCCGCCTCCCTGCTGTCTCGATGGGAGCAGGTCCTGGACGACACCGCGCTGTGGCGCTTCCGCCCCACGGTCGTCCACGGGGACCTGGCCGAGGAGAATGTGCTGACGGCCGGTGGCGGTGTCGTGGCGCTGCAGGGCCTGTCACAGATCCACGTTGGCGACCCGGCCGAGGACCTGGCCTGGATCTACTCGACCGCTCCGGTGGACTGTCTGGACTCGATCGAGGCGGCCTACGACCTGGCCCGGACCGAGGGCGTGGACAAGCACCTGCGTGACCGAGCCGAGCTGGTCAGCGAGATGAGCCTGGCCAAGTGGCTGCTGCACGGGGTGCGTTCCCAGGACCAGGAGATCATCGACGACGCAGTCTCGATGCTGGCCGACCTGCTCGACCAGGTCGGCGACGAGCCGCTGGTCGAGCCCCACGAGCCGCGTCTGGCCCCCGTTCCGGGAACTCGGACGAGCGCCGGCCCTGACGAGGCCACGAGCGAGATCACGATGGTCGAACGCCAGGCCGATCACTCAGGCACCGACGCCGAGGTCACCGGCGACGCCGCTGTCTCGGCGCGCACCGACCTGGCGGCGGACCAGACCCCCACCACGGACCTGGCCGCCGTGGTCCCGCTCAGCGCCCAGGAGCGTGCGCAAGACTGAGCGTGCGGGTGAGCGTCTCCATGCTCAGCAGCTCCTGGCCGCTCAGTTCATCGACCTTGCCACCGGGGTAGTCGACGTAGGCGTAGGCGGCCCTGACCGCCTCGGCCGGGATGCCGAGTGAGGCAGCCCAGACGTGGACGTAGACACTGAGTTGGTCCACCGGCACGTGGTGACGGCCCGTCTTCCAGTCGACGATGAGCCAGGCGGCCGGCTCATCCTCGCCGCTGCCCTCCCGCCGGAAGACCGCGTCGATCCGGCAGCGCAAGGTGACCCCGCTGATCGTCATCTCACGCTCAACCTCCGTGTCATGTAGGAGGTAGCCCTGGAGCAGGTCAAGGTCCTGCGCCGTGGCGAGCCAGCGTTCCAGGGTCTGCCGGTCCTGAGCCGAGACAGTGTCCGGTACGCCAGCCTCCTCCAGGCTGAACAGGGCCGAATGCGGTGACAAGCGCTGCGTGACGGAGTCGTGGAAGACCGTGCCCAGCCGCGCCGAGGCACTGGGCCGGGAAGGTAGGGGCCTGCGCAGGTGGAGGGCCAGCTCCTCTGGATCGGTGCGCAAGGCATCGAGCTGCGTGGCAGCCAAGTGGGCAGGAAGGTGAAGCTGACGCGGAGCACTGGCCTCCTGCTCGCGCTCGGCCAGCAGAACACGCGCCTCCTCGCACCAGCGCGCCACGAGGGTGCTCGGCTCGCCATCGACCTCCGCCTCAGGCGCTGCCTGCTGATCACCCTCGCTGTGCTCAGACTCATGGCGAAGCCGGACAGAGGCATCCTGGCAGGCCTGAGCGACCTCCTCCGCAGCCTGCTGACGCGCCAGGGCCACACCGTCACGGTCCTCCGCCTCGTCAGCAGCTCCCGGCTGCACCGGCCACAGCACCCGCGCACGACGCGTCACCAGGCCGTTGCCGTGCTCAGGATCGAAGTCGACCCATCCAGGGCCATAGGGCTGGACCAGGTCACGGCGTCGCAGCTCAGCCAGGAACCGGCTCATTGGCCGCGGCGTCGTCGAGCTCTTGGACAGATGGGAGCCCGTGAGCAGAACGTCATGGCGAGCGCGTGTCAGGGCCACGTAGGCCAGGCGACGTTCCTCCGAGACGCCGTAGCGCCCCAGCGCCAGGCAGTACTGATCCAACAGGTCCTTGACCTCGTCCTTGTCCACCTCAGGCGGCTCAAGGACACCCAAAGTGAAAGGTGGCAAGGTGGCAGCGTCCATCCGCAGCGGGTGCGGGAACTCATCGGCCGAGCCCATCCAGGACTTCGAGCGCACGGAGAGGTCCTCACGCGGCTGCGTGGAGTAGAGCGGGAAACCCTTCTCATTCATGCCGATCACCGCCACGTGGTCCCACTCCAGCCCCTTGGAGGCGTGAATCGTCATGAGCTGGACCGCGCCCGGCTCGGGCTCGACCTCCGGGGCAGACAGGGCACGCTCGTGAGCCTCTGCCGCGTCCAGCCACTCTAGGAAGCTCGGGAGGCTCGCAGAGTCCAGGTCCCGGGTGAATTGCTCGGCGACCTCGCGCAGCCCGTCCAGTCCCCGCCGTCCGATCCGGTCATCGACCCTGGCCGCGACCTCGATATCAAGGTCCAGGCACTGTTCGGCCAGCGTCACGAGGTCCGCCAGCGGCAACCGCATCGCCCGGCGTACCCGACGCAGCTGGCGCGCCAGGCGGTCAGCCAGGCGCGTGGCTGCCGGGCTCAGTCCAGGCACGCGGACGCCCGCCAGCCCGTCCGGATGACGGTCCGCGCTGCGGGCCACGGCCTCGATCGCCTCAGCCAGCATCGGAGAGTCCGGCTCGGCGTCCGGAATCTGCGCGACGCTGCTTGCCCCTTGTGAGCTCTTGTCAGCGGGCGGCTGGAATGGTGAGGTGCCGCGCATCTGACGGCGAGCGTGAGCGTAGAGGGCGGCCAGGTCCGCTGCGCCGATGCCGCCTGCGGTCAGCAGACGGACCAGCCAGTCGCCGCGCTCAGGGTTGGCGGCCACCGTGAGCAGGGCGCGCACGTCCGCGACCTCCGGAATCGTGAGCATGCCTCCGATCCCCACGATCTCGTAAGGCAGCGAGCGTGCTCGCAGCGCCTCAGCCACGGGCAGGAGCGAGTCCCGGGTACGGCTGAGCACGGCCAGCTGCGCCTGTGGGTTCCACCTGTCCGCCAGGAAGCTCGCGACCACCTCTGCCTCCTGGAGCGGATCGGCCAGGTAGGCACCAAGTACGGCTCCTTCAGCCAGGCCCGCCTGGCGGGGCCTGGCGTGCAGCTGCTCCACAGGCACCCGCGGTGCCGGCGCGTCCCCGGGTGCCGGGGTGTGGTGCCGCAACGGGGCAGACAGGGCGTTCGCTGCCTCAAGGACCCGACTGTCATTGCGCCATGCCGTGGACAAGGGCAGGACCGGGATGGTGGTCAGCGGGTCCGCGCCCCTGTGGACCGCCTGGCAACCAGCGGGATTGAAGGCACGGTGGAACTCATCCAGCGCCGCGGCGCTGGCACCACGCCATCCGTAGATCGCTTGGTTGGGGTCGCCGACGGCGGTCACGCCGCTATCGGCGAAGAGACGGGCCAGGAGCCTGACCTGCGCCGTCGAGGTGTCCTGGAACTCGTCGAGCAGAACGCCACGGTACTGCTCGCGCAGCGCCGCAACGACCTCCTGTGATCCCGGTGCGCTGACAACCCGGTAGGCCAGGGCAATCTGGTCCCCGAAAGTCAGCATGCCCTGGGAGCGCTTGACGTCCCGGTACTCCTGGACCAGGTCCAGCAGCGCCAGACGCGTCTTCATCGCGGTGTCAAAGCCCTTGACCGCAGTCTTGAGCCCCCGCACCGTGGCCAGGGACTCGAAGAATGAGTCCAGCTCACCCAACTGCTCGCGGGCCTGATCCACCTCCAGCAGGTTCTCGCACAGGGCACCGTCCAAGGCGAGCACCAGCTCGGTGACTCGGGCGGGAGACTCCAGGGGCAGGGGCTGCCGGCGTCGCTCGACGATGGCGGAGACCACCTGCCAGGCCCGTGCCTCGGTGATGAGCGTCGCGTCCGGGTCCACCCCGATGCGCAGGCCGTGGTCTCGCACGATGGTGCCGGCGAAGGAGTTGTAGGTGGCGATCGTCGGGTCCAGCCCCTCCTCGTCTCGCTCAATCAGACCCGAGCCAGCCAGGGCGTCCAGGCGCACGCTGATGCGCTGGGCCAGCTCGGCCGCCGCCTTGCGGGTGAAGGTCAGTCCCAGGACCTCGCCAGGCTCGACCGCGCCACTGGCCACAAGGTAGACCACGCGCTGGCTCATGGTTGCCGTCTTGCCACTGCCGGCACCTGCCACCACCAGCACAGGGCTCAAGGGATGACAGATGACGGCAGCCTGCTCAGGCGTGGGCTCATGGATGCCCAGCGCCCGTGCCAGGTAGGCGGGGGTCAGCTCCGCCTGGGGAGCAGAGGAGGCAGCGGGGGTGGTGGACATCATGCGACACTCCTTCGACCTTCGGGAACAGCCGGGCACGAGCTCTTGACCGAGCAGAACCGGCAGTGGTCGCCAACGCGCGCCTCCAGGCGGGCGCCCGAGGCGTCTACAGCCGCACCGGCAACGAGCTGGCTGGCCCAGTCCTCCCCCGTCTGTGCATCAGGACTGGCAGCCAAGGCCGCACCGGGGGGATAGATCCGGGTCTGTCCGTTGCGGTCCGCACTCTCCCCCAAGGCCACCAGCCCAGCGCCGCTGACCTCATAGCCCAGTGCCTCCAGGGCCATGCGGTAGGTCGCCAGCTGCGCGTTGCGCGCCACGTCACCAGCCGGACGCCGCCCGGTCTTGAGATCCATCACTCTCACACGCCTGCCCTGGCCCGCAGGAAGCTGGTCCAGCTCCTGGGTTCCTGACTGCATCTCGTCCAGGGCCTCGACCATCTCGATCCGGTCGATCCGGCCGGCCAGCCGCACCCCGATCACGCCGTCACGCCCCGGTTCGTCGTCAGTATCCTCAGACGGAGGCAGGGGCAGGTCCAGCTCGACGTCGATCCGTTTCTCCACCAGGACCTGCCCGGGCACGGAGGCGAGGTAGGAGTCCAGGCGGTCGATGATGTCGTGGGCGCGCTGCCGGGCCAGCTGCTCGATCCAGGTCCCAGGATCGGACAGCTCAGGCATCTGGGCCTCCAGGAGCTCGTGCAGGCTCTCGCCGCGCAGCCCCTCACGCTGTGCCCGCTCAGCGATGGCGTGGACCACGTTGCCCAGACGCTGCTGGCCGGAGGTCCCGGTGTCCCCACCATGGCGCTGAAGGAACCACCGCAAGGGGCAGGTTGACAGGTTGTCGACGTCGGAGGGGCTGACCCGGACACGCTCGCCGTCCGCCACCAAGGCCGTGGCGGAGGTCGCCACGCCGTGGGGCCAGGAGCTCGGGTCTGCCTGGCCGATCCCCGCCTGGGCCACCGAGGCCAGGAGCGCCGCCGCCTGGCGGCCCTGCTGGCGCTCCTGCTCCGTGGCGGTAGGAAGGTGCCCCCTCACCGTCGCGCGCCGCAGCTCGGCCACCAGGCCGCGCAGGGTCAGCTCACCGACGTCGGGGCTGGTGAGCACCTGGCCGTCCTCATCGCTGACCTGCACACCTGCGCTGCGAGCCACCTCCAGGAAGAAGCCTGACGGAGCGTGCTCCTCGTCCTGGCAGGCCGTGACCACCAGGCGACGCGTGGCCCGGGTCAGCGCGGCCAGGAGCATCCGACGCTCATCAGCGCGTACCTGGGCACGTGCCGAGACGCGGTCCATCTGCGCGCTGCGCCGTCCACCAGGCTCACGGGGCAGCCGGTCCGTCACCGCCTCCACCAGGAGACCAGCGCGGGTCAGGGAGTCACGCAGTCGTAGGTCCGGCCACTGGTCCCGGTTGACACCGGTGACGGCCACGACCTCCCACTGGCGTCCTGCGGCGGCTGCCGGGGTCAGCACGCTGACGCCTGCAGGCCTGACACCCGTGGGGGCCACGGAGTCTGACGGCAGGACCTCGCCGGCCAACTCGCTGAGGAACACCGCAGCGTCCTGGCCTGGATGACGCTCGGCCCAGACCTCAGCACGCTTGAACAGCGCCGTCACCACGTCCAGATCGTGCTCAGCGGCCTCAGCGAGCACACCATCCTCACCGCTACCGGTGTCCCCACCGAGCGAGACCTGACGCCACTGCTCGGCGCATCCGGAGGCCTGCCACGCCGCCCACAGCAGCTCCTCTGCATCCACACGCCCCTGGCCGGTCCCCTCATCCCCCTGGGGCCGCGCGTCATGGCAGGCCTGGACCACCGCGCGGACCTCGGTCACGATGCGTGCGGCCCGCTCCAGGCTCCTGGCCTGAGACACCAACGGGTCCTGGCGCAGCTGCTCGAGCAGCGCCCGCGCCAGCTGCAGGCTGCAGGCGGTCCTCACCAGCACCTCATCAGCCTCCTGCTGCGGGAAGGCCGTGCGCAGCCGACGACGCAGCCGCCGCAGGTCGAGCACGCTTAACCCGATCAGGGGGCTCGTCAGCAGCCTGAGCACCGCCTCGCGCTGGGCCGGCGCATCGTCCTGCCCCAGCTCACCAGCCAAAGCGGACCTGGCCACGTCCGTCACCGCTGCCGCGGCTGGCTCAGCGCGCAGCAGCACCGCTGGGCTGGAGGCGGACAGGGGTACGCCGCGCCGTCGCAACTCACGCGCCACCGCCTGGGCGGCGCCGGCCGACCGCACGATCACCGCCATCTGGTCCCAGGCGGTGCCGTGGAGAACGTGCTCGCTACGCATCACCCGCGCCACATGCGCGGTCTCCTGACAGGCGCTGGAGGCCACGATCGCCGTCACGGCCGCAGTGCGCTCCCCAGCCACTACTGTGCAGGTCTCCGAGGGCTGGCAGCCCCCGGAGACCTCCTGCTCCGCGAGCCGCGGGTGGCGGTGCACCGGGCTACCGGTCACCGGCACCCGATCGGCCTGGTCCTCCCACACCCGCACGAGCTCGGCACCGCCGCGGTAGCGGGTACGCAGTGTCATCCTGGTGGCGGCCAGGCCGGAACGGTCCTCAGCCTCCACCAGCAGGCTGGGTGTGCCCCCGCGGAAGGTCTCGACCGCAACGTCCGGATCTCCCAGGACCACCACCTGGCTACGGTGCCCGGAGGAGTCTGGACGCGCCAGGCGTGCCAGGAGCCTGGAGGTGGCTGCCGTGCAGTCCTGGTAGTCGTCCACGATGACGAGGTCCGGAACGGGCGGAGGAACCTGGACGCCGTCAGCATTCCAGCGCTCCAGGGCCTCGCGGGCACGGTCCTGGATCCGGGCCGAGTCCATCTTGCGGGTCTGACTGCGCCGTGAGGAGCTCGGGCGCCCCTGAGCGTCCCAGGCACGCAGCAGCGGCACCGCCTGCCTCCAGATCTCGACGTCGAGCTCCTCAGCCAGCTCTGCGAGCTCGGCCGCTCCCACTCCCAGCTCCCCAGCGCGAGCCAGCAGGTTGCGCAGCTCGGACCTGAAGGCGCGCGAGGTCACGGCCTCAGGCGGCAGCGGCTGCCAGTGGGCAGGGTGGAGCATCTGCGCCAGGGCCGCGTCCTCCTCCGCCCCGACCAGCAGGACCGGGGCCGGAAGCGGGTCCGGCCGGGATGACAGCGAGGTGGACAGCACCATGAAGGCGTAGGAACCCGGCGTACGCACCCTCACCGCACCGCTGCCCTGCCCGGCCAGGAGCTGAGCCGCACGCTCACGCAGCTGCTCGGCCCTGCCACGGGTCGGGGCCAGGATGAGCGCATCGCGTCCCTGCTCCACGGCCTCGACCAGGAGCCGCAGGGCCAGGCTCGACTTGCCGGTGCCAGCAGCCCCGAGCACCACCAGGTTGCTGCCCCCGCGCACCTGCTCCAGGACCTGGGCGGTCTGCTCGTCAGGCTCAGGAAGCGGGACCACAGGCAGCGGTGGCAGCAGCCGGATGGGCTGGGTCATGACGTCGTCGGACATGAGGCAATCCCATCACGACCCACCGACACGAACTCGTGCTCGACGCGCTGAGCCGTGCCGGACCCGCCGTCACCTCACCTGAGGGACCAGCGGCGTCCGCGTGGCGCGAAAAGCGGGCGCCAGCGCTCCCACCGCACCGCCCGAGCCTCACGGCTCGCCTAGGATCCCAGGCATCACGCTGCAGGTGGGCAACCGCCCACGCCACGGCGCCACGCCGCCGTCACCCCGTCGTCGACCATGAGGAGCACCCATGCAGGTCACCATCGGAATCAAGCACTCCGGCCGCGAGCTGGCCCTGGAGACCTCCGCCAGCCAGGACGAGGTCCTGGCGACGCTGGCGGGCGCCGCCACCCAGGACATCACCCTGGCTGATGACAAGGGCCGCAAGGTGTTCGTCCCGGCCGGTTCCCTCGCCTACGTCGAGCTGGGCGAGGCCACCCCTCGCCGCGTCGGCTTCGGCATCTGAAGGCCTCAGCCACAGCGCACCGCAACGCGGCAGATCTGGCCGCTGAACCAGGGCGGGTCGCTCACCTCCAGGGTGGGTGACCCGCCCTGTCTCATGAAACGGGCACGTCACATATATGACACACACCACCCTTTAGCCTTCCGGCACCCTGTGCACCCGACCCGAAGGCGTCCCTGCGAGATCTTCATATCGTGGCGGGCTCGCAGCGGTGCTGGCTCTGGCGCTCCTGGCGCCAGCCTCAGCCACCGCGAGCGCTGCTCCCGCTGTGCCTGCACCATCGACCGCTTCCGCCTCCGCCTCCTCCGACCAGCGCGTCAACGTCGTCGTCCTGCTCAAGGACCAGCCGGCCACACCCTCAACCGGCCAGGAGAAGAGCAACGTCGCCGACCAGGACGCGCTGATCGCCGCGTGGTCCGACCGCTACGACCTGAGCGTCGAGCGTCAGTTCGGCTACCTCGTCAACGGCTTCTCCGCCTCGATGCCGGCCGGCAAGATGCTGGCCCTGGCTCAGGAGAGCGCCGTCGCCTCGGTCAAGATCGAGCGTGTCTACGACCACGTCGAGACCGGAGACGCCCCTGACCTCGCCTCGTCCCAGTCCCTGGAGCTCACCCCGTCCCAGCACTCCGCGCGCGTGGCGCAGGGAGTGCCGACGGCGCTCAAGGACTACGGCGCGGACGGCACCGGACGGTCGTGGCCATCATCGACTCCGGGATCGATCCCGAGCACCAGGACATGCACCTGGACTCCAGCGCGCGAGACAAGGCCAAGATCAAGACCGTCAACCCGGCCCCTGAGGCGCACTTCAACGAGAAGGTCCCGGCCGGCTACAACTACGCCGACGAGAACTACGTCGTCAAGGACGCCACGAAGGACCAGCACGGCATGCACGTGGCCGGCATCGTGGCCGCCAACGGCTCCCTCGACGGCGAGACCGCCGAGCAGGCGTGGGCCAAGGGGCGTCTGGACGGCGTCGCCCCGAACGCCCAGCTGCTGGCCATGAAGGTCTTCTCCAACTCCGGCGGCGGCGCCCGCGACGCGGACATCATCGCTGCCATCGAGGACTCGGCGAAGCTGGGCGCGGACGTGCTCAACCTCTCCCTGGGCTCGCCCAACGGCCTCAACGACACCTCCGACGGCACCTACCGCGCCCTGGCCAAGGCACGCCAGGCCGGCGCCATCGTGGACATCGCCGCCGGCAACGCCGGTCTCAGCTTCTCCTCCGACGAGTCGACCTCTGACCTGCTGGGCGTCCTTGACGACGCCGCCCTGGGCTCGCCCTCCTCCAACGCCGACGCCTTCACGATCGCCTCGATCGAGAACACGACGGTGACTCAGCCCCAGGCCTATCGGGTCATCGACGGTTCAGAGCAAGGCATGCTCTACTCCCTGCAGTCCGGCACGGCTGACGGCCAGGACCACCCGCTGGTGGACGTGGGCCTGGGCCGGCCCGAGAACTACACCGCCGGCCAGGACCTTGCCGGCGCCTACGCGCTGGTCGAGCGCGGCGAGATCACCTTCGCGGACAAGCTCGCCAACGCGGTCGAGCACGGCGCCGGCGGCGTGCTGGTCTTCAACAACGCTGCGGGCGGTGACGAGCTGCTGTCCATGGCCGGGATCGACTCCTACACGGTTGCGGGCGGCTCGATCCCGCGCAGCAAGGCCCTGGAGCTTCGCCAGGCGCTCGAGCAGAACAAGGACGTGAGCATCCGTCTGACGACCGAGGTCCTGGTCTCGGACAACGACAAGGCCCTGACGCCCTCCTCCTTCACCTCCTGGGGACCGACACCGTCGCTGGACTTCAAGCCCCAGCTCGCCGGCATCGGTGGTGAGGTCTACTCCACCCTCAACGACAACCGCTACGGCACGAAGTCGGGCACCTCGATGGCAACCCCGAACGTGTCGGGCATGGCCTCGCTCATGGTCGAGGAGTACGCCCAGCGCTTCCCCTCCCTGTCCGCCACCGAGCGCGCTGAGCTCATCCGCGTGGCGCTGATGAACACCGCGCAGATCCCTACCGACGCCCAGTCCGTTCCCTACTCCCCGCGTCAGGTCGGCGCGGGCCTGGCCCAGGTGGACAAGGCCATGGCGACCAGCGTCTACGCCACGGTCGAGGACCAGCCTGACAAGGCCGCCGTCGCCCTGCGCCAGATCGACGGCGCTCGCTCCTTCACGGTGACCCTCACCAACCGCTCGGACAAGGACGTGCGCTACACGGTCCCGGCCCAGCAGGTGGTGGGCGAGTCCAACGAGGCAGGAGCACAGACCACCACTCACGTCTCGTCTGAGTCCCTGGTCGCCGACGCCTCCGAGGTCACCGTCCCGGCCGGAGGCAGCGCCACGCTCAGCTTCACGCTGACACCTGACACCTCCTCCACCCACTACATCGAGGGCTGGGCGCGTCTGGTCTCGGTCACCGAGGGCGCCCCGGACCTGTCCGTGCCCTACCTGGGCCTGGTGGGCGACTGGAACGCCGAGGCGATCGTGCGCGCGCCGGGCGACCCCCTGCCCGCCTCCTACGACCCCAACGCCTCGGCCACCGGGCTGGTAGCCACATGGAGCGGAATGACCGTTCCGCTGAGCTCTGAGCTGGGCACCTTCGCGGTCTCCCCCAACGGCGAGGGTGACATGGACGTCGTCGCCCCGAGCCTGGTGCTCATGCGCAACGCCTCGGACGCCGAGTACGAGGTCGTCGACTCCTCCGGCCAGGTCCTCAAGGTCATCGGTCAGGAGCAGGGGCTGCGCCGCTCCACCGGCTCCGAGGTCTCGGTGGCCGATGGCTCCAGCGCCTACGTCGCCACCTCCCAGACCTTCGATGGCACCGTGTGGGACCCGGCCAGCGCCGAGTTCGTCCGCGTTCCCGACGGCCAGTACACCTTCCGGGTGCGTACCCGCCTGAGCGCAGACACAGCGTGGCAGACCACCGAGATGCCCTTCACAATCGATGCCACGGCCCCGGTGCTCACCTTCGGCACGCTCCAGGACGGCCGCCTAACCATCACGGTCACCGAGACCGGCTCCGGGCTGATGGACGTGCCCACCGTCACCGGCCCCGACGGCAAGGACCTCACGGTGACCTCGACCGGTGAGAACACCTTCGTCGTCGAGGTCCCGCAGGGCACGCCCTACCTCACCGCCTCGGTCGTCGACCGCGGGTTCAACCTCGCTGTTGCCACCACGATCCTGGCACCGGACACCGACCTGGTCATCCCTGACGCTGAGACTCTGTCCTCCTCCGTCATCGTCTCGGCCTCGCCGCTGGTGTCCGGTGGCCAGCTGCACCTGCAGGCCTTCGTCTCCTCCACGGTTGACCACCTCACCGTGGCCGGCCAGGAGGTCGAGGTGGCCGACGGACGCGCCAACGCCTTCGTCCCGCTGACTGAGGGCCGGCAGGAGATCGAGGTCGTGGCCTACGCCGCGGACGGGACGGTCCTCCAGACCCTGACGGTCCCGGTCACCTACGACTCCCAGGCGCCGGTTCTCACGGTGACCGGACAGCTGGACGACGACGGCGCCCTCGCCCTGGCACAGGACGGCACCGTCACCGTCACGGGCTCGGTCAGTGACGAGCGTGGTGACGCCGCGTTGTCAGTCACGGTGGCCGGTCAGAAGGTCGAGGTCGGCCCTGACGGGTCCTTCTCTGTCACCTTCACCCCGGACGAGAAGCTGGTGACCGTCCCCGTCGTCGCCTCCGACGGGGCGAACACCGCCTCCACCAGCCTGCCGATCGCCGGCCGCTCGGGGCAGACCGAGGCCGCCTTCACACCGCCGACCTTCAACGGCAGCTGCCAGGCGAACCTCAGTGCCTGCTTCGTCTCGGCCGCGGACAGCGGGGCCACAGCCACCAGCTACACGCTGACTGGCTCGATGGGTGACGCCTCCGTCATCCGCCTGACCCCAGCCACGCGCGTCAGCGAGGACGGCTCGGTCATCAACCCCGAGCCGATCCAGGCCCGGAACAACGGCGACGGCACTTTCTCCCTCGATCTGCCCACGCAGCCGGGTATCAACCAGTTCCGGCTGGAGGTCCTGGACAGCACGGGGGCGGTCGTGCCCGGCTACGACCACGCCTTCTTCCTCTACCTCGACGTCACGATGCCGACTCTCTCCTTCGCCACGCCCACGCTCTACGACGGCGTCCTGTACACCAAGGACAGCCCCGTCACCTTCGCGGGCAGCGCTAAGGACGACGGCTGGGGCTACCAGCTCAAGATCAACGACTCGGCCGTCATCGACGTCTACAACGGCTCCGGCACAGGACCTGAGTCCAACAAGCGGGAGTTCTCCCGGGACGTCACCGTCGCCGACGGCGACATCCTGCTGATCGTGGCGGGTGACTCGATGGGCAACACCCTGGCCGGTGGGATCCCGGTCGTCGTCGACACCCAGGCGCCGGACACCCAGATCAGCACCGTCAGTGAGGGCGAGACCGTCGCCGACCAGCGGGTCCTGACCGTCTCGGCCACGGACCAGCACCTGGCCACCGCCCAGGCCACCGTTGACGGCAAGGTCGTCGACTCCCTGTCGACCCCGACCACCGCCAAGGCCGGCACCGTTCAGGGCGCGCTGGCTCCCGCCGGCTCGTCAGCCTCCTCGCAGGAGGGCGAGGAGCCCAATACAGCGGCGTCGCAGCAGGCGGTCCCGGACGAGGCGACCCAGGAGGAGGCTCGCGGCGAGGCCGGGCAGGCCGCCCGCGCGGTCGATGAAGCTGACTCCCCGGTCCTGAGCGCCCAGGTACCCACCGCGGACCTGGCGCTGGGCCGTCACACGGTGTCGGTCACCGCACGCGACCTGGCCGGCAACGAGTCGACCCAGACCGTCAGCTTCGTCGTCGACGCCGCGGCGCAGATCGAGGGAGCCGACGCCCTGTCCCTGCTGGCGGGCACGGTCCTGACCGAGGGCGAGCAGACGGTCACGCTCGTGGCCACCGACACCGCCGGACGCACCGTCACGCTCACGCTCACCCTGGAGACACTGACCCTGCACGACGGCCAGGTCACAGCCACGGGAACCTTCCGCCGCGACGACGCCCTGAGCGCCACCGTGAGCGATGGCCGCCTGGTGGTGTCCAACCGGGAGGGTCTGGCAGCCATCGAGGCGGTCATCACCGCCCCCGCCGTGCAGGGCACCAGCGTGTGGCGCGTGCTGGCTGACGGCCGTGAGGTCCCGGTGGCCTCGACCTGGGCCGAGGGCGTGGTGACCTTCACCGGTCCCTCGCGGGCGACCTACCTACTGGTCGCACCGGGTCAGGCTCCCGACGCCGTCGTGACCGGTTCCTGCCAGGGCTCGACCGCCGCTGCATCCGGCTCTGCGACCGGACGCAGCCAGCGTGGTTCCCTGTCACGCACGGGCGCTGACTCCGGCACCCTCCTCCTGGCCTCCACGATGGTGGTCGCCACGGGCCTGGTCCTGGCGGCTCGCCGCCGTCGTCAGGCCTGAGCCACGGTGGGCCGGGGCAGGGACCTCCTGCCCCGGCCCGCCCCGGCTCATGCGCGGCAGCGCCCGTCCCCTCGGTGGGGACGGGCGCTGCCGCGTCCAAGCCGACGAGGCGGTCTCACACGCGCAGACCAATCCCACGCATGCGCTGTACGGCACCCTGCGACAGTGCCTCGTGGAGGTCAGCGCGGTCTGCTGGTCCTTCCAGCAGAGCCGGGTAGGTGGCCAGCATGCCCAGCAGGGTGCCGATCTCCTCCCCCACCACGCGTCGTCCCCACAGGCCCAGGCGACCGGCCAGCTGGGCGTCGGCCTCGATGCCGGGCAGCAGCTGGGCCACCGCCAGGGTGTCAAAAGAGTCCTCGCGGACCAGTCCCGCCAGCTCTCCGGCGTGCTCCTGCCCCAGGCCCGCGACCAGGGTCAGGCAGAAGTCACTCAGCAGCCCCAGGCTCAGGTAGGTCTTGAGCAGGCGCTCGGGCCAGTCGGCCGGGCGCAGGCGCTCGTCAAACTCACCCAGGGAGCCACGGAAGACCTCTGCGAGCGTGGTGGCCTGCCATCCCTGCTCCGCGCAGACCGCCTCCACCTGAGCGAAGGAGTCCACACGGCGCGCCGCCGTCTGCAGCAGCTCGATCCTCAGGGCCATCGAGGGAGCCTTGTCCGCGTCCTTGGCGTGCCGGATGCTCGCCACCGAGGAGGCGAAGGCAACCATGCCCAGGACCGCGGGCAGGTACCCGGTGGAGGACGGCGCTGACAGGGGCGATGGGGCATCAGTCATGGACACAGCGTAGGTCCCCCACTCTCGCCGTGAGTTCGCCCACGCCGGCCCCGTAGGGCCGCCGCTGACCAGGACGGAAGCGATGACGGGCCGCTAAGGTGGCCCTGTCCACGGTTGCCCGGTCGTCCAGCAGCCACGCCCCGCCGGCTCGAGGCCCTGAGCGGAGCAGATTCACGATCGGCTGCCATCGATGCCAGGCCGCCCTCGCCGCCGCCTGTCAGCCCGAGGCCCACCGCCTCAGACCCGGCAGGCCGCGGCTAGCGAGCCTGTGCCGCTGTCCGGCACGGGAACGCACGCGGCCGATCAGACTGAAGGAACGTCGTGACTGACGACATCACCGCCCAGGACGCCAGCGAGCCCGGCGCCCAGCCCACCACCGACGCCGCCCCGGCCCAGCCGAGCTCCGGGGTCATCGAGACCAGCCAGGCCCACGCGCCCGTCCTGGACGAGGCCACCCCCGACATCACCGACGAGGGCGACGAGACCGACCTGAGCGCCAAGACCTTCGCCGACTACGGCGTCGAGCCTGAGATCAGCCAGGCCCTGGCCGACAAGGGCATCCTCCACCCCTTCCCGATCCAGGCCCTGACCCTCCCGGTCGCCCTGGAGGGCCGCGACGTCATCGGCCAGGCCAAGACCGGCACCGGTAAGACGCTCGGCTTCGGCATCCCGCTGCTCATGGACACGCTGGGCCCCGGTGAGGAGGGCTGGGACGAGGACCCGGCCTCCGGTTCACCGCAGGCCCTGGTGGTCCTGCCCACGCGCGAGCTGGCCAAGCAGGTGGCGACCGAGCTCTCCCAGGCCGCCGCCAAGCGCACGGTACGTATCGTCCAGGTCTACGGCGGCCGCGCCTACGAGCCCCAGATCGAGGCGCTGGAGAAAGGCGCGGAGGTCGTGGTCGGCACGCCCGGACGCCTCATCGACCTCATGGAGCGGGGCGTCCTGTCCCTGGACCACGTGACCACGGTGGTGCTGGACGAGGCCGACGAGATGCTCGACCTCGGCTTCCTGCCGGACGTGGAGAAGATCCTGGCCCGCACCAGGCCCGACCGCCAGACCATGCTCTTCAGCGCGACCATGCCCGGCGCCGTCGTCGCCCTGGCCCGCCGCTACATGTCCAAGCCGACCCACATCCGCGCCCAGGACCCGGGTGACGAGTCGATGACGGTCACCAGCGTCAAGCAGGTCGTCTACCGCACCCACGCCCTCAACAAGGTCGAGGTCGTCTCACGTATCCTCCAGGCCCACGAGCGTGGACGCACCATCATCTTCACTCGCACCAAGCGCACTGCGGCGCGCGTGGCCGAGGACCTGAGCGCGCGCGGCTTCGCGACCGCCTCCCTGCACGGGGACCTGGGGCAGGGTGCTCGCGAGCAGGCGCTGCGCGCCTTCCGCCACGGCAAGGTCGATGTCCTGGTGGCCACGGACGTCGCCGCCCGAGGCATCGACGTCGACGACGTCACCCACGTCATCAACTACCAGTGCCCCGAGGACGAGAAGATCTACGTCCACCGGATCGGCCGTACCGGGCGAGCGGGCAATTCTGGTACCGCCGTCACCTTCGTGGACTGGGACGACGTGCCCCGCTGGCGCCTGATCGCCAAGGCCCTGGGCCTGGAGGCCGAGGAGCCTGTGGAGACCTACCACACCAGCGAGCACCTCTTCGCTGACCTGGACATCCCCGAGGGCGTGACCGGCACGCTGCCCAAGAGCCAGCGCACGCTGGCTGGCCTGGCAGCGGAGGAGATCGAGGACCTGGGAGAGACCGGTAAGCGTCGCCGCGACGGCGAGGGCGGGCGCGGTTCGCGCTCCGGTGGCCGCGGCGGACGCGGTGCGCGCGGCGGCAGCTCGACGAGCCGGGGTGGCTCGGCGGAGCGGGGTGGCTCGCGCGGCCGCCGTGACGGTGAGCGGTCTCGCGGGAGCGAGGCAACCGGCTCCGAGGGCAGCTCCAGCGCGCAGCGCAAGCCTCGGACGCGGACCCGCAAGCGCACGCGTGGCGGTCGCCCTGCCGGCGGCTCAGCCAGCACGGACTGAGGCTGCGCCAGCAGGCAACGAGCCAGCGGGAATGAGCGGTGACGTCGTGGGCGTCGGGGTAGACCCGGCGCCCACGATCGTCGTCTCCAGACACTGGCCGCCGCTGGCCCACCCCTCAACACGCCCATCACACGAGCCGGCCATCTCCAGACACAGACCATCTCCAGGCGAAGACCACCATTCGTACAAAGCCGGCACTGTATCCAGACCTAGCACTGTCCCTGAGCCGAGCACCGCTGCCGGACCCCACACCGTGTGAGCGCCTCCGTCAGCCAGCCACGGACCCGCTGCTCACAAAGAGCGGCCCGCACTGGTACCGGCGCAGTTCTCAGGACACCAACGGCAGCCTCCGGCACCGGGCGGACCCTCCACCGCGCTCAGAAGTGCTGGTGCAGCCAGGCCAGGATCCCGTCACCCATCATCTGCACCGCGATCGCGGCCAGCAGCAAACCGAAGATGCGCGTGAGCACACGGATCCCAGACTCCCCAAGCACCCGGTGCAGAGGCAGGGAGAAGCGCAGCGACAGCCAGATGACGGCGTGAGTGGCGACCAGGGCTGCCACGATGCTCACCCACCCCACCACTGGCGTCCTGGCAGAGTCCACGGCCACCATCGCCGCGACGATCGCACCCGGGCCCGCGAGCAGCGGTGTACCCAGCGGCACCAGGGCGGCGTTGGCCGACACCGCGTCTGGGTCCGGGTTCTCGTCGGTCCGGTCCGTCAGCAGCTCCAGGGCCACCAGCAGGAGGAGCAACCCGCCGGAGAACTGCAGCGCCGGTACAGAGATCCCCAGGAAGGTGAGGATGTAGCGGCCAAAGAGCGCGAAGGCCACGATGACAGCGAATGAGACGAGTGTCGCCTGCCGGGCTGAGGACCTGCGCTGGGTGTCGGTCTGCCGACTGGTCAGCGACAGGAAGATCGGCACCGCGCCTAGCGGGTCCTGAATCACCAGGATCGTGGTGAATGACGTTGCGAACAGGGACAGACTGAAGATCGAGTCGAGCATGCGGGGTCTTGCGATCCTCTACTAGGGGGCGGATGACAGGCAGCGTAGACGGTTCGGAGGCAGCCGGTCACCTGAGCACGAGCCGGCTGCGCCGTCGTCACGGCGTGAGGAGCGGAAGGCACCCCTCGTCGACGATCTGCTCCAGCAGCTGTGGAGACATGAGGTTCTCCCCCAACCGGTTCGGCTTGCCCTGACCGTGGTAGTCAGACGCTCCTGAGCAGGCCAGTCCCAGTCGATGGGCAAGATCACGTGCCTGCTGCCGTTCAGCGGAGTCGTGGTCCCGGTGGTCTACCTCCAGCGCGGCCAGGCCCGCCTCAGCCATGCGTGCGAAGGTCTCGTCGGGCACGAGACGACGCTGCCGCCCACCAGCCCGAGGGTGCGCCGCCACCGGCACGCCTCCCGCAGCCCGGACGAGCTCACAGGCACGCACCGGATCCAGCGCCCAGTGACCGACGTAGTAGGGGCTGCCGGTGGCCAGCGGCCCGGCGAAGGCCGCCGACCGGTCCGGGAAGGCGCCTGCCGCCACGAGGGCGTCGGCGATGTGCGGGCGCCCGATCGTGGCAGCGTGCTCCGACTGGGCCAGCACGTCCTCCCAGCTGATCGGGTAGTCCTCACCGAGGAGCTCGACGATGCGTTGCGCCCGGCTCGTGCGCGAGGAGCGAGCCTGTTCGAAGGCCTCCTCCAGGCCCGGCGACTCCGGGTCGGGCAGGTAGGCCAGCAGGTGGAGGGTGACCCCGCGGTCCATGCAGGAGACCTCGACGCCGCGCAGCAGGCTCACCCCCGTCTCGGCGACCGCAGCAGCCGCCTCGTCCCATCCTTGGGCGGTGTCGTGGTCGGTCAGGCCGATGACGTCGAGGCCCGCCCGGGCGGCGGCGTGCATGAGCTGCGAGGGGCTGTCCGTGCCGTCGGAGCAGGAGGAGTGGGTGTGTGGGTCGATACGCACTCACGCAGTCTAGGAGGCCGACGACGACGGCCCTCGCCGACCACGACGCCCACCGACAGCGACCCTCGCCGACCACGACGCCCACCGACAGCGACCCTCGCCGACCACGCGTCCGCCGGCCACGAACCGGCCGATGGGAACCCCCACCACCCACGAAGCCGCCGGCCGGAGCCAGCCGCGCCCACGCCGTCGTCGTCAGCAACCGCCCGGCCAGGCCCCCTATCTCCGCAACCCGCGCGCCGTCGTCGTCCAGGCAACCGAGCCCGCCCCGTACCCGGCCGCCACGGCGCCCTCTGACCTGGGGTCCGCTGACCTGGCGCCCTTCACGCCGGTAGCCCGGCCAGAGCGGCAGCGGCGCTGTGGCCCAGGCTGTCCAGCAGTGACAGGATGCGGTTATGAACGACACCCAGCACACCTCGACCTCCTCCGAGGAGGAACCACAGTCCCTCGCCCAGCGCGGCAGCAACCGCTCGCGCCAGCCCACCAACCAGGCCTTCCGAGACTTCATCGGCTCAGGCTGGGGCCCGCGCCCGGCAGACCTACCCGCCCAGGGAGCGGCGGCGCCCTGGGCAGCCAAGCGGCAGGCAGCCCTCGGGGCGAGGTTCGTCGGCGAGCGGCTCGTCATCCCCGCCGGTCCCCTCAAGACCCGCAACAACGACAACGACTACCGCTTCCGTCCGCACTCGGCCTTCGCCCACCTGACCGGCACCGGCACCGACTTTGAGCCCGACGCCGTGCTCGTCCTGGAGCCGCTGACCGCACCGGGGCAGGCACCAGCCGAGGGCGAGGTCACTCACGAGGCCGTCCTCTACTTCCGCCCCCGCGCCTCACGCTCCAGCGAGGAGTTCTACGCCAACCCGCGCTACGGCGAGCTGTGGGTGGGGGTGCGGCCCTCTATCAAGGAGGTTGAGGCCGTCACCGGGATCCGCGCCGCCCACATCGACACCCTGGGGGACGCTCTGGCCAAGGACGCCGGGGTCGACGGCGTGCAGCTGCGCGTCATCGCCGAGGCTGACGAGGCCGTCACCTCCCTGGTGGACCAGGTGCGTCAGGCCGCGGGACTGGCCAGCGGGCAGGAGGCGACGCAGGTCGATGACGCCTTGGCCGAGGCTGCCAGCGAGCTGCGCATCTGCAAGGACCCCTGGGAGGTCGCCGAGCTTCAGAGGGCCGTGGACATCACCAAGGCAGGCTTCGACGACCTCATCCGCTCCATCCCCCGAGCCACCGGCCACTGGCGTGGCGAGCGGGTCCTCGAAGGGGCTTTTGGCGCCAAGGCGCGCGAGGAGGGCAACGGCCTGGGCTACGAGACCATCGCCGCCGCCGGCAACCACGCGAACACCCTGCACTGGATCGGCAACGACGGGCCTGTTCGCCCCGGCGAGCTGGTGCTCGTTGACGCCGGCGTCGAGGTCGACTCTCTCTACACCGCTGACGTCACCCGCACCATCCCGGTGGACGGCCGCTTCACCGAGCCTCAGCGACGTGTCTACGAGGCGGTGCTGGAGGCGGCCGACGCTGCCTTCGCCCGCGCCAACGAGCCCGGCTGCCGCTTCCGCGACGTCCACACCGCGGCGATGGAGGTCATCGCCGCGAAGGTGGCGCAGTGGGGGCTGCTGCCTGAGGGCGTCAGTGCTGAGGACTCCCTGTCCGCCGACGGGCAGTACCACCGCCGTTGGATGGTCCACGGAACCAGCCACCACCTCGGCCTGGACGTCCACGACTGCGCTCAGGCACGCCGCGAGATGTCGATGGATGCTGAGCTCGCGCCTGGCATGGTCTTCACCATCGAGCCGGGCCTGTACTTCCGGGAGGACGACCTGCTCGTGCCCGAGGAGCTGCGCGGCATCGGCGTGCGGATCGAGGACGACGTCGTCGTGCGCGAGGACGGGACCGTTGAGTACCTGACAGCGGGCGTCCCGCGGAGCGCGGACGAGGTTGAGGCCTGGGTCAGTGGCTTGATCGACGGCTGAGATCGAGCCTCCCACCCCTGACAACGCGCCTGCGGCGTGAGATCGAGCGAGACACGCACGACCACACCGCAGGCGCGTTCGCACGCCACAAAGACTCGTTCACACGACGCAAAGGCCCGTCCTCAACGGGCGCGCGGCATGAGTCAGCCCGTGCCCCGCAGCAGCATCACGCTCCAACGACCCCACCCCACCACCAACGCCCCGACGCCTGTCCGCCGTCGCCACCCTTGACAATCCATCGTTACCTAGCGATATTATCGCCGCATGACGATAGTTCACGAGCTTCTACCTACTGATGTCGCCCAGGATGACGACGCCGTCGCCCGGGCTCGCTCACTGGCCCACCTCCTGGCGGTCCTCGGTGACCCCACCCGCCTGGCCATCCTGTCCCACCTGCGCGGTGGCGAGCACCGGGTCGGCGAGCTCGCCAGCCACCTGGGCCTGGCTCAGTCCACCGTGTCCCAGCACCTAGAGGTGCTGCGCGGTGCCGGCCTCATCTCCACGCACGCCCACGGCCGCGCCCACGTCAGCCAGCTCGAGCACGCCGACGAGCTCACGGCCGTGCTCGTCGCCACCTCCTGCCTGGCGCGAGCAGCCCAGGTGCCTACCGAGGGAGCGCACGCATGACTTCCCCCCGCAATACCCCGATCTCTGAGACGCACGACTCTTCGAGACTCACCGATGCGCTGCGGGACTCACGCGGAGCCGGTTCCCCTCACGACCACGGTCACGAGCGCCACGACGCAGCCGCACGCGGAGCCGGCTCCCCTCACGACCACGGTCACGACGCCGGCTCCTCCCACGACCACGGTCACGGACACGCCCACAACCACGGTCAGGGCGCTGGCCGCACCCGCCTGTCGATCGCCCTGGCACTGACCTCCGTCGTCCTGGTGGGCGAGGCCGTCGTCGGCTGGCTCTCCGGCTCACTGTCACTCCTGGCCGACGCCGGCCACATGGCCACGGACTCAGCCGGGCTGGTCGTCGCGCTACTCGCCGCCCACCTGGCCTCCCGTCCCTCCACCGACCGCTCGACCTGGGGCATGCGGCGCTCCGAGGTCCTCGGTGCCACCCTCCAGGCCGGCATGCTCAGCATCGTCGGTGTCACCGTCGCCGTCCGGGCCGTCATCAACCTCATCCAGCCCGAGACGATCCACGCCGAGGGGATGCTCGTGATGGGGGTGATCGGCCTGGCCACGAACCTGGTCAGCCTCTCCGTCCTCATGGGCGGGCGGGGCACCAGCCTCAACATGCGCGCGGCGTGCCTCGAGGTGGCGGGGGACGCGCTCGGCTCCCTCGGCGTGATCGTCGCCGGGCTCGTGATCCGCCTGACCGGCTGGGTCCAGGCCGACGCCGTGGCCTCCCTGCTCATCGCGGCCCTCATCGTCCCGCGAGCGGTCACCCTCCTGAGCGCGGCCGGGCGGGTGCTCATGGACTTCACCCCCACCGAGCTGGACCTGGCGGAGGTACGCCGACACCTCAGCGAGCTGCCCGAGGTCCTGGCCGTCCACGACCTGCATGCCTGGAGGGTCTCCAGTGACCTGCCAGTCCTGACGGCTCACGTGGTGGTGCATGACTCCTGCCTCGACGCCGGCCGCAGCGAGGAGGTGCTCGACGCCCTCCAGCAGTGCGTGGCCGAGCACTTCCCGGTCCGCATCACGCACGCGACCTTCCAGATCGAGCCGGACGGTCACCGCGAGCACGAGGCCGCCGGCTGCAGCTAGGCGCTGCCGGTCGCCTGTGCCCTGGCCGCAGGTCCCACGGCCCGCGGCTAGGGCTTGCCACACGGGACGCCGCCACTCAACGCGGAGGCAGATCCCGCGGCCAGGGTCTCGGCCCACGGCCAGGGCTCAGCCACGCGGCCACCGGCATCGAGGTAGCGCAGCGGACCTACCCGGAACAGCCTCAGCCGTCCAGGTGAGTCCTCGCGTAGGCCAGCGCCCCTGCCAGCCCCTCGCGACGCTCCTCCTCGCTCATTCCGCGGGTGTTCACCTCCACGACCACCTGCCCGCCGCGCTCGGCGAAGCCGGTCCGGTCGAGGTAGCGCAGCAGCCCCGCACAGTCCTGGTTTCCCTCGCCCGGCATGAGGTGGTCGTCGCGGAAGCCGGGCATGCCGTCGGTGAGGTGGAGGTGCCGCAGCGTCGGTCCCAGCGATCGAGCCATCGCCAGCGCGTCGCACCCGGCGGTCGCCGCGTGCGAGACGTCGAGCGTCACGGAGCGGTACCCCTGGCCAACCGGGTCCCAGGTCGGGGAGTAGGCCTGGAAGTCCCGGGTGGAGTGCGGGTCCCGGGGCCGCCAGGTGAACATGTTCTCCACCGCGTAGAAGACGCTGCCCTTCCGCTCCCTGTCGGCGATACCGCGCACGAAGGAACGCGCGTAGCGGGTCTGCCAGAAGAAGGGCGGGTGGAGCACGACCGTCGGCGCCCCTACTGCGATCGCCAGCTCGGCTGAGCGGTCGATCTTGCGCCACGGGTCCGCGCCGAAGACGGAGCGAGTGAGCAGCAGGGTCGGGGCGTGCACCGCCAGCACCGGCTGGTCGTAGCGGCGCGCCAGCTCCGCGAGCGCCTTCGGGTCCTGCGTCGAGCGCTCGGACCAGACCATGACCTCCACACCGTCGTAGCCCAGCTCAGCAGCCAGACGGAAGGTGTACTCCGCCTTGCCCAGGGGGCACGAGGCGGTCGACAGCCCGACCGGGGTACTCATCCAGCCTCCTTCCTCCGAGGCGCTATGCCTGTCCGGGACGTGCCCGGCTCAGTCGTCCTGGTCCGACGACGGTGCTGCCGGGTCCGTCGTCGACTCGCCGTTGTCCGGGGCTGGCCCCCTGTCCGGCTCCGTGCCCGCAGCGGGGCTGGCCTCGGTCACCGAGGGGGTGCTCGCCGCGGAGCGCTCCGCCGGCGCCGCGGGCCCGGGCGCGTCCTCGACGGCCTGTGATCCTGACTGGACCTGGTCCGCCGAGCTGAGGCGCACCCCGAAGCGGGGCTGCTCGTCCGGACGGGAGCCGAAGGTGGTCGGGCCGCCGCCTCGGCCTGCCTGACGAGCCGCTCTGCGCTCCTGGGCACGACGTGCCGCCTCACCCCCGCGGGAGAGGTTTCCCGCCAGGCCCGACAGCGCGCGAGCCGCGTCCATGACGTGCTCAGCGGCGATGATGGAGTAGCGCGAGGCCACGACAGCACTGGTGGAGGTAAAGTCCCGGCGCCCGCGGGTCATGGCATATCCCACGACCTGGAAGAGGGCGCCCCACAGCACCCCCATGAGCACCGCGGAGCCCATGAGAGCGACCCCGCCCATCTGGCTCGGCCCCACCAGCGCCAGCAGCGCACCGAAGAAGAGCCCCAGCCACAGGCCCGAGACGGCCCCGGAGACGATGGCTCGACCCCAGCTCATCCTGCCCGTGATGGTCTCGACCTGACGCAGGTCCGTGCCGACGATCGCCAGGTGCTCAACCGGAAACCCCTCGTCACTGAGCATGTCGACGGCGTGCTGCGCCTCGGCATAGGTCGCGAAGGAGGCCACCTCCTCGCCCGGAGGCATCGCTCGGCCACGAGGCGTGGCGGACGGCTGTGGGCTCGCGCTTCCGATGGGCTGGCTCATGGCTGTATGGTCGCACGCCACCTCCGGGCCGGCAGCGGCCAGTGGGACGTTCACGCTGCTGGCGCATAGTGTGTGCTCATGGAGAACACGATGGCCCGCACAGCCTCGCGCGGCAGCACGAGGGTCTACGTCGCCCGGCTGGTCGGCACCACCGTCTTCGACCCCTTGGGGGACGCGGTGGGCAAGGTGCACGACGTCGTCGTCCTCATCCGGCTGCGTGGTGAGCCCCGGGCGGTCGGCCTCGTCATCGACGTCTCGGGACGCCGTCGAGTCTTCCTGCCCCTGTCCCGCGTCACCGCGATCGAGCCCGGAGCCGTCATCACGACCGGGCTGGTCAACATCCGACGCTTCTCCCAGCGCAAGGTCGAGACCCTCGTGGTCGGCGAGCTGCTGGACCGGGTGGTGACGCTGCGCGACGGGACCGGCAAGGTCACCGTCCGTGACGTCGCCATCGAGGTGGACCGCAACAAGGACTGGAAGGTCACGCGCCTGTTCGTCCAGCGCGCCTCCTCCGGGCCGCTGGGGCTGCGCCGTGGCGAGACCTTCACCGTGCGCCCGGACGAGGTCACCGGCCTGGCTGCCAGCGACGCGCAGCAGGGTGCCACCGCCCTGCTCGCCACCATGGAGGACCTCAAGGCCGCCGACCTCGCGGACGTCCTGTCCGACCTGCCCCTGGCCCGTCAGGTCGAGGTCGCGGCTGAGCTGGAGGACGAGCGCCTGGCCGACGCCGTCGAGGAGCTGAGCGACGACGACGCCGTCGCCCTTATCTCCGCCCTGGACACCGCCCGTGCCGCTGACGTCCTGGACCACATGCAGCCCGACGACGCCACGGACCTGGTCTCCGAGCTCCCCCAGTCCAAGGCGGCCGAGCTGCTCGCCCTCATGGAGCCGGAGGAGGCCGCCGACGTACGCCGCCTCATGGCCTACGACGAGTACACAGCCGGTGGTCTCATGACCACCGAGCCGATCATCCTGCCGCCCGAGGCGACCGTGGCGACCTTCCTCGCTCACGCACGCAAGCGCGAGGTGCCCCCGGCCCTGGCGTCAGTGGCCTTCGTCTGCCGACCGCCCACGGAGTCCCCGACCGGACGGTTCCTCGGCATGGTCCACCTGCAGCGGGCGCTGCGTGAGCGCCCCCAACGGCCTGTGGGAGCGCTGCTCGACACGGACCTGGAGGACGTCCACGCCAACGACTCCATCGGCACCGTCACCCGGTTGCTGGCCACCTACAACCTCACCGCCCTGCCTGTCCTGGACGACGCCGGCCGCCTGCTGGGCGCGGTGAGCGTCGACGACGTCCTCGACCACCTCATGCCGGACGACTGGCGCGAGGCCGACGACGAGGTCACTGACGAGACGATCGAGAGGAGCGCCAATGGCTGAGTCGCTCGACACGCCCCTGGAGACCGGAAAGCGGCCGCGCTGGCTGACGCAGCGCTCGTCCGGCCAGGGGGACGCCTTCGGGCGCTTTGCGGAGGCCACGGCCCGGTTCATGGGGTCGCCACGTTTCATCCTCTACATGACGGTGTTCGTGGTCGCCTGGATCACCGCGAACGTGGTCCTGGTGCAGTACGCGCACCGTTACGCCTGGGACGCCTACCCCTTCATCCTGCTCAACCTGGCCTTCTCCACCCAGGCCTCCTACTCGGCCCCGCTCATCCTCCTGGCGCAGAACCGTCAGGACGACCGGGACCGTGTCACGGCGGAGCAGGACCGGCAGCGCGCCGAACGCAACCTCCAGGACACGGAGTTCCTCACTCGCGAGATCGCCTCGCTGCGCCTGGCCATGAACGACGTCGCGACCCGTGACTTCGTGCGTGGAGAGCTGCGGGACGTGCTGGAGGAGATCCTGGCTGAGGAGCGCCGCGGACGCGAGGAGATCGTCGCGGAGGTCGTCGAGGTGGTCGAGGAGCTCTCTGACGAGGAGCACGAGCGCTCCTGACCCCGGTCAGGCGGGCTGGCCGCCGGGGAGCTGAGGACAGCCCGGCGTCAGGCTCCGGCAACCGTGTTCAGGGCCTGCTGAATCGTCTCGGCGTAGACCTGGCCGCCCTCGGCAGCGGGGTGGACCTGGTCCTGGGCGAGCATCTCCGGGTGGGGGGTGATGGCGGCGTTCCAGTCCGCGACAGCCACCTGCTCGGGGTGGGCCGCCGCGTAGTCCTGGATCGTCTGGTTCGCCCCCGGGATCCAGGTCGTACGGGCCGGGCCGTAGCCGGTGACCAGCACCAGCCTGCGCTCCTGGCCGAGGTAGCTCAGCAGCCCCTCGAGCTGTTCCGCGCTCACCGAGCCGTTGGTCGCCAGCGCGACGACGACGTAGGGGCGGGGCCCGTAGCTCGCGTCCATCTCCTGCAGGGTGCTCACAGCCGCGTAGAAGGAGCGTGAGACCTGCGCGTCGATGGCGATACCCGGCAGCACCGCCTCCAGGCCCGGCGCCGAGGCGAGGGTCACCGAGTCACCGACGACCTCCACCTGGTCCCCCGTCACCTCAGCGACAGGCTCAGGACTGGACGTAGGTGAGGGCGACGCCGTCGTCTCTGACGGTGCGGCAGCCTGGGCGGAGGCCAGCGCCCGGGCCCCGCTGGCGATCGCCTCCTGCGCGGTGGACAGGCGAGGCTGGGCCGAGAAGGCGAGGGTCACCAGCAGCACCGCAGCAGTGACGACGCCGGACATCGCCAGCACCGAGCGCGGACCGGCGTGGGCCGCGCCCCCGATCCACCCCTTGAGACCCTTGAGACGGATCGGGGTCTCGACGTAGCGGTAGGACAGCTCGGTGGCGGCCAGGGTCAGGGCCATGACGGCACCCGCGACCAGACGCGGGTCCGTGGTGGGCGGCACGCCGTAGAAGGCCAGGACCCAGACGGGCCAGTGCCAGAGGTACAGGCCGTAGGAGCGCTTGCCGAGCCAGGTCATCGGGGGCAGGTCCAGCACGGCAGTCAGCCACCGCGCGGGGCCCGGGTACTGGCTGACCTCGGCGGTCACGGCCTGGACGACCGCCACCGCACACAGTGAGGCGCCCACGAGCCACAGCGTCGGCTCAACCAGCCAGCCGCCCGCCTGGCTGCCGTCAGCACCCAGCCTGGCGCACAGCAGCAGCCCCGTCAGCCCCAGCCAGCCCAGCACCCCTCTGGCGAGCCGCTGGGAGGTGCTCACCGCCAGCGTCTCGCAGGCCTCGTCGTCGGTGGCGTACCCGTGCCACAGCGCGAGCGCCGCGCCGAGCATGAGGCCGAAGGCGTGGGTGTCCGTCCCCATGTAGACCCGCGAGGCTGAGGCACCCGTGAGCGTCGCGACGAGGGCGACCGTCGCTGAGAGCAGCGACAGCGCCAGGCAGATCCATGCTCCCCGGCGCGTGCGGTCGCGGCTCGTGCCGCGGCGGAGTACAGCGATGACGACGAAGGGCCACAGGAGGTAGAACTGCTCCTCCACCGCCAGCGACCAGACGTTGGTCAGCAGGAGGGGCTGGGCGAGGTCGAAGTAGGACGAGCCCGCCAGGATCTCGACCCAGTTGTAGACCAGGGTCGCCGCGCCGAGCACCTGCCGACGCACTCCCAGCAGGACGTCGCCTCCGAGGAAGGCGGCCAGGCAGACCACCACGACGACCGCGATAAGGAGCGCGGGCACGATCCTGCGCAGACGCCGCGTCCAGAAACGGCGCAGGTTGATCGTTCCGGTGGCACGGTGCTGACTGAGCAGCAGGCTGGTGATGAGGAACCCGGAGATGACGAAGAAGGCGTCCACCCCGACCATGCCGCCGGGCAGGAGCCCGGGGGCGAGGTGGTAGACCAGGACGAGGACGACGGCGATCGCACGCAGACCGTCCAGCCCCGCCACGTGCCTGCCCGCCCGGGCCTGGGGCGCAGCAGGCGCCTCGGGCGTAGCGGACGCGGCGGGCACCGGCCCGCTACGACGGAGCGTCAGCTGGGGGAGGGGGAAGGTGGGCATCGGCGAGTCTCTCTGGGGTCGCGGTCCCGGGACCGGGACCTGTCTCAGCCTAGGCAGGACTGGTGCCGGTGCCGTGGTGCGACAGGGCCGTACACGTGCTACGTGCTCCTCACCACGATCGGGGCCCGCTGCCTGGTACATAGGATGGGCCCATGTCGACCATCCCTACACAGGACCAGGTGCGCGAGGCGCTCGGACGCGTCATCGACCCTGAGATCCGTCAGCCCATCACCGATCTCGGCATGGTGGAGTCCATTGACGTCAGCCCGGAGGGCGTGGTCACCGTCAGCGTCCTGCTGACCGTCGCCGGCTGTCCTCTCAAGGACACGATCACGGCCGACACCCGCAAGGAGGTCGGCGCGCTGGAGGGCGTTACCGACGTGCAGGTGCGCATGGGAGTCATGAACGACGAGCAGCGTGCCGCCCTGCGCAGCCACCTGCGCGGTGGGGAGGCGGAGCCTGAGATCCCCTTCTCCAAGCCTGGCAACCTCACTCGTGTCTACGCGGTGACCTCCGGCAAGGGCGGGGTCGGGAAGTCCTCGGTGACGACCAACCTGGCTGCGGCCATGGCCGCCCAGGGACTGAGCGTCGGTGTGGTGGACGCTGACATCTACGGCTTCTCCGTCCCCCGCATGCTGGGGGTGGACCACGTCCCCACCCAGCTCGACGGAATGATCGTGCCGCCGGTGGCGCACGACGTGAAGGTGATCTCCATCGGCATGTTCGTGGAGGACAAGCAGCCGGTGGTCTGGCGGGGCCCGATGCTCCACCGGGCGGTCCAGCAGTTCCTCTCTGACGTCTTCTGGGGGGACCTGGACGTCCTCCTGCTCGACCTGCCGCCGGGCACCGGCGACGTGACGATCTCGGTGGCCCAGCTGCTGCCCAAGGCTGAGATCCTCGTGGTCACGACGCCGCAGACGGCGGCGGCCGAGGTTGCCGAGCGCACGGGGCTGATCGCCACCCAGACCAAGCAGAAGGTCGTCGGCGTCATCGAGAACATGTCCTACCTGCCCCAGCCTGACGGCACGCGCCTGGAGGTCTTCGGCTCCGGGGGCGGCCAGGCTGTCAGTGACTCGCTGTCACAGGTGCTGGGCTACGAGGTCCCTCTGCTGGCTCAGCTTCCTCTGGACATCAAGCTGCGCGAGGGTGCGGACGTCGGCGTTCCCGCCACGGTCAGCGCTGGGGGCAGGCCGGCGGCTGACGCTCCGGCCGCGATCGAGCTGGCCCAGGTCGCTCAGCGCCTGGGGCACCAGGAGCGGGGCCTGTCAGGCATGAAGCTGGGTATCAGCCCGGTCTCTAGGTAGTCGGCGACACTCCTTCGCGGACCGAGGGGCCGGGAGCTCCCCACGCTGAGGAGCCAGCTGTGCGCTGGGGAGCGGTTCTCCGCACACTGAGGGGGCTCCCCCGCCCACGCCGTCGCCGCGTCCGTACCCACCTCCGTTCTCCCCACATTGAGGGGGGTGCCCCTATGTGGTGTGTCAAGCGGCGGCGGGGAGTTGGTGGGTGGGTTGGGGGTCGTAGAGGGTGCCGTT
>OKWK01000163.1_pt1 | contig 65328 bp, 62 predicted proteins | sample 1607181 | NCBI WGS metagenome assembly OKWK01 (sample SAMN07501053, study PRJEB24779) | human gut metagenome | isolation source: stool | host: human infant | place: USA: Pittsburgh, PA
CTTACACCATCCTCACTCGCTAGAGAGGTTTACTACTCTGCTTCATCGCATATATTATACACAATATTGTAGCAATACAGAGGGATAGATGTCAACATAGATATAAATTAATGGGTAGCAGTAATGCGGTTACTTTACATATAATGATTTAAGGATTAAAAGAATCACACTACCAGAACTAATTAAGCGTTGCCAATTACTCATATCCGCATAGAATATAGTCCACATCAAAAATAGAATATAAATTACTAACCATATATAGTCATATAATGAATAGGATTCAAATGAAAGTCTAAAAGCAGAACTATTGAGTTCATCTTCTTTCACAATTTTATCTATCCAGCCTACTAAGAACCATAAACAGAAATAAAATGTAAAGTGTCCTTTGTTGATATATTTTCGATATATTAAAACAAAAAGTTTTCTATGACGAATGAGAGGCCACATAAGTATTACTATTATAATAGTACATACTAGTGTTGCCTCTGGAATAGCAACAATACCCTCAATAGGTATAGCATCTATTGCATTTAATGTCCATGCAACTATCATAAATAAAGAACACCATAATCTATACCTAATCAGACTTATGAAGTTACGGTTCTATGATATACATTCATTTAGTCTATCGTTAATAGGTATTTCTTTTCTATAAAAATATCGTAAGTCAATATCTTTATTTATCCAAAATTTTGATAATTGACTTCTAATCACATGATAAAATTCTTCACCAATTACACTTTTATCTATCAAACTCAAATCACCTTGTATAGCATCCCAAGCAATAATATAATATATTTTCCCATCTATAATAAGTTTAATAGCAATATCGATACTATTTACTTCATCAGAATAAAATGTAGTAAATTCATCATTAATAATAGCAATCTGTTCTAAAGATCCTTCTATGAATGTAGGAATCAATTTATAATAATCAGTTTCTTCAACTAAATTTTTACAATTCTCTATTTCAAAATTAGGATACTCATCGTAATCTTCATTTTCTAAATAGTTATTAAGAATTCTAATATACGAATCTTCTAATTCTATATATATACCTCTATCGTAATAAGAATTAATCTCTTTTTTCTTTCTATCATCAGAAAACAAAAATGACTTCTGTAGAAAAATATTATTAACTTTTCTACCTACAATACTATTAAGAATTTTTATTTTATCAACGTTAATATGATTAATCATAGTTACCTCTATTCTGGAAAATGTATTTTTTGTTCTGGTTTGTTTGGCCCCGCTTTAGAAAAATCTACAGCTGCATCACCGAATCTAGAAACCAATCTAAAATCAATTAGGTTAGAAGCTTCTATTCCAACTTGGGGTGATGCTATTGTTTGGAGTGACTTGCATCATTATGATCGCCTATTTACCAATCTTTGGAATTGAAATAGCAACACTTTTTGTCCTATAACCCTTTATTTACTTGTCACAAATTTATTATACTCTTACAAATATGTACTTGATTGCATAACTACAAGTTATTAAAAATTGATGTACACTATCTAATACATTTTAATGTAATATAATCCATAAAATAAAAACAATTCCAACTATGTATATATAATTTTCATTACGTCCATCTTTATATGTACTAGATTCCTTTTTCTGGATATTTCTAATGATATCTTTAAAAAAATGAATTACTAGGACTGCACCTAATGGGTAAAAATAAGCATATCCAAAATTAAAGAACATATAGAATATTAAAAAAACAATTTCAGCCACTATACTTACTAAATTTGTAAATTTATATAAATGTGGGTATCGCATATTATTTACCCATTCTTGCTGCTTACGAGTTAAATTCTGTTGTAATACATTTTTATAATATGCACGAAGATCCCAAACCAAAATAAATAATACTACTCCAAAAGTATAATCAAACTTATTTATCATTTAGCAGACTTATCTCCTAACTAGCTTCAAATAACTCTTATATAAAATAACAGTCATGTTAAATCATATTAAAATATAGAATGTTTTATTCAAATAAATAGACAAAACTCTAACTATATAATGACTTTAGTGTTTTATAAATAGCTAGGATCATAGCAATGGATAACATCCATATAGGAATATTATTTGAATACATCCATATAAAAATAATAATAGAACTTATAACCCAAAATCCCAAAAATAACCAACCATAAATACTCTTTTTCGCTATAGGTATACCAACTAATTTATTGTGAAATCCTAAAATAAACAATATACATACAATTAATCTCGAATTATACTGATTTATTCCTCTTCTATATATCCGTCCAACAATACGACGGCCACGAATTAATGGTGTTAATAGCACTCCACCCATAACTAATATAGGGATAATAAACCTATAGTCTACATTCGGTGCAGTCGCTTCAATAGCATTACCTGTTATAGTAATTGCTAAAAAAATTGTTCCAATTATTCTAAACCTTATTAAATTTAATAACTTAACTATTTTTACATTCATATATGATTATCCAATTTCTTTAATTATAAAAGTCATACTAATGTCCTCATCATACAATCAATCTTATTATATTTTTAATATACAGAATATATAAACACACTAATAACCCATGTTTGATTAATATGAAGTTAGATTGAGAATAAAATAGCCATTAAAAATAACAATATAGTAAATAGAGATAATAAATAATAAATCCATTTATTAGCACTATTTTTAAAAATTAGTGAAAACAGGTAAGTACTAAATGATAATAGCAAAAACTCAATTAGATATTTAAATTGTTTATTTATAAAATCTAAGAAATTGAAGTCCGTAAAAAAAACAAATAAAAATATACCCAAACTAATCAGGCTATATAATTCATTTTTATCTTTATTAGATCTTCGTATATATTGGACTACACTATAGGCAAAGAGTAAAAATAAGAATGTAGTAGAAAAATAATATATTAATTTCATTTATTATTCTCTCCTTCTCATTTAATCCCTTCATCTGTTGGAATATCATTATGCATTACTTTCAACAAATATCATATCCAAATGGGCAATAACAATTAGCTTATATCCCTTAAACTATTTATATCCCAACTACTTTTTACAAATATTCTGTATATAATAAAAATATTTAAATACGGAACCAATAATAATATGACCCAGAGACCACTATATAAACTATCGTGTAATCTACGAATACATAATGTCAGAATTGATAGAATAGCATAAAAATATAAGACATAAAATATACCTATTGATATAGGTGTAAGTATTTCTATTCCTGTCTCAGCTTTAATCATAAAAAGTATTGAGATAAAATTTACGATTAAGCTAATAATCATACCAAATGATCCTATACCAAAATAAGCCTCTACTCTTTTAGCTCTGCCTTTAAGACAAAACGACTGATGTATATAAATATCCCTCATATACTCTAATAATCCATTTTTATTCTCTAGAGTTATCTTGTTATTTAAATAACCAACAGATTTCGTTGGTGAAATCAATTGAACACTACTATTCCCATATCGATTATTACTATGATTACTTGGGAGTAAGTATAAAAACATTGTCGGTATAAATATAATAACTACTTCTCTTAGCAAGATTTCTTCAAAAAACACTATATTTAAACCATCAAGTACAAATAGATCATACATATAATATCCATATATACTCCAACTTATTATTAACCATAAGTATAGCCATTTTCCTGATAATCCAAAATCATGTAATCTACGTCTGCTTAACTCTATAACTAAACATACACCTATTAGTTTAAAGATATAACGTAAATAATACATCTCTATTAATTGGATAGACAAAGTGTTTATAATTGCATTACCAACAAAATAAGTAAAGAATAAACCAATCAATATAATAAGGTAGGCCTTCTTATTTATTCGTGTATTATGGAGTAAATCATATATATTTTGTTTTATAAGTTGTATCTCTTCACTTATCATCTATTTTATCTGACGCTTTTTACACTAAAAAAATTAATCCGAATTCTAACAAGTATACATAGTCACCTAAATCATCATATTAGAAACATAGAGTCATTCTTATTTACTTAATTAAGTGAGTAAATTTATTTATCTCATACGCTTCAAAGTAAGAATTCGTATCTGATATACCTTCATCATAACCCAAATTAACTTCTACCTTTCCCTCATTAGTAACAGTAATTGTTATAGAAGATGGTGTTTGCATTTTACCAGATTTAAAGTGCATATATAACGCACGAATACATTGAGCCATATCCATGGTACCTTCGATATAGTTATCCAAATTAATTCCTGGATTTGATAAAAGTTGACCAGAGTAAACTGTGCCTTCTAAATTGATATAATAAAATCTACAATCAACAGACTCTTCAGTAGGAACTCCATGTAGAAGCATTACATCCCAATCCTCACTATCAATCATTTGATATAGTACAGTTGCACTTTGTTTAATTAAATCATTTGTATGTGTATGCCAGGCTTCCATATCTACATCCAGTGATTCCTTGTTTAAAAGATCCTCTTGTGCAGTATTATCTACTTCCGAACTATCTATTTCTTTTTTAGTTTTTCTAAATATATTTTTCAAAACGTTTTTCATATGACTCTTTATTTTCTACAAAAAAGGATTACCTAGTGGTTGTTTTAATAATTCATTTCTTTCTTTATCATCAAGAATCCAAATATTATCGTTAAGTCCTAAAGTTAGATATTCCCATTTTAAAACCTCTTCTAAATCATATTTCTGATTAAAATTACCATACTGAAATGATGTTTTTATGCCTAAAGAATCATTAATAATAACATTCATTATATTCCATAAATAGTCTTCTTTTATTCCATTATTTGGCAATGAAAATATTAAATGCAATAATTCATTCCAATATGTTTCTAGTTCTCTAGCATTATCAGAATTTTTCAGAAATTGATAAGCATTAATTAGTTCATTACCATTTACAATATATAAACACATTCTAGTGTTGCCATAATCTTTATCAATTTCCGCATGGAAATACAATTTATTCCAATTAGTACAAATTGCATTAGCTATATTATTAATGTAATTAAATATAGTATTACTGTTTTCAGACACGATTGATATTAAAGACCTCCACCTTAGGAACCAGAATAAACATCTATTCTAGTTTCTCCTCCGATTTTCAACTGGACAGATTATAACTTATTAAATTTAAGAGCTTTCTCACAATCCAAAAATTTCTTTCAATATACCAAAAAATACTAGCCAAGCAACAAAACCTGCACCATAAAAATCATAGTGAATCTCAGCACCAATCATAAAATCAAAAGCCATTCCATATATAATGGATGTTAATGCAAATAATGCAAATCCATAGAAAAAGAATTTTTTTATAACAGCCATTTTAATAATTTCCTTATATAAAAAAATGAATTTACTAAAAGAAATAAAATAAGAGTCAAATCATAATTGCTATATATAAGTAATTCATGTGATTGAATACTAAGTATATCGGTCTATTTAGGAACACTTTTATTACTATTTTAATGTAAAGCTAATAAATTTACACCATTATACTCTAATGCCAATAAATCATAGTTTTGATTTATTGAGAAAGTCCCTTTAAGACCTCCTGCATTAACAAATGAGTAAGTATTATCATCAATTTTATAGAATTCACTTTCTAAAGGTACAAAATATTTATCTAATGCTAAACCTACCTTCTCCGCATCTTCTTTAGAGCACTGCAAAACATCCTGTATTCGTTTAAAAAATGGCTTATGAACATTTTCTATTCTGTCTTCTATTATTTTATTAACCTTACTATAAGTCTTATATCTATAAATCAGATATAAAATAGCTAATAATAAAGCGATATTCTCCTTCATAATTCCCTCTAAAATCTTAGTTAAGTTAACTGTCACAGACTATACTTAATATATCTTTATATCGTCTTTATGGTGCAATTATATTTATCACTCAAATTACAAAATAGTTAATCTATCGCATATAGAAATTTCTTTTCTATAAAAATACTTAAAATCAGGAGATTTACCAACCCAAAAATCACTAATTCTATCACGAAGTTTGTAATTATTTTCAGAGGTAATATTTCTACTGTCAACCCAACTTATTGTATCAGGAATTGAATCCCACAAAATTAGATAATAAATGACACCAGATATATCAAACTTCAAAGCTATATCTACACAAATAATATCATTATCCCACCACGACGAAAATTCATCATTTACAATCTTAATATCATTTATAATTCCATTTATATTTAACGCATATAAAGAAAATTCATTTAATAAATAATTGTCATTTAAATTCTTATAGACTTCAAAATCTAAATTGGGATAATCATCTAAATCTGGACCCTCGATTGACTTATTTGTAAATTTAATAATTTGATTATCAAATTCTAAATATATACAGCCATCTGATATATATTCTATTTCACTTTCATCAAAAGAATTATCTCTAAGTACAAATACATTATTTACATTTTTACCTATACAATTATATATATTCTTTAGATATTCGCTATTAATCAAACTTTTCATAAACTTATATCACCTATATAATACTCATCCTGTATATTGCTCATATTCCCTTCTCTCTTAATCTAGTAAAGTTTGTAATTTATTAATCTTATATTTATATCACATTATATAAGAATATTAATAAATTTTAAACCACCTACCAAAGATTACCAGTCATCTTTAATAGGTGGTTCATTTTATTCACCCTTAGTGATACGATCTAAGAGTTCAATATGCTATTGTAGATTACGCTTTCACCACAACAGATACGTCATCAGGAAAAGCACGGCCTGTTTCATGAGCCTGTTCTATATAACCCGCAAAAGCATTGATAATATGTTTTTCAGCATCTAAAATAAGAATACAAAAGCTAATCCACCAGCCATTATTCCAATACCACTAAGATAAAGTAGTCCACCTTTTAAAATTTCTCGACGTCTTTCAGGAGTTTCTGCCGTTTTATATAAATATATGAAAAGACATAGAAAAGATATATCCATAAGAACTAGGATAACTGACGATATATAAAAACATAGCTTAAATGGAATATAACCATATTCGTATAATTTACTTACTATAATTCCAGGAATCCCGAAGATAAGCAATATACTAATAATCAAAAAAACATCTTTCCATTTATTCCTATAAGACTTTATTAATTGATAAAATAACAGTCCCATAAAAAAATATAACAATAAATCACTCATTTAATTATTCCCTCACCTATCATTATTATTCTTCTTATTATTTTCATTATCTTTTATAATATCTTTTACTCCAGTAGAAACAGCTTTTTGAATCTGTTGTCAACAAAAAACATCTAGAACATTATAACATGTAACTTCATCAGGAACCCTCCCTTCATTAGTTAAATAAGTTTGGTAATTGTGAAGCAAAAGATGTTTCCACAAAATTATTGACACTAACTAAATGTTAAACCACCTACCAAAGATTACCAATCATCTTTAATAGGTGGTTCATTTTATGACTCTAAATAATATTTTTCTAAGAGTTCAATATGTTATTGTAAATTACGCTTTCACCACAACAGATACGCCATCAGGAATAACTGTAATACTTGCATCTTCCCCTTTTAATTCCAAAGCCTTATTCAATGCTTCATCAAATGTAGTAGCATGTTGCAAATGCATGTCTGTAAGCATCTTAGGGTCGCATTGGTCTGTTACAACGATAACTGTAAATTGATCTAGAATACGAGCCAAGATTTGCATTTCCCATTGGTCTGGAATTGTTTCATTACGAGGCACCTTAGCAATGCGGTCTAGTAATTCACGAGGTGTTTTGGCATTTTTAAGGTTTTCATAAAGAGATTCTCCACCATGACCATCATTACAAGCAGCAATCATGATGATAACACCATCTTTTTTACAAGATGCTTCGGCAGCGGTCATGCCTTTTACAGCTTGATATACGTTTTGGTCTAATGGATACCCACCATTTGTAGTGATAACGATGTCTGATGGTACAGCTTTCACACTAGCTAGTTCAGATACAAAAGCACAGCCTGTTTCATGAGCTTGTTCCATATCACCAGCAAAGGCATTGATAATATGTTTTTCCGCATCGATGACAACATTTAAAATAAATGCTAATTTCGCAGTACGACCAGCGTATACCATATCCTTATGAATTGGATTATTCTCGATAATACCTGTACGAGCATATGGGCTATTGATAAATTCAGCACAGTGATTTGCCATTACAGTCACTTCCGAAGCAATGCCTGGCAATACGCTTTTTCTACCGCCAGAGAAACCAGCAAAGAAATGTGGTTCAATGAAACCTTCAGAAATTAATAGCTCCGTTTCTACAGCTAGTTTATTGATGATGCAATCCCCACCGGATGGCAATACGCCTATTTTAGTCATTTGACTAGCATCACCAGAGATATGGTTTACAATCTTTTCATTAGCTACGATTTCAGGACCAAATTTATCTACCATTTCTTCATGTGTAGTAGGACGATGGAAACCAGTAGCTAGTAAAATAGTAATATCAATGGATGGATTGGCTTCACGAATACGGCGAAGTAGAATTGGCATCGTAATTTTACTAGGCACTGGACGCGTATGGTCACTTGTGATGATGACCATCTTGGATTTACCCTTAACCAATTCTTCCAAGCGTTGGCTACCGATAGGATTATCTAACGCATGTTCTACCAATGCTTCTTGTGAAAGCTCCGCCTTATAGGAATGGGCTTTAGATTCTAATACACCTGCAATATTTTTATCAGGAATATTAATATCTACAAATCCTTTTGCATAGGGTACATTAAATGTTTTCATGGGAATCACTCCTTAACTTAACACTAACAAACTATAAATAACCCGCTACGACAAATCAATCCTCCTTCTTACGCAATTGTCGTTTAAGGTCTAACAAACTCATATCATTTTGCTTAGCAATGGCAGCTAGTGAATCATATTCATATTTATGTCTCTTTACACCAAATCCACTGCTTGTTTTGAAAGCAATTCTATTGCCTTCCCAGTCTATGTCTCCTGTAGACCGGTTCAAAATATATCGATCACAACGATGGTACCGAATACCAAGGCTCGTAGTATGCTTGAATATTAAATCTCGTATAGTATCGATATCGTCTATCTTACAAAGAACGGTGAGCATCGTACCAGGTCGTTGTTTTTTCATCATAATCGGTGTTGTAAATACATCTAAGACTGGTGAAAGTAACAGCTGTTCTACTGCATAGCCGATTTCTTCTGGCGTCATATCGTCGAGATTACAGGACATTTCAATGATTGTATCTTCTGAATCATTAACTATGTCTACAAAGGCGCGAATGCAATTAGGTCGTTCAAATTGTTTAGTACCAAATCCATAAGATATATTTATTGGTGTCATAACTGGCATATGGCTAAAGGCTGTGCCAAAATACTTGGCTAACGCTGCACCTGTCGGTGTGCATAGCTCACCTTTAATCTGATAATCTGCATACATAGGGATACCTGCTAATAACTCCATCGTTGCTGGTGCTGGCACAGGTAGTTCTCCATGAGCACAGTGAACAGTACCCGTTCCTACATGTATAGGCGAGATGATAATCTCATCAAACTTCAATGCCTCTAAGAGTACACAAACGGCCACAATATCCGCAATAGCATCGAGCATGCCCAGCTCGTGGAAATGAATTTGTGTCACTGTAGATTTATGAACCTTGGCCTCCGCTTGAGCTACCAGATTATATACGTTTATAGCATTCTGTTTACACGTATCGGAAATAGATAAGCTATTAATTATATCCGTTACACCTTGTAAACCTCGGCCATGCACATGATGGTGATGATCAGTATGATGTTGGTCATGAGAACTACCTGTATGATGTTCAGACTCTTCTATACCATTAATGGTGACCGCTACCCGATAACCTTGTAAGCCTTTATCTTCTTTCGGAATAAGTGTATAGGTAACATTAGGTATCCCTATTTGATTAAGCCGTTCTATCCATATTTCAGGGTTATCTACTAAACCGAGTAATGTCGCGGTCAGCATGTCTCCTGCAATGCCCATTTGACAATCTAAAAATAATCGTTTCATTTACTTTCACCTATATGATTAATCATATTCGCCGTATAAGCAGCACCAAATCCATTGTCTATGTTGACAACCGTAACACCGCTAGCGCAGGAATTGAGCATCGATAATAACGCCGTAACACCACCAAATGCCGTTCCATAACCGACACTAGTTGGTACGGCGATAACAGGTACATCCACCAGGCCACCAACAACACTTGCTAAAGCCCCTTCCATGCCGGCAATGACAACGATAACCTTAGCAGACATAATAGTATCTAAATGTTGTAACAAACGATGAATGCCCGCCACACCTACGTCATAAATTCGATTGACCGTATTACCATAAAATTCAGCTGTAATTGCACATTCTTCAGCCACTTTATAATCACTTGTACCGCCGGTAACAATAGCTATACTTGACTCTGTTTTCTTCGTAGGCATATCACCAACGTAGCCGATATGAGCATCCTTGATATATGTCAAGGAATGGTGTTCTTGAACCTCTGCAGCCACATCAGGTGCTAAGCGTGTAATCAATATATGACCTTGCCCATTAGACTGCATGGAGGAGATAATACCCACGATTTGTTCACTAGTTTTACCGGCACCATAAATAACCTCTGGTACACCTTGTCGTAATTGACGATGTAAATCTACGTTTGCATACCCTAAATCCTCTATCGGTTTCATCTTTAGCTTTAATAAGGCTGCATCCACATCTACTTGACCATTTTTTACTTGCTCTAAAAGAGATCTAATATTATCGCTCATGAACGCACCTCTAAATCTAATACAACATCATCAAACATAGATTTAAAATATGAGAGAATCTGAATCCTATTCTTAATAACAATAGCTATTTGATTCTCTGGGACTTGAATTTTAGCAATATTTCCTATCAGGCGAACTCTAAAATCTGATAAACCTAACGAAAATAAATACCCTTCCGCTTTTTCGATATGTTCTAAATCATGACCTGTTATGTGCTGCCCCGCTTGAAATCTCGTAGCTAAACAGGCGTAGGATGGTTTATCCCAGGTAAATAAATTAGCCTGTTTGGCCAACTGGCAAATCATAGATTTTGTTAAGCCACAGTCTCTTAGTGGCGACTTAACAGATAGCTCAGCTATTGCTTTCATACCAGGGCGATCATCTACCTCATCACTGGCATTGGTTCCATCGCATAATATGGAAAATCCATCGCGTTTAGCCTGTTCACTTATCGTTGTGAATACATGATGTTTACAGTAATAGCATCGATCACTTGGGTTGCTCGTTACATCATCATGTTCGAGTACATCAATATCTATGATTTCTAAGGGAATACCGATACATTCTGCAATTTTCTTGGCATCATCTAATTCAAACTGTGGCACAAACTGGGACTTAACAGTATATGCTTTGCATGGAATGCCAGATTGTTTGACAGCATACGCTAAATAGGATGAATCTACACCACCAGATAAAGCTATACCTACATTACCTAATGTCTTTATATACTCGATTAATTCCATTCCATACAATCCTTTAACAAGTTTCTATAATCTATAGTTTCAAAATAAAAAAATAAAATAGAGCCATCACTATAGGCTCTACTATCACTCTACCATATATAGAACAACCATTAATGTATTTAGTATAAAACTTTTTGTTTGCATTTTCTAACTCATAAATGAGATATATGTTCAGGTAATACATTATATTTTTTCTATATAAGAAAACCACTTATCTTAAATAGGTTTATCTAACCTATTCGAGATAAGTGGTTTAAAATTTATAAAAATTTTTGATAAGGAGTCTTATGAGTCGATACCTAACAATTTATTAGTATATATTATAAACTCATCAGAAATTTTACACTTTGCAGTTGTTTACCTATTGCCTGTTCACAATAAGAAAATAGTAATCGTTCTAGTTCCTTCCATACAGTTCCAGGAAGTTCAATAGGTGCTGCATCGCCCCATTGATAGGCCAAAATATTTGGCATTGCATTGCGTAATGAAAGGGATGGATTCATATGCGTATGTATCCGTAGTTCGTTCCAGAATAAATCAATTCCATCTCCGGTATTAAAAGCCTCATGTTGTGGCATTACCCCCGCTAACGACAGCATTTGCCATCCCAATATGATCGTCCCTAATCGTACATTTCGTTGACGTATAGATTTTGAATAATTGACTACAGCATTAAATACATTACGATCAACATCATACGATGCAAATAGTTCTTGTATGAGTTCACTGGCTACGGCTGCATACGCAATGTTATCTAGATTCGTATCTAGAGATTCCACCACATAGGAACCATCGATTTGTGTGACTTTCACAAATTCTCCATCCTGCACAACTGTAATATACATAGCGCTGAAGGGACGTAAATAGGATGCATTACGCAATGTTTGCAACCGTTTATGCGGAAACGAAGCCCTAATTATACCTAAGGACGGTGTGATAAAGGTAAACACCGAATAGAGCTTATATTTCTTCCGACTCACCACAATGGCCGGCATATTAAAAGCGCCACTAATCTTGTTCATGTTCATCATCCGCAACAGTTTCAGACTCAGATAAAGGTGTTACACGCAAACGTGAAATACGATAACCTTGCATCTTAATTACTTCAAATGTATAACCATAAGCATCAACAGTATCCCCCACAATTGGAGTACGGCCTAATAGACCGAAGATATAGCCACCAATAGTATCGGAATCGGAGTCTTCAATGTGAATATTCATCATTTCAGACACTTCATCGACAAGAACCTTGCCGTCAAACTCAAAGGAGCCATCAGAATAACTCATCGTAGCCGGCAAATGAGGTTCATGTTCGTCTTGAATATCCCCTACCAATTCTTCGATGATATCCTCTAACCCCACAAGGCCTACCATACCGCCGTATTCATCGACAACAACGGCTTGGTAAATACGACGCGTTCTCATGTATTGCAATAAGGTAGATAATTTCATAACCTCAGGAACCGTCAAGATATCTCGTTTGATGTTTCGCAAATCTTTTCTAGCCTGCTTTTGACGTTCCATCAAATCCTTAATATGTACAAGGCCTACAATATGATCCTTATCTTCCACACACAATGGATATCTCGTATGCGATGTAGAACGAATCACCTTCATGGCTTCATCATAACCATCTTCCACGAAAATACAATCCACATCTTGGCGAGGCACCATAACCTCTTTTGCCATACGTTCCACAAAGTTGAACACATTGTCTATCAACTCAGATTCTACCTGATTTAACTGACCTTCTTCATGACTTCTAGAAATCATCATGCGTATTTCTTCTTCCGTATATACAAGGTCTAGTTCAGTTAGGTATTTTGTTTGATAAAATTTAAGGATGCAATTGGATATTTTACTAGCTAACCATACAAAAGGATATACAATACGACCAACACCAACGACGATGCGGCTATGCATATTGACATACTTTGTAGGGAATGATAAACCCAATGCCTTCGGTACAATTTCGCCAAAGATGAGGACGATAAGACTAATGATAATAAGCAAGATCAGGTCTAAAATATGATGAACCCATGTACCATGGATATTAAAAATATCCATGATACCTACCACAAAACTATTAAAGATATATGTGCCAGTACCTGCTAAGGTGAGAATGAAAAAGAGTATTAGAAATTGTGTAGTATTAAGGAAATACTCAGGATTTTGGTATAGCTTTAACAAGAATTGGCGATCCTTTTCATGTAGGATTTCCATATCTTCTACATGTTCCTTGCGCAACCGTGCAAAAGAGAATTTTGCTACCACCAAAAAGTTAATTAAGAAAATACATACTATGCCGAACCCAATCGGTAACAGGGCATCTATACTGTCCATAACAATCCTTTCTAACTATAATCAATCTAAATAATCTATTTTTTATATCCCAATTCTGAAAGCATACCCGATTTATTACGCCAATCCTTTTTAACCTTAACCCATAAATCAAGATATACTTTTGTAGCCAATAACTTTTGAATATCCATGCGCGCTTCTGCACCAATCTTGCGTAGTAACGCACCTTTGTTACCAATGATGATACCCTTTTGAGAATCTCGTTCACAATAGATGGTAGCACGAATATATGTAGTTCCATCATCACGAGTCTTCATTTCATCTACATCGACAGCGATGGCATGAGGAATTTCATCACGGGTAGACAACAAAATCTTTTCGCGAACGATATCAGAAATAATCAATCGTTCTGGTTGGTCTGTAATCATATCTTCTGGGAAGTATTGAGGACCTTCTGACAAATGCTCACCTAGCACATTAAGAAGTTCAGATAAATTTTCTTTATTCTTTGCCGAAATAGGAATGACACCAGCAAATGGATACGCATCTTGATAGGATACGATAGCTTCTAATACCTGTTCTTTTTGCAGTGTATCAATTTTATTGACTACGAGGAATACCGGTACTTTCACACGTTTTAATTGTTCAATGATGAAATTATCTCCTGGACCTCGTTTTTCATTACCTGCCACAACAAATAGAACGGCCTCTGTTTCCTTCAAAGATTCAATGGCTGCATCGACCATGAATTCACCTAGTTTATGTTTTGGCTTATGTACGCCAGGTGTATCCATGAAAACGATTTGTTTTTCTTCATCGGTGTAAACACAAATAATGCGGTTACGCGTTGTCTGTGCCTTATCAGATACAATGGCAATCTTGTCGCCTATCAAGGCATTAATCATGGTAGACTTGCCTACATTTGGTCGCCCTACAACGGCTACGAAGCCGGATTTAAAATGTTCTGCTTTATTCATTATATGGTTGATCCTCTCGTACATACCCTAAATTAGAAAGCACAAATTCTTCTTCTGTGCGCATTTCTTTTTTATCTTCATCGGTCATATGGTCATAGCCTAAGATATGCAAACAACTATGTGTTGTTAAATAGGCTAATTCCCGTTCAAAACTATGTCCATACTCGACAGCTTGTTCATGAGCTCGTTCTAAGGAGAGTATCATATCCCCCAATAGGTGATGTTCCTCTGCACTACCTTCGTAATCGTCTCCTTCATTAAGGGCAAAGGACAATACATCTGTTGGTCTATCAATACCGCGATATTCCTTATTTAGTTCATGAATTTTCTTATTGTCGCATAGTAGAATGCTTAACTCATCATCTTCAAGTCCATACACGCGGCTCACTTCATCGCAAACCTTTTGTATAACCTCTTCAATCTTAGTATCTCTGGCTATACCATCATCATAACTAATTTGTATATGCATAATTCTTATTCTTCCTTTGAAAGCTTTTGATGGTATGCATCATAGGCTTTAACGATGCGACCTACCAAATCATGACGCACCACATCTTGATCTGTAAAATACACCATATGAATACCAGACACGCGTTTTAATACCTTTTCTGCTTCATAGAGCCCAGATGTCACACGCGGAGGCAAGTCAATTTGGGTTTTATCACCATTGACGACCATTTTAGAGTTATTACCCAAACGGGTTAAGAACATCTTCATTTGCTCTGCCGTCGTATTCTGTGCTTCATCCAAGATGACGAAGGCATTTTCTAATGTACGACCGCGCATGTACGCTAATGGTGCCACCTCGATTGTGCCCCGTTCCATAAAGCGTTGTACTTGTTCAATACCAAACATTTCGTGCAACGCATCATAAAGCGGACGCAAATATGGATCTACCTTATCTTGTAGTTCGCCAGGTAAGAACCCTAGTCGTTCACCAGCCTCTACGGCAGGTCGCGTCAAAATAATCTTATCTACATTGCGGTTCTTCAAGTAAAATGCGGCTAATGCAACAGCTAAGAACGTTTTACCGGTACCGGCAGGTCCAATGCCAAAGGTGATAGTATTCTTGCGAATACTGTCTACATATTGCTTTTGACCTTCCGTCTTTGGCGTAATGCTTTTACCGCGCATCGTTACGGACAAAGTATCCTCGAACATAGAGTGAAGGGCATCCCCTTTGCCATTCATCACCATCTTAGCAGCAATGCGAACTTGAGATTCTGTAATCGTACTGCCTTCTTTATAGAGGAATACCAGTTCCTCTAATGTCCGATACAACGCCTCAACGTGAAGCTCGTCCCCTTTTATGACAACTGTATCACCACGGGATACAATATCCGCAGGAATGACTTCATTCATCATTTGTAAATATCTATTGTGTTGACCTAGTATAGATTGTGCTAAGTCATAGGTAGGAAAGGTAAATACCCGTTCGCTCATGCTTGTCCCCCATCTATAAATTTACGTACTGCTTTACCATTTAAATAATCACATAAATCGCCTTGATGTGCATCTAGTTCATCCATCATATCGTCGATTAAATCCTGTACACGCCACCAGCCCATAGACCAATTGGTAAATAATGTATTATCTTCTGGGGCACGACCCACTAATCGTTGTAACACGATATCTGGATGGAGATGGCGTAAAAACTGAACAACGCGCTCCGCATACTCCTCGGCGCTAATCAAGGTGATTTGACCTTCTTCATACCATTTGGCCATCAATGTATGTTTCACAATATATAGAGCATGTAACTTTACTTGGTCAACGCCAAGGGATGATAAAATTTTGGCCCCTTCAATGGTATCCTCCATCGTATCCCAAGGCAAATTAACAATCATATGTGTGGTCACACTAAATCCATAACGCTTAATGCGTAAAACCGCATCGATAAATTGCGCTAAATCATGGCCTCGATTAATCTTCTCAAGTGTATGATAGTTAACGGTTTGCAATCCTAATTCAATGTAGATATCCTTATGAAATCGTTGTTGTATGTCCTGTAAAACATCTAAATACTCATTAGAAATACAATCAGGTCTCGTAGCGATTGCAATCCCTACGGCTTCATCAATACAACCTTGTTCCATATAGGATTTAAAATCCTCAAGAGGTAAATAGGTATTACTAAAGTTTTGATAATAAGGTATAAATTTTTTAGCCTTATATTTAGGTCCGATGTGTGCAATATTTTCTTCTAATTGCATGCGCACCGTCATCCATGCAGGTCTATTTTCATAACCAGCACCGATTTCCCCACAGAATGTACATCCTCCAACACCAGCTGATCCATCTCGATTAGGACAGGTTAAAGGTAATGCAACAGGTAATTTATATACCTTTTCACCATATGTTTCTTTATAAAATTTTGACACCATCCGGTACCGTTTCTGTCTCGTTGTATCTGACATAACACTCCTCTATATCATTGTATATTTTCAGGGCGAATGAATGGGGTCACTTCTTTATTCACATCTATAATCACTGTGAAATCCCCTTCTGGTATATGTTGAATTCCTAAATATGTTGCTGTTTCACGGCTCATGGTCATTTCCACATATTGCTGACGAATTTTACGCCATTCTTTAAACGTATAATTGGGAATAAATGTAGACGCAATCTCTTCATTGCGCCAAAACCCTTCGCCTACTTGTAGCAATTCCTTTGTTTGTTTAGGCAATCCTACTGCGTCGCTGCGCACCTTACCGCGATAGCTTACCAATGTATCGTATTGCAATAACTCTGCAGCTATCGTATCACCTTTTGCAAGGAAGAAACGATATAAGAATTCAATTTGGTCTATATCCTTAAGATTAACCTTATGATTACCTTCCTTAAGCCATGCTCTCGTCATATCACAAAAATAGGTAAATGCATCCGTTTCACCGTGAATCAATTGTTGTCCGATATAGCCAAAGGTTGTTCTAAATCGTTCACTATTATAAAAACGCTCAAATACATCTTCAAAATATTTCAAGAAACGTACATCATCATAAGGTAGTACATGCGTGCTTAGAACCTCATATGGTGCCAATGGATCTGCCACATATTTATATTCACGCATCCGTCGTACACCAGATCCTTTTAGCAATTTTAAGAATCCAATTTGTAATGCATGAGGTTGTAAGCTAAATAAATCGTTAAAAGATTGTCCAAATCGATTAAAATCCTCGTGAGGCAATCCTACGATAAGATCCATGTGGACATGCGTACGTCCTGCTTGAATAATAGGACGTATAGATTTTTGAATGTATGGCCAATCATTATAGCGATTGATAGCATCTAATGTTTTCTTATGCGTACTTTGTACACCTACCTCAATTTGAATGCGTCCAGGTGGCGTTTCACAAAGAATGTTAGTTTCCCACTCCGTCATAAGCTCCGGTTCCATTTCTAAGTGGAAATTCATATCTGTATCGCTATCTCTCATGAACTCCATAAGTGGTCTATGATGATGAGGTGCACAGTTAAAGGTGCGGTCTACAAATTTTACTTGCTTCACACCATGATCAATAAACCATTGCAATTCTTCTAATGTCCGCTCTTGAGGAAAGAATCGTACAGTATTCTTATTACCCGACAAACAATACTGACAGGAAAAAGGACAACCACGAGAGGATTCATAATAAATAATCTTATGCTCTAAATCATCCATATCTTCCTCTGTATATGGGAATGGTATGGTAGATAAATCACGAACCTCTACTGCCTCTGCCGAGCCTAAAATACTACCATTCCTACGTCCTCTCACACCGGGAATCACAGGGTCTAATCCATCATTACCAAGCTGTAATGCCGTTACAAGGGCATGGAATGCTTCCTCGCCCTCACCTTGTACAATATAATCGATATTCGGACATCGTTCTAATAATTCATCGGCTGTGAAAGAAACCTCTGGTCCGCCCAATACAATTTTAATATCTGGTCGTACGGCTTTCACCATGTCCACCACATGCAATGTCATTTCAATATTCCAAATGTAGCAGGCAAAACCTAGGATATCGATATCATGCTCAGTAATATCGCTGAGAATATGCAAAACAGGCATATTAATAGTATATTCCACTATATCGTATGCCTGTCCATGGGCTTCACCATAAGCCTTGAGATATCTCAAGGCTAGTGAAGAATGTATAAATTTTGAGTTTAATGTTGATAGAACTACGTTCATAGTACCCCTTTAGCATCATCGAATGGACTTGCCACCGTCTTGTCGTAATAGATATATTATACCATTAAAACAAGCCTAAGATAAAGGAGATAATAGCCCCTACTAGGATGACCACGCCTACGATGGACAAGATGATGCCGCCAAAGAATACGATAGCTGCTAAGATTACAGCTAATACAATAATCATAATGATACGGCTTAGCCAACTAGAACCGCCAAAATGATATACCTTCACACGAGGGCCATAGTCTTGAAATTGCTCATACCCACTTCGGTCTTCTTCTTTTTGAGTAGGTGTAAATTCAACTTGTACAGTATCCCCTTCTTCATCAATGGTAACCCCATCAAAATCGCGGCGCTCTATATCGCTTAGGACACGTGTCTTAGTTTCTTGTTCTTTATTTTCATTCATTGTATCTTTGTTATTCATGATATATTCCTTATCACAAAACATATAATCAATTTTATACAATTTATTATACCATAATAGTCATGGAAACAAAATATCCCCTATGGTAAATATACCATAGAGGACAATTCGTTTATACAATATTAAGATGAACTAAGTCAAGACAGTCTTAGTCATTTAAGAATTTTTGTAATAATTGGTTAACCATACCAGGGTTAGCACGGCCTTTGGATTCTTTCATAACTTGACCTACCAAGAAACCGATAGCTTTGCCATTACCGCCCTTAAAGTCAGCCACTGGTTGTGGGTTATTAGCGATAACTTGTTTTACGATTTCTTCAATAGCGCCAGTATCTGTAATTTGAACAAGACCTTCTTCTTTTACGATAGCATCAGCATCCTTGCCGGATTCCCACATGGATACGATAACTTTTTTCGCAATTTTACCAGAAATGGTGCCTTTTTCAATAAGAGCAATCATACCAGCCAAGTTTTCAGGGCTTACCTTAGATTCACCAAATGTTAAGCCGCTTTCATTGATCATCTTAGACAAGTCACCAAGCATCCAGTTAGCCACAGTCTTAGGATCTGCGCCAGCTTTCACAGCTGCATCTAAATAATCAGCCGTCTTACGAGCCATGGTAAGGATGGTTGCATCTTCACGAGACAAGCCGTATTCGGATACAAAGCGCGCAATTTTAGCGTCTTGCAATTCAGGCAAAGAACGACGTACTTCTTCGATCTTTTCGTCCGTAATTACGATTGGTACCAAGTCTGGTTCTGGGAAGTAACGGTAATCATTTTCTTCGTCCTTCTTACGCATGCCAAGAGTAATGCCTTGTGCATCGTCCCACGTACGTGTTTCTTGGTCTACTTTGCCGCCTGCTTCGATAAGCTTAGCTTGACGCAATGCTTCGTATTCAACAACCTTTTGAATAGCTGTTAAGGAGTTAACATTTTTAGTTTCTGTACGTGTACCAAATTCTTTGGAGCCACGAAGGCGTACGGATACGTTACAGTCACCACGCAAGGAACCTTCTTCCATACGACCGTCAGATACTTCTAAATATTGCAAAATGGAACGCAATTTTTCAACGTATGCTCTCGCTTCTGCACCGGATCGAATATCTGGTTCAGATACGATTTCAAGAAGAGGTACGCCTGTACGGTTATAGTCGACATTAGAAGAATTAGAATCGGAAATCGTATTACCGCTATGAACCAATTTACCAGCGTCTTCTTCCATGTGAATACGTGTGATACCGATGCGTTTAGTTTCACCATTGACTTCAATGTCTAAGTGACCATTCAAGCAGATTGGCAAATCATATTGAGATGTTTGATAGTTTTTAGGCAAATCAGGATAGTAGTAGTTTTTACGGTCAAATTTGTTGAATTTAAGAATTTCACAATTCAATGCTAAACCTACTTTGATGGCAAATTCTACTACTTGTTTATTCAACACAGGCATAGCACCAGGTAAGCCGAGACATACTGGGCATACATGTGTATTTTGATCACCGCCGAATTCAGTGGTACAACCACAGAAGATTTTAGACTTAGTCTTAAGCTCTGTATGAACCTCTAAACCAACGACTGTTTCGTATTTACTACTCATAGAGAAACCTCCCCAGTTGGTGCTACTAATTGACAATCTGGACGTGCTTGTTCGAATGTGAAAGCGGCACGTAACAATGTTTCTTCGCCCATTGCAGGACCCAATAATTGTAAGCCGATTGGCAAGTTATCGCTACTCATGCCCGCTGGAATGCTAATACCAGGAATACCAGCTAAGTTAGCTGGAACTGTACAAATATCTTCTAAGTACATTGCTAATGGGTCATTGATTTTTTCACCAAACTTATACGCTGTGTTAGGGGCTGTTGGAGCCAATAACAAATCAACCTTGGAGAAGGCTGCATCAAATTCATTTTTGATAACGCGACGTACTTTAAGAGCTTTCAAATAGTATGCATCGTAATAACCTGCGCTCAATACATAGGTACCGAGCAAAATACGACGTTGTACTTCTGGTCCAAAGCCTTCTGTACGAGTTTTAGTAGACATTTCTACCAAATTATCTGCAGGCACACGCAAACCATAGCTTACACCATCATAACGAGCCAAGTTGGAACTTGCTTCTGCCAATGCGATAATATAGTACGCAGACAAAGCATATTTTGTGCTAGGCAAGGAAACCTCAACGATTTCAGCACCTAATTTTTTATATGTTTCAATTGCTTCATCAATAGCCTTGCGTACTTCTGCATTAAGACCGTCGCCAAAGAATTCTTTTGGTACACCAATTTTTAAATTCTTAACATCGTTCACAAGCGCTTTTGTATAATCTACACGTTCGCCAGGAATTGATGTGGAATCTTTAGGGTCATGGCCAGCAATGGCATTTAATACCAATGCAGCATCGGTTACGTCACGTGTAACAGGTCCAATTTGATCCAAAGAAGATGCAAAGGCAATCAAACCATAACGTGATACATTACCATAGGTAGGCTTCATACCTACCACACCACAGAAGGATGCAGGTTGGCGGATAGAACCACCTGTATCGGAGCCCAATGCCCAGATAGCAGAACCACTGGATACTGCAGCTGCACTACCACCGGAAGAACCGCCTGGTACGCATTCCAAATTCCATGGATTAGCTGTTTTAGCTAATGCGGAATTTTCTGTGGAACCGCCCATAGCGAATTCATCCATGTTAAGTTTACCTAAGCTAACTAAGTGATTAGCATGTAATCGTTCAATAACGGATGCATTATATGGAGGAATGAAATGTTCCAACATTTTAGATGCACATGTAGCAGGTTGATCTTTAATACAAATATTATCCTTAATAGCGCCAGGAATACCTGCTAATGGAGAAATAGCTTCACCTTTAGCAATTGCTTCATCTACAGCTTTGGCAGATGCTAATGCTAATTCGTGGGAATCAGATAAATACGCATGTACCTCTGGTTCCACTTTTGCTTTGTGACTAATCACTGCATTTGTTAATTCTACAGCACTGATTTCTTTGTTCACTAATTTAGTGTGTAATTCATGAATTGTTGCCACAGTGAAACCTCCTATTCTTGTACAACGCGAGGCACCTTGAAGTACCCATCTTCTTCTTCAGGTGCATTAGACAATGCTAAGTCGTGATCTAAAGAAGGTTTAGTCTCATCTTCTCTAAATACATTATGCAAAGGAACAGCATGAGCCATTACTTCTACATCATCTAATTCTAATTCATTTAATTCTGCTACATACGTTAAGATATCGGATAATTCCTTCTCAACGCTAGCCATTTTATCTTCTTTTACTTCTAATCGGGACAGTAAAGCGATTTTTTTAATTTCCTCTTGGCTGATTTTCATCGGTCCACATCCTTTCATATCTTTTAATTATAAAGCATATGACATATATTTTCAAAATAAAGGATTAGTTTTCACCTAAATCTTTAAGTAATTCTATAAATTCTTCTTCATTGATAACGCGAATACCAAGTTCATTCGCCTTTGTCAATTTACTGCCACTATCTTCACCAGCAATAACAAGTGTTGTTTTCTTAGATACGGACCCGGTCACCTTAGCGCCGTGTTTTTCTAATAGTTTACCAGCTTCGCTACGTCCCATGACCTCGAGTTTACCAGTAAGAACAACGATTTCCCCTTCCATTTCATTACCTGCGGCTTCTTGCACATCTACGTCCATTTTTAAACCGGCTTCGATTAAGCCATTGATGATTTTAATATGTTGAGGGTCCTCTCGATATTCGATAATGCTATCTGCCATGGTAGGACCGATTTCTTCTACCGCTACTAATTCGTCTTTACTAATCGTTAAAAATCTATCCATAGACTTCACAACATTAGCAATTGTACCGGCCGCTTTAGAACCGATAAGGCGAATGCCAAGACCAAATAGTACGCGGTCTAATCCACGAGATTTAGAATCTGCAATAGCTTTCACAAGATTATCTGCCGATTTTTTACCCATACGGTCCATACCCATGATGGATTCCGTAGTCAAATGATATAAATCAACTACATTGGTAATCAATTTTTCATTGATTAAATTTTCCACAATACTTGGGCCAAGCCCATCGATATTCATCGCATCGCGAGATGCAAAGTGAATGATTTGTTCCTTTTCAATAGCAGGACAATGTTTATTGGTACAGCGAATGGCCGCTTCACCTTCGCGGCGTACTGCTGGACTTTCACAAACAGGACAACGATTAGGAATTGTGAAAGGAACCTCACTGCCCGTACGTTTTTCAGGCAATACACGAATGACTTCTGGAATGATTTCAGCCGCCTTGTGAATAAGTACATGGTCACCAATACGAATATCTTTTTCAGTGATGAAATCTTGATTATGTAATGTAACACGACTCACATTAGTGCCGGATACAAACACAGGTTCTAATTCTCCAGTTGGCGTCAATACACCAGTACGTCCTACATTGATGGTAATATCTTTGACAACTGTTTCCACCTCTTCTGGAGGATATTTATAAGCTGTAGCCCACTTAGGGTCCTTTGCGGTCGAGCCTAACATCTCTTGATCATTAAAATCATTGACCTTTATAACCATACCATCTGTATCGTATGGCAGTTCATGACGTTTTTCGCCCCAATAATTAATAGCCTCAATAACTTCATCTACGGTATTACAAACGCGATAATGAGGATTTACAGAGAAATGGAAATTCTCCAATGTATGTAACAATTCCTCTTGCGTATGAATATTAGCGCCGCTTTCAGAACCGATAGCATAGGCAAAAAATGCAAGATTTCGACTTGCTGTAATAGCAGGGTCCTGTTGTCGCAAAGAACCTGCCGCTGCATTGCGAGGATTGACAAAGGTCGGTAACCCTTCTTCATCGCGTTCCTCATTGATACGTTTAAATTCGCTATGTGGCATGTACGCTTCACCGCGAATTTCGATAAATTCTGGCGCATTTTCTAGGTATAAAGGAATGGATTTGATAGTACGCACATTGGCTGTTACATCTTCTCCTACCTTACCATCACCGCGTGTGACGGCACGAACAAAGATACCATTTTCATAGTGCAAATTAACAGCTAAGCCGTCAATTTTCAACTCCACCACATAAGCCTTTGTTTGATGTCCCAATTCCTTCGTTACCCGTTGGTCAAAAGCACGCACTTCATCCGCACTAAACACATTGGATAAGCTGAGCATAGGTCTACCATGGACTACTTTTTCAAAGGGACCATCCGCTTTGATGCCAACCCGCTGTGTCGGAGACGATGGCACAATATATTCAGGATGTGCCGTTTCTAAATCCACGAGCTCACGATATTTTTGATCATATTCAAAATCGCTCATCGTCGGATTATCTTTTACATAATATAGATACTGCGCATGAGTCAATTCTTTTTGTAATTGTTCTATTCTATCTTTAGGATTCATAATTATCCTCTATATCATACAGTGATTGTTCTAACCTTTTTTTACCGGTGCAAACTTAGCCATGACTACTCGAACACCTTGTGTAGGGAATTCTATAGTTAGCTTCATGCCAGCCCCCTCACCAGAAACATTGACGACCTTACCATTTCCCCATTTACTGTGAATCGCCGTATCCCCAACCTTCCAATCAGCGATAACTTCATTGCGAATAATCGGTTTTGTTACAGGGCGACTAGCGACCGACATATGTCTTGGCACTGTTGGTTTAATATCATCAGGAATTCTTCGTTTTGCACGTAAACTATCGACGAGTTCCGCTGGAATTTCATCGATGAAACGAGACGGTAAATAACTGCTAGTACGACCGAATACAGTACGGGTTGTAGCATTAGAAATATATAATTCCTTCTCAGCACGCGTAATCCCTACGTATGCAAGGCGTCGTTCTTCTTCGATTTCCTCTGGATTCATCAAGGTACGGCTATGTGGGAATAAGCCCTCTTCTAAGCCACCGAGGAATACGATAGGGAATTCAAGACCTTTAGCAGCATGTAATGTCATCAAGGTAACCTTGGATTCCTCTTGTTCAAAGGAATCGACATCATTCACTAAGGCCACTTGTTCTAAGAAATCCTCAACAGTACCCGTTGGATTCGTATCTTGGAAATCCTTTGCCACGGATAATAATTCACCGATATTTTCAGCCCGCGCTTGATCTTGTGGGTCCGTACTTTCCTCGAGTTGAACCAAGTAGCCAGTTCGATCAAGAATAGCCTCTAAAATATCAAGAACGGATTTATCATCCATTTCTGCAACAAGGGTAAAAATTAAAATACCAAATTCTTCAAGTTTCTCTTTCGTTTTACCCTTAATGGTATCGACCAAGTGCAATTGTGTTAAGGTCATAAATAAGGATGTACCATTTTCACGCGCATAATCTTGTAATTTAGAAACCGTAGTAGCACCTATACTACGCTTTGGTACATTAATAATACGCAATAAACTTAAATCATCGAACGGATTATATAATACGCGTAAATAGGCGAGCACGTCTTTAATTTCTTTTCTATCATAGAACTTAGTGCCACCTACCATAGTGTACGGTAAGGCACGTTTAATCAACGCTTCTTCTAACACACGGGATTGCGCATTGGTACGATATAGGATGGCCATGTCACCATAAGGTACGCCGTGAATATCGTGTTTCTTTACGATTGTATCGCCTATGAAAGCCGCCTCTTCATGTTCCGATTGAGCCGTAAAGTGTTGAATTTTAGCCCCTTCTACCTTATTGGTCCAAAGATTCTTTTCTGGGCGTCCTTCATTATTATCGATAACTGCATTAGCTGCATCCAAAATGATCTTTGTAGAACGATAGTTTTGCTCCAATTTAATGGATGTACAATTGGGATAATCCTTTTCAAAATCGAGGATATTTTGAATGTCTGCACCACGCCATGCATAAATACTTTGGTCAGCATCACCTACGACGGCGATATTCTTCCAATGCGATGATAACAAATAAGCCAATAAATACTGTGCATGGTTTGTATCTTGATATTCATCAATCATGACATACTTAAATCGTTTGCTATATTTATCAAGCACAGCTGCATTAGATTGTAATAATTTAACCGCTACAAGCAACAAATCATCAAAGTCTAATGCATTATTTTTACGCAATTCTCGTTCGTAGTATTCATAGACATCAGCTACCTTTTGTTGGTAAAAATCTCGTGCTTGTTTTCTATAATCAGAGGCAAACATCAATTTATTTTTCGCATCAGAAATAGCACTGATCATAGCACCTACTGGATAGTATTTATCGTCCAGATTGAGAGCCTTCAACGCTGCTTTTATAACAACTTGAGAGTCAGATGTATCATAAATTGTAAAATTACTGTTATAACCTAAAAAATTATCTAATTCAAAGCGTAAAAATTTAGCACAAAAGCTGTGGAATGTACTTAGCCAAATTCGATTAGCTACATCGCCTACAAGGCCTTCTACACGGCTTTTCATTTCCTTAGCCGCCTTATTGGTAAATGTGATGGCTAAGATTTCATAAGGATTTACACCTTGAGCTAGTAAATATGCTATACGTACAGTTAATACCTTTGTTTTCCCTGATCCTGCACCTGCTAAAATCAATAGTGGGCCTTCGGTATGTTGTACGGCTTGTTGTTGCTCCCGATTCAAGCCATCTAACAATGATTGCATGGTATCTCCTTATTTATAACATAAAATGAGTAATTATAAATGACCATCACATATAATAAAAACGTTGCAAGAGCAACGTTTTTATTACCATGATATGTCTATATCCTTTATTATTTCATAGCTCCTAAAATTGGAGGTACAATTTGTTTCTTACGAGACATTGTATTTGGTAAGAATACAGCATTATCTTTTACATCTTTACCAAATGCGTTAACTACAACGGATTCTACATCACCGCTATAGATCAATGTTGTGCTTTCATCAAGAATATTGGTAACCATAATATAGGATGCCGCATAGCCATTAGCTGTACGAAGAGCTTCTAGAGCTGCTACTAATTCAGCTTGTTTAGCCAATACATCAGTTGTATCCATAACGGAAATTTGACCGATAGAAATCGTTTGACCTGCTTCGGAGAATTCCTTCATATCAGTACGAACGATTTCATCGTTTGTTAAATCAGAAATATCTGCGCCAGCTTTCAACATTTCTAAACCATAGGATTCAATATCTACACCAGCGATGGCAGCTAGTTTATGAGCCATTTCCTTGTCTGTTTCTGTACATGTTGGAGAGCGGAACAATACAGTATCAGAAATAATAGCAGACAACATTAAACCAGCAATATTCTTAGGGATTTCTTGATTATTTTCAATATAAAGTTTAGTCAAAATTGTATTTGTACAACCTACTGGTTCCATGCGAATGAATACAGGGCCATCAGTTTCGAAATCACCAATACGGTGATGGTCGATAACACCACACATATTCATAGATTTGTAACCGTCGATGATTTGCTTGGATTCATTGTGGTCAGTTAAGTATAAATCGCCACCATTAGGAGCGAACTCTTCCCAGTTTGTAACGATTTGTGGGTGTTCGAAACCGAAATGTTCCAATGCGTATTTAGTTTCCTTATTCGCATCACCAGCACATACAGGCGTTGCAGGTGTACCCATTTGTGTTAACAAATTAGCATAAGAAATAGCAGAACAAATAGAATCAGTATCAGGGCTTTTATGACCAGCCACAAATGTTTTTACATCACTCATGTTTATACCTCTTTTATATAAATATTTCACAATATCGCCCAGGCGATAATTAAATCGTTTTAACTAGCATATTATACCATAAAACAGTCAAAAAAACACGCCTATAAGCTATGTTATAAGCGTGTTTTATTTGTGTTATGAAATTTGGATTTAGTGATTCTTTTTACGTTTTGTAAAGAATCCAGGACCAATCTTTTCAATAATGATGAAAAGCATTGGAATAATAAAGATACCAAAGAACGTAGCTGTTGTCATACCTGCTACTACTGTGATACCCATTGATGTACGAGCACCAGAACCGGCACCAGTGGAAATTGCCAATGGCAATACACCAAAGATGAAGGCAAAGGATGTCATCAAAATTGGACGCAAACGAATCTTAGCTGCTTCGATAGCCGCATCGACGATATCCATACCGCGTTCATCTACACGAATCTTCGCATACTCGATAATCAGAATGGCGTTCTTCGCCGCCAAACCTACCAGGGTTAATAAACCGATTTGCATGTAAATATCATTTGCTAATTGGAATCGACCGGTAAAATTCAACAAGAATGGTACTAATGCAGCACCAATCATCCCAGATGGTACAGAGAATAGTACGGCAAATGGAACTTTCCAGGATTCATACAATGCAGCAAGAATCAAGAATACAAATGTCAAGCCAAGACCTAGAATCAACATGGTTTGTGATCCAGCCTTCAATTCTTCGCGGGATTGATCGCCCCAATCATAGGTATAACCAGCTGGCAATGTTTTAGCAGCTGCATCCTTCAATGCTTGAATTGCATCACCAGAAGCATATCCTTGAGCCGCAGAGCCGCCAATTTTAACGGCCATAGCATTATCGAAACGCGTGATGGATGAAGGGGTTGACGTCTTATCTTTCGTAATGTAGTTAGCAATAGAAACCATTTGACCCTTACTATTACGAACAGCAAGCATATTCAAGTTGTCAGCATTTTGACGGAATGCATCATCTGCTTGAACAACAACCTTATAGTTCTTACCATACGATGTATAATCATTAACTTGAATACTACCATAGAAACCTTGCAATGCAGTGAAGATATCAGTGAGTTGAACACCATCTTGAGCAGCCTTATCACGATTGATTTCAAATTGTAAGGATGGGGTTGATGTATCAAATGTGGTATACACTGTTTGAATAGCCGGATTAGTTCTAGCTTCTGCCATAAATGCCTGAGCCCGTTCCGCCATTACCTCAGCACTATCACCAGCTTTATTAATGATATACATTGTAAAGCCACCAGTGTTACCAAGGCCTGGAATGGATGGAGGATTCAAAGCTACTACACTGGCTTCAGGTACATTCTTCGCACCAAAGCCAAATACTGCACCCACCATAGCATTAACAGATTGATTAGATGATTTACGTTGATCCCAATCTTTTAATACCGCAAAGGAAACACCAGCACTAGATTTTTGAGAGCCCCCTAAAAGGTCAAACCCAGAAACAGTAAATACTTGTTCTACATTATCTTTAATGCCCGGTGTTTGTTCTAAGAAATCTTTGATTTTATCAAGAGTTTCCACGGTACGAGCAGACGTTGCTCCTGGTGGTTCATTTACAGCAATAAGGAAATATCCACTGTCTTCTGCAGGTACGAAACTTGTAGGTAAGAAATGGAATACGATACCTGTACCAGCAGCAAAGACGAGCAATGTAATAACGGTTAAGCTCAAACGATGACTTAATCGAGCTAACACCTTGCCATACCAATCGCTAAAACGTTCAAGACCACGATTAAATTTATTAAGTTGACGATGAACAAAGTCTTCACGTTCTTTTTGCACATGAGGTTTTAACATTATCGCACAGAGCGCAGGTGTTAATACCAATGCAATAACAGCAGAAATTGCTACAGATACAGCAATCGTTAAGGCGAATTGTTTATACAATATACCCGTCATGCCACCCATAAACGCAACAGGTACGAATACGGCAGCCAATACGAAGGCAATACCGATAACTGGGCCTTGTACATTTTTCATAGCCGCAATGGCAGCTTCTTTTGGAGATAAACCATTATATTTTAACTCATATTCAACAGCCTCTACCACTACGATAGCATCATCGACGACAAGGCCGATAGCCAATACCATGGCAAACAGTGTTAATGTATTGATGGAGAAATCTAATAATACAAACGCGCCAAATGTTCCTAGTAATGATACAGGTACTGCAATCATCGGAATCAATGTAGAACGCCAAGATTGTAAGAATACATACACTACGATGAGTACGAGCAATAAAGCTTCAAAGAATGTATGCTCTACTTCATTAATAGAGGCACGTACGAATTTCGTATTATCTACTACTTCGTGATATTCCAAATCTTGTGGGAAAGACTTAGACTGTTCTTGCAATATTTTTTGAACATTTGAAATCGTCTCTAAAGCATTTGCATCATTTTGTAAGGAAATGGCAAAACCAGCAGACGGACGATGTTCAACAAATAAAATCTCACCAGATGGAGCATTTGGATCGCGATATGAAGACTTAGCGATAAAATCGTACCCTTTTGCGCCCACATCTATACGAGCTATATCTTTTAAATGTAATACAGTACCATTAGAGTTCTTGATAACAATATTACCAAATTGTTGCTCTGTCACTAGACGGCCATCAATTTTAATAGGATACTGGAATGCTTGTTCTCCATTAGTAGGATTTTTACCAACTGTACCAGCCGCAGCCTGTACGTTTTGCCCTTTAATAGCAGATGTTACATCAGACATGGTAATGCCTAATTTTTGCATCTTGCTAGGATCTAACCAAATGCGCATTGCATAGTCAGAACCGAATTCTTGAACGGAACCAACACCTTTTACGCCCTTAATGGCATCCATCAAATAGTTTGTACCATAGTTTTTAAGGAATGTACTATCAAAGGTACCATTAGGAGAATTCAAGGAGAAAATATACGCCATATCGCCAGAGGATTTTGTCGTTGTTACACCAACTTGTTGGACCTCTGAAGGCAGTTGAGCTAGCGCCGCTTGCACACGGTTTTGGGTATTAACCGTATCCATATCGGGATCACTACCTTGATTAAACTGTAATGACAAAGAATATGTACCAGTACTAGCACTATCAGATGTCATATAGTCTAAATCTTGAACGCCTACAATTTGAGACTCAATTACACTGGCTACAGTATCATTCAGTACTTGAGGCGTAGCACCTGTATACATGGTACTAACACGTACACTTGGTGGTGAAATTTGTGGATATCGAGCTACCGGAAGATTAACCATTGAAAGCAAACCGATTAATGTAATCATGATGGCAATAACAATGGCAAAGATAGGTCGATTAATAAAGAATTTCGACACGTCTTACCTCCTATTGTTTAGCTGTTTCAATTTGTGTTTTAGATAATTCGGTAGCTTGTACCTTTGCACCATTTTTAACCTTAGTTAAACCATCTACAACGATTTCATCACCATTTACAAGACCAGATTTAACGATTGTGAAAGCCCCTGTAGTGCCACCAAGTTCAACAGCCTTTTGAGATACTGTTCCATCTTGACCGATGACATATACAAAGTTTTTATCCATAATTTGTAAAATAGCTTTTGTAGGTACCAAAATGGCATCCGTTAATTTTTCACCAGGAGAAATAACGGTAGCAAACATATTAGGTAACAATAAATGGTCAGGGTTAGAGAATGAAGCTTTCAAAATGAGCTTGCCTGTGGAAGGGTCTAATGTTCTTGCCGCTTGAACAACAGAACCTACTTGATTATATTCCTTGCCATCAGCTAAGCGTAATTTCAAATTAAGGCCACTGTTTTCATCACCAGAACGAGTAGCCATAAATTCAAGATACTCTTGTTCAGTCATACTGAATTCAACGAAAATAGGATCTACAGAATCGATGGTTACCAATGTTGTGGATCCTGCATTAACAAATGTACCTATATCGACAGCGTCCATGCTCAATGTGCCTGAATATGGTGCATAAATGATAGTATCACCTAAGTTATCTTGAGCAATCTTCAATGCAGCTTGTTGTGCTTCTACAGCTGCTTTAGCTTGTTCCGTGGCAGAACGTTGTGTATCTACGCGTTGGCGTGCAATCGCATCTTGACTTGCCAATGTTTCATAACGATCTAAATCAGTTTCTGCATTTTTATAATCTGCATTTGCTCTTGCCACATTAGCTTCCGCTGTTGCTACATTGGATTCATATTGGCGAGAATCGATTCGATATAAAGGTTGACCTGCTACTACTTGGTCCCCACCTTTAACAAATTTTTCCACCACATAACCAGTAACACGAGCATGTACAGCCACAGAATTTTCTGCCTTAACCGTACCCGTATAGGTTTGATCAACTTGTGCGTTTTGCGATACGATTTTATACGAGTTTACCGCCACATCAGCTGATTGCTGTTGTTGGCTACCACAGCCTGCCACCAGTAAAGCAGATACTGCTAATACTGCTAACATGCGTGAATATCGAGACTTCATTACATGTACTCCTTTTCATAACACCAAATTTATAAGATCCAAATTCATAAATATCTCAATATATTGTACTTTATTCCGATTAGATAGTCAAGATTTCTATATCCTATAAACCTAGATAAAATCTAGGTTTATATGCATTTAATTGTGTGCAATTTCACACCATATTCTGTTGACTTTCATGAAAATTTGTGTACAAAGCAAAAAATACCGAAGACTTAGTATCATCATAAGATACTAAATCTTCGGTATGAATCATCTCATGGTGGAGATGAGGAGAGTCGAACTCCTGTCCAAAAGCGTTGCCATATAGACCTCTCCGAGCACAGTCTATGATTTAAATCTCAAGTACCTATCGCTCACAGACAAACTACAGTACTCCAGCTCATGTTGTCTCGCCTAATTCATATGAACGACTAAATTAAGCCAGCCTACGGTTTGACGTCCATTCACACTTGGTAGGCACAAGTATGAGGGACGTAGCTTATGCAGCTAATGCAAAATTTTCTTCTGCGTTTAAATGTTTTCCCACCATTTAACGGCCCAATGGAACGCCGACTCGCTATCTATACCACACTCGCCCCTGTCGAAACCTTTACATCCCCATGGGTTTGTTGGTTTATCTATCATACCCCTAATGTATATTCATGTCAACTAGTAATTCATGCAGCGTTTGTGCGACATAATCAAGTTGCTCTTTGCTATGAGCAGCAGTCACCGTCATGCGTAGGCGACTTTCACCAACAGGAACCGTAGGAGGTCGAATAGCTGTAATAATAATGCCCCGTTCTTCTAACTCACGGGCCAATGTTAGGGCTCGATCATTCTCGCCTACCACAATCGGGAATATCGGTGTTTCATCATCACAATCAATGCCCATAGCCTGTAATTTATGTGCCATATACACAGTATTATCACGTAATGTATCGACCACAGATGGTTCATCTCGTACAATTCGTAGGGCCTCTAAAGCCGCACCGATATCCGCTGGGGACAAAGCTGTAGAAAATATAAAGCTACGACTATAATTAATCAGGTATTCTATCAATTCCTTACGCCCCGCCACGTAGCCGCCAACAGAACCTAAGGCCTTGCTCAAGGTACCAAGCTGTACATCTACATCGGTAAGACCAAAATGATGAGCCGTACCTCGCCCATTTCCGATGACACCGGTCGCATGCGCATCATCTACCATAAGAAGAGCATTATATTCCTTACTTAACTCATACAGCCTATCTAATGGTGCAATATCTCCATCCATACTAAATACACCATCAGTAATAATCATTTTATACGCAGATTTATAATTCTTAAGAATGTATTCAGCATGTTCTACATCTTTATGTTTATACCGCTCAATATGAGCTCCACTGAGGCGACACCCATCGATGATACTAGCATGATTCAATTCATCGCTAATGATGACGCTATGCTTGTTCATTAAGGCCGTAATCGTACCAACATTAGCCATATAGCCTGTATTAAACACAAGTGACTGTTCCGTTCCTTTAAAATTGGCTATAGCGATTTCTAATTCCTTAAACAATGGAAACGATCCTGATGTAAGTCTAGCACCACCAGAACCGGTGCCATATCGTTGAATTGCTTGCATAGCCGCTTGTTGTACTCGAGCATCATGAGTAAGCCCCAAATAATTATTAGATGCCATCATGATATATTCACTATCATTGCGTTTTACACGTACTGCACCTAAGGGCTCGTAGGTCTTAATCGTTCTTTTATTTTGCTCTTGCTCCTTAGCCTCTAGTTTTTTTTGAAACTCTTGATAATAATCCATGCTACCACCGTACCAATACTGTTGTATTCTCTAAATAATCAACAATTTCACGAATAGGCCTATTTGTATCTACAAAAAATACACGGCCCCCGATAGGATTTCCCATTTCTTTCATATTCGGAATGCGATGATATATGCCATTACATGCTACATACCCAACTGTATAATCTGGATCGTCGGACCAACAAAGTTCACCTACAATACCAGGACATGACTGCACCTTTGTGGCTAGTACTAGTGCTTCACGCATATGCACATTCATAGATCTTGTTTCGTTGCCACACGCATCCATATGACTTACGCGAACACCGCGCATAGTATCTTGATCCAATCGCACACCTGTATTTGCATCCATCAGAATGGCACCACGCATATTACCTGGTAGTTGGCCTAGTTCTGTGAAAGCATTTTCTACGGCCTTATGCGCCACTGCTGACTGTAATAACTCTTTTGCTAATTCATGCGATTCTTTTACAGACTCAGTCTGATGTTCATCGATAGCGATACAATCAACGTAAGCAATATCTTCATCGTGAACCGCATCTATACGAATATTTATAAAATCTGACTTACCTTTACTGTGATGCAATGCCCGATGAATCAAGGCAGATGCTATGGATTCTAAATCACTTTCCTCTACAATGCGTTCAGCTCCAGAAATATGGCGGCCCCCTTCTTCATGAGGTCCCCCTTCTGCACCACGCATGCGAATACTATATAACCCCATCATCGCACGACCTTTCGAGGTACACTATGCGTAGCAGCGGATATAACCTTTTTAAATACAGCAGTCATAATTGGCGCTACAACAGCAGTAAAAATCATACCAGGTACTGCGAGCATAACCATAGCTAGAGCTCCTTTACCAACATAGACGGATAGAGTTAATCGAGCTACCGTCGAAGCAATAGGACCGCTTAGGATTACACCAAGCATATGATTTTTGCAAATCCACAATAAGAAACCCACAACTAATCTAAATTGCATAGCAATAGCAACACTTAGAAAATTTTGAGTCCCCAATGCCAACCCAATAAGGCTGGATAAACAACCACTGATGATATACTTTTTAAACCCAAAAGCCGCACAAATTGCCACCGCTAATGGTGCCGATAACTGGAACTCAATGCCCGGCACAAGATTAGGAATCTTGATAGCTCCCAAGATTGTAATCATAGCAGTTAAAATACCGATTTCTGTGATTTGACGAATTTGACTCATAGTATTCACCTCTTCATGTACTTACATTGTCAACTATATAAATCACACTTTGTTTACATTATAAGAAAATGTGTGATTTTTATCAACTTTTATTTTGTACTAAGCTAACAATATGCATAAAAATAAGGGACTGTAAAACAGTCCCTTAACCATATTTAGAAATTGATTGTATTAAACACTTGTAATACAGAGCCATAATAAGAATTAAAATCTGCTGTAAAGTATCCGCCATTGTACAAGGCATTGATATACGAATATAGAGATGTAGCATTTGTCATGCCATCTTCTCTATAGTATGTCAAATAATTGCCAAAATAGTTGGCAAAATCAATAAAATCCGTAAAATGTCTCCAGCTGCCATCTGATGCTGTAACACCACCTAGATTATGATGTGTTGCTTGTAGTTGCGATGTAAACCCACCTGTTTCAATGTACCATTGAGTATATATAAATTTAGGATCTACATGCACTCCGTTTTCAGCTGCTTTTTGAGCTGATATTTTTGCCAAACTATAAAAGTATTGATTAACTTCCACTAAACATCCTCCTATTATATATCAGTATTTTTGTTGTTCTTTCAAACGCTTAGCAATGTCACGCTTTGCATCCCGTTCTGCCATATCTTGGCGTTTATCATACAATTTTTTGCCTGTTACAAGACCAACCGTTACCTTCACATAGCCACGGCTAAAATGAAAGTTCAACGGAATCAAGGAGAATCCCTTTTCTTTCACTTGTTGGAATAATTTTTTTATTTCCGATTTATGCATCAATAGTTTACGTGTTCGCTCAGGCTCATGATTAAAGCGATTGCCCTGTTCATAAGGACTAATATGAACACCGTAGAGAAGCATTTCGCCCTTATCAATGCGGATAAAGCTATCCTTAAGATTTAATTTACCTTGGCGAATTGATTTAATCTCTGTTCCCGTCAATGCGATGCCCGCTTCATAGGTTTCATGAATATTAAAATCATGACGTGCCTTACGGTTATCTGCAATTAATGATGGAGCATCTTTCTTTGCCATAGTCACCTCACAATAGGTATTAATATTTTTATTATCGTTTACGTTTCTTTACTTTTTTCTTAGACCCTTTATAGTCTTTGCGTCCCTTTTTATGCTTTGTAACACTAGATAAGCCAGAATATTGTTCTCTTCGTTTAGAAGACTTGCTATGTCCCTTGCCTTTTCGTTTAGATTGTTTAGAGATACCAGAACGACCAAATGGTTTCTTTTCTCTTACCCCTACATAACCTTCGGAATTCTTCATCATTTCTTGAATTCTCATAAGATTATCCACTTCGCCGAGTACGAAATCGATTTGACGTTTTTCTACATCAGCTTTCACCAATGTCACCGTTACCGTATCACCTAAATGATAGATTTGACCCGTGCGCTTGCCAACTAATAGGAAATGTTCTTCATCGTAAAAATAGTAATCATCGGTCATCATATTCATATGAACAAGACCATCGATACCATTATCTAACTCTACAAACATACCAAAGGATGTGATGCTAGATATTTTACCCTCAAAGACTTCGCCAATAAATGGAACCATATATTGGGTTTTCTTTAAATCGACTGTGTCGCGCTCAGCAGCTACAGCCACTTGTTCACGTTCTGAAGAATGCACAGCAGCACGTTCTAAAAATTCTGTTTTAGTATCGCGGTTTGCATAGCCATCAGACCATCCCATATCAGCTTTTAATAAGCGATGTACCATGAGATCTGGATATCGTCTAATAGGCGATGTAAAGTGTGTGTAACATTTCGACGCCAATCCAAAATGACCTGCATTATCGATGCTATATTTAGCTTGTTGCATGGAACGCAATGTCATGATTTGAGCCACTTGTTCAATATCCGTGCCCTTAACAGCATCTAAAATATGTTGGAACACGCGTGGCTCTAATTCATCAAGATGTAATCGAATATCTTGACCTAAATAATTGAGTACCTTTTGATACATACTCATCTTTTCTTCGCTTGGTGTTTCATGGATACGATATACACTAGTGCGGTTTGTATTCTTGAGATGAGTAGCTACCGTTTCGTTTGCAATAAGCATACACTCTTCAATAAGACGTTCTGCTAATGTACGGTCACGACGTACGATGCGCAATGGTGTGCCCTCTGTATCTAAAAGCACCTTATATTCAGGAAAATCAAAATCCAGTGCACCACGACGACGGCGCATATTATTTAAAGTTTTTGCGATGTCGGATAAATTGTGAATCATCGGCATAAGAGGTGCCAAGTCATCAGGAATAATATCTTCGGTTAATGCTTTATAAATCTCTTTATAACTGCAACGGCGATTCACATGGATGATAGATGGTTGAATCCGATAATTAACAACCTTACCATTTGTATCAATTTCCATCATACAGGTCATGGCATACCGATCTTCGCCAGCGTTTAAGCTACAGATACCATTGGATAGTACCTCTGGTAACATAGGGATAACTCTGTCTACTAGATAGACAGATGTACCGCGTTTATAGGCCTCTCTATCGATAGCCTTTTGCGACACTACATAGTGGCTTACGTCGGCAATATGTACACCTAGTTCATAGTTACCATTATCGAGTTTACGACCACTCACAGCATCATCAAGGTCCTTTGCATCTTCACCATCGATGGTAACCATTGGTACGTCGCGTAAGTCCCAACGTTTTGCATCATCTGTAATGGTCGTATTAATATGTTGACTCGCTTTCACAACATCTTCTGGAAAAGAAAATGGCAAGTCATAATTAGCCATAATACAGTTAATATCAAGACCTACGTCACCTTTATAGCCCAATACTTCTGTAATGACACCTTCTGGTTTTTTATCGCCTTCTGGCCATTTGATAATTTTTACAAGCACCTTAGCGCCACTGCGAGCATCTAAGGTATTATGTAAGTCAACGTAAATATCTGTTCCCAACCGTTCATCATCAGGGATGACAAATCCAAAGGAATGCTGTCTGTCATAGGTACCTACAACAGTTTCATTAGCTCGTTCTATGACTTCAGTTATAACACCTTCTCGTTTATGGCGTGAATCACGAGATGTGATAATACGTACCCGAACCTTATCATTATGCATAGCAGTGCCCTTATTTTGTTCTGCTATATACACATCCTCTTCATCTGGAGCAGTAATAACAAATCCAAAGGATTTTCTATATCCCTTGTAAATACCTTCAATAAATTCTGTATCATTATTATAGGCATAAACATCTTTACGGATAAAGCTCAAACGCCCCTCTTTTAATAGTTCTCTAGCAGCATCCATAAAGGCATCCAATTCACGGCCGCCCTTAATATGACAATCCATAGCAGCATCATCAATATGATACGTATGGGGATAAATAGATTTATAAAACGCTAACACTTTTTCTTTCATATAAACACCTCCTTTGCATAATATTTATATATGCTGAAAAAAAGAAAAGCCTGCTAGGCAGGCTTTCAAATTAGAATTGGTTAATCATTGCCCCTAGAACTAAGCTCAACACAGCAAAGATAATACCTAAAATGATTGTACAGCGAGATAAGAACCCATCTAAGCCGCGTTCTTTACCGCCGAATGTAGAATCTGCCGCACCAGAAACGGCGCCGCCCATACCAGAACTCTTACTAGTTTGAGCAATTACAACAACAATCAATAAAATGGACACAATGATTTCTAAAACCATCAAAAAATTTGTCACAATAGTCATCCTTCCTGTGTAGGAGCATCTAATACACGATGTTCCAAAAACTTCTCTAATTTACGTTTAACCCTTTGTAAAGCATTATCAATCGACTTGATGCTACGATCAGTACCTTTTGCCATCTCCTGATATGATTTACCATCTAAATAGCCTTCTAACACTTGCCACTCTAAATCACTTAAAATATGTCCTATGTTTTTTTCTATATCATCTAGCTCTTCTTGGCTAATAATGAGGTCCTCTGGATTTGTACTTCGTGCTGATGACAGCATTTCTAACAAGGTCCGTTCAGACTCTTCTGTATACACAGGTTTATTTAAAGAAATATAAGAATTGAGTGGTGCGTGTTTTTGACGCGTCGCAGATTTTATGGCCGTAATAATTTGCCGTGTAATACATAGTTCTGCAAAGGCCCGAAAAGAGGCTAATTTATCATGTCTAAAATCACGAGTAGCCTTATACAAGCCAATCATGCCTTCTTGAATGATATCATCTCGATCGGCACCTACAAGAAAATAGGTACGCGCCTTAGCGCGCACAAAATTTTTATATTTATTGACTATATAGTCGATTGCAAACTCATTTTGCTCTTGTTGAGCTATGACCACAACTTGCTCATCAGTCATTTCTTTGAAATTGTAATCGGACTGTTGCATATGAAAATTGTTCATAGGTCCTCCATACAATCACATATTGTAGAAATACCAATATATGTTATTATACTTGAATTATATATGTTCTGCAATATTTATGAAATAGAATGTACTTCATACTACTACAGCAGGTCTATCTGTTGTGCTTACTTTGTACCTCTCCGTATAGCTTCTAATTTTTTAGCCACATCGGGATCTAAGTGGTCATATACCTCATTTCTCCTGAGTACCATTTGGTCACGATGATGTTTATGTGTATATTGCAAGCGTTCCTCTTGCTTGGCAAGACGCATATCATTTTGCAATTCTCTTGCTGGAATCCGAAGTCCACCAGAGCCTAATATTTGATTTTGTTCAGCCCCGTCAGAAGTAACGACGTATACATTAGTATACTTACCTTGGCGCAAGAATACTTCTCGTTCAATAAAAGAATCTGCCGTTTCACCATCATCGGTATATACTTCTATAAACCCTTTAGTGATTTCTTCGATACTCGCTATCGACTTAGTATATTTACCATCAAACACGAGTATAACCTCATAGCCTTTAAATTTACCATAGTTTAAAAGCTGATTACGTAATTCCATTCGAGCGTGTTCCAAGGATTCATTAGCCAGTTTTTTTAAACTTTGCCATGCGAAGATGACATTATACCCATCGACGATTAAAATATCCTTTAGCATGTAGCACCTCTATTTTACCTTCATAGTCCGTTGTCGAACTGCTTCATACATGAGAATGGCAGCTGCTACAGATGCATTTAAAGAATTCAAATTGCCATACATAGGGATAGTAACTAGGAAATCACAAGCTTCTTTTACGACACGGCTAATCCCCTTACCTTCATTTCCAATAACAAGGACGGTAGGTATAGTTAAATCGGCTTCATACAAGGTACGGTCACCTTCCATATGAGCACCAAGAACCCAAAATCCTTGCTTTTGAAGCTGTTTAATCGTTTGTGTAACATTACCAACTTGAACAAGGGGAATTTGTTCCACTGCACCAGCAGATGTTTTGGCAACCGTTGCGTTAATTGGTGCATTATGACGTTTGGGAATTAAAACCGCAGTAGCTCCCACACATTCAGCGGTCCGGATAATAGCCCCCATATTATGAGGATCCTCTACACCATCCGTTAAGATAAGCAATGGATTCTCATGATTCGACTCTTGCAGTACTTCTCCAAGGTCTTTGAATTCTACAGCATTAACAAATGCAATAACACCTTGATGAGGTACATCCGTTTCATATCGATTCATCTGTTTAACAGGTGTGGGACGAACCTCTACCCCCTTGGATTTCGCTAGACCCACGATGTCAGATAAACCCATTTTAATTTTATCGTCACTCACTAAAATGCGTTGTATGGAACGGCCTGCTTTTAATGCTTCCTTTACGGCATTTCTGCCTACAATATAATTATCCATGTGAAAGTCCTCTTAATGTAATAGAATAGGCCTCTTTCATCAATTCATTAAGTCGATCCTGCTGACCTGTTTCATATAGGAAACCAAGGACTGCTTCAAAGGCGGTACTATTTCGATATTCTCGTACAGAACTACTCTTAGGTACATTGACATTACTATTTCGGGCTCGTCTAGCAATAATTTGTTCATTCTCTGTAAGCACTGATTCTAATTGATCCAATACTTTTGACTGAGATTTTGCACAAATAAATTCGGTTACCAATGTATGTAGAACCTGAACCTTTGAAATACTCATTTCTACAACACGTTGTCTAATGTACATAGAATATACAGCATCACCAATATAGGCCAACATAACAGCATCTGAAGCTAAAACTTCAGATGCTGGTTTAGATACAAAAGAATGGTCCTCAGTATCTAAGAGTATTAATTTTTTAATGGCTTCTTGTTTCAGAAATTGAAATTGCTTAAATTTCACGCTTTTTCCACCGTGCTCCTGCAGGAGAATCTTCAATAGTAATGCCAATTTCAGCTAATCGGTCGCGAATGCAATCCGCAAGAGCCCATTGCTTTTGTTCACGGCATGCTTGACGAACAGAGAGAATAACATCCATCAATTGTTCGTATTCTGCTGCATCAGCACCAGTATTACCTTCCCAAGCTTTTTCTAATACGCCAATGACCTCTGTCATAAATTTGAAGATACGTTTTACCTCTGCGATAGCATCTTGGCAAACAACGCCTTCTCTACCTGTTACAACTTGATAGTAAATATTAATTTCCTTAGCAAGACCAAACATACTAGATGTAGCTAATGCAGTATTAAAATCATCGCTCATAGCGGCTTCGAATTCTTCTTCATATTCTTTAGCTTTTTCTAATAAACGTTGAGCATCGTCACAAGGGCCAGCTTCACATTTTTCAAGATATAAAAGATTTTCGATAGCAGTACCTAATCGTTCCAAAGATTTATTTGCTTCTTCTAAGCGTTCATCGGAGAAATCCAATGGGCTACGATAATGTGTGCTAAGTAAGAAGTAACGCAAAGCATCTGGACTATATTGTTCCAAAATATCTTTCACCAAGAAGAAATTGTTCAAGGATTTAGACATTTTTTCGGAATTAATCGTAATGAATCCATTATGCAACCAGTATTTTACAGAAGGATGATGTCCAGAACAGCCTTCAGATTGAGCAATTTCATTCTCATGATGAGGGAAAATCAAATCACTACCACCACCATGGAAATCAAATTCTTCGCCTAAATATTTTTGGCTCATAGCGGAACATTCAATATGCCAACCTGGACGACCGTTGCCCCAAGGACTTTCCCAGAATGGTTCACCTGGTTTAGCAGCTTTCCAAAGTGCAAAGTCCATAGGGTTCTTTTTACGACCATCTACTTCAATACGAGCGCCTGCTTCCATATCATCTAATGTACGACCAGACAATTCACCATAATGATCAAATTTTTCTACGCTAAAATACACATCGCCATCTAGCTCATAAGCATAACCCTTATCGATAAGAGTCTCAATCATCTTAAGGATATCAGGGATATGAGTAGATACGCGTGGGTATACATCGGCACGTTCTACGCCGAGTGCATCCATTACTTCAAAATAGCTGTCGATATAACGATTAGCAATTACGTCCCATGCCACGCCTTCACCATTAGATGTATTAATAATCTTGTCGTCTACATCAGTGAAGTTTTGTACATACGTTACTTTATATCCTACATGTTTCATGTAGCGACGAATTACGTCCCATGTTACAAAAGGACGAGCATTACCAATATGAGGATGATTATATGGTGTTACACCACAAACATACATCTTTGCTTCACCTGGTGTTACAGGAGTAAATACCTCTTTTTGGCGCGTCATTGTATTATAAACTGTAATTTCTCTCATCGATACTGATGCCTCCATATTCGAAAAATAAAAAAGAACCCTCATCTCATACAGAGACGATGGTCCGCGGTTCCACTCTGTTAGGCACCAATGTGGTACCCACTCATCGCATAACGGCGCGTCACCGGACAAACCTACCTATAATCGGAATGTCAGCTCATGAATGCATTTCGTCTACCTATCCTTAAACCCTCCCACCATCGGTTCTCGCTAAAAAGTTAGTTGTAGAGTACTTCTTTCAATCTTAGCTTTTAATGTATACCTATATTAAGATATAAAATAATTTTACCAATAATGCTATATAATGTCAATAATTACAAGAAAAACCTCCATCTTCAAAACTATTAAATATGTCCCTTTATCAAGGGAATTAAACATATTAAGGATTATGAAAATGGAGGTTTAACTGTATATTTTATTGAAATATATTATCAATTATAAGTTATTAGAACGATTTACTTAATAAGTTAATGACTAAGCTTGTTCTAACTTCTCTTTATCATCATGTTTGCGGCAAATACCGGCAAAAATAGAGCCTGTAAAATTATGAATAATCGAGAAAACAGCACCAGCTACCGCTGCTTGAGGTGTGAAATGTTTCATCGCTAGTGAAACGGATAATGCAGAGTTTTGCATGGCCACTTCAATTTGCATAGCACGGCGAGATGATACATCAATGTTAAGAATTTTACAAATAAAGAATGTAACAACGTAGCCACTCAAATTCTGTACTAAACAAGCTACAAAGATGATGAGACCTGTTTCAGCAATTTGTTTTTGGTTAACCGCTGTTACGGCTGCCAAGATAAGTAATACTGCAATAGCTGCTATGGTAGGACATACAGATTTAACAAGTTCAATTTTAGATCCAATAAAGTAATTCAACACAATACCTAAAATGATTGGAACCAATACGATTTTAACGATAGATATAAACATCGGCATAAATTGAATTTCAATGGATGATGTAGCACCTGCGTACAATACTACGAATAATGGTGTTAAAATCGGAGCCAACAAGGTAGATACAGTTGTAGCAGATACGGACAACGGCACATTACCATTAGCGAGGAATGTCATGACATTAGAAGCCGTACCACCTGGACATGCACCTAACAAGATGAAACCAATACCGATTTCTGGCGGAAAGTTAAAAATAAGAGCTACTAAAAAGCCTGCTAAAGGCATCCATAAAAATTGAATGACAGATACGAGGATAACCTTCATTGGTTGTTTGAATACATCAAGGAATACTTGTGCTGTTAACGTTAAACCCATGGCAAACATAACAAATTGTAACATATATGCCACATATGGCGTCATCCATGCAAAAAATGTTGGTAGCATATAAGCCAATACGGCCATCAATAATACTATCCAAGACAGATAGCTATTAAAGAGATGGTTAATAGATCGAATAAAACTCATCAAAATACTCACTTTCATAAAAATCAAAATAAAATACGCCGTTAATTATAGCAAATCTGTACATTATATACAACAAAGGCCCTCACACCATAGGTATGAGAGCCTTTCAATAGTTCTATTATTTAGTTAAAGCACCTACATTGTCTAAATGATGTAAGCATTTTTCTTTACCAAGCAATGTAACGATATTGTTTAAGTCAGGACCATGCATTTGACCAGTCAAAGCAACACGCAATGGCATGAATACAAATTTACCTTTCAAAGCAGTTTCTTTCATAACAGCCTTGATAGCCTTTTTAACAGCTTCTGGTGTAACTTCTTCCATGTCTGCTAATTTTTCTTTGAAAGCATTCAATACAGTTGGCGCAGATTCTTCGTTAAGCACTGCCTTTAACTCTTCTTCATGACCTTCTTCAAGGAATACTGTTTCCCCCATGAACATGCCTACATGATCTTTAATTTGAGCACCAAAGCTAATATGATCACGGAATGTAGAGCAAAGTAATGTTAACCAATCAATATCAGATTGATTCAAGCTATCTGGAGCTAAACCAACTTCTTTTAAATGTGGTAAGCAAAGGCGGAATAATTCTTCATCGCTCAAGTTTTTCATATAATGGAAATTGATGTGGTTTAATTTATCGATATCAAATACAGCTGGATTCTTAGCAACGCGATCCATGGAGAAGGCTTGAATCAATTCATCTTGTGTAAAGAATTCTTCTTCACCTTCTGGAGCCCAACCAAGAAGTGCCAAGAAGTTTACTAATGCTTCTGGCAAGTAGCCCAATTGCTTATATTGATCAACAGATGTAGCACCATGACGTTTAGACATCTTCTTATAATCTTTACCAAGAATCAAGGAGATATGACCAAATATAGGAATTTCCCAACCAAGTGCTTCGTAGATAGCCATTTGACGAGGTGTGTTGGATAAATGTTCTTCCGCACGAATAACGTGAGTGATTTTCATCATGTGGTCATCCATTACAACGGCAAAGTTATATACAGGGATACCATCGGATTTTACGATTACAAAGTCACCTACACCATTGGACTCGAAGGATACATGACCACGAACCATATCATCGAATGCATAGGTTTTATTCAAAGGTACGCGAAGACGGATAGTTGGTTTTCTACCTTCTGCACGATATTTTTCTTTTTCTTCTTCTGTAAGATGGCAACAATGACCATTATATTTAGGGGTTTCACCGCGTTCCATTTGCGCCTGACGTACTTCATCAAGCTCTTCAGCTGTACAGAAGCATTCATAAGCTTTATCTTCATCAAGTAAGCGTTGTGTTACTTCATTATACAAATCAAGACGTTCTGTTTGACGATAAGGGCCATTTTCACCACCTACGTCGATGCCTTCATCCCAATTCATACCGAGCCATTGCAAAGATGCTTTAATATTTTCTTCACTTTCACGAGTAGAACGAGATAAATCTGTATCCTCGATGCGAAGTACAAACGTGCCTTTTTCCTTACGTGCTAATAGCCAGTTGAACAAAGCGGATCGAGCACCGCCAATATGAAATGGACCTGTTGGACTTGGCGCAAAACGTACCTTCATAATTAAACCTCTCCTTCATATACGGAAACTACTGCCTGTGCTGCAATACCTTCACGGCGCCCGATGGCACCAAGCATTTCATTGGTAGTAGCCTTAATACTAATGCGATCTAATGGAATTTCTAAAACAGATTGTAAATTAACCTTCATCATATCGATGTGTGGCTTTAATTTTGGCGTTTCAGAAATAACCATAATATCTATATTATAGGCTTCTAAGCCTCTTTCTTTCAACAAGGAATTCACATGTTTTAATAAAATCATGCTAGAAATCCCTTTATATGCATCATCTTCTGGTGGAAAATAATAGCCGATATCCTTTAAACCAGCAGCACCAAGCAAGGCATCCATCAACGCATGAATCAACACATCTGCATCAGAATGACCATCGGGGCCAACAGGTGATTCAATATGAACGCCACCCAAGATACACGGTCTTCCTTCCTTTAATTGATGAATATCATAGCCAAAACCTACGCGCATACGTTGCTCCTTGATTCCTAAATATCGTTTAGCCACCGCAATATCATTCGGTGTGGTAACCTTGATGTTTTCGTAATCGCCATCTAAAATATACACATCTTTGCCGATATACTCAACTAAGGATACATCATCCGTCCCTAAATAAGCATCTTGCTTAGCCGTTTCTTGAGCCTCTTTGAATATATCTTTTTGGAAACCTTGTGGCGTTTGAATGTTCATCAACTCATTGCGATTCAATGTTTCTAAGACCTGTCCATCAATATCAACACGCTTAATCGTATCTGTAGATGGTACACCTATAGTCACAGCACCATGAGTTTCTGCCCCTTCAATAACACGTTCAAATAGCTCTGGCTTTGCTAACGGTCTAGCTCCATCATGAACGAGTACAATATCTATATCATCGCCAACCGCTTGTAAACCTGCATACACAGAATCTTGACGTTCTTTGCCACCTGTAACAATTTTAATTGATTTTGAAAGCCCTAATGACGCAATATGCTGCTCCATATAGGATGCTTCGCCATCAGCAACAACGAGAACGACTTCACTAACTGCTTTGACTTGATTAATATGGCTTAATGTCCATTGAATAATCGATTTTTGACCAAGTTTAATGAAAATCTTGTTCTCATCATGACCCATCCGGCGACCTGCGCCGGCAGCTAATACAATACAGCTAACCTTACTCATGCTTACCTCCATCTACACGCGCAAAAATCATACGACCTGCACTTGTTTGTAAAATGGATGTAACCATAACCTCAACCTCTTGACCTACATATGGACGACCATCTTCTACGACAATCATAGTCCCATCATCTAAGTAGGCAACGCCTTGTTGAACCTCTTTACCTTCCTTCATCACTTGTACGCGAATCCATTCGCCTGCAATGAGGGCCGGTTTTAATACATTAGCTAATTCGTTTAAATTTAAAACCTTAATACCTTGTACACGAGCCACCTTATTGAGATTAAAATCATTTGTCATGAGCTTCCATTGTTTCTCTAAGGCTAATCGCATCAATTTAGAGTCAACTTCATGTAAATCATCATAGTCATCTTCTACGATTTCAATAGGTACCAGTTTTGCATCCTGCATTTCTTTCAAAATATCTAACCCACGACGACCACGATTTCGTTTCATCGCATCTGCGGAGTCGGAAATAATTTGTAACTCATTTAAAACAAAGACAGGAACAACCAATGGGCCATCAATAAACCCAGTAGCGCACAGCTCCTTAATACGCCCATCAATAATAACAGATGTATCTAATAACTTTGCAGTTGAATTAGAGTCACTGGACTTGTGAGATCCAAACATGTTGAAGCCTCTACTTTTTTTAGTCCCCGCCTCACTGCGTTTCCATTGCTTCAAATAGTTAAGATACATTTCAGGTCCCTTACGGGCCATCAAACGTACACCACTATAACCGAAAATGGCACTTAAAATGATTGAAATATAGGGGCCAATAATAGGAACCTGATTGAATGCTGCACCAATTAAATTAGCAATAATAAGACCAAATAATAAACCGATGGTACCTGCAATCAATTCTTGGTTAGGAATATGTGTTAATACCCGTTCCAATTGTCTGGCAATGACTAAACCTTGTTTTAAAATAAAGGACGAAATAAAATAACCTATTAAAATACCAATAATCGTACCTATTACAATAACTGAAATACGTGCCACAGTGAGCGACATATCACCAAAGCTTGCAAATTGAGATACTAAATAAGGATCAATAATAGGGGCTAAATTGTCCATACCTACGTATGCTGCTGTACCAATGAGGATAGCAATCACATACCGTAAAATGCCATAAATCATGGCATCACCTCCTTTAAATACCATAGAGTTTATACTCTATGAATTAGCCTTCTATGAACTATAACATGTATTAAGAAAATGCGAGTTGCATCGCTTGTGCAATGGACGTAACGCCACGGATTTGAATAGACTTATCATCATGCTTAATTTGCTTATAATTCCCTTCTGGGATAATAAACTTTGTAAAGCCCAATTTCTTAGCTTCATTAATCCGTTGTTCTATGCGTGGAATACTACGAACATTACCAGTCAATCCAACCTCGCCAAGAATCACCATGTCATGAGGCACTACGCGATTTTTTAAATTAGATACAATGGCAACGGCCATCGATAAATCGCAAGCCGGTTCATTGACCTTTAACCCACCAATTACATTGACGTAGACATCCTTATTGCCAAGCGTAAAGCCGCAGCGTTTTTCCAATACTGCTAGTAGCACAATTAGACGATTCAAATCATAGCCAATAGCCGTACGTCTTGGCATTCCAAATGCTGTTGTAGCTACCAAACTTTGAACCTCTACCAGAATGGGACGAACCCCTTCTAGATAAATCATAACCGCACTACCACTTTCATCATCAGCTCGTTCAGCTAACAAGGACGCCGACGGATTAGCAAGCTCTGCTAAACCATCTTCAATCATGGTAAAAATACCGGTTTCCGATGTAGATCCAAAACGATTTTTAATGGCTCGTAATATGCGGAACTGATAAGAGCGTTCCCCTTCAAAATAAAGTACTACATCCACCATATGTTCAAGCATACGAGGCCCTGCAATATTCCCTTCCTTTGTTACGTGACCAATGATAATGGTGGGAATATTCTGCTCCTTACAAAATCGTAATAAACGAGATGTACACTCACGAACTTGACTAACACTACCAGGTGCTGCCTCGATATCTGCAGTAAACATTGTTTGTATGGAGTCGATGACCAGTAAGGATGGCTTTTGATCTAATGCGACCTCAAGAATATGATCTAAATCTGTGTCGGCTATAACATGTAATCGTTCACTATTAATATGTAATCGTTCAGCCCGCAATTTTAATTGCAATTGTGATTCTTCGCCAGATGCATATAAAACAGTACCAACTGTATCGGCCACCTTTTGAGACACTTGTAAAAGCAGTGTTGATTTACCAATACCAGGGTCGCCACCTAATAACATTAACGCACCTGGAACAATACCGCCACCAAGTACTCTATCTATTTCCTTATAAGTCGTAGGAATTCTAGATACAGCTGACATTTCAATATCTGGCAATGCCACGGGTTTAGTCGTATTGGTGCCCACACCACGTACAGATGGTGTACGACTGTGTTTAGTATCTTTTACCACTTCTTCAACAAGTGTATTCCATTCACCGCATTGAGGGCATTTTCCCATCCACTTGGCAGATTCAGCACCACAATTATTACAAAAGAAAACGGTTTTTACCTTTGCCATACAACCCCCATGAAAAGTAAAAGGTCATGAATGATAATTCACTCATGACCTTTTGTGCATAATTAATACTACGGTCAACTATTATCACTAATAGTATACCATTTTGACATTAAATTTTACATAAAAGACTGTATGAGAACAATATCTATTCCCAATTAATTAGAAGCTTTTACAATAATGTGTTCATCTTCTACATCGGCCTTGATGGTAGCACCTTCAGGAGCATTACCTTGTAAAATCAGATCCGAAATAGGATCTTCAATCAACCGTTGAATAGCTCGTTTCAATGGACGTGCGCCCATTGAGAAATCAGATCCTTCTTTCACAAGCATATCCATAGCTGCTGGGGAAATTTCCAGAGATAGTCCCATATCACCAAGACGTTTTACTACAGTATCCATTAAAATTGTAACAATTTGTTTTAAATCATTTGACGTTAAAGCATGGAATACAATCATTTCATCAATACGATTCAAAAATTCAGGACGGAAATGACGTTTTACCGCATCCATAACAGATTTTTTAGCTTCCTTAAAGTTGACCTCATTATAAGCATCAGATGCACTATCGGACTTCTTAGCAGCTAAGAATCCAAGCTCAGGAGAACTCTTGCGAAGTGCATTTGCACCCAAATTACTTGTCATGATAATAACAGTATTCCTAAAATCAACAGTTCGACCTTGACTATCTGTCAATCGACCATCATCAAGAACTTGCAATAAGATATTAAAGAAATCTGCATGGGCCTTTTCTACTTCGTCAAGAAGAATCACACTATATGGTTTACGGCGTACTGCATCTGTTAATTGACCGCCTTCTTCATAGCCTACATAACCCGGAGGCGCACCAACTAAGCGAGATACGGTATGTTTTTCCATGTATTCGGACATATCTAGACGAATCATCGCCGTCTCATCACCAAATAAGGCAACAGCTAAAGCTCGAGCCAATTCGGTTTTACCAACACCTGTAGGACCTAGGAATAGGAACGATCCAATAGGACGTTTAGGATCTTTTAGACCGGCCCTCGCGCGGCGAACAGCCTTGGAGACAGCCACAACAGCCTCATCTTGACCGATGACGCGTTTATGAAGCTCTTCTTCTAAGTGTAATAATGATTCAGATTCTTCCTGTGCGATTTTAGAAACAGGAATACCTGTCCATTGTGCTACTACAGAAGCGATATCTTCATCAGTAACAACTAACTTAGCATCGCTGTTTTCCTTAGCTGCATTTTTCTTATCGTTAATTTCCTTTTCAATGCGCTTTTCTTCATCACGCATCTCAGCTGCCTTCTCAAATTCTTGAGCGGTTACAGCAGCTTCTTTCTCCTTTTTTACATCTGCTAATTGTATTTCCAATGCTTTCACATCGGGTGCGGCAGAAAACACTTTCATCCGCACCTTGGATGCAGCCTCATCGACAACATCGATAGCCTTATCCGGCAAGAATCGATCAGTAATATATCTGCTAGATAGTGAAACCGCTGCTTCCAATGCTTCGTCAGTAATCTTTGCCTTATGAAAGGCCTCATATCGATCACGAAGCCCTCTTAAAATTTCGAGCGCATCTTCCTCAGAAGGTTCACCAACTAAAACCGGTTGAAATCTACGTTCTAGTGCAGCATCTTTTTCTATATGCTTTTTATATTCATCCAATGTTGTAGCACCAATTACTTGGAACTCACCACGAGCTAATGCAGGTTTTAAAATATTCGCTGCATCCATGGCGCCTTCAGTGGCACCAGCGCCAACTAATGTATGAATTTCATCGATAAAAATAATCATATCCTCATGTTTTTGAACTTCATCGATGGCTTTTTTCAATCGTTCTTCAAATTCACCACGATACTTCGCACCGGCTAACATCGAACTGATACTCAGTGAAATAATTCGCTTGTTACGTAATATTTCTGGCACATTACCGTTTACGATACGCTGTGCCAAGCCTTCTGCAATGGCGGTTTTACCTACACCTGGTTCACCGATAAGTACCGGGTTATTTTTGGTACGACGACTCAGAATTTGAATAACCCTCGTAATCTCTTTATCTCGGCCAATCACAGGATCAATTTTACCCTGTTTAGCAGATTCATTTAAATCTGTTCCAAAGTCGGCAAGATCGCCTAATGAACTGCTGTCTTTGTTATCTTCACTAGTATGACTAGTTCTACCAGAAGATCCAAGAATATCTCGAATTACTTCAACAATGTCACTAGCGCGAATATTATGATTACGTAATAGACCGACTGCTACGCCACCACCATCACTCAACAACCCTAACAGAATATGTTCCGTTCCCACATAATTGTGATTCATATGATTAGCTACTTCAACAGCTAACTCTAGCACATGTTTTACACGAGGTGTCATATATACGGAACTAGCTTTCTTATTTCCTCGTCCAATGTGCTCTTCAACATCTTCAATAATGGTCTCTGCACTGAGACCTAGCTCATTAAGAGCCTTTGCGGCAACACCATTTTTAACCTTTATGAGTCCAATGAGTACATGCTCCGTACCCACATAGTCATGGCCTAGTTCCAAGGCCGCTTCTTGGGCGAAGGATAACACTCGTTGTGCATCATCTGTAAATCGTTGCATCATATGTATTACCTCGTTCGCAAACATCAGTTTGCGCTCTCTATATAAACTTCATTCAAAAAATGAAGGTACTTTTTGTAAATCTATATTAAATGGAGTATCTCCATGAATGGTATTCTTCAACATCACATAAAATAGGACGACCATTATTATTTTTGTGAAAGCTTTTCTCTAATTACTGTTGCTCTGTAATTATCGCGTTCTTGAGGGCTTACCTCTTCTTTTCCCATATATTTATGTAAAAAATTGGATCTTGTAATAGCCACCAATTCATTAAAACTATCGCTCGACCATGTAGGTAAGATATTTAAATCTACACCTAATTGAACATCGCTTAATTTTTCTAGGGACTCCTGACCACTTATAGACCTTGCATATCGCAATATACCATAGGACCGCCACAAATGATCTTCAAGACCATCTTTATCATTGTGCACCAATGTTTGACGACATTTTCGCTCTTCTGCTATGATACCTTCTACAATTTTCGTCAATTGCTCAATGGTATCGGCTTCGCTAATGCCCATCGTACGTTGATTAGACACCTGATACATATGACCTAATGCTTCAGAACCTTCGCCATATAAACCGCGCACAGAGTAGCCAAGCTGAACAATACTGCGAACGAGACGATTAATGCGTCCAGTCATTGCTAATGCAGGAAGATGGAGCATAACAGAGGCGCGTAAACCGGTACCCACATTCGTTGGGCATGCAGTTAAATAGCCAAAAGATTCATTAAATGCAAATGGTTGCTTCTCATCAATAGCATCATCAATGCGTTCTGCATGGTGAAAAGCATCTATTAAATTCAGGCCCGTCTCCATAGTTTGTATACGCAAATGGTCCTCTTCATTAACCATAATTGCTACCGATGCGTCATCGGATACAAGTAAGCTACGATATGGCATTTTTTCAGCCATAACAGGACTAATCAAATGTTTTTCCACAAGAATGGCACGCTCTATATCGGACAATTTATCAAGACTAATACAGTAATAATCTTGATTGTCGGAATCTTTTAACGTAGTAACTAAACCACGTGCAATGGAATCAACATGATGTAGAGCGACTTCATCATTTTTATTGGTAAATAATGTGTCTCTGAAATTCCGAGCTAATCGTATACGACTAGAAATAACGATATGATCTGAATCGGATGGCGTATGTTGGAGCCATTTACTAAGGGCTGCATCTAATATATTATCAAACATACTATCCTCCTCAATTCTCTTTACTATCGACCTTCGATTCTAAAGCTTTGATTTTATCTCTAATTTGAGCTGCTTCTTCAAAGTTTTCATCACCGATGGCCGTTTCTAATTGACGTCGTAATTGCTTAATTTCATATTGTGCTTTAAACACATTATGCCCTTGATTCGGTACGCGTCCTTCATATTCAATAGACCCTTGAATGCGTTGAACCAATGATGCAATCTGATTTTTAAAAATTTCGTAACAACTAGGACATCCAAATTTCCCAAATCGATTAAAATCTTCAAATGTATTTCCACAATTTGGACAGCGTTTCATCTGCTGTGATTGCAACATATGGTCTGGGTACACCATATTTTTGAAAAAATCATTGGAGAAAAAGTCATTGTCCCAAATATCATTTACGAAAGAACTAAAGGGAGATAACTTACCATCTTTTTGTAATTTATTAGCACAGGACGAACATAAATGTTGTTCTGTTTTTTGATTATTAACGATATTTGTCATATGCACTGTTGCTTCGTTTGTATGGCAATGATCGCATTTCATATGACATCACTCCTTCCGCAATGTCTCTATCATGGATGCATAAAGATTGCGAATAGCATCATTTCTAGATTCATAATCTACATGTTCAATGATGCTGGCAAATGAATTATGCATCATTTGAGCCTCGCGCTTTGTAATTTTATTATCTTGTAACAATTGAAATAAAGATTGATCAACATCCCGTAAATCGATTAACCGTTCCACGCGATTTGGACCTTCATAGATATGATAGGTTGTCACTGCTGGTACCATATTAGAAGATTCTGGTTGCAACTTACGAATTCTAATATATCCACCTAATCCACGTCTAGATTCAACATCAAATCCTCGTTCATTAGAAAAACGCGTACTCAATACATAGCTAATCTGAGATGGTGCACAATCTAATTCATCGGCCAACTCATTTCTCTTTAAAATCAATCTTTCTTGTTCTTCTGTTAATTTATTAAGTATAAATTTTTCTATTTTATCAGCTATAACGCTCATAATAACACCTCTTTATAAATTTATCTCTTAATTTGTCTTTTTGTTCTTTTAATATAGCTTTATTATATTTGACTATTTGACTATTGTCAAATATAAAGTCAAATTTTTATAAATTATTATTTGACTATTACCGAAATACGTAAATTTATTACATGAATTGTCCAACAAATCAATGTATGTACGTAAATATTTCTATGAATAGACTAATATAAGAATTCAATGTATAATATTAAAGATATAATAACGTATGTACGAAAGAAGGTGCTACAATGGCAGATGCATTAGGTCATCAATTATTACTAGATTTATACTCTTGCAATGAAGAATCCCTCTCTTCCGCTGCAGCCGTACAAGAAAGTGTAGCTGCTGCATTTGAGTTAGCAGATATTGAATTAGACGAAATTAACTATCAAGTTATGGATGATGAAATTGTCGTTCTTGCTATTGCAAAACAATTTCACTTCACATTACATGCGTATCCGGAATTGGGTTATGTAGCAGTTGATTTATTCGCCTTCAATCGTACCCTACCACTTACACAATTTATGAAATCCTTACGTCAATCATTTGGATCTGAAAAGGTAAAAGCAACCACTGTCCAACGTGGCGATTTTGGTAACGAACGCGATATGAAACCGCGTCGCAAAACCAAAATTACAACACTTGGTCGTGTATTCCGTACACGTATCCAATTAAAACAAACTGGGGGCAAACTCAAAAAACAAAGCGCTAAGGTTATCAAATCATTAGCTAAAAAAAGTGGCCTAAAAAAATAACATAAGAAAAATCTAAAAGACCTTGCTCAATACGAACAAGGTCTTTTTACTGCGTCAAAAAGGCTAGAGACGAATCTCTAGCCTTTTAATATAAACATTAATAGTCTTATCTACGAACAAGCATTTCCTCTAAGTCCAAGGTCATAACAATATCATCTACATCATCGCAAAGATATTCTGCATTTGCATCGTTTAACTCTGTTTCGGTACCATATCCATAGGTAACACCTATAGATATACAACCTAATTCATTGCCTGACTCAACATCGTATTTTCTATCCCCTACCATGTATACGAGACGACGTCCCGTATCATCAGTTAATGGATTACCACACAATTCGATAGCCTTTTGTAGAATCTCTTTCTTATGAACCAAGCCTTCTTTGTAATTGGCTCCTACAATGACATCAAAGTATTGTGTAATAGAAAAATGATCTAAAATCTCGCGTGCATAAACTTCTGGCTTAGCCGTAGCCAAGGCCACAGTATAATGTTCATTTTTAACCTTGTCCAATAGGTCGATGATGTTAGGATACAATTGATTTTCGAATTTACCAATGGTACCATAGCGTTCACCAAACTTTTTATATACCTTTTCTGCTTCTTCTAATGCCATGCCACAGTGTTCTTGAAATGAATCTACAAGTGGAGGGCCTAAGAATAATAACAATGTTTCATGAGGTGGAATTTCATATCCAAAGGATTCGAGTGCATATGTGACACTCTTCAAAATTCCTTCTTCTGAATCTGTTAAGGTTCCATCCAAGTCAAAAATAATGGTCTTATTCATAATTATTTCTTTAAAGCCTCTTTTAATGTATGCCATGCTAATACAGCACATTTTACACGAGCAGGCATATTAGAAATATTTTGTAAGGCCATAGCATCTTCCAAATCTTCAAGCTTAGATTCGTCGGTAACCTCTTTTTTTATCATACCCAAGAATAATTCTACCAAACGCAATGCTTCTTCTACAGATTTATCCTTGATAATATCAATCATCATGGATGCTGAAGCTTGGCTGATAGCACAACCAGAGCCTGTATAAGCTGCATCTTTAATAATGCCATCTTGTACATCAATTTGTAGCGTCAAATCATCACCACAACTTGGATTGTGGCCATGTTCGGAAGCAGTAAATTCACTTAACTCACGTTTATTACGCTTATCTTGATTATGTTCCAAAATAAGTTCCGTATACAATTGATCCATTTCCATGTGAATGTCTCCTAATCTTTAAAGCCCATTACCGAACGGACAGTTTTTAATACTTCTAAGAATGCATCTAAATCTTCTTTACGCGTGTATAAATACATGCTGAGGCGTGTAGATGCAGCTACGTGAAAGAATGCGCCCAAAGGTTGTGCACAATGATGTCCAGAGCGTACACAGATACCTTTAGAATCAAGGATAGTCGCTACATCATGAGGATGTACATCATCTATTGTAAAAGCGATAACGCCATGTTTTTCACGAGGGTTTTGAGATCCCAATACGTGAACATGAGGAATTTCAAGCATCTTAGGCAATACATAGGATACCAATTCTTCTTCATGTGCCTCAATAGCATCCATGCCGAAAGATTCGAGATAATCAATAGCGGCATGTAATGTTACAGCACCATGAGCATTTGGTGTACCAGCTTCGAATTTATATGGTAATTCATTGAATGTAGTAGATTGTTCTTTTACATATTCAATCATATCGCCACCAAGTAAGAATGGTGGCATTTTTTCAAGTAATTCTCGTTTCCCATATAGCACACCAATACCTTGAGAAGCGCACATTTTATGACCAGAGAATACGAAGAAATCACAGTCCAAGGCTTGTACATCTACCTTCATATGAGGTGTAGACTGGGCTCCATCAAGAACCACAACAGCCCCTACAGAATGGGCTTTTTCAGTCAATTCTTTCACAGGAAATTCCATGCCAAGAACATTGCTCACATGGGCAAATGCCACAATTTTAGTACTTTCATCAATCTTATTGATTTCACCATCTTTCAAATGGCCCGATTCATCTAAGTACATATATTCTAATGTAGCACCTGTTTTTTCAGCAACATATTGCCATGTAACAAGATTGGCATGATGTTCTGCAACAGTAATGACAATCTTATCGCCTTTTGTAACAAAATTAGCGCCATAGCTATGAGCGATTAGATTCATCGATTCCGTACTATTACGGGTAAAGACAACCTCTTCTCGCTCACAGGCATTGATAAACTCAACAACGCGGTCACGTGCATTTTCATACGCTTCCGACGCTTCAATAGCGAGGATATGAGAACCACGATGTGGATTACCATTGTGATGAAGCATATGGTCTGTAAGGCGATCCATTACCATTTGAGGAATTTGCGCCGTTGCACCACTATCTAAGTAGATAAGGCGATGACCATTATGTTCTTTATGTAAAATAGGAAAATCCTTATATGCTTCTGTAATAGGTCTCATAGTCAATCCTCTTAAATCTTATTACGTACTGCAGTCAAAGCAGCTTCTTCAATCACGTCATCACCAATGCGATCGATGATTGGTCGAATCATTGATTCTACAATAATATGTTTAGCTTCTACTTCACTAAAACCACGGCTCATGAGGTAGAACAATTTATTTTGATCAATTTGTCCTGCGCTAGCTGCATGATTACCTACTACATTATCTTCTTTACACAATAACAATGGTAGAGAAATAGATTTAACAGTAGGATCTAACAATAAACATGTATCTTCTTCAGCACCTTCAGAGGCAACGGCGCCGCGAAGGAAATCCAATGTACCACGGAAGGATTTTTTAGATGTATCGCTTAAGGCACCTAATGTATGAATATCACTAAAAGATTTTTTACCACCATGTGTCATGAGCATAGCAATATCAAATTTTTGTTCCTTATTGCCTAAATAAGCAATGTCATGAACGATTTTACTAGATTCACCTTGTAAATCATGTTCATAGTTTAGGAAGTTTTCTTTGCCACCAATTTCTACATTGATGTATTCCACATCGGCATTATCCTCTAGTTTTGTATAGCGATGTTCGATATGCTGTACAGTTTCGTCTAAAAGATTTACTTTTTTAACGACAATCTTGGCATTAGATTTTACATCGTATTCGTTAAGGTATTGAATATTAGTCGCCTCTTTTGTACCGCCATCTAAGAAGAATTGTACTTCTACTTGCGCATCTTCTTCGACGATAAATTGGAAACGACTAGCGATACGTGCGCTCGCATCAATGCGAATGCCCACCACTTCTTTTGCCTTAGCAGGCACGTGGATACGATAGCCTTCAGCTTCGCTTACAAGCTTAGCTACAGCCTCACCATTAGCACCTTTATAGTTTGTATTCATCAAAGCTGTACCAGCTGGCAATGGGCTTATAATGGCATCATTACCTTTTACCAATACAGCTGTAGTTTTGTCTGATTCTCCCCAAAGACTTGCTGGAGTATGGTTAACACGCAACCATCTAAAGGTAGGTCTAGGAAGTTCATTAAATAGTAATTCGCTCATAGTACCTCCTTAACCGATAGAACCTTCTAATTCAAGATTGATTAGATTATTCATTTCAACAGCATATTCCAATGGCAATTCTTTAGAAATTGGTTCTACGAAACCACGAACAAGCATTGCACGAGCTTCTTCTTCACTAATACCACGCGTCATAAGGTAGAAAATAGCTTCATCAGAAATACGACCAATCTTAGCTTCATGACCTAAATCGACATTATCATTTTCTACAATAATAGCTGGAATTGTATCGGATTGAGAAATTTCATCCAACATCAAGGATTCACAGGATACAGTTGCTTTTGCATGTTCTGCATTAGGACCAATTTTCAACAGGCCACGATAAATAGCAGCGCCACCGGATTTGGAGATAGATTTAGAGTTTACATTACTTGTCGTATATGGTGCATTGTGAACCACCTTACAACCAGTATCAAGGAATTGACCTTCACCAGCAAATGTTACGCCTGTAAACTCAGCATGAGCACCTTCGCCATTAAGAATACTCATTGGGTACAAACAGGATACGTGAGAACCAAAGGAACCAGATACCCATTCAATAGTACCGCCTTTACCTACAACACAACGTTTAGTATTGAGGTTGTACATATTCTTAGACCAGTTTTCAATTGTAGAATAACGCAACGTAGCGTTATCCTTAACGAACAATTCTACTGCGCCTGCATGAAGATTGGATACATCGTATTTAGGAGCAGAACAACCTTCGATAAAGTGTACCTTAGCACCTTCTTCTACGATGATCATCGTATGTTCGAACTGACCAGCACCCGGTGCATTCAAACGGAAATAAGATTGCAAAGGAATATCCACTTGCACGCCTGCAGGAACATATACAAAGGAACCGCCAGACCAAACGGCACCATGAAGAGCTGCCCATTTATGATCTGTAGGAGGAATCAATGTCATCCAGTATTTTTTTACGATTTCTTCATGTTCATGAAGCGCTGTTTCAATATCAGTATAAATTACGCCTTGTTTTACAAGATCTTCTTGAATGCTGTGATATACGACTTCGGAGTCATATTGGGCACCTACACCAGCAAGAGATGTTTTTTCTGCTTCTGGAATACCGAGGCGATCAAATGTGCTCTTAATATCGTCAGGTACTTCATTCCAATCGCCCTTCATATCTACTTTAGGCTTTACATATGTGTAAATATGCTCCATATCTAAGCCAGAAATATCAGGAATCCAATTAGGAATTTCCATACGATTGTAAATCTCTAAGGATTTCAAACGGAAGTCAAGCATCCATTCCGGTTCATTTTTATTAGACCAAATTTCACGGATAATATCTTCTGTCAAACCGGCATCAGCAATATAGGAATACTCAAAATTATTCTTTATATCATAGACGCCACGGTCCATATCCGCAACTTGGGTTTTCTTTCTTTCTTCCATGTTGCCTCCTATGCTAATGCTTTGTATGCGTCGTAACCTTTTTCTTCAATTTCACGAACCAATGAAGCATCACCAGTCTTAACGATTTTACCATTGATCAAAACATGTACAAAATCAGGTTTTAATTTTTGTAAAATTTGATTGTGGTGAGTGATGATTAATACTGCATTATCTTCATTATGGAAACGATTAACACCTTCGGATACAATACGAACAGCATCAACGTCAAGACCAGAGTCAGTTTCATCAAGAATAGCCAATTTAGGATTTAAAATAGACATTTGAAGAATTTCATTTTTCTTGCGTTCCCCGCCGGAGAAACCTTCGTTTACATAACGTTGTGCATAGGATGTGTCAAAGGACAATTCATCCATTTTTTCTTTCAATTCTTTTTTGAAAGCCAACGCGCGTACATTTTCACCTGTAATTGTAGATTTTGCAGTACGGATGAAGTTTTCTACAGTAATACCAGGAACGGAAATTGGGCTTTGGAATGACATAAAGATGCCGGCTTTTGCACGATCATTTACAGCATCTTCTGTAATATCCTTGCCATCAAATACGATAGAACCTTTATCAACTGTATACAATGGGTTACCCATAATAGCATTTGCCAATGTGGATTTACCAGCACCATTCGTACCCATTACTACGTGAATCTCACCTTTATTTATTGTTAAATTAATGCCTTTAAGAATTTTCTTCTCTTCTACAGACACTTCCAAATCTTTAATCTGAAGTAATTCAGCCAAAATATTTCACTCCTTCGTATCAGATAATCTGATTATATGATTAAAACTTTATAGTCACATAGAAAAACGGCGGTACGCACAAGGGTGATACCGCCGTATTCTCTCGCCACTTTAGCAAGTATGTGCATAACAATCTATACTCATTATACATTCTTATCTAAATGATAGCAAGATATTCCTACTAAAATATACAGGAATTAGAAAAAATCCCTATATATCCGTATATCTTATAGTTTATTAATAGTAGTTCTCAACTCTATTTAATTCTCAATATTATAAATCGGAGAAGTCTAATGTACCAAACAAATCATCGTATGTTTCAGCGCGACGAATTTGTGTAACAGATCCATCTTTGTGTAGTAACAATTCAGCAGAACGTAATTTACCATTGTAGTTAAAGCCCATCGAATGACCATGTGCACCTGCATCATGAATGATGATACGGTCACCAATATCAATTTTTGGCAATTCTCGTTGAATAGCAAATTTATCATTATTTTCACACAAGGAACCAGTTACATCATACACATGATCTTTAGGAGCATTTTCTTTACCCATTACCGTAATATGATGGTAAGAACCATACAATGCTGGACGCATTAAATTCGCCATACAAGAATCTAAACCGATGTAATGACGATAGATGTCCTTTTTGTGAATAGCTGTGGAAACAAGATATCCAAATGGGCCTGTTACCATACGACCACATTCGTAGGCCAAAGCAATATCCTTAAGACCATTGCCTTTAATGATTCGATCATAAGCTTCATGAACACGTTCGCCCAATTTTTCAAAGTCAACAGGCGTTTGTTCTGGTTTATATGCTACGCCTACACCACCACCAAGATCGATAAATTCAACATCGATACCTAATTTTTCTTTAATTTCTACAGCAAGATTAAAGCAGATTTCAGCTGTACCTACCAATCCATCAATATCAAGTTCATTAGATACAACCATAGTATGTAAACCAAAATGTTTTACACCCTTTACTTGTAATTGCTTGTATGCCTCAAATACTTGCTCACGAGTCATACCGTATTTTGCTTCCTCTGGAAGGCCGATAATCGTATTGCCCCCTTCTTTCAAAGGACCTGGATTATAACGTACGCAGAATGTATCTGGTAGAGATCCATGATGTTTTTCTAAGTATTCAATATGAGTAATATCATCTAAATTGATGATAGCCCCCATGTCCAAAGCCTTTTTATACTCTACATAAGGTGTGTCATTGGATGTGAACATAATGTCATGGCCTGTAATGCCCACCTTTTCGCATAGAAGTAATTCAGCTAAGGAAGAGCAATCAGCACCTACCCCTAGTTTTTGCAATACACGCATAATATATGGATTTGGAGTAGCTTTCACAGCAAAATATTGTTTAAATCCCTTATTCCAAGAGAATGCGGAGATAAATCTCTTCATATTATTAACGATGCCTTCTTCGTCATAAATATGAAACGGAGTCGGATAGTTAGCAATAATTGCTTCTAATTGTTCAGATGTAAATGGAACTGTTTTTTGATTCATAATAACCTCTCTACATAGTAAAAGACTCATCTATGATGAGTCTTCTAATTAACTGATTATTTAAATAATGCCTTATCTAAACTATAGCGACCTGCACCAGCAAAGAACAACATAATGGCACCAAAGGCCATTTGGGACGGATAATCCCAACTAAAGAAATTGCCGTTAAGATTCAATATGGTCGCTACCGCCAAGGTACCTACAACTAGAAGCGTGCCAATACGTGTAAACAGGCCTATAATAAGAAGAATACCGCCGACCATTTCTGCATAAGATGCGATGGTTCCTAATATAACCTCAAAGCCACTTGGCACACCTAAGGCGGACAACATGGCCCCTACCTTATAAAGACCTTGTTCACCACTTACATATTTTAAGTATCCATGATAGAACATGGAAATACCTAATGCCAGGCGATAGAATAAAAGCCCAAAATTAATATAATCAGGTTTACTTTTAAATAAAAAGTTCAACATAGTAACACCTCTTTATTATATAGATATTTTTAGATATAAAAATTATATGCTATATACTAGTGTCTGTCAAACCAAGACTCTTATATAAAATTCTATAGAATTATATCATACATTGCTTATGAAATCAATTTATCAAGACTCATTCTAAGAATAAAAAATCCTAATGAATGTAGCAATCTACATTCATTAGGATTTTAATATATTATCTATGTATCGCTAAAGCAGTTGATTACATCATACCGCCCATGCCACCCATTGGAGGCATTGCAGGAGCAGCAGCATTTTCTTCTACTTTATCAGCTACGATTGTTTCAGTAGTCAATACAAGAGAAGCGATGGATGCAGCATTTTGAAGAGCTGAACGTGTTACTTTTGCAGGATCCACGATACCAGCTTTTACCATGTCGATATATTCTTCAGTCAATGCGTTGAAACCAACACCAGCTTCTGTATTTTTAACTTTTTCTACTACAACGGAACCTTCAAGACCAGCATTGTAAGCAATTTGACGAAGTGGCTCTTCTACTGCGCGTTTTACAAGGTTAATACCAGTTTGAACATCACCAGTAGCTTCCAATGTGTTCAATGCAGGGATGATATCGATGAATGTAGTACCACCACCAGCTACGATACCTTCTTCAACAGCAGCGCGAGTTGCGTTCAATGCGTCTTCGATACGAAGTTTTTTATCTTTCATTTCAACTTCTGTAGCAGCACCTACTTCGATAACTGCAACACCACCAGATAATTTTGCAAGACGTTCTTGTAATTTTTCACGGTCGAATTCAGAAGTAGTTTCTTCTACTTGTGCACGGATTTGGCTAACGCGTTTAGCAATTACGTCTTTATCGCCTACACCATCGATGATTGTAGTTTCATCTTTAGTGATGCGAACTTGACGAGCTGTACCAAGATCAGTAAGTTCTACGGAATCAAGTTTACGGCCCATATCTTCGGTAATTACAGTACCACCAGTTAAGATTGCGATATCTTCAAGCATAGCTTTACGACGGTCACCGAAGCCAGGAGCTTTTACAGCTACTGCTTTGAAAGTACCACGCAAGCGGTTTACTACCAATGTAGCCAATGCTTCACCTTCTACATCTTCAGCGATGATAAGAAGTTCTTTACCTACTTTTACCACTTTTTCAAGTGTTGGCAACATATCAGCAATAGCACTGATTTTACGGTCAGTAATCAAGATATATGGGTTATCCATTACAGCTTCCATACGGTCAGGATCAGTTACCATGTATGGGGAAATGTAACCACGGTCAAATTGCATACCTTCTACTACGTTTAATGCAGTTTGCAAGCCTTTGGATTCTTCTACAGTGATAACGCCATCGTTACCTACTTTTTCCATAGCTTCAGCAATTAAGCCACCAATTTCTTCGTCAGCAGCAGATACACTTGCAACTTGAGCGATTTCAGATTTACCAGAAACTTTAATGGAGCGTTTTTTAATTTCTTCAACCAAAGTTTTAACGGCTGTTTCAATACCTTTTTTCAAGATCATTGGGTTAGCACCAGCTGCGACGTTGCGCATACCTTCTTGGATCATAGCTTGTGCCAATACTGTTGCAGTAGTAGTACCATCACCTGCTACGTCGTTAGTTTTAGTAGCAACTTCTTTTACCAATTGAGCGCCCATGTTTTCAAATGGATCTGGAAGTTCGATATCACGAGCAATAGTTACACCATCATTTGTGATTGTTGGGGAACCGAATTTTTTATCCAATACAACATTACGACCTTTTGGTCCTAATGTAACTTTTACAGCGTTTGCCAATTGATCAACGCCACGACCTAAAGCGCGACGAGCTTCTTCATTAAACAAGATTTCTTTTGCCATATGTAT
>OKWK01000164.1_pt1 | contig 65267 bp, 54 predicted proteins | sample 1607181 | NCBI WGS metagenome assembly OKWK01 (sample SAMN07501053, study PRJEB24779) | human gut metagenome | isolation source: stool | host: human infant | place: USA: Pittsburgh, PA
GGGTCGGAACTTACCCGACAAGGAATTTCGCTACCTTAGGACCGTTATAGTTACGGCCGCCGTTTACTGGGGCTTCAGTTCTAAGCTTCGCTTGCGCTAACTTTTTCCCTTAACCTTCCAGCACCGGGCAGGTGTCAGCTCCTATACTTCGTCTTTCGACTTTGCAGAAACTTGTGTTTTTGGTAAACAGTCGCTTGGGCCTTTTCACTGCGGCCCCCTGTTACAGGGGCTCCCCTTCTCCCGAAGTTACGGGGTCATTTTGCCGAGTTCCTTAACAAAGGTTTTTCCGCTCGTCTTAGGATTCTCTCCTCACCTACCTGTGTCGGTTTACGGTACGGGCGATACTTCTCTTGTAGTGGCTTTTCTTGGCAGTGTGGCTCCGTAAGCTTCTCTACTTGTTTTCGATCCGCATCACGCTTCATCCTTTTCGGAAAGCGGATTTGCCTACTTTCCAGACTTTGCGCTTGCACGCCTCACCAACTGGGCGCTCTTACTTTCCTCCTGCGTCCCCACTTCCTTTAATGATTGTATCGGTACAGGAATTTCAACCTGTTGTCCATCGACTACGCTTTTCAGCCTCGCCTTAGGTCCCGACTTACCCTGAGTGGACGAGCCTTGCTCAGGAATCCTTGGGTTTTCGACGGGTGAGATTCTCACTCACCTCTCGCTACTCATGCCAGCATTCTCTCTTGTATGGTGTCCACAGTGCCTTACGACTTCTGCTTCGTCCTTCATACATTGCTCCTCTACCAACGTTATACGTTCCATAGCTTCGGTATATAGTTTAGCCCCGGTTATCTTCGGCGCAGAGTCACTTGACTAGTGAGCTATTACGCACTCTTTGAATGAGTGGCTGCTTCTAAGCCAACATCCTAGTTGTCTCAGTAACTCCACATCCTTTCCCACTTAACTATAATTTTGGGACCTTAGCTGATGGTCTGGGCTCTTTCCCTTTCGACTATGAAGCTCATCCCACATAGTCTGACTCCCTAGTGCGTGATATGGTATTCGGAGTTTGATAGGTCTCGGTAACATATGCATGCCCCTTGACCATTCAGTGCTCTACCCCCTTTTCACGTTTCCACTAGAGGCTAGCCCTAAAGCTATTTCGAGGAGAACCAGCTATCTCCGTGTTCGTTTGGCTTTTCACCCCTATCCACAGGTCATCCGATAGCTTTTAAACGCTACCCGGTTCGAGCCTCCATTGAATTTTACTTCAACTTCACTCTGCCCATGGATAGATCACACGGTTTCGGGTCTACGACTATTAACTCCTGCCCTATTAAGACTCGCTTTCGCTGCGGCTCCACATCTGTAATGTTTAACCTTGCTAATAATCGTAACTCGCTGGCCCGTTCTACAAAAAGTACACGATCGTGGTACGAAACCACTTTCGCTGCTTGTAAACACTAGGTTTCAGATTCTATTTCACTCCCCTCCCGGGGTTCTTTTCACCTTTCCCTCACGGTACTTGTTCGCTATCGGTCACCAAGTAGTATTTAGCCTTAGGGGGTGGTCCCCCCATGTTCCCACTGAATTTCTCGTGTTCCGTGGTACTCTTTTGTGTCGGATATTTTCGCTTTCGTCTACAGGACTGTTACCTTCTTTGGTTTATCTTCCCAGATTATTCGACTAGCTATTTTCTCTTTTTACACTTTGGGCTCTTCCCTGTTCGCTCGCCGCTACTTTGGGAATCGAGTTTTCTTTCTTTTCCTCAGGTTACTTAGATGTTTCAGTTCACCTGGTTCGCTTCCTATAGTTATGAATTGGCTATAGGATACCTTGCGGTGGGTTTCCCCATTCGGATATCTACGGGTCATAAGATATTTGCTCCTCTCCGTAGCTTTTCGCAGCTTGTCACGTCCTTCATCGCCTCTTGGTGCCTAGGCATTCTCCTAGTGCTCTTTTTAACTTGACCTTTGTTAATAAACATTTCTGTTTATTTCCAGTTTAATTGTTTGTTTAAGAAATTTTGATTAGTTTTTAAGTTGTTATGGTTCAAATCGCTTTTGCGATTTTTTCAACCTTCATGCTTTACGCGTGTCGGTTTGGTGGAGATAAGGAGATTCGAACTCCTGACCTCCTGCTTGCAAGGCAGGCGCTCTCCCAACTGAGCTATACCCCCATATATAATTAAAATAGTGTGAAGATTTTTTTCCTTAGAAAGGAGGTGATCCAGCCGCACCTTCCGATACGGCTACCTTGTTACGACTTCACCCCAGTCACTTATCCTACCTTCGACTGCTGCTACCTTGCGGTTTGCTCACAGGCTTCGGGTATTACAAGCTCCCATGGTGTGACGGGCGGTGTGTACAAGACCCGGGAACGCATTCACCGCAGCATTCTGATCTGCGATTACTAGCAACTCCATCTTCATGTACTCGAGTTGCAGAGTACAATCCGAACTGAGAAAGGCTTTTTGAGGTTTGCTTAATATCACTATCTTGCTTCCCTTTGTACCTTCCATTGTAGCACGTGTGTAGCCCAGGGCATATAGGGCATGATGATTTGACGTCATCCCCACCTTCCTCCGATTTATCATCGGCAGTCTCTTTAGAGTTCCCATCCGAAATGCTGGCAACTAAAGATAAGGGTTGCGCTCGTTGCGGGACTTAACCCAACATCTCACGACACGAGCTGACGACAACCATGCACCACCTGTATTGAGGCCTCCGAAGAAGAGGGTATATCTCTATACCGGTCCTCAGTATGTCAAGCCCTGGTAAGGTTCTTCGCGTTGCTTCGAATTAAACCACATGCTCCGCTGCTTGTGCGGGTCCCCGTCAATTCCTTTGAGTTTCATGCTTGCGCACGTACTCCCCAGGCGGAGTGCTTATTGTGTTAACTGCGGCACCGACTTAAGCCGACACCTAGCACTCATCGTTTACAGCGTGGACTACCAGGGTATCTAATCCTGTTTGCTACCCACGCTTTCGTTCCTCAGCGTCAGAATGAGCCCAGTAAGTCGCCTTCGCCACCGGTATTCTTTTTAATATCTACGCATTTCACCGCTACACTAAAAATTCCACTTACCTCTACTCTTCTCAAGATATGCAGTTTCAAATGCTTACAGTAGTTAAGCTACTGCCTTTTACATCTGACTTGCATTTCCGCCTGCGAACCCTTTACGCCCAGTGATTCCGGACAACGCTAGCCCCCTACGTATTACCGCGGCTGCTGGCACGTAGTTAGCCGGGGCTTTTTCTTATGGTACCGTCATTATCTTCCCATATAAAAGAACTTTACGACTCGAAAGCCTTCTTCGTTCACGCGGCGTCGCTGCATCAGAGTTCCCTCCATTGTGCAATATTCCCCACTGCTGCCTCCCGTAGGAGTTTGGACCGTTTCTCAGTTCCAATGTGGCCGTTCACCCTCTCAGGCCGGCTACCCATCGTCGCCTTGGTGGGCCGTTACCTCACCAACTAGCTAATGGGACGCGAGTCCATCTTAGACCACCGGAGTTTTGATCATGGATACATGTGTATCTGTGATTTTATTCGGTATTAATCCCGGTTTCCCGAGGCTATCCCAATGTCTAAGGCAGGTTACTCACGTGTTACTCACCCGTCCGCCGCTAATCCATTTTATCTTCACCCCGAAGGGATCTGTCAAAATTTCATCGCTCGACTTGCATGTGTTAAGCGCGCCGCCAGCGTTCGTCCTGAGCCAGGATCAAACTCTCAATTAAAAATTTGTATGACTCATTAGTTTTCTCAAAACTAAACGAATATCTGGTTTGCTTTGTGATTCTTTTACGAATCTGTGATTCATTACGAATCTTTTTTATCTTCACACTATTTAATTATCATGTTTCTCGCTACTTTTTTAAGTAGCTTATTTATTGTACTCTTGTAAGTTGTTTTTGTCAAGTATTTTTTACAACTTTTTTGAAGTTTTTTTACTCGACTTTTACAAAAGTCTTGCTGTCTTAATCGACAACTTCTATATGTTATCATCTTGAAGTTATTTTGTCAACTGTTTTTTTTATTTTTTTTATAAAATTTTAAAAAATAACAGCTGTCTTTTTCGACAACTGTTATAGTTTACTATTTTCTTTTTTATATGTCAATGATTTTTTTGTAAATTTTTAAATTTTTTGCTTATATTTTTAATTTATTTTAGTCTTTGCTGTACTGATCTTTAATTCTTTCTTTTAATTCTTCATAAGCTATTTGTGTTTCTTCTAGTCTATCTGTTAAATTTGGAAAGGCTTTTAGTATTCTTCTTTCTCCTAATATAGCTTTTCTTTCTTTTAATTCTCTAATTCTATTTTCTATTTCTATTATTTCAGGATTCTTCTTGATCTCTTCTTGTTTATTTTCTAATGCCACAGTCCTATCGTAGACTCTTGTTCCTATTCTGTCAGATACTTTTCTTATATCTTTTCTTATTTTGTCTAAGATCCTTATTTTTTTGTTTATACCTACAAGTGTATTAATAGTTGCAATTAAATCTATTGTCATAATGATAATAAGACCCAGATCCAAATATTTTAGCATACCTAAAGGAATAAGTCCTACTAGATTTTTTACTAGGGGATGTACTGCTTCGTATAATAGAAAGCAAAATAGTCCCCATATTACTGAAAACTCTAGGCAAACATAGCCCCCAATATTTAGTTTTTTATTTGAATAATCCCACCATCTCTCATGAAATATTTTTTCTAAGAGAAAGCCAGCTACAAATTCTATGGCTGTTGCTATGGCAATTGATCCAAAAAATAGCACTAATTTATTTTTTTCTGCTATGTCTGTTAGAAAATAAATTACTGATATGGCACCAAAGCCATATATAGGACAATAGGGTCCTGATAAAAATCCTCTATTTATAAATTTTCCAATAGTTACTGCGTGGTAACTAACTTCTACTACCCAGCCTATAAAGGCGTATATAAAAAAATATATTAAATACAATAATAAATTCTCATCCATTTATTTGTCACTCCAATAAAAAATATGTTAGCTTTACTAACATTTTTTAATAAAAACTTTAAATTTCGCTATAGTTTTTTATTATTTCTCTTCTGCCCTTTACTTCAAGTTTTTTGTATAGAACTGTTAAATTATTTTTTATAGTTTTTTCACTTATATAAATTTCTCTGGAGATATCTTTATTTGTTTTTCCTGCTATTAGTGCTTCTAATAAATATTTTTCTCTCCTTGTAAGTTTTTTTATCTTTTCAAATTTTTTATTTCTTGTTTTTTTTATTTCTTTTAAACTTTCTTCTATATAAATGTAGCCTCTTAGACTTTTATCTATCGCTTCTAATATTTCACTTTCTTTTGCTTTTAAGCTAATAAGTGAATAGTCAATATTTAAAGGCAGGTCTCTGGAATCTACTATTCTTATTTTATCTTCTTTTCTATCTTCTAGCTTTTTGTCTTGAAATATTAGTAAGTCAAAGTCTTTATTTTCTTCTTCATAAAAATCAAGGACTTCATAATCCTTTAAAATATTTTGAAGTCCTACTTTTATTATTACACAATTTGTTTCAATGGCAATTTTAGTCATTTAAACTTTTTACGCTTTCTCTTTCAAGAATTTCTGATGGAAGAACTACATTTTCTGAGAAGTCGCTATCTTCTTTAGCTATTTTCTTTAAAATCTTTCTTATTGATACTGCTCCAATATCGTAGTATGGAATTTTTACAGTTGTAAGTTTTGGTCTATATATATTTGAAATATAGGATCCGCCAAATCCTGTAACTGAAATATCTTCAGGAGTTTTATAATTATTATCTAAAAGCAAATTCATTAGGTGTATTGCTATTGTATCATAGGATGTGAAGAAAGCAGTAATATTTTCTTTTTTAAGAGTTTCTAAAATTGTTTCTTCTTCATTTTCTACATCTTCTGCGTTAAGACCTTCAACAAATAAATTGATTTTCTTTAAGCCATGTTCTTCCATAGCTTTATTGTAGCCTTCAATTTTTTTCTTTTCAAAGGTCCTGTCATAGTCCTTTCTAATTCCTAGAGAGGCAATATTTTTATGTCCCTTTGAAATCAAAAGATTTACCATGTCATAGGATGCCTTTTCATAATCAATTGTTGAAGAGAATTTTTCTATGTCGTAAAAATTACTTATGATAACATAAGGGATTTTGCTCTCTTCTAATTTGTATTCAAGTTTAGGATTGTGTAAGTTTGAAATTACAATAATTCCTTCAACTTGTTTTTGTGCCAACAAGTTTGCAAATTTCATTTCAGATTCTTGGTCGCCATAGGAACTTGATAAAAGTATGTCATATTTATAAATTCTTCCAACTTCTTCCACTCCTCTTAAAATTTGTGAAATAAAATTGGATCCAATATCTTCTACAATTACACCTATTAAATTGGATTTTTTTGTGACTAAACTTCTAGCCACTTCATTTGGTTTGTAATCCAAAACATCTATAGCGTGTAAAACTCTTCTTCGAGCCTCTGGGCTTACGGGTTTTGAGTCATTAATTACCCTTGATACTGTAGAAATGGAAACATCTGCCATTTTTGCTACGTCTTTAATTGTAGATGCCATACTTTCCTCCTTATGGTACTATTATTTTTAATCTATTCTCCAACACTTTGAAATTCATTGGCAGTGTGGAAGTCTTTTCTCCATCAACATCTATTGTTACATCTTCATCAGATTCTATACTTATATTTTTCGTTTTTAGATAAATTACTTTATTGTGATCTAGGTGTTTTCCTCCAACTAGAGATGCAAAAAGTTCAGGCGCATCAGAAATTTTTATTCTCTTAAATATTAAGACATCTAGGTAACCATCTGAAACATCGGCAAAGGGTGCCATTTTTTTGAAACCACCTACTGAAGTTGAATTTGTTATTAAAAATAATAGAGAATCAACATCTCCAGTAAATTCTTTACTTTTAATTTTTAGATTTATTGATTTTTGATATTTAAAAAATTTTTTTTCTAATAACTCTTTTACCCCTTCAAGGTAATATGCCATATTTCCAAGACTTGCCTTTCTTTCAGCTGTTACAGAATAAGCAATTTCTGTTAGCATACCACCTGCAGCAACATTTATAAAGGCTCTTTCGCCTGCAAGCCCAAGATCAATTGTCTTAACGTTAAAGTTTTTTATCATATTATAAAATTTAAAGGGTGAAGTTGGCAGACCTTGTGCATTGGCAAAGTCATTTACAGTTCCGCTTTGAAGAATTGCAAGGGGAGTATCTCTCTTTGAAAGATATATTCCATTTACAACTTCATTTACTGTTCCATCTCCACCAGAGCAGATTATAAAATCTTCTCCAGTATAATTTGCAGCGAAATTTTTTCCATCGCCTTCACGGTGAGTAAAAAATAACTCTATTTCATACTCGTCATGACTCATAAGTTCAATTAATTCTAAAATTTTACCTAGAGCTGCACCTCTGCCTGAATTGGGATTTGCAATAATTTTAACTCTTTTCATTCTTCTCCTCGTGCTATGTAAAATAAGGACTATAATTTATTCTTATTATTTTATAATCCTCATATTTAAAATAAAAGAAGACGAAGCAATAACTCCGTCCTCAAGATCATTTTAAAAAGACTTCTTTAACTGTCTTTGCAACTTCTCTTAAAATATAAAAATAGTCGATGGCGTTATTTGAACTAAGTGAAATAGTTTTTGCAGTATCAGAAATAATATCTGAAACATTCATAACTGTGCTTGATACTCTTAAAGAAGTATCATCGACCTTTCTTGTAAGTCCATTTACAGTGTCTGAAACTGAACCAACTGTGGCAACAACTTTTTCAATCTCTGGTTTTACACCATTAACTAAATTTGTAGCATCAGTTGAAATTGAATTTACATTTGTAGAAATGTCCTTAGCATTGTCCATTATTGAAGGAACAGTCTTTAAAGTGTGATCAATTTCACCTTGGTTTCTTTCAACAATTTCATTGACATTTTTTAAAAGTTTAAAAACATTTATTAACACTAAAAATAGTGCAACAAGTGCAGCTATACCTGCTACATATAATAAGAAACTAAGTAGGCCACCTATCGTAAATGCTTGATCTAACATTTTATGCCCCCTATCTTATTTTCTAGCTTCTTTTTCTGCCTTATTTTTTGTTTCTTCAACAGTTTCTTTTACATTTTCAGAAGATTTTTTAGCTTCTCTCTTAATGTCTTTTGCTCCATCTTTTAAATCGTCTTTAACATCTTCTGCTGTATCTTTAACTTCTTCAGATGTGTTTTTTACATCTTTTTTGATGTCTTCAGCACCAGCTTTAACAACTTCTCCAATTGCTTTAGCTTTTGCCTTAGCTACTTCAACATCTTCGTCAAATTCATATTTTTTAAGAGCTGCTCTATCTCTTAAATCATTGTAAGTTTTTTTAGCTTGTTCGCCAGCTTGGTATGCCTTAAATTCAATTGTATCTTTAGCATCATTAGCTGCGTTTAGTGCTTGGTTAGCAGCTTCTTTTGATTTATTTGCAATATCTTCACGAGTTTTTTTACCTTCTTGTGGTGCAAATAAAATTCCACCTATAGCACCAAGTGCAATACCTGTGGAAATTTTAGAAATTTCTTTAAGTCTTCTTTTTCTTACTGCTTCGTTACGTTTTTCTTCTAAATAATCAAATAATCCCATTTTAACCTCTCCTTGTTTATTGATTTGTTAATTTTTTACCCGATTTATATAAATTTAATCATACTAATAAATTAAAATTATAAACAAAACTATAATAGTAAAAACCGCAATGCCGTTACCTAAATAATTCACACCCGCCCATTATCATGGTGGGTCAAAAACTTGATAGCGTCTTCTGACTTCCGCTCAAAGACGGCTTGTCATATCTCACTTATACACAGTTTCCCGTGTTAGATTTGTCGGTTGAATTAAATAGGCTTATTTCGCACATCGCAGAATTTACCTAATTAAATTATAACTCAACAAAACTACTTTTTCAATAAAGCGTAGGAAAAAAATGAAAATCTTTGGGGAGCTTTGCAAAAATTTCTATTTCCTTATTATTTCTTGGAAGCTTTAATTTTATAGAATAAGAATGAAGAGCTTGCCTATTAATAAGATCTGATTTTTCCCCATAAAGACTGTCGCCAATAATTGGATGACCTAGATGGCTTAAATGAACTCTAATTTGATGAGTCCTTCCAGTGTGAAGACTTAAAAGTACAAGGCTCATATTTTCATATTCTTCAATAACTTTATAAGAAGTAATAGATTTTTTTCCTATTACATAATTAACTTCTCGCCTAATATTATCTTCACTTGTAGCTATAGGTGCATCAATTGTCCCTTCCTTTTCATCAAAGATTCCCTGGCAAATTGCCAAATATTTTTTCTCAACCACATCTCTAAATTCAGCTGAAATTTTATCTTGAGCAAAGGAATTTTTTGAGGCGACAACTATACCTGATGTATCTCTATCAAGTCTATTAATAAATCTTACCTTCCTCTTAATATTATTGTCATGAAAATATCCCAAGAGATAATTTAAAAGAGTTCCCTCGCTATCATCTTTTGCAGTGTGAGTAACCATAAAGGGCTCTTTATTTATTATAATTAAATCATCATCTTCGTATAAAATGTCAAGATTTTTATTTTCAATTTTTCCATTAGGATCTTCATCTTGGAACTTTAGAGAAATTATGTCATTTAACTTTAACTTTTTATTTTTTTTAATTAATTTTCCATTTAAATAAATATTTTCACTTTTTACAGATTTTCTTATTAAGCGAGAAGATACTCCACGCTCCTTTAAGTAGTCATTTATCTTGATTTCTTTTGTCGCTTTAAAATTTAAAAAGTCTTTTGAATTTAATCTATACATTTTACACCTCTGGTCAAGGGGACCTTATTCGTTTATAATATAAATAATAGAGAAAAAAATCAAGGGGGTTTAACCTTGTCAAAAATAATAAATATACTAACAAATGCAAATTTTGAATCGAAAAAAACTGCCACAGAACTGCATAAGGTTTTAACAAGATATGGATATGAACCCTTTAATGGTTTCAAAAAAAATGCAGAACTATCCATTTGCATTGGTGGCGACGGTTCTTTTATAAAGGCAATTCACAAAAATGACTTTCCTGAAATGCCCTTTGTGGGAATAAACACAGGTCATCTCGGCTTTTATCAAGAGATAAAACCTGACGAAATTGAAAAATTTGTAAAGGATTATAAAAGCGAAAATTACAAGGTAGATGACATTAAATTAATAAGATCAGACATCTACACAAAAAATAAAGTCTATAAATTTTATTCCATAAACGAAGTTGTTTTAAAGGCAGCTCACTCAAAGACCATTCACATGAATGTCTTTATAGATAGAAATCATGTAGAAAAATTTTCTGGCGACGGCATCTTAGTTGCAACTCCATCAGGCTCTACTGCCTATAACTTTTCTTCTGGAGGAGCCATAGTCTATCCAAGTCTTCATGTGCTTCAAATGACTCCAATTTCTCCTGTGAACTCTCAAGCCTACCGTTCCCTTGGCTCATCAGTAATAGTTCCTGGAGTTCACACAATTTCTCTTGTTGTGGAAAAGAGATATAAGGATTCAAATCTTTTATTAGTTGACGGATCAGAGTATTTTTTCAATAACCTTCACAGAGTAAACATTAGACTATCAAATAAGACAATAAAAAAACTTGTCTTCTCAAATAATTCCTACTGGGATAATTTAAAAGACAAGTTCCTATAAAGTTTAAATTTTAGGGTTTTTAGTGAAAAATCTCATCCAATTTAATTTTGGATGAGATTTATTTTTTTATTTATTTTTATTTTTTATAGCTGCTTTTATAAAACCATTAAATAGTGGATGAACCTTTGTTGGTCTTGACTTAAATTCTGGGTGGAATTGACAAGCTACAAAGAAGTCATTGTCTTTAATTTCAATTATTTCAACTAAGTCCTTGTCTTCATTTATGCCAGAAAAAGTTACGCCAGCTGATCTAATTTTTCCCCTAAAGGCATTATTAAATTCATATCTATGTCTATGTCTTTCTTTAATTTTTTCCTCGCCATAAAGTTCATAAACTAAAGTGCCTTTTTCAATTGTGCAATCATAATTTCCAAGTCTTAAAGTTCCACCTACATTTTTTATGTCCTTTTGGTTTTCTAAAAGATCAATTATTGGATAATTTGTCTTTGGATCAATTTCTGTTGAATTTGCATCCTTAAAGCCAAGTTTATTTCTAGCTATGTCAATAAGTGCAATTTGCATTCCGTAGCAAATTCCAAAATATGGCACATTATTTTCACGAGCATATTTGCTTGATAAAATCATACCTTCAGTTCCACGAGATCCAAAACCACCTGGTACAATTATTCCGTCAAGTCCTTCTAAAATGCTTTCGTCTTTTTCTACTTCTTCAGAATTTATCCATTTAATATTTACCTTATATCCATTTTCACAACCTGCATCAGTAAGAGCTTGTGTTACAGATAGGTAGGCATCGTGAAGGCTTACATATTTTCCAACAAGGCCAATAGTTACTTGGCCCTTAACATCTTTAAATCTTTCAACCATTTCTTTCCACTTGCCCTTTGAAGCTGGTCTATCTTCAAGTTCAAGTTCTTTTAAAATGTAATCATCTAAATGTTGTTCATGGAAAACTAGTGGCACTTCATAAATTAAATCTACATTAGTTGATTGAATAACTGCTTCTACTGGCACATCACAAAATAGAGAAATTTTTTCTCTAAGATCATCTGTAACAAGACCATTAGATCTTACAATTATTACATCAGTTTTAATTCCGTTACTCATAAGTTCCTTAAAGGAGTGTTGAGTTGGCTTAGTTTTTAATTCATCTGAACCTGGAATATTTGGCACAAGAACAGTGTGAACAAAAAGTACATCTGATTTTTTGTTTTCAGAGTGAATTTGTCTTATGGCTTCTAAAAATGGAAGGGATTCAATATCTCCTACTGTTCCTCCTATTTCTGTAATTACAACATCAGCCTTTGATTCTTTTGCAGCCTTATAAACTGCATTTTTTATTTCATTTGTAATATGTGGAATAACTTGCACAGTTGCACCGTCATAATCTCCACGTCTTTCCTTAGCTATTACAGTTGAATAAACTTTACCAGTTGTAATTGATGCGCCCTTAGTTAATTCTTCGTCAATAAATCTTTCATAATGACCAAGGTCAAGGTCAGTTTCTGCTCCATCCTTTGTTACAAAAACTTCTCCATGTTGGTAGGGGCTCATAGTGCCTGGGTCTACATTTAGATATGGGTCAAATTTTTGCATAAATACTGAAAGGCCTCTGTCCTTTAAAAGTCTTCCAATACTTGCTGCAGAAATTCCCTTACCAATTCCTGAAACAACTCCACCTGTAACAAATATAAATTTAGTCATAATTCCTCCTAGCTTAATGAATTAAAAATATCTTCATAAGATGGCAGTGTAATGTTTTTTCTTGAAATTAATTTTTCCATTTCGTCTGCAATCTCTCTTGTGGCAAGAAGTTTTGTTGCAATATTTCTCTCAACATATTCTGCCTTTTTGTAAATATCATCTATTTTATTTGAATGTGAAATTAAACTTTCAATATCCCTTTCACATTCTAATAATTTCGTAATCATCTTATCTATTTTATCATACTTAAAGCTTAGCATTTCATTATTTTTAAATTTTAAAATTTCTGTCATGTCCTTTAACTCAGAAAGTCCCATTGGTATAAGGTCTTTTTCAATCATAGACATCATAATTTTTGCCTCTAAAGTATGATAAATTACAACTTCTTCTAAGTTGACTTCATAGCTTGCCTTTATTTCCTTTTCAGTATAAATTCCTCTCTTTAAGAAAATATCTGTAAAATCAAAATCCTTTAAGGCAACTAAGGCATCAAAATAAGTTTTATGATTAGCAAGTCCTCTTCTCTTAGCTTCATCTCTCCACTCTAAAGAATAATTATCTCCATCACAAATTATCCTGTCATGTTTAACCATTATTTCTTTTACAATTTCAAGTACGGATTTTCTAAGTTCATCATAATCATCTTTGTGAGGATCAAGTTTTTCATAAATTTTTGAAAGAGAATCTGCCATGGCACAATTTAGGGCAATATTTAAATCGGAACCAGTTTTTGATGATCCAAGCATTCTAAATTCAAACTTATTTCCTGTAAAAGCAACAGCAGCAGTTCTATTTCTGTCGCTAGAATCCTTAGGAACACTTAATAAGTTATAACCTCTGAAGATATTTTTATCTTCTTTTTTATATTCAATATTTTCTTTAATATCTCTGAATAATTCTTCTAAATCGCTTCCCAAAAATAATGAAACAATAGCTGGCGGTGCTTCATCTGCTCCAAGTCTAAAGTCGTTTGAAGTTGATGATGCACTTACTCTTAATAGACTTTGATATTTATCCGTTGCCTCAATTAAGGCAGCTACAAATAATAAAAATACATTGTTATTATATGGATCATCACCTGGGTCAAATACATTTAAGCCGTAATTTGTTACAATAGAATAATTGTTGTGCTTTCCAGATCCATTTACGGTAGCAAAGGGCTTTTCATGGAAAAGACAAACTAAATTATTTTCTAGGGCAGTTTCCTTTAAAATATTCATTAAAAGTTGGTTGTCATCAATTGCTACATTTACATTTTCAAATAAAATTGCCATTTCAAATTGATTTGGTGCAACTTCATTGTGTTCAGCTTCAGAATAAATTCCAAGGTCGTAAAGTTTTTCGTCTACATCTTTATAAAATTTTTCAACTCTTGCAGGAATTTGACCAAAATAATGGTCAGATAATTCTTGTCCCTTTGGAGAAGGAGCACCTACTATAGTTCTTCCAATATTTTTAAGGTCGCTTCTCTTTTTATAAATTTCTTTATCAACTAGGAAAAATTCTTGTTCAAGCCCAACTTTTACCCTCATTCTATAGGCGAACTCATCTTTTTCAAATAAATTTACAACTTTTACGCCTTCATTACTTAAAATTTTTGTAGAATCAATTAGGGGTCCTCTCTTGTCAAGTTTTTCACCCTTATAGGACATAAAAATAGTGGGGATGTAAAGTACATTTCCAATGATAAAAGAATTTGCAGTTAAATCCCAATAAGTGTAGCCTCTTGCTTCAAAAGTAGACCTCATGCCACCACTTGGAAAAGAAGATGCATCTGGTTCGCCCTTTACAAGTTCCTTTCCTGAAAATCTATTTATTGGTTCTCCATCTGAAGTCCTTGATATAAAGGCCTCATGTTTTTTTGCAGTGTGACCACTTAGGGGCAAAAACCAATGGGCAAAGTGGGTTGCACCATTATTTAGAGCCCAATCTTTCATTGCATGAGCAATAGCATCAGCTGTCTCTCTGTCCAAATCCTTTTCATTTCTAAGGGCATCCTTCCACTTTAAATAAATTGGATAAGGAAGTGATTCCTTCATCTTTTTTTTATTAAAACTTTTAATTCCAAATTTTTCTATCATAATTCCCCCCTAAAAATTCCTGAAAAATAAAAAAATGGCAATTAATTAAAATTGCCATTATGAAAAACCTGTGGTTTCTTTTTATTTTATTTCAAATTCATTTCTTTGTCAATAAAATATAATCACTCTGAATCCTTTAAAAGCAGTACATGTACGTCAAACCACTGCCCATGAATTGAGATTTTCACATCTCCTCCAAGTATCTCTGAAAGATTTTTTACTATGTTAAGGCCAAGACCTGAGCCCTCAGAATGTCTCGACCTATCAGCCTTTAAAAGTTCCTCAAAGAGTTCATCGCTGTTCATATTTACTTTTTCATCTACAATATTTTTTATATAAAATTCAACAGTTTCTTTACTTTCAATTACACCAGCAAGAACTTTTGTACCTTTTTTTGAATGTTTTACTGCATTGGAAAGAAGATTTTCTACAATCCTAACAAAGAGATTTACATCTGTATAAATTAAAATTTCATCACTTGTAGAAGTATATAAAAAATCTAAATCCTTATTTTTAAATAAGGAATCGTAATCTCCGTATATTTGTAAAATCATTTCATTTAATTCAACTAAGGATTTTTCCACAGAAATATTTCTGGTGCTAGTTTTTGATGCAAAGACTAAATCCACAATTAAATCCTTTAGTCTTGTTGAATTTCTCTTTAAAATACCTATAAATTTTTTTGCCTCATCGTCAAGTTCCTCTTTTTTCGACAAAAGATCGGCGTAATTAATAATTGAAGTTAAAGGAGTTTTTAAATCGTGAGAAATATTTGTTATTAGTTCCACCTTTAATTTTTCAGACCTAAAGTTTTCTTCAAGTCTAATTCTGTCACGCTTTTTAAAATCTTCCATTAAAACTGTAATTTTTTCCAAATATTCATTTTCAAAAGGGGCAGGAATTGTAAAGTCGTATCCATAAAGTATGGATTCAACAAGTTCTATAGATAAAGTATTTTGTGCAAATTGAATTTCCACTGTAAAAACTGCACGTAAAATCATAAATAAAAGCACATTTAAGAGAACTATGCCCTTTGTCAAAAGGCTATAAAATAAAATATATAAAATAAAAAGTGTCACATTTAAAGTGCCAAAAAGCCTAAAGTTCTTGAAATGTCTGTACTTATAAAGATTGTATGTAAAAACTGTATCTAACAACTTTTTTCTCTTAATTTTTAAAATGACTATTATAAAAGTTACTAGCCAGGATACAACAAAATGCTTATTTATATTAAATAATTCAAAAATAATTACACAAGAGACAAAAATATTTTCCAAAAAAATTTTATCTGAAAGATTTATAAAAATTTCTTTAAAATATTCCCTTATATCAGAAAGCATTACTTGGCCTCAATTTTATATCCCATTCCATAAACTGATTTTATTAAATCTGGTTTTCTTGGGTTGATTTCCACTTTGTCTCGAAGATGAGAAATATGTACTGAAATAATTTTTCTAACATCAATTGCCTCTTCTTCCCAAACTCTCTCATAAATTTCTGTGGAAGAAAAAACTCTTCCAGGATTTTTTACTAGGAGATATAAAATTTTATATTCGTAAGGAGTTAGGCTTACTATTTCATCCTCAACTCTAACTTCTTTTGATTCGTCAGAAATGCAAAGTCTGCCAATTTTTAAATCACCTTTTTTTATTTCTGATGCGCCTAGAGAAAAATATCTCCTAATTAGAGAATTTACCCTAGCAGTTAATTCAACTGCATTAAAGGGTTTTGTTATGTAATCATCTGCACCAACATTTAAGCCAACAATTTTATCTGTAACTTCACTTTTTGCAGAAAGAACAATAATAGGAATATTTGTCATTTCACGCATTTTCATAATTAAAGTTATTCCATCCATTACTGGCATCATTATATCTATAATGGCAAGATGTATTTCATTTTTTTCTAGGATTTTAAGAGCAGAAACTCCATCTTTGGCAGTAAAAACCTTGTAGCCTTCCGCCTTTAAGTAAATTTCAATTGCGTCTAAGATATCTTTTTCGTCGTCGCATACTAAAATATTGTAGTCCATAATCATCATCCTTTCTTCTATTTTATCATGTAATGAATTGTTATCACAGAAAAATTAATATATAATAAATTAGAGGTGTTAAATGAAATTTTTAAATAATTATATAGATAAAGTAAAGGGTAAAAAAGCCTTTACTTTTTTTGATAAATTAATATATAGAATATTAAATCACGATACTCTCTCCTATGGAGGAAGTCTAACCTATTTTTTGGTTCTATCTATTTTTCCATTTTTGATTTCATTAATAAACGCAGTAAACTTTACAGGTTTACTGGACCCAGAGTATATTTTTTCTCTATTAAGTGTACTCCCAGCTGAAATACAAGACATTGTGTCAAATTTTTTAAGAGAACTTCAAAGTTCATCTTCTGGATCTTTTTTCACAATTTCCTTTGTAGCAGGTCTTTTTACTGCATCAACGGCAGTTTTTAAACTTATAAGTATAATAAATTCATCCTATGGTTTTCCAGAAAAAAGAGGTTTTATAAAGCTAAGACTTCTCGCTCTTTTTTTCACAATTTCTCTTATAACTATGCTATTTTTGCTAATCTTAACACAAATCTTTGGTCAAATAATATATGTAAATGTAATGCATTATTTAGGCATAGAAAATGAGTTTTTTGATAAGGTATGGAAATTGGCAAAAAATTTAATACCTATTATTTATATGTTAGTTACCTTTGTCCTTCTTTATAAATTTTCTCCATCAAAAAGCAGTGAAAATATGGTTACTTTTAGAGGAGTCCTTCCTGGTGCGATTTTTTCCACTTTTGGCCTTATAATAACTTCCCTAGTTTTTGGATTTTATGTAGCAAACTTTGGCAAATACTCCATTACTTATGGTTCTCTTGGAGGAATTATAATTTTTCTCATTTGGACTTATTTACTTTCAGTAATTATTTTAATTGGGGCAGAAATAAACGCAACTCTCTACTCCATGAAATATTTTAAATCTCTAAATATTTGGCCAAGACATGATTCACTTTTTAAAAATTTAGAAAATTCAGATAACTAAGCAATTTCTGTGGCTGCAATTAGTGCAGTCACTTTTTTTATGCCCGATTTTTTTGCAGCTTTTACAAGTTCAGAAATAGTTGTACCAGTAGTTATTACATCGTCAACAATTATTATCTTTTCAGGAACTTTTGTAACCTTAAAGGCATCTTTTAAATTTATCTCTCTCTGATTTTTTTTAAGTCCCACTTGAAATTTTGTATCTTTTAACTTAGAGAAAACCTCTATGCATTTTAAATCTAATTTTTTTGCAATATTTTCTGCAAGAATTTTTGACTGATTGTAGCCCCTTTCTCTCTCACGAGATTTATACATGGGAACAAAAGTTATGACTTCTCCCTCTAAATTATTCTTTAAAAGTTTTTCTATCATAATTTCAGAAATAATTTCTCCATAGCTAAGCTTTCCCTTGAATTTAAAATCAATTATAAGCTTTCTCATTATGCCAGAATAAGTAGAAGATACAAGCAAATCATCTAAGCCAGCTATATCATAATAATAGTTAGGATTTTTATTTATTAAATCAAGGCAATCTTCACAAAGTCCATAATTTTTTACAAATTTTCCGCAAATAGGACAAGTCTTTTCAATTAATATCATTTTGCTTCCTCAATTTTTTTGCCAAATTGGAATACCTCTTAAGAGTTTTATTGTTTTCAATCATTTTAACAAGATACTCACTTTGACCAACTAAGATAACTGCCTTTGATGCCCTTGTTATAGCTGTGTAAATTAAATTCCTAGTGAGGAGCATTGGAGCTGCGTGATAAAGAGGAATTACAACTACAGGAAATTCACTGCCCTGAGACTTGTGAATAGTCATGGCATAAGAAAGATCAAGCTCGTCTAAATTATCAGATGAATATTCAACACTTCTCACATCATCAAAGACAACAGTTACTTTTTTATTTTCCTTGTCAATTTTTGAAATGTAGCCTAAGTCCCCATTGAAGACACCCTTTTGTCTGTCTTCATAAAAATCGCCTTCCACCTTTGACTCCAGCTCATAATTATTTTTCGTCTGAATAACTCTATCGCCAATCTTAAATTTTTTTCCTAAAACTTCTATAAAATCATCATTTTTATTCAAGTGTTCTTGGAGAACTTTATTTAAATTTATTGTTCCATGATTTCCCTTTTTAGTTGGAGTTAAAAGCTGAACCTCCCTCTCACTTACATTAAAATAATTTGGAAGCCTAGTCTTAACTAAATCCTTAATAATTTCAAGGCCCTTAACTTCTCCTCTTTCAGAAATCATAAAAAAGTCGCCCACATTTAAAATTGGCATCTCGCCCTTATTTATTAAGTGAGCATTTTTTACAATCATAGACTCCTCTGATTGCCTAAAAATTTCTTCCAAGTTCACAGACTCTATTACTTTTGACTTTAAAATATCAGAAAGGACATTTCCTGCACCAACTGATGGCAGTTGATCCTTATCTCCAACTAAAATAAGCCTAGTTGGACTTTCAATAGATTTTAAAAGTGTTTCCATAAGAATAATATCCACCATAGAAACTTCATCTAAAATCAAAACATCACAGTCAAGTTCTTCAATATTTGAAAAACCTATATCTTCCTTAAAACCAATTTCAAGAAGTTTGTGAATAGTAAAGGCATCTCTGCCAGTTTGCTCTTTCATTCTCTTGGCGGCTCTACCTGTAGGAGCAGCAAGCTTAATTACCTTATCCATGGACTCAAAAATATCTATCAAAACTTTTAGAGTTGTAGTCTTTCCAGTTCCAGGTCCACCAGTTATGACAAAGACCCCTCTATTTATTGCTTCTTTTACAGCTTTTTTTTGAGTCTTTGAAAGTTTAATATTTCTAAAATTTTCTGTCTCAGAAATTTTTTTATCTATGTCAAAATTTTCATCTTCATCAAAGGAAATATTTAAGTCACTTAACTTTCCAGCAACATAATTTTCTGCAGCTAAATATCTTGCAATATAGCAGTTGTAATCGTCGCCATCTCTTTCCACAAAGAAATTTTTTTCAAGACTTAAATCCCTAGCAAGCTCCTCTGTATTTTCAAATTTTAAACCGAGAATTTTTTCTGCTGCTTTAATTAATTTATCTAAAGGAAGATAGGTATGTCCATCTCTATTGGCAAGCATAAGAGCATACTTTAAGCCTGCAATCTTTCTAAAATCAGAATCCTTTTTTACACCAAGACTCTCGGCAATTTCATCAGCCTTCTTAAAACCAAGCCCCTTTATCTTGCCAACTAAATCGTAGGGATTTTTCATTACAATCTCTATGGACTCATCTCCATATTCTTTGTAAATTTTTAAAATAACAGAGGCAGAAATACTGTACTTAGAAAAATATAGAAAAATTTTTCTCATGGCATATTGCTTATCTAGTGCTTCCTTTATATCTCTATATTTTTTCTTGCCAATTCCTTCCACAGACAAAAGTTTTTCTGGATTTTTTTCAATTACATCTAAAGTTTCGTCCTTAAATTTATTTACAATTCGCTCTGCCATTTTTTCACCAACATGAGGTATCATTGCACTTGAAAGATAGGAAATTATAGCAGCTTCGCCCTCAGGCATGACTTCTTCCATGTCCACAAAGGCAAACTGCTCGCCGTATTTATTGTGATATGTAAAATCTCCTGTGAATTTATATTTTAAATTTGTCTTAAAAATTGTAGCAGAGCCCACTATAACAAGGTCCCCATCTTCTAAATTTATCCTTGCAACAGTGTATCCATTTTCTTCATTTCTAAAAATAATTCTCTCCACAATGCCTTCAAGAGTAATCAATTACAACACCTCGCCTTTATTGTATCAATAAATAAGAATTAAATACAGAAAATAATTCACCATAATATTTTATAAGCTTCTCGAATTTTTATAAAAAATTTTTCCATAAAACTTTAAAAATTTTTTCCACTAAAAAAGAGGTCCCCTTGGACCTCTTCTCAATAAAAATCATCATTTGATTTTTTCTTTTGATTTTCATAAATATTTCTATAATTGTCTTCGTAAGTTTTTTCTTTCTTATCAGGCTCATTAAATTTTTCGCCATAGCTTTCATCAATTACATTTCCATATGGTTCTGAAGGAATTATAATTGCAAGAGCAATATAAACCCAAATGCTAAGCCCTCCTGGCACTATTAATAAAAAGGTAATTAACCTAACAATTGTAGAGTCAATGCCAAAATATTCAGCTATGCCACCACATACGCCTGCGAAAACTCTATCCTTTCTTGATCTATAAAGTTTCTTCATTTCACACTTCCTTTGACTTTAAAATAAAACTCATCACAAGAATTTTACCCAAGAAGGGATTTTTTATTCAAAGGATAAAAGTAGTTCTCCACTTTCAACCATGTCCCCTTCTCTTACAAATATATCTTTAACTTTTCCATCAACATTGGCAATAATATTTGTCTCCATTTTCATGGCTTCTGCAATAAATAATTTATCGCCCTTTTTAATTTGGTCGCCTTCTTTTACAAGAACTTTAACAATTTTTCCTGGTATAGAAGACCCCACTTCTTTTTCATTTTTAGGATCTGCATAAATTTTTTCTTCTTTAAAAGCATCTCCATTTTTAACAGTTTCGTCCTTGATGTTAATAGTTCTTCTTGAACCATTTATTTCAAAGGTTAAATTTCTAGTGCCATTTTCCAAAAGTTTTCCAACTTCAATTAATGTAACTATTAAAGTCTTTCCTTCTTCAAGGGAAATTTCTGTAGATTCCCCCTCCATTAGACCGTGGAAAAATACATCGGAGCCAATATTTGTAACTTCTCCATTTTCTTTTATATATTCAATATAATCGTCAAAAACTTTTGGATAAAGAGCAGATGAAATTATATCTTCTTCACTTGGCTTAATTCCCTTTTCTTCCAAATGTTTTTTAATGGCGTCAAAATCTTCATCAACAAGAAGTTCACCAGGCCTTTTTGTAATAGGTTTTTCTCCCTTTAAAATCATATCTTGCAAATCTTTTGGGAAACCTCCATAAGGTTGACCCATCATGCCCCTAAAATAAGTCATGACAGAATCTGGATAGTCGAGATTTTTGCCCTTGTCTAAAATATTTTCTGGAGTGAGTTCATTTTGTACCATGAAAATTGCAAAGTCGCCTACCATTTTTGATGAAGGCGTAACTTTTACAATGTCGCCAACCATTTCATTAACTTTTTTATACATTTCTTTTACATCTTTAAACTTGTGACCAAGTCCAAAGGATTCAACTTGTGGTTTTAAGTTTGAATATTGTCCACCTGGAATTTCATATTTATAAATTTCTGTAGTTCCAGATTTTAAATCTGATTCAAAATTTGCATAGACAGGTCTTACTGCTGCCCAATATTTTGAAATATCTTCAGCCTTATCTAAATCAATTTCTGTGTCCCTATCAGTATTTTTAAGGGCAGCTACAACAGAATTTAGGGCAGGCTGTGAAGTTAATCCACTCATGGAATTTACTGCTGTATCGACAATGTCTACCCCCGCTTCTGTAGCTTGTAAAATTGTTGCAACGCCATTGCCTGTAGTGTCGTGAGTGTGAAGGTGAATTGGGAGGCCAATTTCTTCCTTCAAGTTTTTAATTAATTTTTTAGCTGCATAGGGCTTTAGTAGTCCAGACATATCCTTTATGCCAATTATTTGGGCTCCCGTTTTTTCAAGTTCCTTGGCAAAATCTATATAATATTTTATAGAATATTTGTCTCTATATTCGTCTAAAATATCACCAGTGTAGCACATAGTTGCCTCTGCGATTTTCCCATTTTTAAGAACTTCATCAATGGAAAGTTGCATACCTGGTAGCCAATTTAAGGAGTCAAAAATTCTAAATAAATCAATTCCATTTTTTGATGACTCTTTTATAAATTTAACTACAACATTATCTGGATAATTTTTGTAACCAACAGTATTGTTGCCACGAATTAGCATTTGCAAAAGCATATTTGGCATTTTTTCACGCAAAATTTTAAGTCTTTCCCAGGGATCTTCATGTAAAAATCTGTAGGCAACATCAAAAGTTGCACCGCCCCACATTTCCACAGAAAATAATTTATCCATATTATAATTTAAAGCTTCAGCAATTTTTACAAGATCAAGAGATCTCATTCTAGTTGCCATAAGAGATTGGTGAGCGTCACGCATAGTTGTATCTGTCAAAAGAAGTTTTTTCTCTTCCAAAATATGTTTCTTTAGACCTTCTCCACCAAGCTTGTCAAAAATTTGCTTGTAGCCTTCAAATTTTTTCTTTTCAAATTCAGGCACTCGTGGAACATCAAAATTCTTTTCCAAAGTCTTAGAGTCATTTACAACTTTTTCGGCAATAATTTTCATTAGCCTTAACTCTTTATCCTTAGAAGATTTTATTTCAAACAACTCTGGATGTTCTTCAATAAAGCCAGTGTCGCAAGTTCCCTCTTGAAATTCCTTTGTATTTAAAACATTTAACAAAAATCCAATATTAGTCTTTACTCCGCCAACTTTAAGTTCAGATAAAGATCTCTTTGCCTTTCTTATAGTGTCCTTCCAAGTTCTTGCTTCAGTTATAACTTTAACTAGAAGTGAATCGTAATAAGGAGAAATGACAGCACCAGTAAAGCCGTTGCCACCATCAAGCCTTACACCAAATCCAGAAGATGACCTATATAAATTAATTTGACCAGTGTCAGGCATAAAATTATTTAGAGGATCTTCTGTTGTAACACGACATTGAATAGAAAAACCTCTGTGTTCAATTGAATCTTGACTCTTTATGCCAATTTCGTCGCTGTCAAGTTTATATCCCATAGCAATTAAAATTTGTGATTGCACAATATCTATATCTGTACACATTTCAGTAACAGTGTGTTCAACTTGAACTCTTGGATTTACTTCTATAAAGAAGTGGTCGCCCTTGGAGTCAACTAAAAATTCTACAGTCCCTGCATTGGAATAACCAATAGACCTTGCAATTTTTAAGGCATCTTGGCAGATTTCTTCCCTTAATTCTTTTGGAAGAGAAAAGGCAGGAGTGTATTCAATTACCTTTTGATGTCGTCTTTGAATTGAGCAGTCTCTTTCGTAAAGATGAACAATATTTCCATACTCATCGCCTAAAATTTGTACCTCAATATGTTTTGGCTTGTGTAAATATTTTTCAATGAACATAGAATCATCGCCAAAGGCTTTTTTTGCTTCATTTTTTGCAGATTCGAATTTTTCTAAAAGTTCGTCTTCACTTTCAGCTATTCTCATCCCTCTACCGCCACCACCAGCAGCAGCTTTTATCATTACAGGATAACCACAAGATCTTGCAAATAAAAGAGCCTCTTCTTCATTTTTAATTGGCTTTTCAATTCCTGGAATAGTGGCAACTCCCGCTTCTTTTGCAACGATTTTTGAAGTTATTTTATCTCCAAGTTTTTCCATAACTTCAGACCTTGGCCCAATAAAAGTAATCCCTTCTTCTTCACATTTTCTTGCAAATTCAGGATTTTCAGACAAAAATCCATAGCCAGGATGAATTGCATCTACTCCCTTTTTCTTAGCCAGGCTAATTATCTCATCAATGTCAAGATAGGCATCAAGAGGCGATTTTCCCTTGCCAATTAAGTAGGACTCGTCTGCCTTAGTCCTAAAAAGGGCGAGTCTATCTTCTTCAGAATAAATTGCAACAGAGCGAATCCCCATTTCTCTTGCTGCTCTAAATATTCTAATGGCAATCTCACCACGATTTGCTACTAAAATTCTTTTAAACTTTTTCATGTTTTCCTCCCTTTTAGTTTTACATATTATACATCAAATATAAAGTAATGTGTAGAAGTAGGAGTGAATAATTAAAAAAAGAGACCTAAAGGGTCTCTAAAATTTCATAGCAATTTATTTTCATTAAATGGCAGACATCTGCTGCAAATCGAAGTTCGCTATGCTCCTTCTCTTTGGCAGATGGTTGCAGCTGACCTACCACGAATTTCTTCGTAAACTTTTTAGGTCAAGCAAAAGAGCCCTGTTGCCAGAGCTCTTGTAAAAATAATATATAATTATCTTTTTGAGAATTGTGGAGAACGTCTTGCTTTTTTAAGACCGTATTTCTTTCTTTCCTTCATTCTCGGATCTCTTGTTAAGAAACCTGCTTTTTTAAGAACTGATCTGTATTCAGGATCAACTTCAAGAAGTGCTCTTGCTACGCCGTGTCTAACAGCTCCAGCTTGTCCTGAGTAACCGCCACCAATAACTTTTACGATTACATCAAAAGATGCTTCTGTATCAGTTAGTTCAAGTGGTTCTTTTGCAACTGTTCTTAGAGTTTCATAATCAAAATATTCTTCAATGTCTTTTCCATTAACTGTAAATTTTCCATTGCCAGGTAGAAGTCTAACTTGAGCGATGGATTTTTTTCTTCTTCCAGTACCTCTGTATTGTATAGTATCCATTCTTACCTCCAATTAAAATTCATAAACTTCAGGTGATTGTGCAGCGTGTGGATGTTCCGCTCCTGCATAAACCTTTAGTTTCTTAATCATTTGTCTTCCTAATCTTGATTTTGGAAGCATACCTTTAACAGCTAGTTCAATAACTTTTTCTGGTCTCTTCGCCATCATTTCAGCATAGACAACTTCTTTTCTTCCGCCTGGATATCCAGTGTGATATGCGTGAATTTTTTGATTTAATTTATCGCCTGTCAATACAACTTTGTCTGCGTTAATAACGATGACAAAATCTCCACAGTCCACATGTGGAGTAAAGATAGGTTTTCTCTTTCCTCTTAATACGCTTGCAATTTCAGATGCTAATCTACCAAGAACTTTGCCTTCAGCATCTATTACATACCATTTTCTTTCTACTTCATTTGCTTTAGCCATGTAGCTTTTCAATGAATTTTCCTCCTAAATAGTTTAAAAATTATTCCGGGGCTTTTTAAACATGACCTTTATTTTAGACTAGACAGCCTAATTTGTCAATATTTATGGGAAATTTTTTTATTTTATTTTCACATTTTTTGTGATAAATAAATTTCTTATATGCTTTCTCTTTCTTTTTCAATATTTTGGTTTTCAAGTGGAGTAGGATATATAGATTCTTTCTTGAATTTTTCAATTTGTTTTTTAACTCTATTTACAGATGCCATAGTTCCTACACCTGCTATACATCCACCAGGACAAGCCATACCTTCAAGTAGGTATCCGTCAAGCTTTCCTGCTTTTGCAATTTTTAGCATCTTCATACATTCAGATAAGGTATGTGCTCCTTGAATGTGAATATCCTTATCTGGATTCATTTTTTCTGCCACAACTTTTACTGATTCTGCAACTCCACCTGCTATTGGATAGCCTCTTCCAAGAGCTGAACCATCTTCTACATCTTCTTCTACTTTTATTTCAGAAGGTTCAATATTCTTTGCAACAAACATTCCCATTAATTCTTCAAAAGTTATTACGAAGTCAACGTCTGATTTTACCTTTGTATCAATTGCTTCTAATTTTTTTGAAGTACAAGGTCCAATAAATACAACTACTGCATCAGGGTCCTTTGCCTTTATGTGATTTGCAGTGTACCTCATTGGTGAGCCTGAGTCAGAAACTTGCTCGAAAAATTCTGGGAACTCATTTCTTATCATAAGAGTCCAGGAGAAACAGCAACTTGTTCCCATAAATGGTATTTCATTAGGTACTCTTTCTAAATATTCTTTTGCTTCGTGAAGAGTTGTTAAGTCTGCTCCAAGGGCTACTTCAATTACATCTACAAAGCCAAGTTGTTTTATCGCTTCTATAATTTGTTTTGCATTTGTATTGGCACCAAATTGTCCTATGTAGGAAGGTGCAATGGCTCCATAAACTTTTTTGCCAGATTTTATCGCCTTTATTAGTTGGAAAATTTGTGTCTTATCTGATATTGCTCCAAAAGGACATTCTGCAATACATCTTCCACAAGCAACACATTTGTCATGATCTATATCTGCTCTTCCATATTCATCAGAGCCTATAGCATTAACTCCACAGGCTGCTGCGCAAGGTCTTTCATATTTTACTATAGCTGAATATGGGCAGGCATCATGACATCTACCGCATCTTACACATTTGTCCTTGTCAATTATTGTTCTGTCTTTTCCCATGGAAATTGCATTTACTGGGCATACATTTATACATGGGTGAGCAAGACATTTTCTACAATTGTCTGTTGTGTAGTAAGATTTAGTTGGACAAGCTTCGCAACCAAATTTTATTACATTTATTAGTGGTTTTTCATAAGCATTTGTATCTATGTCAACTTTATCAAAACCATCAGTTACATTTTTAAATACACCAATTTCTCTAACATCTAAGCCCATGGCAAGTCTAAGTCTTTCGTCTACAACTGCCCTTTCTCTAAAAATATCACTTCTATATTTCGCCACTTCGCCAGGAACAATTTTGTAACTGGACTCTTCAAGGGCAGAAATGTCTAAATCATTATAGGCTATTCTTGCAACTTCAGCAAAAACTTTTCTTCTGATGTCTACAAGTGTTCCATAAATCTCTTTCATCTTTTCCCCTTACTATATTCTTAATTTATCAATTATTTTCGCACTAACTTCTTGGGCAGTAGCCTTTAGCATAATTTCATCATCTACAATTACAACTGGTGATGCTTCGTTGTTGTGAATTTTGCAATAGTTTAAACAATGAGCAAATTCAATTTCCAAATTTTCTGCAGAACAAAGCTCAGATTCAGGTCCACACAAATGGTCTTGTAAGTACTCTACTGCATCATAAATAGCATTAGCTCCCATAAGAGTGCATCTTGCACCCATACAAATAGTAACTTTCATATATCCTCCTCATCACTCTATAAAGATAGTTTAACATTTAACAATTACTTCTTCAATCATCATTGTAATTATTTTATAATATTATTTTTAATAGTGCTAAAATATAAATGAGGTGTTATATGGAACTTTCAAAGATAATAAAAAAAATAGATTTATTTAATAATCTAAATGATTTAGAGTTTGAAGAAATAAAAAAATTTTTATCAAATATAAAATTTTATGAGAGAAAAATGACTGTATTTAATCTCGGAGACAGTATAAATTATTTTGGCATCTTGTTAAAGGGACAGGTGGAGCTTGAAATTAATGATGAATTTGGCAATAAAGCTATTTTATCAAAATTATCTGCTCCAGCACTTTTTGCAGAATCTGTATTAATTAAAGGCCTAGATGAAATTCCACTATCCGTTGTAACCACTATGGACACAGAAATTATTTTTTTTGATTATAAATCTTTTAGTGAAAAAAATTTAAAGTCAAAGGAAAAAATAAAAGATAACTTAATAAAAATACTTGCCAGCAAAAATTTATTTATGCGTGACAAGTTAAATTTACTTAGTTTACCTACAAGTCGTTCCAAAATTTTATATTTTTTATCTAATGAATCTAGAAAAAATCACTCAAAATATTTTACCATTGACTTTAATATAACTGAACTGGCGCAATTTTTAAATTTAAATAGGTCTTCACTTTCTCGTGAACTTTCAAAACTAAAAAAAGAAGGTCTTATTGATTATCACAATAAAACCTTCCGTATTTTATAATTTTATTTATTTTGATGAGCTATTCTTGCAGATGCAGCTGCAGCAATTGCTGCTACCAGGTCGTCTGCAAAAGTAGTAACTCTTTCTACTTTTTTCTTTTCATCAAGATCCTTTATTATCCCAATTTTTTTCTTGTCAAGATAACCAAAATTTGTAAGACCAATTGTGCCATACATATTTACTATGCCAAGAGTTAAAATCTCATCAATTCCATAAAGTCCTTCATCATCATGAATAATAGATTGAATTGGCTCAGGTAGTTTACCTTCGTTTGCCAAATCATCAAGGGCAAGTCCAGTTAATATTGCATGAATTGCCTCTCTTTTTCTTATTACACTTTTTACACTTTCAAGACATCTATCAAGATCAAGATTTTCGATGTAGTCGCCTTGAAGCTCCTTTACAAGTTTTGCAATTTCAATTAGCTCTACTCCAAAATCTCTTAACCTTTCTACAGTCTGATTATAAAGTTCTTCTGTATCGTATTTATAATATGATTTTCTCACATTTCCTCCCTTTTTTTCTTTACTCTATTTCTCGCCCTGTTTCTTCTTATTAGCTTTGCCCTAGAAATTTTTATGCTAATTCCATAAATAAAACCTGGCAAAAGACTTGCCACTAAAAGACTAAGGGCATTGTAATTAATTCCCAAGACCTTTATTGCGTAAACCTCTGGCATCAAAAAGAATTCTAAGGGGAATTTCCAATAAGAGCCACCAACAGATCGGCTAAAAATTTCCTTTCCAAGTCCTAAAAATCCAAAGGCAAAGAAAACTAAACCTATAAGGACAATTAAATTGCCTGCAAAAAAATCAAGACTTTTTGCATTTCTCTTTGAAAGAAGTTTCCCAAAATTATAATAAAGGACCACAATAACTGCCACAATAATAGCTTTAAAGAAAATATTTCCATAGACTAAATTTCTCATGCTAGAACTTAAATTAATAAGTGCCGCAATTGCAAAGGTTATAAAAATTATTAAGATGTGAAAAATTAAAGCTCTAGTATTATTTCTCATAATAACTCCTAGTTATCAATAAATCTATTTGCACTTTCAGTGGCTTTTATATTCATATCCTTATCCACCCAAATAATTGCAGAATCTGTTTTCTCTGCCAAATACTTTATTTCATCATCAGAAGAATTAAAGGCAGCTGTTGATAAAAAGTCGCAGAGACCTGAATCTCCTTTAATTATAGTAACAGATTTTAAATTATTAGAAGGCTTTAAAGTGTCTGGATCTATTATATGACAATATCTCACTCCATCAACTGTAAAATATCTTTGGTAATCGCCACTTGTAACTACGGAAGTACCAACAACATTTACAACACAAATTGTGTCTTCTCCATTTTCCACTTCTGGATTTTGAATTCCAATTCTAAAATTATCTCGACCATCTAGGGGCTTTCCAATAATTCTAACATTTCCTCCAGCAGAAATTACTGCAGACTTAACTCCTCTTTCTTCAAGTTCTCTTGCCACAAGTTCTGTCGCAAAACCCTTGGCAGTTGATCCAAGGTCTAGCGCCATTCCCTTTCCTATTTCAACAGAATTGTTCTCTTCATTTAATATAATATTATTCATATTTGTAAGAGGACGTAATTTTTCAAGCTCTGCATCACTGGGAATAGCTTCACCCTTTAATTTAATAACTTCTTCCTTAGTCTTTCCAGAATCATATAGATCTCTATAATCATTCCAAATTTTTGTAACAGGACCAAGGGCAATATTAGTCTTATGAGAAATATTTTTATAATCATCAACTGAATCTTTAATAAGCTTAAATAAGGTGTCATTAACTACAGTAGGCTTTATTCCTGCATTATCATTAATAGACTTTACATTTGCTATGCCAGTATAATTTTTATAATTGTCAAAAAGTTTGTGAAGGTCCTCAAACCTCATCTTTGCATATTCCAAATTTTCTTTGGCAAAATCCTCATCATCAGAATAAATTGCTATTTCAACATAAGTATCAAAGGTACCATAAAATCCTAGGTCATACTTTATAGCATCCTTATTTATATTTTCTGTGCTGACTTTTTTATTATTTTCTTCAATTTTATTACTTTTTATGTTTTTATCGCCACAAGCTGAAAGTATTAAAAGTCCTCCCAAAGCTAAGGCTAGTAATGTTTTTTTCATTTTATCACCTTCTATATGATACCATTTTAAGATAGACTTTTTCAATAAATAATAAGTTTAAGGCTTTCTCTCTCAAAAATTTTTATACAAAAAATAAAAGCCGCCAAATGGCAGCTTTTATTCAAATAATTAAACTTATTTATTTTTTTTATTTTCTTCTTCTTTTCTTCTCTTGCGTCTTCCAAGTAGGAGAAGTAGACCTGATGCAAGACCTGCTGATGCAGTTTCAGTAACAAGACCTGCGTCTGCTGTCTTAGGAGCTTTGTCGTCATCTTTAACTTGTCTGTTTATAACTTTATTTGCCACAAATTTTTCTTCTTGGGCTTTTTCTACCTTAACAAGTTCTTTTTCATCTTGAGATTTTTCTGCCTTTTCAGTTTTATTTACTTCTTCAGATTTTTCAGAATCAGAAATTTTCTTTTCCCCTTCAAACTTTTTGTCTTCAGGAGTCTTTCCTTCTGGAGTTTTTTCTTCAGTAAGCTTTCCAGGTTCAGCTGGCTTATTAGGATCAACTGGTTTGTTTGGAGTTTCACCTGGTGTGCCTGGTGTAACTGGTTTATCAGTAGTTGTTCCTGGTGTGCCTGAATCATTTCCACCTGGATTGCTTGAATTTGATGAATCAGTTGGGGAACTTGGATCGTCATTACCTCCACCTGGATTTGTGTTATCTCCTCCTGGAGTTGGAGCCTTGCATAGAGTACCGATTTTAACAATCTTCTTAACAGGTTCTTTAGTAACTTTTTCTTTCCTTGAACCTTCTACTTCCTTACTATTTTCTATAGTAATTGTAGTTTCCTTCTTACCAAGTTTACCTTCTTGTGTTACTTTTGTTTCACCAGCTGCCATAGTATCGTCAGGAACAAATTCAACTTCATAAGGAATATCAGTTTCAACAGTTACTTTTCCTTCAGTCTTAGAACCATACTCATACTTAGCAGGAGTTGCTTCAGTTCTAGTAACCTTTGTTTCAAGCTTTCCAGTTTCCTTGTTGAAGCTTGTTGTAATAATAACCTTACCTGGAGTTCCGTCAGAAATCTTCTTAGTTTCTCCAGCCTTAAGGTTAGAATTGTGTTTGTATTCTGTATCTTGTGGGATATTTTCTTCTTTAACAACTGGTTTTACACCAACTCTTACAATCCTATCTTCTTTTTCAGTGATAGTATTAGTTTCTTCAGAAGTTTCTCCAGTACCGTCAGTAATTTTTGTAGTAATAGTTACTTTTTCCTTACCAACTTTACCTTCGCTTTCTACTTTTTCACTTCCTGCATCCATAGTATCGTCATAGATATATTTAGTTTCAAAAGGTATTTCTCTATCTACAGTTTTTACTGTTGAGCTTTTTGCAACTTTTGTACCTATACGAACAATGTGGTTTTTAGGTTGAGAGTTTATTTTTTCGTTTAGTTGCTTTGGATCTCCATCTGGTTGACCGTTCTTAATATCTTGTTCGTAATAAGTTGTCTTAGATCCAGCTTGGCCTTCTTGATCAACTACTTTTTCGCCTTTAGCAAGAGTCGGATCTTCTTTGATGACTACTTCAAATGGAAGTGGACAAGTTTTTTCATACTTGTAAGTTCCTGTAAAGTCTTTAGTACCTACAATAATCTTTTGGGTAGCTTCTTTAACTTCTTCTACTTCAGTAGTTGTCACTTCCCCTGTCTTTGGATCGTATTTGTTGACAGTCTTTATTTCTACCTTGCCCTTAGTTAGTTCGCCAACCTTGACTACACCCTTGTCTAAATTTTCGTCGTAAACATATTCAACTTTAACATTAACCTCTTTGTCATAGTCTTTATTATTTTCAGCCGGTTTTGTACCAACTTTGATTACTTGATGAGTAGGATTTTTTTGTGCAGTTACTTCAGATTTAAGTTCACCATCAGCCTCTCCATTTTTAATTCCTTGAGTGTATTTGGTTGTCTTGGATCCGGTTTTTCCTTCTGTAACTACTTCGCTTTTGCCGGCTATCATAGTTGGATCTTCAACGATTTTTACATCATAAGGAATTTCTTCTGTCACTTCGTGGCTAACATTTCCTGTAAAATCTTCGTCGCCAATTTCGATAATAGCATCAACAGGTTTTTCTTCACTTACAACATTTGTATCTGTCACTACAGAGTTTTTAATCGTCCATTCAGTTTTTCTTGAACCTACTTTACCTTTTTGTTCTTCGCCGTTTACAAGTTTGTATCTCCACTCGCCTTTCTTTAGGTCTGATACTTTTTCAACAGTCGTTTTAAATGGTAATTTTTCTGTATAAGAGTGTTTACCATCAGTCATAGTACCGACTCTGATGACTTGATTTTGTACTTTTTTAGTTTCTTCAGTAACCGGATCATCGCTTCTTTCAACTACTCCATTCACTAAATGTTTCTTGGTTTTAGTAACTGTTTCACCATTTTCTCCAGGTTGATCAATTACTTTTTCTCCAGCTTTAAGAGTATTATCAAAAACTATTTCTGTTTTATAAGGATTGATATTCTTAACTACTTCTTCATATTCTCCGGTAAAGTCTTTAGTTCCAAAGGTTACCTTTCTCTTTCCTGGAATTACTTCAATCTTTTCAGTAGTTTCAATTTCTCCTGTTTCAGGATTATATTTATTAACAACTTTTGTTATAACCTTACCTGGTACCAAATCTTCAATGTTACGATAGCCTTTTGGTTTTGTATTATCATAAACATATTCAACTTCAACACCAACTTTACGTTCATAGGTCTTCTCGTTATTTGCTGGTTTTGTACCGATTTCTATAATTTCATCTTGTGGAGCAACGTATTTGTCAGCTACTTCTTTTTCTGTAAATTGTGTACCTTCTTTTAACTCTCCATTAAAGATTTCTCCACTATATTCAAAGGTCTTAGAACCTGCAACGCCTTTTTGCTTAACATTGGATTTGCCTGCTTCAAGTTCTGGATTTTCTTTAATTATAACTTTATATGGCACTTCTTTAGTCACTGTGTTTGTCACAGTTCCTGTGTAGTCTTTTTGACCAACTTTAATTACAGCGTCTACTGGATCTGTTATTTTAACTTCTGGATCTCCTACTTTTTCTGAATTGACAATAGTCCAAGTCTTTGTATTTTCTCCTTCTTTACCAGGAGTTACAATCTTATAGTTTTCTGTTGCATCCGGATAGTTTTTGTAGAAGTCAGGGTCAAATTCTACCTTGTATCCAAATGGAATCTTGTCTGTATCGACAATTTGACCTTGAGTCTTGGTACCGATTTTGATCTTCTTATTCTTAGCCTCTTTAGTAACATTTTTATTTACAGTAATTGTTCCGTCTTCATTTCTTGTTGTGGTGATAGTCACTTCACCTTTTTCACCATCATTTACAAGTTCGGTTTTTCCTGCTTCTAGGTTGTTGTCAACTTCATATTCTGTATCAAATGGGATTTCTATCTTAGTTGAAGCCGGCTTTGTACCAATTTTTATGATTCTTTTTGTAGGTTCTTTTACCGTTTCAACTACAATTTTGCTTTCGCCTTCTTTAAAAGTCCCATCTTGTTGGAAAATACCTTTTTTACCATTTAGGGTATCTTGGACGAAAGTTATTTTTAGTTCTCCCTTTTGACCAGCTTGTGTTTCTTTGAAGTAGCCTTCTGGCAAACTTTCATCATATTCGACTTCTGTTTCAAAAGGTATTGGCGAAGTTGTCGTTTCATTGGTTACAGTCTTATGTTGCTTTGTGGCAATAAATTGAGCTTTGATTTCTTCAGTTTTTTCTTCACCTGTCGTTTGGTCAGTATATTTTACTTTAACAGGAACAGTCAATTTTTCGCCACCATTGATTTCCTTTCCATCAGGAAGCTTTGCCGGAAGAGTCGCTGTTACAGCGCCTGTTGTTTGGTCAATAGATACATTCCAAACATTGCCCTTGTTATCCTTAAAAGTATTTCCAATAAGTTCGTAGGATTCTGGTTGGTTTTTCTTTAAGTCCTCTTCGCTTTTTGTAATGATTGGCTTGTTGACTAAGGTATTTCCTTGTGGTCCTACCTCTGCCAGGTATTCTGGTCTATTGTTGTTGGTTTCTTGGACAACAAAGTGGAACCAGTGGGTGTCTGTAGATCCATTTGTGTAAGTGTATTCAACAGGTAGGGCTAAGAAATCACCGGCCTTGGCTTGTTTTGGAGCTTTTATTGTAAACTTGGAAATATTGTCAGACTTACCAACAACCGTCCAACGCTTGTCTGCGTAATCGTCGCTTGTGATAAATTCCTTATAATCAACTCCTAAATCATCAGCTATTTGTTTGTTGGCTATATCAAGAAATTCTCCTTTTAGTTTGCCTGATGCTTCTCCACGACTATAAGCGCCGTCCATCTCTGCACCAGTTTTCGGATCTTGTATCTCGACACTAAAGTCTTGACCGGGAAATACCTTTGTAGAAGTGTGTTCATCAAGTTTATTACCCTCTTGATCTTTAAAGTCTTGGTCATAGTAGCGTGTGTCATCAAGGTTTAGCTTAAGCTTACCGATTAAGTTGTAGTGGTCGTAACGGTCGATGCCTTGCTTATCAATGGTTACATCGGTTCCCTTGTGGTTGATGGTCCCGGTTCCTGCCCCTGTTTCTACATAGGTACCTGTTTCGCCATTATCGTCCGGTGTTTCAGCTATCGTCTTAAACTCATCAGCAGTTCTTGGACGAGCAAAGAATTTAACATCTAGGTTTTGGATGCCCTTGTAGTCTTTTGTGTTAAAAATTGACTCTTCATTTACTACATACTTGCCATCTGCATTTTTCTTAAGGGCGCCTTCCGGCATTTGGATATGGATGCTGCCATCAGCACCAATGTAGGCTCTGGCTCCCGGAACAATTTTTCCTGTAATAGGGTTATAGACTTGACCTACCAGTCTATCCTTGGCGTTTGCGTCAATATTGTCTACCTTAACCTTGGTGTCAATGTCTTGACCTTGGACAAATACTTTTTCATTGTATTCGCCACTTATCTTCATTAGCTCTAGCTTGTCATTTTCATTTGGCCATGGGTTGACCTTGTAGGTTACAAGGAAGCTTTTTCCGAAATACTTTTTATCTGGATTATCTTGGGTGTAGTTATCCTTCATACCAATTACAGTGGAGGAATTGTCCTTGCTGTTGATATGCTTTAGGGTTTCTTCACTTGCTTCGTAGTTATATAATTTTTGTTTTCTTCCTGATATATTACCATCTTCATCTGGCTTGTAGGTTACCTCTGGAGAATCAGGAGTAAGTTTTTCTCCCTTCCCCATCATTGGCTTATCCCCTGCATTTACAGGAACAAGGCCGGAATCTGATACAACAATTTTTGTATAGGTCCTTTGGCCGGTTTTCTTGTCGATAGAAATTAGGTAACCATATTCCGTCTTGCTTGGGGAAGTTGGTGATGGGTTTAGGGTATCAAACTTAAAACCGTCCTTTACGACTCCCTCATCTGTATTTACATTTCCAACAATTGTTGATCCTGGTGTAAGATCTGTTGTCTTATAGCGTTCACTGTCGCTATAGTCTTTGATCTTCTTTTCTTCGTCAGAATAGTTGGGTTCATTAGCTTCTTCCGGAGCTTTTTGAGGCTCTGTTACTTTTCCTTCTGATAGATTTAGATTTTCATCAGCAGCTTGAGTTTTTTCTGCTGCTTTAGCTTCTGAAGTCACTCCTGCAGCCTTGTCTTCTGCTCCTTTATTTTCGTCAGAATTTAAATTATTTAAAGTAGCATCAGCTAGTTTTTTTTCTGTAGCTGTGCCATTTTCTGGATTCGCAACTTCAGTACTTATAATTTCTCCCTCTGGTTCTTCAACGCCGACTGGACCGCCTACATTTTCATCTGACATTTCTAGAGAATCGGCTGATTCCACTACAGTCGATTTATCTCCTAGGCTAGCTTCTTTTGAATCAATAGCAGAAACTTCTTCTCTTTTTTCAGAACTTGCATCTGAATTTGTCTTTACATTTGTATTACTACTTGAGGTATTTTTATTTTCACTTTGTACAACTGCATTTGCTGCCGTATGTGCAGCAGCGTCAATTTCTGATGCTGCATTTACCTTTACAGACATGGAAATTGACATAACCGTCGCCATGGAAAGTACGGCAAATACCTGCTTACCGTTCTTGATTGGATTCATAATACACTACTCCTTTTAAATAAAAATTAAAGCTATCTTTTTAATAGATTTAAGAATTAAAAATCCATTAAATATAATTAATAAAAAAGCCCAAAATTTTAATTGGACAGCTTTGGATATAAAGCTATATTAGTATAATCTTTTATATACTGCTATTTATACCTTTTAATAGATTAATTTAATCACAAAAAAATAAATTTACAAGTGATTTTATATAGATTTGCAAATATTTAATATAAGTTTAACATTATAGTTTTGATGTTAAAGTCAAGAAAATAATAAATATTAATTTATCAATTAAATATCAATAATTGCATTGGTTTTATTACCTTTTACATGTGATATAGTGCTTTTTTAATTAATATTGATTTTTTAACTTTAACTTGCCTAAGCTATATTAAACTTTTTAAAAAATTTAAAAACCGACTCCTTAGGAATCGGTATTTTTCACTTTGTGGATATTTTATATGGCGAACTTATTTGACATATACTGGTCTAAGTGAGTCCTTATACTTTTCCTTCTTGCCATGAGTCAAGTCGCGGAAAAGTTCCTTTAACTTCATTGTTAGCTCCCCTGGTTTGCCATCAGCAACTTTTATGTCGTCAACCTCAACTACTGGGGCAACTTCCATGGCTGTTCCTGAGAAGAAAACTTCATCTGCATTATAAAGCTCAGTCCTTGCTATTGCTTTTTTTAGGCACTCAATGCCAAGCTCTTCTATGACAAGCTCTATAACTACATCTCTTGCGATCCCTTCTAGGATGTCATCAGAAATTTATTGTTCTAAATTTTATACCATTTCAGGCAAAATCCAAGTGTTTTAAGGATGCAAGAGCGTGTATTCTCGGCTTTTATTTTGCAAAATTATTTCAATTTAATATAAAAAATATCAAATTTAAAAATGGAAGCTCTTATTGTCTATTTTGTCATTTTTTTATAATCAGTTCTTCAAGATCTCTATCCTCAGAAATATTTACTCTTCTAAGTCTTCTAAGGGATTCGGGAAGATATTTTACAATAGTATTTTTGCCTTCCTCTGATGTTACAGTGACTTTATATCCTTCTTCTGTCAAAAGCACCTCTGTTAAATTGTTATAAATTCCTTGAGGATAAGCAAAGACATAGGGTTCATGATTATTAAATTTTCTATAGACTTCCTTAAATTTTTTTGAATCTTCTCTAAAATCTTTTATAAAGTCTTTTTCTCTTTCTCCCTCAATCATGCCCAAGTTTTCTCTATATTTTATTCCCTTGATTTTATAGGATTGATGGAAAAAATAAGAGTGAGAGCCAAATTCAAATACATCTTCAACCTTTTTTGCTTCTTCAGTTGAAAAATGCTTATTCATATCTTTGTTATTGCCAGGATATTTTTCTCTTCCCATTAAATTTCCAATGGGAAATATTGTTGCCACTTGCCCATATTTTTTTAGAAGGGGATAAGCTATGTCTATATTTGATGAATAGCCATCGTCAAAAGTAATAATTCCAAATTTTTCAGGCAGGTCTTTTTCTCCCTTAACATAACTAATTAAATCAGAAAATTTTACTGTTTCAATATTGTTGTCCTTTAAAAATTTTAAAAATTCTTCAAATCTTTTTGCATCTATGGTATAAAGTCCCTCTGCCTGGTCCTTTAAATGATGAAAGGCATAGATGTAAAACTCTCTTTCTAAATTTTTTGTTGGACTATTTATTTTTTTGTAGTCGCCTTTTTTTACAAATCTTCCAAATTCACCCTGTCCCTTATAAATTTTATCTAAAATTAAATTTCCAAGGGCATTTCTAAAGTGTGATGGGTCATAGAAAAATCTAGGATCATTTTCAAAAGTGCTGTCAGTGAAATCCCAATATTCTGTCACATCTGAAACTTTTTTTAAGTATTCTTCTACTTCATTCTCATCATATCTGTCATTTTGCATTTTACTCATTGGAGTCAAAATAAATTTCACATCAACATTATTTTCTTGGCACATTTCTTTTATGCTTTTTATTGCAGCAACTGCTTCATCAATATTTTTTAATTTGATTTTTTCATTATAAACTTTAAAATCTAAATTTTTTATATAATCTTCTTTTGAGCCAATATATTCTGTATCTCTAACTCTCTTGTCATAACTGCCATCTAAGTTAAAAACATCAAAATTATCTGGCAGATAAGTATTGTTTTTTTCTGCTTTTATTTTATCCATTCCATATTTAGGATTCGCGAAGGCATAATTTTTATAGAAGTTTATTTTATTTTCGCCACTTACAGAAGGGTGCAATAAATAATTTAGATTTCTATTATTTTCATGATATTTACTTGCTGATGGAATAGAAAAGGGCATTATAATTGATTCTACATCATAATTTTCCACTAAAAATTTTACAGTCTTAACTGTGTCATAAAGGTCTGCCCCATAATAAAAACAGTTGAAATAATCTTTTCCTGTATATTCTTTTAATTTTTTTGTGGGAATAGAGCTAGAACCTGAAGCCCCAATTATAAAGTTTTTGTAGTTTTTTTCCTTTTGGATTTTTTTTAAATAAGTTATTTTTGCAGTCCTTGGGTTTTGCGTGAAATCATAGGAATACCACTTAAATAAATTATCATTAAATACATTAAAGGAATCCGTCAAAATATTAAAAACAACTATAAGAGCCATTATGATAACCCCAATAATAATAAATAATTTATTAAATTGTCTCGATCTTTTATTTTCCATAATTCACCTAATAATTTCTGTAAATAAATTCTACTGATACGTAATTTTTTGAATAAACGCCAAAATAAATTATAAGAAGCATTGTTAAAATCAAAAATGTAGAAGTTAATAATTTATTTGAATTTACAAATTTTTCTGTTAAGTCAATTTCTTTTTCTTGTAAAATTGAAATAATTGCTACAGCCAAAAAGCAAAGGGCAATTATTATAAAATCTAGCCTTTGAAGACCAAAATCTCCATATCTAAAATTTGTATCAACAATTGTTTTCTTCATCATGTGAAGGGCTTGTCTAAGTCCAGCAGATCTCGTGAAGTATCTACCAATAAAAACCAAAAATGTAGTTCTAATTATTTTAAAGACTCTATAAAGGAAGCTTTCATCATTGATTCTCAAAGCTTTTTTTATTTTTTCAAATCTCTTTTCAAATAAAAGAGCTAGTGAAATCAAAGTGCCATTGTAAAAACCAAAGGCAATAAAATTAAATCCTCCACCATGCCAAATTCCAATTAAAAAATATACTACATAGGTTGAAATTGTAAGGGTTAAGACCTTACCACCATGTCTACCTAAGATTTTTCTTGATTTTTTATTTATTGTTCCAAATAATTTTGTAAGAGATAGGGGGAAAAATACATAATCCCTCATCCAAGAGCCAAGAGTTGTATGCCATCTTCTCCAAAAATCTGAAATTGATTCTGCAAAAAAGGGCCTCTTGAAGTTTTCTTCAAGTTCAACGCCAAAAAGATAGGCTATTCCTCTTGCAATGTCAATTCCTCCACTGAAATCGCAGTAAATTTGAATTGAATAAAAAATTATTGCTATAAATACAAAAACTCCACTAAATTCATCGGGAGATGCAAAAACTTTTCCAACTAGAATTGCAGCCCTATCTGCAATTAATAATTTTTTAAAATATCCATATAAAACTAACAAAAGTCCCTTGCTAAATAATTCGCTACTTGTACTTTTGTTGTATAAGCCATGAGAAATTTCATCGTATCTTGAAATTGGACCTTGAACAATATGTGGGAAAAAGGACAAGTAAAGTGCATATTTAAAAATATTATTTTGCGGCTGGTATTTTCTTCTATATAAATCAATTGTATATGAAGTTGCCATAAAAGTATAAAAAGAAATTCCAAGAGGAATAGTAATTTTAAATACAGAAATATCGGTAAATTTAACAAGAAAAAGCATACCAAAATTTATTAAAAGAACTAAAAATAATACTAGCCTATTTTTGTGCTTGTATAAAAATATTCCTCCTAAGTAAGTTGTTAATATAGCTGTTAAAAGATATAAAAAAGCCCTCTCGTCATATAGTCCGTAATATAAAAAAGAGGCAATTAATAAAACTTGCCACTTATTTCCTAGAATCCTATATATTATAAGGGTTAGGGCTACAAAAAATAAAAAACTTATTTCTGTAAAAGCCATTATAACTCACTAATTAAATTTTCTATTGTATTTACACTTTTAAAGTTTTCAGGCAAAAGTTCAGCTACATCAATTTTGACATCGAAGGCTTCTTCCAATTCTAATAGCAAACTTACAATGTCAAAGGAATCTAAAATACCTTCTTCAATTAAATCTGTATCTTCTTCTACTACTTCACCTGTAATATCTTCAATTATTTCAATAATTTTTTCTTTCATGAAAACCTCCTATAATTTCTTAATTATATAATTACTTATTATTTATTTCAATCACTCTTAATAAGTTAAGACAATAGATTTTATTTTATCTTTTTCATAGCCACAGTCTAAATACAAATTTTCGACAAAGTAGCCTTCATTGGCCCACACAGTTGATCTCTTTTTTTCTGTAAAATTTGAAATATAGTGTTTTAAAATTTCTCTTGCAATTCTCTTGCCTCTGGCATCATCTCTTACATAAAGATGCTCAATTGTCTCTTCATACTGACCAATTGAAAATTGTAAAAAGCCAAGGTCCTTTATGCCAATAACTTTTTTGTCCTCTATTGATTTAAGTATTTCTTCATCGCTTTGTCTATTTCCAGAAATTTTATCAAAGGAATTTATTCCATCTTTAATAAAGTTAAAATCATCTATAAAAGTTACTCTCTTTGAAAAATATTCTTCTTTTCTCTTTAATTTGAATCTAACTCTAGTTAAATATTTTGAAAATCCAATTTTAAGAAGAGGCTCAATTTCTGGATTCCTTCCTACAACTTCTGTAACTAAATTTTCTTTAAATTCTAAATTATTATAAGCCTTTAAATAAAAATAAGTCTTCCACAAATTTTCTTTCTTAATGAAAATATATAAATCGCCCTTATCAGAGTAATATAAGTCATTAAAATTTTCTAAATATATATTTTTATTCATGTAATCATTATTAAAAGAATCCTTATATTTATACAATAAACTCTCTAATTCTTCAATACTTTTAAATTTTTCCATTATAATAATCTTTCTCTAATTTTTTTCTATCCACTTTTGTATTGCTAGTTTTAGGCAAATCATCTAAGTTAATAAAAATTTCTGGAATCATATAGGCTGGAATCAAGTTTTTTAATTCCTTTCTAAATTTATTTTTTGGAATTTCATCTCCAGAATATATTGCCACAATTTTTTCATTGTCCTTATCAAAAATACAAATTACATCTTTAACTCCTAGAGAAAAAATTGCCCTTTCAATTTCTCCCATTTCAATTCTAAAACCATGCAATTTAATTTGCGAATCTTTTCTGGATAAAAATTCTATCTCGCCAAAATCATTGAGCCTTACAATATCTCCAGTCCTATAAACTTTTTCTGGATAACTTTTATTTAAGGGATTTTGCACAAAAACCTTATCTGTTTTCTCTAAATCATTGTAATAACCATAGCTCACACCAGTTCCTCTAACAACAAGTTCACCATAGTCTGATAACTTATCGCCATCTAATATCATTAAATTCATATTTTCGCAAGCTCTTCCAATTGGTATTGTTTCTTCGTTTTTAAAAGTTCTATTGACTTTATAATAGCAACAATCAACAGTAGTTTCTGTTGGTCCATAGAGATTAAAATAATCTGCAGCAATAAATTTTTGCCAATAATTTAATTTTTGTGCTGATAGAGCTTCTCCTGCAAAAGTTATAATTTTTAAATAATTTGGTCTAGCTAGGTCAAAGACCCTTGAATTTGCCAATAAATTAATTGCAGAAACAGACCACAAAATTACATTTATTTCATTGTCATTTAAATACTCAACAACTTTTATAGGAAACATAAATAAGCTTTTTTCCATTATGTAAATTGTATTTCCCGCTCCTATTAAAAGTGCAAGTTCCTTTACTGATGCGTCAAAATAAAAAGGAGTTTGATTTGCAACTTTGTAGTCACTTTTTATGCCAAGTGCTGGAATAATCCAATCAATTAAATCAAGAACCATTCTATTAGATATAACAACACCCTTAGGCGAACCCGTTGATCCACTTGTAAATAAAATATAGGCTGGATCTGTGTCAATTATTTCCTTTAAAATATTTCCTAAATTTATATCTTCATAGTTTTTTCTTCTTTCAAAGGAAAAATCAATGGAATCGCATATTCCCTCAAAAATATTTTTTTTGTGAAAAATGCCAATTTCAGATCCTAGTTTTTCTTTTATTTCTAAAATCCTATTTTGTGGATCTTTATTATTTACTGGCACATAAAAATTACCAGAATATAAAACTGCCAAAAAAGAAATTATAGTTTCGACTTTTCTATCCACTTCCACCATTATTGGTTGATTAGTCTTTTTTAAAATAAAATTTATTTTTTTTGCCAAAATTTTTGCCTTGTCTCTAAGTTCATAAAAAGTGACTTCTTTTTCACTATCTACTAAGGCAATTTTATCTTTTTTTAAGTCAACTATTTTTTCAAATCTATCTATAATTAGCATAGTGCACCTCGAATAAATTCTATCATGAAAAAAGAAAAGAGGCTACAAAAATTGTAACCTCTTAACTAAAATTCTATTTAGAATTAAATTTCTGCTTTAATTCTTTGTTCTCTTTCAATTGCTTCAGTTAATTTTGGAACAACTGCATTAATATCTCCAACTACACCAAGGTCAGCTATTTCAAAAATTGCTGCTTCAGGGTCTTTATTAACAGCTATGATAAGGTCTGAATCTTCCATACCTGCAACGTGTTGGATTGCTCCAGAAATACCCATTGCAAAGTAAAGTTCTGGTCTAACTGTTTTACCAGTTTGTCCTACTTGGTGATCCTTAGTTATCCATCCTGAATCTACTGATGCTCTTGATGCAGAAATTTCTGCTTCTAGTTTGTCAGCAAGTTCTTGAAGAGGTTTAAATCCTTCTGGTCCACCAATTCCACGTCCACCAGATACTAAAATCTTAGCTTCTGTGATGTCTTTCTTATGAGATTCTTGTTTAGCAATATCTACGATTTTAACGTTCATGTCAGCGTCAGTGAAGTCAACTTTAATTTCTTCAATTTCGCCCTTTCTTGAATCGTCAGAATCAAGTGCTTGCATAACTCCAGGTCTAACTGTTGCCATTTGTGGTCTGAAATCTTCACAAAGGATAGTAGCCATTAAGTTACCACCAAAAGCAGGTCTTGTCATCATAAGATTTTTAGATTCTTCATCTATTTCTAGTTTTGTACAGTCAGCAGTAAGTCCTGTGTGAATTCTTGCTGCTAGTCTTGGAGCAAGGTCACGACCTATTGATGATGCACCATAAATTACGATTTCTGGATCTTTTTCTTTAATAATTTGAGTGATTGCTTTAGCATATGGTTCAGTAACATATTCTTTAAGCATTTCATCTTCAACTACAAGAACTTTGTCGGCGCCGTGTCTAATAAGAGTTTGTGCATGATCCTTAACTTTTTCGCCAAGTAACATTGCTACAACATTTTGTCCAAGAGCGTCAGCAAGTTCTCTTGCCTTTCCCAAAAGTTCTATTCCAACTTTTTCAAGTTTATTGTCTCTTTGTTCTACAAATACAAATACATCTTTACTCATTTTTAAACCCCCAATTAGATAATATACTTTTCTTGAAGTTTAGCAACGATAGCTTGAGCTGCTTCATCAGCAGTAAGATCAGTTAAAAGAACGCCCTTGCCCTTACCTTGTTTAGGGAAAGATTTTTTAACCTTTGTAGGTGATCCTTTAAGTCCTATGTTTGCCATATCAAGTTTGTCTTTAATATCTTCAAGACCCCAAACTTTGATTTCTTTTTGGTAAGCTTCAAAAACTTTACCAATTGTCATATATCTAGGTTCTGCTAATTCTGCAATTGCAGTAATTAAGCATGGGAATTTAGCATTAATTGTGTGGTATCTGTCTTCGAATTGTCTCTTAACAGTTACACCCTTCATATCTTTATCAAGTTCAAGTTCTTCAACATAAGAAACTTGTGGAACTCCAATGTGTTCAGCAATTTGTGGTCCAACTTGTGCTGTATCACCATCAATTGCTTGTCTACCACATACAATTAGATCAAAATCTAAGTGTTCAAGAGCTGCAGTAATTGTACATGATGTAGCCCAAGTGTCAGCACCACCAAAAGCTCTATCAGAAACTAATATTCCTTCGTCAGCTCCCATTGCAAGAGCTTCTCTAAGAGCAGCTTCTGCTTGTGGAGGTCCCATTGATAAAACTGTTACGTGGATATCTGGATTTTCATCTTTAAGTCTAAGTGCTACTTCTAGTCCTGATTTATCATCAGGGTTTATAATACTTGGCACGCCATCTCTAATAAGAGTGTTAGTAACAGGGTCAAGTCTAACTTCATTAGTATCAGGTACTTGTTTAATACATACTACTATATTCATCTATAATACTCCTTCCGATTATTTAACGCCCAACCAGCCAGATACAACCATCTTCATTACTTCAGATGTACCTTCGTAAATTTCAGTGATCTTAGCATCTCTCATCATTCTTTCAATTGGATAGTCACGAGTGTAACCATATCCACCGAATAATTGAAGACATCTTCTGGAAATATCACTTGCTGCATTTGCTGCAAATAATTTAGCCATAGCTGCGTAGTGTCCATAAGCTTCGCCATTACCCTTAGCATCAGCTGCTCTATAAACTAAAAGTTGAGCTGCTTCTGCAGTAGTTTTCATATCTGCAAGTTCAAATTGAGTGTTTTGGAATTGAGAAATTCTTCTACCAAATTGTTTTCTTTCAGAAGTGTATTTAACTGTTTCGTCAATTGCACCTTCTGCAATACCAAGAGCTTGAGATGCGATACCAATTCTACCACCATCAAGAGTTTTCATTGCAAGTTTAAAGCCTTTACCTTCTCTTCCAAGAAGATTTTCTTTAGGAATTCTGCAATCTTCAAAAATAAGTTCACAAGTTGAAGAACCTCTGATACCCATCTTGTCTTCTGGTTCACCAACAGTAAATCCAGGAGTTCCTCTTTCAACTATGAAAGCAGAAATTCCGTGATTTCCTTTAGATCTATCAGTCATTGCGATGATTACAAATACATCAGCAAATCCTGCGTTTGTAATAAAGATCTTTGATCCATTAAGTACATATTCATCACCATCAAGTACAGCAGTTGTTCTTTGACCACTTGCGTCAGTACCAGCACCTGGTTCAGTAAGACCGAAAGCACCAATCTTTTTACCTGCTAATAAATCTGGTAAGTATTTTTTCTTTTGTTCTTCTGTTCCATTTTCATAAATTGGAGCACAGCAAAGTGAAGTGTGAGCAGAAACAATAACGCCAGTAGTAGCACATTTCTTTGAAAGTTCTTCTACTGCCATAGCATAAGCTACATAGTCTGCACCTTGTCCACCATATTCTTTAGGAAATGGTATTCCGAAGAAACCATATCTGGCCATTTTTTTTACATTTTCCATAGGAACTTCTTCTGTAGCATCAACGTCAGCTGCAACAGGTTCTACTTCAGTTTCAGCAAAGGCGCGATACATTTGTTGTAACAATAGATGTTCCTTGTCCATTCTAAAATCCATTTAAAATCCCCCTAACAATTATTATAAAGAATGTTATTTAATTAACATACGTTATTTCTATTATATCATTATGCGCTTGTTTTTCAAGGTTTTATTTGCTCAAAATGAGGAAACACAAATATCTTAAAGACATTTTTAAAATTGAAATTAAAGTAAAAAATTTTCCATAAAAATAAAATTTATTGAGTTTTTTGCCTCTTTCTTTAACTAAAAGTGTTTAGATTAAATTTAATATTTTTTATTTTGTAAATTTTTAGGATAAGGTTTTTATAAAACTTTACCAGATCTTAACTAATTTTATTATTAATTAAAAATCTTTTAAGAAAATATATTAAAAATTTGCAAAATAAAAAGGCGGTTGCCCGCCCTTTTTAAATGTCTGCCTTTACAACAAGTACAGATTTCTTTGAATGATTTATAACCTTATTTGATACAGATCCTAAAAGAGTTCTAGAAAAAGCACCAAGTCCTCTATTTCCCATTACAATAAAGTCTACATCTTTTTCATCAGCAAATTTGCAAATTTGTTCTCCAGGATTTCCTGAAGTATAAAAAGTTTCTACCTTGTTAGGATATCCACTTAAATCAGTTTCTGCATCTTTAAGTATCATTTCTGCTCTTTCTACATTTGCCTTGTCTATTTCAAGTGTGAAATTAAAGTTTGCTGGATATTGTTCGAATATAGAAGTTTCTGGAGTAACTGTTAAAATTAAAAGATCGGCTCCCAATTTTTCTCCCATATCTCTTGCAACATCAATTGATTTTTTTGAAGATTTTGATCCATCAATTGGCACTAATATTTTCATCTTTACCTCCTATAATATTTAAAATTTATTTACTTCTTGTTTAAATTATACCCCAAATTAAATATTTTTAAAATAATGTTGTAACTCTTTACAAAAATGCAGTAATAATTTTAAATAAAAAATTTACATAAAAATATTTGACAAGTATATAAAAAAGATTTACTATATAAAAAAAATGACACTGTGTCACTTTGGAGGTAATATGGCAAAAAATACTTTTGAAAACTTAGACAAGGATAAGAAAGAAAAAATTTACGGCAGCCTAAAGGAATTTTTTGAGGAAGAAGATTTAAAGGATATAAATGTCTCTGGCATAGTAAAAAAACTTGGCATAGCAAGAGGATCTTTCTACCAATACTTTGAGGACTTGGAGGATTCTTACTTCACTGTCCTTAAGAGAGAGACGGGGGAAATTCACCACAAGTTTTTTAACCTCTACAAGGAAAATGAGGAGGACATGGAAGCAACTTTAAAGGCTTATAGAGATTTTTTAGCCACAGAACTTTATGACAAGAATTTAAAGGCCCTTTACAGACCAAAATTTTTTATCTTTGAAAATTCTTTTATGCTCCACGGCAAAAACTTTTTGCGTCAGCAGTTCTCCAGTGACTTCTACCACAAAATGACTTTCATTATGGCAGTCTTTCACGAACTCATCAAGGAGAGCATCACTTCGGACTACGACAAGGAAAAGTTTTTGGAAGTTTGTAACCTATATATCAACTTTCTGTTAGGGGGAATAAATAATGAATCAATTTGAAATTTTTTTCGATGGTCTATATCTCAGTCTAGTAATTTTTCTCGGCATAAGGATGCTTTTAATAGAAGATAAGGACAGCAAAATTTTAGGAGCAATGACTTTACTTCTTGGTCTCGGCGATTCCTTTCACCTTGTGCTACGAATTATTGCAAATGTAGAAGCTAATGGCTTTGAGGTAAATAGCTTTGGACTATTTTTAGGAACGAGAGTCTCAGCTATTACTATGTCAGTTTTTTATCTCTTATTTTACTTTTACATCAAGAAGACAAAAAAGTCACATGACAAGGGGCTTGACTTGGCAATGATACTTTTATTTGCCCTTAGACTTGTAAGTGTTCTTGTTAGCTTTAACCACAGCGAGAAAATGGACATCATATCAAATGTCCCCTTTGTCTTAATGGGACTAATTGACATCTTTCTACTATATAAGGATAGAAGTCGACAAGACTTTAAAAACTTATACATCTATGTCTTCTTTAGCTTCTTATTCTATGTGCCAGTGGTCTTGTTTAAAAGAGTCAACCCAAGCATTGGCGCACTCATGATGCCAAAGACTGTCATGTATGTTTTAATCGTCCTTAAACTTTACAAGAACCTAAAAAAAGATTTTGTCAAAAAGGATATTATGGAATTTGCAGTGGCATACTTGTTCTCAGGCATATTAGCAGGTGCCGTTTATCGTGAGCTTGGAAAAATTTATCCAGTGGAAGTAAAAATGGCTTTCCTTCACACTCACCTCATTGTCCTTGGCTTTGCTCTTCCTGCAATTTTTTATCTTGTCCTTAAAAATTTAGATATTTCAAATGAAAAGTTGGAAAAATTATTTAGACTTTACAACTTAGGAATTTATTTTAGCTTTACTACAATGTTCCTTCACGGTTTGGTAGACGGATATTCTCCCCTAAATCCTGTGAGAATTGGCATGATTTCAGTATCAGGCATTGGCCACATCCTAATCACCCTTGCAGTAATTTTAATTTCCCTAAATTGTCTAAGGGCAAGGGAGCTTGCAAGAGCTTAAATTTTAAGTAGCCATAAATTTTTAATAATCTTCACTCACTTAAAATAGAAAGAAGAAAACCTGTCCCAGAGGCAGGTTTTTTTCTTTGCAAAACTTTATGATCTTAAATTTATTTATGGTCTGTAATTTTTTTATGACCTTAATTTTATTATCGGTTTAATTTTTTTATGGCATTAATTTTTTTATTGACCTAAATTAATTTACTGTCTTTAATTCTTCCCCCTTATCCCTTCCAAAAAAATCTTTCAAAACTTCCCCTTCCCAAGAGCCACACTTTGTAACATAAAAATTTCTACAAATAAAATAAAGACGACAAGTTTCCTTGCCGCCTTCATTCATATTACATATTAACTTTTATAAAGTTAAGATCTTCTTATTGCCAAATACTTACTTGGTCTATGCCTTCAATCTTAGCTGCATTGTGTCCGTTAGAAGCATCTAAGATTTCATAGTATGCCCAGTGGCTCTTAGATACATCAGAAAATCTTCTTAGTCCAGCTTCACTTACATTTGCGAAGGAATTTGACTTAGTATTTCTACCAAATACAGAGTTCAAAATTGTAACAGCTTCAGCTCTAGTAAGTTTTTGATCAGGTTTAAATGTGCCATCAGAGTATCCCTTGATGTTCTTGTTTCCGTAAAGTGCACTTATTGCATCAGATGCCCAGTGACCCTTTACATCCTTAAAGCTTCCAGTTCCTGGATAACCATTTTTAACAAAGGCAGAAATCATTTGAGCAAATTCAGCTCTTGTGATAGCTTGGTTTGGTTTAAATGTTCCATCAGAGTATCCCTTGATGAATCCCTTAGCTACTGCATAGTTAATTTCATCAGAATACCAAGCGTTGTTGGCATCCTTGAAGCTTGTAGTTGGGTTCTTAGGAAGTTCTGCACCATTATTTACAAGTTTAACAAACATTCTTACAGCTTCAGCTCTAGTAACTTCTTTGCCTGGTTTAAATGTTCCATCAGGGAATCCAGAAATATATGCAGGTTGATTAACTTTTTCCGTAGACACAGCTACACCCCCAACAGTGTAGTTAGTAGTTTTTGCAACGCTTCCTGATTCCTTAGATTCAACTTTAATAGTTTCGCCAGCTCTTAGAGCTCTACTTAAAGAAACATTATAAATACCAGTGTCGCCTGCAGTTGTGCTTCCAAGAGAATTTCCATTTGAATCATATACAGTTATACTTGCATTCGCATCTGCATTACCTCTTACGAATTTTGCTCCAGCAGAAACTGCGTTAATAGTAGGTGCTCCTGAATATTCATTATTTGTACTGTATTTACTACCATATACATAGTATTCTAAATTTCTTGAAGTAGAAATAGAAGGACTATCCCATGTTACTTTGAAATATCCATCACTATCAGTTGTGTCCCTTCCAAGATAATCGTTGCCGTCATAAACATATACTGTTGTATTTCTATATCCCTTCAAATATCCCTTTGTTGAATAGCTAGTTCTAGAAATATCAGTTGGATAAACTCTCTTGTCATAGTCATCCCTATAATATCTGTCAAATCTATCATATCTGTAATTTCTGTAATATCCATCATAATAATCTAATGTATATTTATCTGAATTATATCCACTCTTTTCAGCCTTTAGATACCCATCATAGTATTTATAACGTCTGGATCTATTGTATCTATATGGTCTGTAACTTGTCCAATGTTTTTTGCCATTAGAATCGTAGTAATACCATTCGTCTCCGTCTCTGTAATAACGGTATCCATCATCATCATAATAATAATCGTCATCATAATATCGATAATCATAACCTACATAAATATCAAAATATCCATTTTCATCAGTTGTAGTAGATTTACCTGTCTTATCTCCATCATAATCGTAAAGTGTAACTGTTGCATCTTCAACTGCTACACCATCAGCAGTTACCTTACCATAAAATCTTCCATTATCATAATATCTTTCAGAAATAGAAAGGTCTTTAGTTACTGGTACAGCTGGTTTATCAGCTTCCCATTTTGCTGTTAAAGTAATATCTCTTTTAACTTCATAAGGGAATGTTACTTTACTTGTTCCATCATACCAACCTTTAAAAGTATATCTATCTCTTTTTACACTAGGTTCTTTTAACTTTGTACCTTTAGCGACTTTACTATCAGCTACTTCAGTTCCACCATCTGAATCAAATCTTACTGTGAATTCTTCTACTACTGAATCTGCTGGTGTTGGATCTTTTGATTTTTCTGTGTCAGCCGGATCTATTGTTTCCTCTTTCTCTTTATTGTCTGCTGTATTTTCTTCTTCGTTTCCTGTTTTTTCAGTAGGTGCACCTATTGTAGGTTCTGTTTCCGGTGTTTCTGTTGTTACTACTGGTTCACTATCACCTTTACCTTCATTCTCATCAGCAAATACATTAAATGGCATTGCGGTAATCATTACTCCCGCAAGCGCTAAACTAAGTAATTTTTTATTATTCATAAACTCTCCTCCTTATGATAAATTCCATTCATCAATATTAAAACATTTTCCTTGGTTCTATTATACCCAAAGTCAATGAAAATGTTTAACAATTTACGAAATTTTAACAAATTTAATAATTTTGTAACAATACTAGAGCAAACTTGAAAAAATTTTTTGCCTTTCTATTTAGATTCTTTTCAAAATAGAATTGACAGGTAAAATTTTTTATTATAAGATAATTTTAAATTTAAAGAGTTTAAAAGATTTTAGATATGAATTTTATAAAAATTTTCATAACTGGAGGCAACATGATAAAAATAGAAAACTTGAGAAAAACTTTTGCCACAAAAATTGCTGTAAATGACCTAAGTTTAGATGTGCCTAATGGAGTAGTCTATGGCTTCTTGGGTCCCAATGGCGCAGGCAAAACTACAACTATTAAAATGATTGTGGGCATGCTCAGGCAAGACAGTGGCAAAATTGAAATCGACGGCATTGACACCCTAGAAGACCCCATTGGATCAAAGAAAAAATTTGCCTATGTGCCAGACAACCCCGACATCTACGAGACCATGACTGCTAGGCAGTATCTAAACTTTATGGCAGATGTCTTCTCCCTATCTTTAGATAAGAGAAATGAAAATATAAAAAAATACGCAGAAATTTTTGAGATGACAGATAATTTAGATGCAACAATTTCTGCCCTATCTCATGGCATGAAGCAAAAAATAGTTTTAATAGGCGCCCTAATTCACGAGCCAAGGCTTTTAATTTTAGATGAGCCCATGGTTGGTCTTGACGCAAAAAGTTCCTTTAGGCTAAAAAATATTATGAGAGAAGTGGCTGATGGCGGCGGCACAGTTTTCTTTTCCACTCATGTCATGGAAGTTGCAGAAAAAATGTGCGACGAAATTGCAATTATTAACAAGGGAAAATTAATTGCAGAGGGAAGTCTCGATGACATCAAGGCCGCTGCCAAGGACATGGGAAGTCTTGAAAAAATCTTTTTAGAGCTTACGGAGTGATTTTATGACTAGATTTTTTGAATTAAAAACACTTTTAAAAAAAGACCTCTACCTCAGTCTTCTTGCTCCCCTAAAAAAACCATCAAAAAATGGCGGATCTTTTAAGGCTCTAACAGTATTAGGACTTGTAATTTTATTTTTCTACCTTGCCTTTTTGTATTTTATACTTCTTCTTGCCTTTATTATTCCCATGGCAAAGATTGGCAAGTCAAATCTCATTTTAAGTGGTTTTTTTGGCTTTGTTTCCCTTGCTACTATAATTTTTACAAGTGCAGGAATTATTTCAAAAATTTATTATTCTAAAGATGTTGAACTTTTGCTGCCCCTTCCCCTTAGGAGAAATAATATTTTTATCTCAAAAATCTTAGGCTCTGTGACAGTAGCCTTTTTAGTTAGCTTTATAATTTTTATACCCATGGCCTTTCCACTGATAAAATTTGGAAATTTAAGCTTTCTTAAATTTTTCTCAATAATATTTCTTAATTTATCAAATATTATTTTTACAGTCTTAATTTTATCAATAATAATAATCTTATTTATGAAGATCTTCGCAGGCATAGGAGGACTTAAAAATTTACTGCAAGCTCTTGGCTTTATATTTGTAATTGGGCTAAGTTTTTCTCCACAATTTTTATCTAAATCAGATGCTTCAAAAGAATTTGTAGAAAAAAATCTTATTAAATTTATTAAACTTCTTTTTCCACAGGTTTATATAGTGGATAAAGTTTATGGGATGAATAATATTTCTTGCTTTTTAATAAGTCTTGGAATACTTATACTTATGGCAATAATTCTTTACGTTTTAAGCTTTCCCCTATCAAATCTTATGATTGATGGAGTTTTAAAGGCAAATAATGTAAGCTCTAAAGTTAAAAAAGTAAGAGGCAATAAAAACACAGCCATTGCAATTTCTCTTGCAAAAAAAGATGTGGCAAATGTAATAAAGACGCCCGTTTACTTTTTTAACTTGGCATCAGCAGGCATTTTTCTTCCCTTATTTTTTATTCTTGGATTTTTTAAGGGAATAGATAATATTGATGCGATTAAAAACTTTTTTGTAAACCTTGAATCTTATGGTCTGGGAAAAATTGATTTATTCTTTGTATTTATGATAGTCCTATTTTTCTACTCAGCCTTTATGACACCACTATCACTTACAAGTATCACGCGTGAAGGGAAAAATATTTACCTAATGCAAACTCTTCCCATTTCCTATGAAGATCAAGTTAAGGGAAGAATTTTAGGTTCAACTATTTTTCAAATAATATCTTCCCTACCACTACTTTTACTTTTGGCTTACTTTACTAAATTTAATGTAATTTTTATTTTTGCCATGTTAATAGGATCTTTTCTTGGTTCCTATGCTTCATCTTCTTTTGGAATTTTTTACGGTATAAAATATCCAAAACTAGATTGGGAAAATCCACAGGAAGCTGTTAAGAGAAACTTTCCAGTATTTTTATTTAGCATACTAAGTATGGCAACTATGGCACTTTCTGCCTTTATACTTTTCCAAGTAATTTCAAATTTTTCATCGCTTGGGGTAATTAAATTTATTATTTTAGCCTATCTAATAATTGCTATGGCACTTTCATTTACAATAAAAAAACAGGCAGAAATTTCTTTAAAAGAAAAATTGCCTGAATATAATTCATAAGCTCACTAATATGAAATTTATAGGTCATAATCGATTTAAAACCCTAATGCTCGAATATCTCATTACAAAAGTTGGTATATTATCAACATGAGGTTTTCTTTTAAAAACTAGGAATTTATATTAAATAGCTAAAGCTAACAAAGGCTATTGTAAAATAGAGCAAAAATAATATTTTTGCTCTATTTTATTTTTTATAAATATGACAACCTGTGTAAGTATTTTATAACAGTTATATCCCTAGGCTTTTTTACTTTAATAATATTCTCTCCAGGATGATCCTTGAATATATATCCAGTCATAAATCATATCGTTATTCCAAACCCACTTATATGTAGCTCCTCCTCGCACACCAATATACCCTTGATCTATTTTATTGTTGTAATATATTTGTTGAGCTAAAGTAACTGCAAAAGCTCCTGCTCCAATAGCTCCAGCTATTGCTTTTATTATTGTACTAGGATATATTTAGCTATTGCTTCAGATATTCCAGTTACGCCATATCCTATTAATCCTGCGTATCTAAAGGCTTCTTCATAGTTGACATCATACCTGTGAATATATGTTTGCCCAGGTTTTGGATTCTATGGAAAACTTCTTAACATAGTAGTTTCCAGTTTGACACATTGTATTCCAGTTCTTTTAAAAAGCTTTTCTGGTAGCTTTATAGTAACTTGTAGGCTATTAGAATCATTTTGATAAAGTTCCACAATTTCTTTGTCTGAGTATCCCAAATCCTCAAATAACTTTAGTGCTTGATTAGAATTAATGGAAATATTATTAACTCTATAATCTTCTACTGATATATTTTTGTCATCCTTTTCACTCTTTGCCATAACGCTTGTTGAGGATAGTGTGAAAATGTTTGAAATTAAAAGTGATAGCACAACTGCTTTTTGACATTTCTTTCTCATAATATTATTTTCCTCCTTCATTTATTTCTGATATCATTAGTTTTATAAAATTGAAATAGTTTTTTTATCAAGGAGGATCTTTATGGATAAAAAGTTTTTAAAATCACTTGTGCTTATTGTTTTTATTATAGGGTTTATAGTAAGTCTTACTGCAAATATCTACAACAACACTTACTTAGCAAAAATATCTATGTTACTTTTTATAATATTTGGAATCATAAACATTGTTATTTTCCTTCGCAAATAACAAATAAAAATGAATAGGATTAAATTTACAGTAACTAGATGAGTAAGTAAAGAATAGCGTCTTTTATATATCTTTTATAGTATTTTAGGACGTACTTAAGAGATGAAGGATTAATTACAGACTTATTTAAACACCTTATTAGGAATTTTAAATAAAAATAAACTGATTTTTATTTAAACCAAAAATATCTGTTAGGGATTTACTCCCCAACAGATATTATAAAGCTTTTTTATTTACCAAATATTTATAAGTAACATGGAGATGTCGTCTGTCTGTTCTCCATCGTTAAAATTTTCTAGTTCATTATCTAAAATTTCTAGGACATCTTTATTATTTTCTAAAATGATATGGTGGACTCTTTCATAACCAAAGGATTCTTTTTTAGAATTCCTTGCCTCAACAACTCCATCTGTCATGAATAAAATATAATCGCCTGAATAAAGTTTTATTTCCTTTTCTTCATAATCTGGCTTTGCAAAAAATCTTGAAATTGGATAGCCCTTTGATTCCAAGCTCATAAATTCTCTATCACGCACCCTTATAGGAAGAGGCAAATGACCAGCGTTAGAAAAAATAAAATTCTTCTTTTTTGTGTTGAAAACTCCATAAAAACAAGTAAAATAATTTTCTATTTCAAGTCTTAGGCTGGTAAACCTCTTGCAAAGTTCAGAAAGAGTTTTTTTAGGAGATAAAAGTGTTATCTTATCAAGTGTCCTAATTACAGATTTTATAAACATAGTAACCATAGATGCAGCAAAGCCATGGCCCACAGAATCTGCTATATAAACTGCTATGTGGTCATCATCTATTTCAAATACATCAAACATATCGCCACTTAAAATAGTAGACGGTCTATAAATATAATTAACCTTTAAGTTTTTTATAAAGCCCTTTTCTGGCAAAACTGTTTGTTGAATAAGTGAAGCTGCCATAGTTTCACTTGTCATAAATCTATTTTTCTCGATAATTTCTCTTTGAAGCTTTCGTGCCATAGTTACATTTCTAAAAACTTCAACTACACCTAAAATTTCTCCACTTTTATTTATAATTGGTGAACATTTTACGGAAAAAACCATGCTGCCAATATTCTCTTCTCTTTGGATAACTTCGCCACTTACAAGGGCACGCCTAGTTATCTCTGGGTCAAAAAGATCTTCTCCCAAAATGCAAACTTTTTTGTCGCTGTCATAACCAAGTAGGTCTTCCATTGCCTTATTTACAAAGACAACTTTCTCATTATAATCGAGAACTCGAACTAAATCTGCAATTGCATTTAGAACTTGAAAATCAATTTTTTCGTCAATTTTCTCTTTAGCTAAATTTTTTTCCATATTTCACCACCTTTATTTATTGTTTACAGTATAGCAAATTAAGATTCACATAACAATTATCTTTTTGGCTTTGGACCATAATATTGATAGTAGTAAGTTTTAATTCTGCCGTTGTATAATTTTCTATTTCTATCAGCTTTTTTGCTAAAATTTTTCTCAAAATTTTCATTGGCAGTAATTACATAAAAGGACCAAGTCTTTAAGGATTTTGCAAGATCTCCTAATTCTTTATTTAGCTCATCAACATCTTCTTTTCCGATTCTTTCGCCATAGGGTGGATTTGTTATAATAACTCCATAATTATCGGGAAGGTCAAGTTCTCTTATGTCCTTTTGAAAGAAGGAAATATCTTCATCTAGTCCAAGAATTTCTGCATTGGACTTGGCAATTTGGGTGGCCTTATAAGAAACATCAGATGCTAAAATTTCTAATTTCTCATCGTATTTTATTTCAGAATAAGCTTTTTTCTTTTCTTCCTTAAAAATTTCTGGATCAAAAAATTTGAAACTTTCAAAATCAAATTTTCTCATAAGTCCCGGTGCAATATTTTTTTCTATCATGGCTGCTTCAATTGGTATTGTGCCTGATCCACAGAAGGGATCTGCTAAAATCCTATCCTTATTCCAAAAAGTTAGCTTAACAAGACTTGCAGCAATAGTTTCTGAAAGAGGAGCCTTGTAGTTTACTTCTCTATAACCTCTCTTGTGAAGTCCATCACCTGATGTGTCAATGGTAATTTCTGCTAGGTCATTTAAAAGTGAAACTTCAATTTTTACTCTTGGACCAGATTTCTCAAACCAAGAAATTTTATATTTCATCTTTAATTTTTCGATTATTGCCTTTTCAGTAATTCTTTGACAATCGGAAATAGAAAATAATTTTGACTTCCTACTTCTTCCTTGGATGATGAAATTATCTTCCTCGCCAAGATAGTCCCACCAGCGTATTTCAAAAACCTTGTCAAAAAGTTCTTCAAAGGTCTCTGCCTTAAAGGAATCAACTAAAAGTAAAATTCTCTCTGCCGTCCTTAATTTTAAATTTAGTATAGCTATATCCTCTAACTTACAATTTATTTCAATTTTTCCATCACAAACTTTTAGATCCTCATAGCCTAAATCTATTAATTCTCTTTTTGTAACAGCCTCAAGGCCCATATTTGTAGTGGCGATTAATTTTATTTTATCCATTTTACACCTCTAATCCATTATACTAAATATAAAAAAATTTTTCTTTATTTTAAATTTAATGAGTTAATTAATTTAAATGGGGTATCAACTTTGTGTAGTAAAAATTTATAATTTTGGGGGTAATAAAAATGAAATTAACTGAAACAATACAAACTGCTGATTTTAAATCTGAAAAACACGTTCCTGTAATTCACGTAGAAAAAGCTGACGGTCTTCTAAAGATTAAGGCTATTGTTGGAGAAGAAATCGAACATCCAAATACTTTAGAACACCACATTGCTTGGATTAAAGTATTCTTCAAACCTGAAGGAGAAAAATTCCCAATTGAAGTTGGTTCTTATGAATTTAATGCTCATGGCGAAGGCGAAATCTTTACAGTACCTTGCGTTGAAACAGCTGTTAAAACTGACAAGGGTGGAGAAGTTTATGCACTAAGCTATTGCAATATTCACGGACTTTGGGAAAATTCAGTAGAAGCATAATAATAAAAATAAAGGCGAGGATATCCTCGTCTTATTTTTTTTGCATTATTTTAATTTTATAATAAAATTTTTTCACAAAATTAAAAAGGCGAGTCTCCTCGCCTTAATTTTATAATTTTTATTTTATAAATAAAGAATCAATATCTATATCTTTATCTATCATCTTTGTTTCAAGCATAAAGTCCTTAGTTCTCTTAAAGCCTTCCTTATCAGAATCAGTAATTTCAGTTGAGAAGTCATACATCTTATACATTGTGTCAAAGGCTTCTTGGTCAAGAGAAAGTGCCTTCATAACAATATCTCTTGTTTCATTGCTGTTATTTTTCATGTAATCAGCAGTTTCCTTTTGAGCTTCCATTAATTTATCAATTACATCTTTGTGTTCATTGTAAAATTTTTCTGAAGTTGCAACGCAAATTATGGCATCAATTAAGCCCTTACCATTTGTGATTTCATTTTTGCCAGATTTTACAGCCTTATATCCAGCTGGTCCACCTAACATGGCAACATCAATGGCACCTGATTCAAGAGCAGCAGCTGCATCTGGTATAGACATATTTACATATTCCACATCATCTATTGTCATATTTGCTTTTTTAAGATAGGCAATTAAAAGTTCGTGTAAATTAGTTCCAGCAGGTCCTGCAATTTTTTTGCCCTTTAGTGATTCTGGGCTATTAAGTGACTTATCCATTGAATATAAACCGAAAGCTTCTGGAGCTCTTGAATACATATTTAAAACTTTTAAATCAACTCCATTTGCCTTAGCAAGAATTGCTGATGATCCACCAAGTGCATAAAGTACATCAACATCACCTGCTGCAAGAGCTTGAGTTTGATCTGCTCCACTTGTTATTTCGCTGTAGTTTACCTTAACACCTGGCATATTTTTTGCAAAAATGCCCAATTCTTTTTCAATAATTGATGGCACATTTAGTGGTGATGTTACATAAGTTACATTTAACTTATCAAGAGATAACTTTTCAGCTTCCTTAGCTTCCTTTTTGTTGTCACTTTTGCCGCAAGCTGCAAGTAAAAATAGTGACATGACTATAATTGCAATTTTAAATATTTTTTTCATTTCTTTCTCCTTTAATTAAATTGTCAAAATGTTCTTTTAGTTCCTTACTTCCAAATTTTCTCTCTTCAAGGTAAAAATCATCTAGAATTTTACCTTCCTTCATTATTAAAATCCTGTTTCCCATTATAAGAGCTTCTTCTAGAGAGTGAGTTACAAATAAATAGCCAATTTTTTCCTCTTCAAAAAGATTTAAGACTTCTCTTTGCATCTTTTTTCTTGTAAAGCCATCAATAGCTGCAAAGGGCTCGTCCATTAGGATATAATCTTTTTTTGCAACTAAGGCTCTGGCAATGCTGACTCTACTTTTCATACCACCAGATAATTGTGATGGATAGGCCCCTTCAAAACCCCTTAACTTTATTTTTTCTATCCAAGTTTCAAGAAGTTTATCATCAGCCTTGCCCTTTAAAGAAAATTTTATATTTTCCTTAACATTTTTCCAAGGAAATAATCTTGGCTCTTGAAAAACCATTGATGTGGAAAGATTATTTGTAAAAATCTCTCCAGATGAAACTTTTTCAAGACCAGAAATTAATCTCAACAAGGTGCTTTTGCCACAAGAAGATTCGCCAATTAAAACTGTTCTATCCTCAGTTTTTAATTTCAAGTTTACATTTTTAATTGCCTTAATTTTTATGCCGTCAATGGCATAATTTTTGCAAACATCTTTAAGAATTATACCATTCATTTAAAGAATCTCCCTTCAAGCACTTGCTTGCAAGTTTAACAAAAATAAAATCTGTTAAATAACCAACAAATCCAATCATAATTATTCCCACAATTACTTTATCAATTCGAGACATCTGCCTTGCAAAATTTATCATATAACCAAGCCCACTTGAAGCAGCAATCATTTCTGCTGCAATAATTGCCCTAAAACTATATCCCAGGGCAATTCTCATGCCAACAAAAATATCCTTTAGGGCAGAAGGAAGTGAAATTTTTAAAAATTTCTCATATTTGTTGTAGCCAAAAATATCGCCAACTTCTAATAAATTGGGGTCAACTACCATAAATCCCTTTTGAATATTTAAAAAGAGAGGAAAAAAAGATGCCAAAATAATAATAACTATTTTTGTTCCTTCTCCAATTCCCACCCAAAGTATTAGTATTGGCACTAAACTAAGGGGTGGAACATTTTTTATAAATCCAAATATTCCTTCAAAATATATGCTTGTTTCTGGATTAATTATAAATAAACTTGCAAATAAAATTGCCAGTATAAAGGATATGCTAAAGCCTATTAAAACTCTCTTTATACTAATTAAAGTATCAATAAAAATAGATCCATCTAAAAACATTTCTCTTGCAGTTAATAAAACTCTTTCTGGAGAGGGAAGAATATAATCACTCCAAATATTTAGCTTAGATAAAATTTGCCAAATAAATAGAATTATTATGAAGATTAAAATTTTTTTAAATTTTTTTTCCATTTTCACATCTCACATCTCCACAGGACCCTTACAAGATTTACAGATTTGATAATTTTTATCAAAGATAATTATATACCACGATCCTTTTAAACTCAATTTTCTAAGCATAAAAATTTTCACAAAAAAACTATTTGAGAAATTCTCAAATAGTTTAATTTTTTATAGTGATGCCTTGTAAATTTCTAAAATGTCATCCTTTTTAAGTTCTACTACGCCTTTTATTGATCCACCAGCATGTCTTGCTGCTGCTTCTGCCATTTCTTCTAATTTTTCATCATCAATACCAACTTCACCAAGAGTCATTGGTATATTCATATCATCTTCAAAGAACATGTGAAGGCGAGCAATTGCTTTTTTTGCATCATTAAATTTATCATCACTTGCCTTAATGCCAAAGACATTTATACCAAAATCTCTAATCATGTCAACTGTGTCATCATTTAAAATGTGATTTAAAAATCTTGGAGTTAAAATTGCAAGTCCAATTCCATGAGTGATATCATAAAAAGCAGAAAGTTCATGTTCCATTGCGTGAACTGACCAAGGAGTTTCTTTTCCAGTAGATAAAAGTCCATTTATAGCCCAAGATGAAGCCCACATAATATTTGCTCTTGCTTCATAACTATCTGGATATTCCATGGCAATAGGTCCATAGTGTATGCAAGTTTTTAAAATTCCTTCAGCAAGTCTATTTTGCATATAAGCTCCATCGCCTAAAGTGAAATAATTTTCCATAGTGTGACTCATTATGTCTGCAATTCCTGCTGCAGTGTGCTTTGCATTAACTGTATAAGTTAGTTCTGGATTTAAAATAGAAAATTTTGGAAGAGTATAAGCTGAGCCAAAACCAAGTTTTTGTTTTGTTTCAGGATTTGTAATAACTCCTCCAGCATCCATTTCTGAACCTGTTGCAGAAAGAGTTAAAATTGTTCCAATAGGAAGTGCCTTTTCAATTTTTTCTTTTTTAATTACAATATCCCATGGATCACACTTAAGATAAACTGCTCCCGCAACTAATTTAGAAAGGTCAATGACAGAGCCGCCACCAACTGCCAAAATGAAGTCCAAATTATTTTCTCTTACAATTTTTACGCCCTCTCTTGCTGATTCAACTCTTGGGTTTGGTTCAATGCCAGAAAGTTCCTTGTAAAAAATATTATTTTCTTCAAGAATTTTTACTATTTCATCATAAAGACCACTTCTTTTAATTGAGCCTCCACCATAGGAAAGTAAAACTCTACTGCCATATTTTTTTATTTCAGAAGCCAAATTTTTCATTTGGTCCTTTCCAAAAAGAATTTTCGTACTAACATTAAAAATAAAATCTTTCATTATGACCTCCTAGTCCTTAAACTGTGAATTATATAAATCAGCATAGACTCCCTTTTTCGCAAGAAGTTCTCTGTGATTTCCCTTTTCAACAATGTCTCCCTTGTCTAAAACTAAAATCACATCAGAATTTACAATAGTGGAAAGTCTGTGGGCGATTACAAAATTTGTCCTCTCGTGGAGGAGATTTTTCATTGCCTTTTGTATTAAGGCCTCTGTCCTTGTATCAACAGAAGAAGTTGCTTCATCTAAAATTAAAATTTCTGGATCTGACAAAAGTGCCCTTGCAATTGTCAAAAGCTGCCTTTGTCCCTGAGAAATATTTGATGCCTCTTCATTTAAAACTGTATCATAGCCCTTTGGCAGTTTCTCTATAAAAGAGTGGCAATAGGCTTTTTTTGCAGCCTCAATTACTTCTTCTCTTGTGGCATCTTCTCGTCCATACAAAATATTTTCATAAATTGTGCCTCGAAAGAGCCAGGAATCTTGAAGCACCATGCCAAAAAGTGAGCGCAAGTTTTTTCTCGACACATCTCTTATATCTTTTCCATTTATTTTAATAAATCCCCTATCAATATCATAAAACCTCATGAGAAGATTTACAATAGTAGTCTTGCCTGCTCCAGTGGAACCGACTATGGCAACAGTTTTATTTTTTTCCACTTCTAGGTTTAGATTATTGATTACAGGTTTTTTCTTATCATAGGAAAAATAGACATTTTTAAATTCTATATCTTCCACCGGTTTTTTTATTTCGTCCTTTACAATTTCTTCTTCAGGCTCTTGGTCCAAAAAATCAAAAACTCTTTCAGCAGCAGCAATTGAGGCTTGAAAAATTGATGCCATCTCTGCCAACTGCTCAATAGGGTTTGATAGTCTTCTAACATATTGAATAACTGCTTGAATATCTCCCACAAATAATTTGCCAGATAAGACGAGAAGTCCACCGACAATGGAAAGCATTACATAGCCAAGATTTGAAATAAAAGTCATAATTGGAAGCATAATTCCCGTCATAAAGGAAGCACGATAGGAAACTTCATAAAGATTGTCATTGATTTCTAAGAATTCTTTCTCTGCCCTTTTTTCATAATTAAAGGCCTTAATAAGCTCTGACCCTGAAAAATTTTCTTCTACAAAACCAACCATAGACCCTAGCCCCTTAGACTTTCTTCTAAAATATCCCTGGGACTTATTTGAAATAAATTTCGTTGAAAAATATGTCATGGGAAGAGTAAAGAGAAATACTAAGGTCAAAGTTGGAGAAATTTTTATCATGACAAAGAGAATTCCAACAATTAAAACTACAGAAGATAAAATTGATGAAATTGTCTGCTGCAAATTTTTTCCAAGAGTTTCAACATCGTTAGTCATCCTAGATAAAAGATCACCCGTTTTATTTTTGTCAAAGTAAGATGTTGGAATGTACTTAACTTTTTCAGAAATTTCTCTTCTAAATTTAGCAATTAAATCTTGGGTCACATCAACTAAAATTCTGCCCCTAAAAAATTCAAAGATAGCTTGACCTAAATATACAAGACCCATTATCAGGCAAATTTTTATAACGTAGTCAAAATCTATACTTGTCTTCATCTTTAAGTTTTCAAAAATTCTAGTGGTGATATTTCCCATTAATTTTGGCGAGATTATTTCAAAAATCGATGAGCCAATAGTAAGAAATATGGCAAGAAATAAAAAGCCCTTATAATTTTTTAAATATGAAATTATTCTTAAAATTGTATTATCTTTCTTCTTCATAATCTTGCCCCTGACTTATGGCTATTTCCCTATAAATTTCATTTGTCTTCATGAGACTTTCATGATTTCCGTAGCCTGCCACCTCTCCATCTTCCAAAACTAAAATCTTATCAGCATTTAAAATCGTAGCAACTCTTTGTGCCACTACAATGACAATTTTATCCTTGAGATTTTTCTTTAAAATTTGTCTAAGCTCATAATCAGTTTTATAATCTAGGGCTGAAAAAGAATCATCAAAGAGATAAACTGAAGCCTCGCGAGTAAGAGCCCTTGCTATAGCAAGTCTTTGTCTTTGTCCACCAGATAGGTTTTTCCCAGCTCTAGCTATTTCTTTATTTAGTGGGTCCTCGCCCAAAAATTCTCTTGCATGAGCATTATTTATTGAATCAAGCATTTTTTCTTCTTCAGCATTTTCCCTTGCATAGGATAAATTTTCAGCAACAGTTTTTGAAAAGAAGAAATTTTCCTGTGGCACATAAGAAATTTTTTCTCTCACTTCAAAATTTTTTAAACTCTTGATGTCAATGCCATTTATAAAAAGTTCCCCATCGCCTGGCTCATAAAATTGCAAGAGAAGTCTTAAAAGAGTTGACTTTCCTGAACCAGTTCCACCAATTATACCAAGGGTTTCCCCTTTTTTTACATGAAAGTTTATGTCCTTTAAGACTTTTAAACTTGCATCAGGATATGAAAAAGATAGATTTTTTGCCTCAATTTCATAAATATCCTCTGATAAATTTTTATCTCCACCAGTTTTACTTCTTTCATATTCAAGGACTTCATTAATTCTCTCCATAGATGCAAAAACTCTTGGCAAAAGGCTTAGAAGAAAGCTCATCATAATCATGGCAATTAGAACTTGAGTGATGTACTGAATGTAAGCCATAAGTTCTCCAATGCCAAGCTCTCTTATATCAATTAATTTTGCTCCATAATATAAAACAAATATTATTCCAAAATTTAAAATTGTGCCAAGCATAGGTCTAACATTTACTAGAAGCTTATTTACCTTTGTAGACATTTCTTGATAAGATCTATTAGCCTCATCAAAAACTTCTTCTTCGTAGTCATCCTTGGAAAAAGCTCTTATGACACGAAGACCTGTTAATCTTCTTCTAAAAAGTTCATTAAGTTTATCTAATCTTCTCTGCAAAATTGGAAAGTAAGATAGTCCCATTTTAAATACATAAAAAATTCCAAGTCCAATAAAGGGAATAGTAAGGGGAAAAACAATAGATAGCTTTACATTTGTAGAAAGAGCCATTATTAGTCCACCTATAAACATAAGAGGACCTCTAATTAAGGGTCTAAGCCCCATTAAAACCATTTGCTCCACTTGATTTACATCATCAGTGGTCCTTGTTATAAGTGATGAAATTGAAAAGTATTCAACATCATCAAAGCTTAAATAATTTATTTTTTTAAATAATTCATATCTAAGATCTCTTGAAAAAGCCATAGTAGTTTTTGAAGAGTGATAAGCTGCTGATGCCCTGCACATAACAGTTAATATGACGACAAAAATCATAAGAGCTCCAATTTTTAGCACATAAGATGTATCGCCATAGGCTACGCCCTTATCTATTACAAGGCTCATAAGTTTTGGCAAAAATAATTCTCCAAGAGCATTTCCAAAGGTAAGAAGTATTACAACAATTATTCTAATTTTATATTTATTAAGTCCTTTATATATATTCATAAATCCTCCGTAGATTCATTTTAGCATATAGAGTTTTTAAAAGAAAATTAGTAAGTAATTTTATAATATTTCAATAGTTAAAAATTTATAATTTTATTTGCAAATCATAACCACCCGTAAAACGGGTGGTTTGATCACGGGCTATAAGCCCGAGTGATACCAACCAGCGTCTCAAGGCG